>WNGA01008005.1_pt1 | contig 23493 bp, 24 predicted proteins | sample 5400061 | NCBI WGS metagenome assembly WNGA01 (sample SAMN13153366, study PRJNA577476) | soil metagenome | isolation source: 100 cm soil or saprolite under grassland replicate 2 | place: USA:California | collected 2016-06-15
CCTCGATTTCGCGGCCGACCGTGACCAGACGCCTCCACCAGGACACCCGCGCGGTCGGCGGCGGGATTCCGGACGGCGGGGTCGGGTCGATCACCTGAAAGCCGGCGCCGTCGAGATCCGCCTCGACCCACGCGTGCAGATTCGTTCCGCGCACCACGATCATGTCGGAGAAAGCTCCGACTTCACCGCCGTAGGAACCGGTCACCAACCGTGCCCGGACGCCGCGAGAGGCGAGCATCATCGCCGCCGCAGAGGCGAAGTACTCGCAGTGACCCGCTTTCGAGCGCAGGAGGAAGCTGACGAGCGGATCGCCGCTGCCCCTCGGAGGATCGAGCGTGTAAACGAAACCCTTCTGGAAGTGCTGGACGATCCGATCGGCAATTTCCTCGGGACGGGTGAGACCGGCCGTCAGCTTCGAAGCGTAATCACGGACCGCGGCAGGAACGTCCGACGGATCGATTGCGCTTCCCCCGGCTCCCCGCGCCGGGCGATTCCCGACCGAGACTTCGTAGCGCACAGTCACGCGGCTGGAAGAGACCTGGACCGAGCCGTCGGGCAGCAGAACGGGCCGGCCGCGCTCGACCCGCACGTGGGAGGACCGATACGGCAGGAAGAGGAAGCCGCTTCCGAAGACGTTTTCGTCCACCGAAAGATGGGCGGTCCGGCCCTCGGAAGGGAGCGAATCGCCGCTCACGAGAGTAACGCCGGAGGGGCCGTGGCCTCCCTTGACCGCGAGCGAGTTTCGAGTCCAGACGCCGTTGCGATAGCGCGTGAACACGGCTTCGCGCAGACGGAGCAGCTGGGGAAGCGCGACCGGGGGATCCACCGAAAGGCGCAGAACGACCCGGTCGGAGAGCTTCGCGCTGCCGAAGGAGTCGAGGTCCACGCGATCGGTCGTCACGGCGGTCGAGGCGGCGTCCTCGACGCGGATCGGCGAAAGCGCGTAGGGCCCATGGAGCCGCGGCAGCAGGAAGAAGAGTGGCCCTCCCAGAAGCACCCCGCCCAGAAGAGCGACCGCGGAGAGGCCCGCGGTCGGCACGGCCGTCAGGACCCGGCCGGGAGGACCCTCCTCGAAGTCGGCGAGCACGGCGAGCCGCGAGAGCGTTCGAAAGGCAAGGACGGCCATGAGCGCGCAGTAGAGGAGCGAAGCAACGTGCGTCGAGGACGAAACGGACGCGAGCACGAGTAGGAATACGACCAGAAGGGCCGTCCGCGCCTCGCTCGCGCGCTTCAGAGACGCGAGCTTGGCGATCGCCGTGAAGAGGAGCAGATGCGACACAGATCGCAGGAGTCCCGGGCGCAGCATCGCCGTCTCGACCGCGAGCCAGAAGAAGTAGGAAAGCCCGATCGCGTTCAGGACTCCGTCGGACAGCCGCACCGGGCGTCCCGCCCGCGCCCGCAGAAAGAGGAGGATGAGCGCGCACTCGTACAGGGCGATCCCCATCGGGGACGCGCCGTGCGTCCACAGGAGGGGCAACGGGGCGATGAGGGCGGGAGGCCCCAGCACGAGAACGTACGCGCGCCGCAGCCCCGCCGGCATGATCGGCGCTCTCACGTGATCATCAGGCGGTGATCCCCTCTCCGCATCGGCGGAAAGGGAGGCGCCTCTTCCGGCGCGACCGGCTCCAGCCGCGCGAGGGCTTCGAGAATGCGGCCGCGCTGCCCGCGGCCCGACCGGGGCGGGACCTTGACACCGCGGGATTGGAATCCGACGTCGGCGCCCCGGGACAGGAGCATCAAAGCCTGCCCGGCGCAATGGGAGATCGCCCGTTCGAATCGCTCCAGCGCGGCCGGATCGTCTCGATCCGAGAGAACGTTGTCGACGACGAGAAAGACCGCGCGGTCGCGTTCCGCCTCCCGCTCCCGGACGATCCAGCGGCGCATCCGCGCCGACTGCTTCCAGTGCAGGTCGCGCGGATCGTCTCCGGACACGAAGTCCCGCAGCGTCCGGATGTCGGCTCCCCCGCCGCGGCGATGCACGTGGGGACGGTTGCCCCGCGCGTCCTCGGGCGGGACGTCCGGGACCGCGCTCGCCACCGGCACCGGGAAGACCACGATCTCTTTCGAGACGATGGCAAGACGGTATTTGCGAAAGAGCCCGATCGGGAATCGCGAGAGGAGGCCCGCGTCCGCCTCCCGGAATACGCCGCGCCGCGAGAACACCGCTTCGACGACGACGTCCCGCGACTCGCCCGCCTTCAGGGGATCGATCCAGAGCGGACCCGGCAGCGAGTCGTGGAGGAAGAAGAGCGCCTGGGCCGTTCCGGTCGCGAGCTGGTTGGCGACCCGGACCCGGAGAAGAGCGGGTCGGGTCGCCACTACCTCGGACATCGCCTCGATCTCGCAGCGAACCCCGCGCACGTTGCGGCGGGACAGCATCCCGGAAACCGCCATGCCGGCGAGGAGCGCGGCGAGCACCAGGTAGAGGCCGTTGTTGCCCGTGTTGGTCGCCGCGATCGCGACGACCAGACACATGAGGATGTAGCCGAGACCGAAATTCGTGACCCGGATGCCCCAGTCGGGGATGAGCCGCGTCACGGGGCCGGTCGAGCGCAGAAGGGAGTCGAGGGACGGTCCGGTCTCATGCGCTCGTTTTCCTCATACCGGCACCGGCACCTGTGCGAGAACCCGTTTGATCATCTCGCGCTCCCGTCCGCCGGCGCCGAAGCCGTCGGAGGACATCGACAGGATGCGGTGGGCGAGCACCGCCGGAGCCACCGCCTGGGCGTCGTCGGGGATCGCGTAGTCCCTTCCCTGCACGAGCGCGTACGCCTGAGTGGCGCGGTAGAGCGCCTGAGCCCCGCGCGTCGAGACCGGCAGCCGCAGCTCGCCCGAGCTGCGCGTGGCAGAGACGAGCTCGTGGAGGTAGTCGAGCAGCCGGTCGGCCACCCGGACGCTCTCGGTCGCATCCTGGAGCTCGAAGACCCGCTCGCGCTCCAGCACCGGAAGGAGAGAGGCGAGGTCCCGCTCGGTGCCGCCCCGGCGAAGGAGCGCTTTTTCCTCATCGGCCTTCGGGTAGCCGAGCGAGAGCCGCAGGAAGAAACGGTCCATCTGGGACTCGGGGAGCGGGTACGTACCGAGGTACTCGACGGGGTTCTGGGTCGCGACGACCATGAACGGCTGCGGGAGCACCCGCCGCTCGGACTCGACCGTCACCGCGCCCTCGTTCATCGCCTCCAGAAGCGCCGACTGGGTCTTCGGGGTCGCGCGGTTGATCTCGTCGGCCAGGACGATGTTTGCGAAGAGAGGACCGGCGTGGAATTCGAAGGCGTCGGTCGCCGCGTGAAAGACGGTGATGCCGAGGACGTCCGCCGGAAGGGTGTCGCTCGTGAACTGAATGCGGCGGAACTCGAGGGAAAGGCTGCGCCCGAGGGCGCGCGCCAGCGTCGTCTTCCCGACGCCGGGCACGTCCTCGATCAGGATGTGCCCGCGGGAAAGGAGCGCGGTCAGAACGAGATCGATCACCGCGGGGTCGCCACGGTACGCGAGCGCCACGTTCTCCTTCAATCGGGCGAGGTCCGAGCCGATCGAGACCCTCACTCTCGCGCTCCGCCTTTCCCTCGCAGCCGCTCGACGGCGGCGCGCAGCTCCTTCTCGGAATCGAACGGGAGGACCAGAACGCCCTCTTCCCCGACGACGATCGCGGTTCCGCGGACCCCGGGGGCGAGGACCGGCGTCTGCGACAGGATGAGGTTGCCCGCTTCGTCGGACGCCCCTCGCATGTCGCGCACCGCTCTCCAGCTGCCGACGTCGCTCCAGCCTGCAGAGAGCGGCACCGCGCGGACGCCGCGGGCGCGCTCCATGACGGCGTAGTCGATCGAAGTTGCCGGAAGCGCCTCCCACGCGGATCGGGCACCCTGGGGATCCGCGACGAGCCGGTCCCGATATCGCTCGACGGCGCTCACGAGGTCGCCCGCAACGCGGCGCGCTTCGGCGAGAAACCGCGACGGCCGAAAGACGAAGATTCCGGCATTCCAGAAATGCCTCCCGGACGCGACGAAGGAGGAGACGCGCACGGCGTCCGGCTTTTCGACGAATTGCACGACTTCATGACCGTTGCCGCCCTCCAGGTCCGCGACTTCAAGATAACCGAAGTCCGTCTCGGGCCGGTCGGGAGGGACCCCGAGGACGACCACGGAGGCCGAGTCGCACACGCGGCCCGCCGCTCCGAGAGCCGCTCGAAAGGCCTCGGCGTCGGCAACCGCGTGGTCCGACTGAAGCGCCGCCGTGATCGCGTCGCCGTCGCGCTCGAAGTCGAGCGCGGCCCGGAGGATCGGGGGCCCGGAATTGCGGCGCGCGGGCTCGGGCAGGATCCGCTCCGGAGGCAACTGCGGAAGCTCGCCGCGGACGAGAGCGACGTGCTCCTCGGACGTCGCGACGAAAATCTCCTCGGCGAGGGGAGCGACGCGCTCGAATGCGTCGGCGAGCATGCTCCTTGCCGAGACAAGAGGAAGAAACTGCTTGGGACGGGCTGGCGTCGAAAGCGGCCACAGCCGAGTGCCGCCACCGCCGGCGAGGAGGAGAATCCTCATCGGCAGCCCATCAGTCCCATTTCAAGCCAAGAAACTCCACTTCGGGAAGGAGAGTAACGCCGAACGTCTCGGACACGGAGTCGCGCATCAGCCGCATGAGCTCGAGCACGTCGGCGGCCCGCGCGCGGCCGTGGTTGACGATCACGTTCGCATGGCGGGTCGAGATCTCCGCATCCCCCCGGCGCGTGCCCTTCAAGCCGCACGCCTCGACGAGCCGCCCCGCATAATCGCCCGGCGGATTCTTGAAGATGCTCCCGGCGTTGGGCTCGCCCGGGAGCGCTCCGCGTCTCTTCTCCGCGACGACGCGCGTCCGTCCCTCGATTTCTTCGCGCGACGCCGGCCGGAGCCGGAGCGTGGCTTCCGCCACGATCTCACCCGTATCGCACAGCTCCGTCCAGCGGTATCCGTGCGGAATACCCGCCGCGGACGATTCGCGCCGCGCCCCGTTCAAGGCGACCAGGCGGACGGTCTCAAGCACTTGGAAGATTTCGCCGCCGTAAGCGCCCGCGTTGATGCGAACGGCGCCTCCGATCGACGACGGAATCCCGGAGATCGGCTCGAGCCCCGAAAGTCCGGCGCGCGCCGCCGCGGCGCACGCCCCGCCCAGGGCCGCTCCGCCTCCGGCGATCAAACGATCGCCCTCGACTCCGATCCGGAGGAAGTCCCCGCCGAGCCGGACGACCCAGCCCGGAAACCCCTCGTCGGCGGCGAGGACGTTCGACCCCATGCCGAGGAGCGCGAGCGGCTCTCCCCCCTCCGACGCGGCGTGAAGGACCCGGGAAAGGCCCTCCTCCGTCTGGACGAGGCAGTACCAGCGGGCCGGTCCACCGATCTTCAAGGTCGTATGGCGCGAGAGGAGCTCTCCCTCGAGAACCGCGCCGTCGCGATCGGCGAGCTCCACGGTCACGCCGGTCGAGCCGAGGCGACAGCCGCGACGCCCGCGGTCACGCCGGCCGCGAGAAGGCCGGCAGCGACGTCGTCCACCATGATTCCCCAGCCGCCCGGCAGGTCCTGCCAGGCGCGGATGGGACCGGGCTTCCACACATCGAAGAGCCGGAAGACGAGGAAGGAGGCGAGCCAGACCGCTGTCGCGACCCTGGGGGACGGATATCCGAAGAGTGGCACGATGCCACAGGCCAGGAACTGCCCCGCGATCTCGTCCAGCACGATGCAGCCCGGGTCTTTGCGGCCAAGCGCGGCCGCGGCGCGGCCGACGACCGGAACGCCGAAGAGAGAAACGAGGAGGCCGGACATCAACAGTCCGACCGCCGCGACAACACTGGGCATGTGAGAAGGAGAGATTCCCCGGGCGAGGAGCCATGCCGCGGCGAGACCCAGCGCCGAACCGGCGGTTCCCGGCGCAATCGGGGCGAGGCCCGTACCGAAGCCGGTCGCGACGATCATCGAGAGAGGCCGCTCGCGAAACGCCCGGCCGAGGTCGGCCGTCCGCGTGGTCGCGGCGGAATCGGTTGATGAGATCGTTTCCATCGGATTCGAAGCGCCCATCTATAATCGCGCAAATAGAGGATCACAACATGTCCAGCGTGAAACCGAACGAGAAATGGCGCGCCGTCGAGACGGCGCTGACGCAGATCGAACGCCAGTTCGGCAAGGGCTCGATCATGCGGCTGGGCGACCGCCCTGAGGTGCCGGTCTCGGTCATCCCGACCGGCTCGCTCGCCGTGGACGCGGCGCTCGGCATCGGCGGAATCCCCCGGGGACGGGTCGTCGAGATCTTCGGACCGGAATCCTCCGGCAAGACGACGCTGTCGCTCCAGATCATCGCTCAGGCGCAGAAAACCGGCGGACTCGCCGGCTTCATCGATGCCGAGCACGCCCTCGACGCAGAGTACGCGAAGAAGCTCGGCGTGGACACGGACAACCTGCTCGTCTCGCAGCCGGACAACGGCGAACAGGCGCTCGAGATCGCCGAGATGCTGATCCGCTCCGGGGCCATGGACGTCATCGTCGTCGACTCGGTCGCCGCGCTCGTGCCGAAGGCGGAAATCGAGGGGGAGATGGGCGAGGCGCAGATGGGACTGCAGGCGAGGCTGATGTCCCAGGCGCTGCGCAAGCTGACCGCGATCGTGTCGAAGTCGCGGACGAGCTTGATCTTCATCAACCAGATCCGCGAAAAGATCGGAGTCATGTTCGGCAACCCGGAGACGACGACCGGGGGACGTGCGTTGAAGTTCTACTCCTCGATCCGCATCGACATCCGTCGGATCGCGTCGTTGAAGGACGGCGACGTCGTCGTCGGGTCGCGGACGAAAGTGAAGGTCGTCAAGAACAAGGTTGCCTCGCCGTTCCGGCAGGCGGAGTTCGACATCACATACGGCGAAGGGATCTCGCGGTCGGGAGAGCTGATTGACCTCGGCTTGGAGGCGAAGATCGTCGAGAAGTCCGGCGCGTGGCTGTCCTACGGAGAGCTCCGGATCGGCCAGGGACGCGAGAACGCGAAGCAGTTCCTGAAGGAGAATCCGGAGCTCGCCTCCGAGATCGAGACGAAGCTGCGCAAGACGCTCGGACTGGCGTCCGCCGAGAACGCGACGGAGAAGGCGGCGCCGGCTCCGGTCGCGGCCGAGCCCGTTCGCGAGAGGGAAAAAGCGCGGAGGTAACGGGAACAAGTCGCGCCGGACGTCCGTTGTTCGGATTCCGATGAGGGAACGGGCCCGGCTCGAGAACGCCCGCGTGATCGCGGGCGTTTTTCTTTTGTTCGCAGGTGCCGCCGGCGCGGGCGCGGCGGAGCGGCTGACGGTTGCCGCCGAGCGGACGGATGGGACCTGTCCGGTCGGACCACCGCTCGGCATCGTCCAGATCACATCGCGTCAAGAGCTCCCGGCTTCGCTCGAAAGGTGCGTCGTTCTCTTCGAGATCGGCGATCTCTCCGACTCCGCCGTGCTGCGCGACGCAACGCGCCTGGCGAAAACCGCGGGCGCGGCGGCGGTCGTCCTCGACTTCACGCGGTTCTCCCAGACGCCGGAGGATTCCGTCCGGGCGCGAGTGCCATTCGCGATCAAGCAGCTTTCTTCCGCGGTCCGCGCGGCGTCGCCGGGCGCCCGCATCGGCCTCGACTTCTCGCACGGCCCCGGCGAGCCCTTCTCTCTCGACCTCGAAGAAGGACTGGGCGCGTACTTCGACGCGATCGCCACGTTCGCGGGCCGCGTACCTCCCGCGTTTTCCGGCGAAGGTAAAGAGCGCTGGCTCTTTCTGCTTCGCACCCCTGGACGAAGCATCGCGGGTGAAGTCGTGCAGGCGATCGGCGCGGCGGCGGCCGTCCCGCAGATCGTCGGCATGTTTTCGACCCCCGAGCGAACGGTCGACGATTCGGACTGGGAGTCGCTCGGCCGCCTGCAGCGCTACTGGACCGAGGACGTCTCGCGGGATCCGACTCCGACGACCGCCACCCGCACCGACGGAACGCGCTTTGCCGTCGTGCGCTTCTTCGACGGCAAGAAATTCGCTCCGATCCTCATCCTGGCCGAGGATCCGTCCGGTCGCGCGTCGATCGATCTCTCCGGCGGGACGTACGAGAAGGCCTCCGTGGAGAATCTCCTCTCCGGCGCGCGCCGAGACTTCGAGCTTCGAGGCGCGAAGACGTTCGAGCTCGATCTTTCCCGCGGCCCGCTCGCCGTCGTGCTCGAGCCGGCGAAACGACCGGGCGAACGCACGGCGGTCGAGGTGGGCGCGGCCCGGGGGCTGACGGCCGACGAGATCATTGCGCGCGAGCGCGCGTGGGATGCCGGACAGCGCGAAAGCGTCTCGACGTTCGTTGCGGAGATGGAAGCCTCGCTGAGATTCCGCGTCGCCGAGGTCAACGAGACCTTCGACCTGACGATCCGTGGCCCGTTCTTCTTCCGACGCGGAGAGCCCGCCGATTGGGGCTGGAAGGAGTTCTACCTGAACGGAGTCAAATGGAAAGGAAAGACCCTTCCGAAGATACCGATCCTGCAGCCGGAGAAAGTCACGACGCTTCCGCTCGACATCCGGCTGACCGAGGACTACCGGTACGAGCTCGCCGGCACGCAGGAGATTGGCGGCCGCCGAGCGTACGAGATCGCTTACACGCCGAAGGAAAACCTCGTAGACAAACCCGTCTACCGCGGCAAGGTCTGGATCGACACAGAGACGTTCGCCCTTCTTCGCCGCGACTCGGTGCAGCTCAATCTCAAGGGAGAAACGCTCTCGAACGTCCAAACCGAGATCTATCACGCGGTTCCCGGCCATCCCGACGTCGCGCTGCCGCTGGAGATCCGGGGGCAGCAGGTCTTCTCGACGGCCGGCCGCACGACGGCCATCGAGCGGGACGTGAAGATGAAGGAGGTCGAGATCAACCCGCCGACGTTCGCCGAGCGGCGATCCGCCGCCTACCGCTCGGACCTTCAGATGATCCGCGACACCGACCTGGGGATGCGTTATCTCGTGCCGGATCGAGCGAGGCCCGGAGAAAGAGTCGTCGAGGAGAAGATCTCGAAACGGAGCACGTTCGGGATCGCCGGAGGCTTCTACGACAATTCCCTCGACTATCCGATCCCGCTTCTCGGGATTCAGCACTTCAACTTCGATCTATGGGGGAAGGGGAAGCAGCTGTCGGTGTTCTTCGGCGGCGCGCTCCTGACGGCGAACTACACCGATCCCTCCCTCGGAGGCGGTCGTTTCGACCTCGGGGCGGACCTCTTCGCGGTGGCGTTCCCCTTCGGAGACGTCGCCTATCGCAACGGAAAGGAAGTTCCGGACGAGAAGATCAAGCACCTTCCCGCCATCTTCCAGATCAACGTCGGCCGGCCGTTGGGGCCGTTCCTCAAGACCTCGCTCGGCATCTTCACCCGCTGGGACAACTTCCAGCGAGACCCCGAGACGGGACCGCGGTTCGTCACGCCGGTCGACACCTTCACCGACGGCGCCGAGCTGCGGCTAGTCGGGAACTACCGGGGCTTCAACGCAACGGCGGTCGGCGGCTACTACCGGCGCCGCGAGTGGGAACCCTGGGGAAACCTGGAAACGTCCGAGTTCGACCCGAAGAACCGCGATTACTACAAGTACCAGCTCTCGCTCTCGAAGGATCAGTACTTTCCCGGCTTCCGCAAGCTGCATCTCGCTCTGACGTACCTGGACGGTCAGGATCTCGATCGGTTCTCGAAGTACGAGTTCGGCGCGTTTTCCGGCGCGCCGCTCCACGGTTTCAAGAGCGGCAGCGTCAAGACGCAGACGGCCTTCGTCGGGAGCGTCTCCTACGGGCTGAACATCGAGGACATCATCCGGTTCGAGGCGATCTTCGATCAGGCGGTCGTCCGCGACCGCCAATCCGGCTACGACGACACGTACTTTGCCGGCGCCGGCCTGCTCGGGTCTCTCAACGGCCCCTGGCAGAACTCGCTCCTGCGTTTCGAGGTCGGGGTCCCGGTCGTCAGCCACGGCGTCAGGGGCTTCGTCGTCAACGTCATCCTGCTGAAGCTTTTCTAGAGCTTCCGGATTCGAAAGCGCAACACCCCCCCTTCGCGATCCGTCGCGAGGAGCGTGTACCCTTTCTCGCGGCAGAACGCTTCGACATCGGCAACGGCGGCGGGGTCGGTCGCGAGGAGACGGGCGACGGCGCCCGACGGCGAGCCGCGGAAGGCTCGCGCGAGCCGCAGGATCGGGAGCGGGCAAAGGAGCCCTCGCGCGTCGACTTCGATGTCCGGGCCGGACATGCTTGCTATATTGCCCCACGATGCCCGAGCCCATCCCCTTCCCGAAGTCGGTGACGTCCGTCCGGCGTGCGCTCGTTTCGGTCCACGACAAGACCGGAATCGCCGATTTCTGTCGCGCGCTCGCCGATACGGGCATCCGCGTGATCTCGACGGGAGGCACCGCCGCGCACCTGAAGGAGTCGGGCGTCGCGGTCGGGCTCGTCGAGGACGAGACCGGGTTTCCGGAAATCCTGGGCGGACGGGTCAAGACTCTGCACCCGAAGATTTTCGGGGGCGTGCTCGCCGACGTGAGCCGGGACGATCACGCGCGCGACATGGAGGCAGGTGCGATCGAGGCGTTCGACCTCGTCGTCGTGAACCTGTATCCCTTCGAGAAGACCGTCGCGCGGGGCGCGGGGCAAGCAGAGACGATCGAGATGATCGACGTCGGCGGGACGGCGCTGATCCGCGCCGCAGCGAAGAACCACGCGCGGGTCGCCGTCGTCGTCGACCCGATGGACTACGACGATCTGCTCGAGGAGATTCGCGCCACGGGAGGAACGCGCCTCGAGACACGCGAGAAGCTGGCTGCGAGGGCGTTTGCACGCACCGCCGCTTACGATGCCGCGATCGCGCGCTACCTTTCGGAGAGCCGCCGGCAAGAGGAAGGGTTTCCGGAGAGTCTCGTCTTCGCGTTCGACCGGATCGGGTCTCTCCGCTACGGGGAGAACCCACATCAGCGCGCGGCGCTCTACCGGGATCGGGCCGCGCCGGCCGACGCGCTCGTCCGCTTCGAGATGCTTCAGGGCAAGGAGCTGTCCTTCAACAACCTGCTCGACCTCGACTCGGCGGTCGTTCTGGCACGCGACTTCGACCGTCCGGCGGCGGTCATCGTCAAGCACAACAACCCGTGCGGCGCCGCAGTCGGTGACACGGTCCTCGAGGCTTTCGGACGCGCTTTCGCTTGCGATCCGCTCGCCGCGTTCGGGGGCATCATCGCGATCCGCGGACGGGTGGACGGCGCTCTCGCGTCGCTCGTGCTCCAGCACTTCGTCGAGGTGGTCGCGGCCGACGAGTTCACCCAGGAGGCCATCGACTTCTTCACGAAGAAGCCGAACGTGCGGCTTCTCCGGGTTTCGGTGTCCCGGCGATCTTTCGGGAGCCTCGACTGGAAGCGCATCGAGGGCGGGCTGCTTCTTCAGGACGCGGACTCGGAACCGGACCAGACCTCCGCGTGGCGGATCGCGTCGCAGCGCAAGCCGACGGCCGTCGAGCGTGCGGCGTGCGAGCTCGCGTGGAAGGTCGTTCGCCGAGTGAAGTCGAACGCGATCGTCCTCGCCAATGCGCGGCAAACGATCGGCATCGGCGCCGGGCAGATGAGCCGTATCGACGCGTGCCGGTTGGCCGCCACGAAGCCGGTGCTCCCGATCGTCAACTGCGGCGCGGCCTCGGACGCGTTCTTTCCTTTCCGCGATGGACTCGACATCCTCTCCGAAGCCGGCGTCACCGCGGTCGTGGCGCCGGGCGGATCGATCCGGGACCAGGAAGTGATTGCCGCCGCCGATGACAGGCAAATGGCTTTCCTGATCGCACCCAGACGTCACTTCCGGCACTGAAGACAGTTGTCGCCGAATCGATGCGGAATCGTCGTGGCTGCTTCGTGACACGAATCCCGCTCGTTTTCGTTCTCGGGTTGGCGTGCGCTGCAGCGGCCTTCGCGCAGAAGGCCGTCTCGACGCCCGCGCCTTCGACGGGAGCAGCGCCTTCGGGGTCGGGCGCGTCGGCACCGGCTTCGGCGGTGCTGTCGCGGGCCGTCGCGCTCTACTCCGACGGTTCGGGACACTCGTCCCGGTTCGTTCAGATCTACACGCCGGCGGGTTTCGCCACGACCCGGCGCGAGTCGGGCACGGTCTCCCTCCAGGCTCCCCAGCGAATCCGGTTCGACTACGACCCGCTGCCGGGAACGCCATCCGACATCCCATTACCGCCCAACCCGCGACCCGAAAAGAAGGTCTTCACGTACGACGCCGGCGAAGGCCGCTTCTTCTCGCCGGAAGAAAAGCAGCTGACAGTCCGGCGCCTCTCCGAGGACGAGAAGGCCCGCCTTCCGGTCGTCTTCCTGACGCAGCCTTCCGACCTCAGGCGCCAGTACGAGATCACGATGGAGCCGGGTGAGCCCTCCGCGCCCGCGCGGCTGCTGCTCACGCCGCGCATCGCGAGACCGGATCTCGCCTGGTTACGCCTCGCGATCGATCGGGACGGAAGCGTCCGCGAGCTCTCGTACCAGGACTCAGCGGGAAACAAGACCGAGTTTCGTTTCGAGAAGTGGCAGCGCGGAAAAGCGCGTCCGGCGTCGGACTTCCGGATCACGGGCCCGCCCGGCACTCGTATCGTGGAGAACTGACCCCCTCAACAAGGGTCATTCGAGCGAAGCGGGGCATCTGTCTGATAAAAGGGAGAGATCCCCCGGCGCGACGCGCCTCGGGGTGATGGGTGGGGAGGAGATGCCGCAGGATTTTTCCTTCGACGTGGTCAGCAAGGTCGACCTGCAGGAAGTCTCGAACGCGGTCCAGCAGGCCTCGAAAGAGATCGCCACCCGTTTCGATTTCCGAGGAAGTGCTTCGAAGATCGAGTTTCGCGGCAACGAGCTCGAGCTCGTCCTCACGTCCGACGACGAGCACAAGATGAAGTCGGTGGTCGACATCCTGGAGACGAAGCTCGTGCGGCGAGGAGTCGCCGTGAAAGCGATCGATTACGGCCGGACCGAGCCGGCGGCCGGCGGGACGGTGCGCCAAGTGGCGAAGATCCAGCAGGGAATTCCGTCGGAGAAAGCGAAGGAGATCGTCAAGGCGATCAAGGACCGCAAGCTGAAGGTCCAGGCCTCGATCCAGTCGGATCAGGTCCGCGTGTCGAGTCGCGCGAAGGACGAGCTCCAGGCCGCGATCGCGCTGCTCAAAGAACGTGACTTCGGCCTGCCCCTCCAGTTCTCCAACTACCGATGATCTTCTCCTCGCCCGCCTCGAACGCGCGCCTCCTGCGGGCATACGACCTGATCTCGGAGAAGCTCGCGCTCGTCGAAGAGGAGCTGCTCCTTCACTTTCGCTCCCCGATTTCGACGATCGACCGGATCGGGGGGCACCTCGCCCAGGGAGGAGGCAAGCGGATCCGGCCGGCGCTGCTCCTGCTCTCGGCACGGCTGCTCGGCTACGACGAGAAGGGCCGAAGAGACGTCCGCTATGCCACGGTCGTCGAGTTCATCCACACCGCGACCCTCGTGCACGACGACGTGATCGACGAGGCGCGGCTCCGGCGCGGACGGACTTCGGCGAACGCCCGCTGGGGGAACAATCTGACCGTCCTGTTCGGCGACTACCTCTACACGAAATCGATGGGCATCGCGCTCGACGAAGGAGATCTGACGATCCTGAAGGTCCTCTCCGACACGACGCTTTCGATGATCGAAGGCGAAATCATCGGCATCGAGAAAAACGGCAGAGTCCAGCTCACTCGGGAGGAAGCGCTCGACATCATCGGCCGCAAGACGGCCGACCTCTTCTCCGCCTCCTGCCGGCTCCCGGCGCACTTCGCGCCGCGCGGCGATCTTCTCGCCGCCGAGCGGCTGGCGGAATACGGGCGGTGCCTCGGCGTCGCCTTCCAGCTGATCGACGACCTCCTCGACTACACCGGAAGCGTCGAGTCCACGGGAAAACCCGTCCTGAACGACCTTCGGGAGGGCAAGCTCACCATGCCGCTACTCCTTTCGCTGCCCCGCGCGTCGGCCTCCGAGCGCGAAAGCGTCGCGCAGGTGATGCGCGAGCGCGAGTTCGGCAACGTGACGGCGACGCAGATTCTCTCGATCGCCGAGCGTCACGGCGGGCTCGCGGAAACGCGCGCGCTCGCGCGCGACTACGCCGCGGCCGCGCGGGTCGCGCTCGGATCTTTCGCCGAGTCCGAAGCCAAGGACGGCCTCCTTCTCGCAACCGAATCGGTGATCGACCGGGTCAGCTAGGCGGGAGAACCTCCCTAAGCCGTAAGGCAGGAGCGCCTTCCGGTCGAATAAAGTTAGGCCAACAGGTCCGTCTACCTCTGCAGTCGGTCCAACCCGTTCCGCGCTCGAGGAAACTCCGCCCGGTAAGAGCCTGAATCTCCGATAAACGTAAGGTATATCGGCCCATCCGCCGAAACATTTCTTGTGTTTTGCCGAGTCCCGCCTATACTGGCTCTCGCCGACATGTCCCGCATCAGTGCCATCAATCACTTAGCCAGCACGCTCAAGCAGCTCCCCTTCTTCTTTCCGGCGCGCCCGACGTCAGAACGAGAAGCCCGGCTCTATCTCGAGCGCGCTCTGAAGGCCGCGGCGGAAGAGCGCTTCTGCGGCAAGACTCTCGACGTCGAACCGGGGAACCTCGCCGCGCGGCTGCTCGCGGCGCAACTCTACGATCACGTGCTGCGCGACGTCGACCGGGCCGTCGACGCCTATCAGAAAGTGATCGTTCTCGCCGGATACGATGCCTCGAACCGGTACTGCGCCGCCGCGCGCCAGGCTCTCGACGATCTGGTGAAGGAAGTCCCCTAGGGATTCACTTCGTTCGGCCGCGGCAACCGCGGCCAGCCCCAGGGATGCATCGGAGGACGGCCCCAGACAGCGGCGCGGTAGCGGCCTCCCGATCGAATCGCGTTGCGAGAGGGATCCACTCGCCACCGGCCGTCGGAAAAGACGGCATCGCGCCCCGAGTCGGAGAGATCGAGAGAGAAGAGCAGTCCGCCGACGCCGCTTTGACTGCCCGTCTCGATCGCGATGCGATTGACTCCGGGCGAGAGGAATTCCGCGATCTCGTGGAGGACGAGCGGATCCCCGGGACGCTGCCTTCCGGAGCCGGCTTTCCGGCCGTTCACCCACAGCACGTGCCACTGGTCCGCAAAGACCTTCGCCGTCGCGCGCGCGGGGTGCCGGTCGAGGATGACGTCGCGCGTCGCGACGAACGCGATGGGCATCGGTTCCTTGACCTCTCGCGTGTACCAGATCCATTCGGCGGCGCCCGTTCTCGAGAGCTCCCGGTCGGCGTGCGCTCCGAGAGTCGCTCGCACGGCTGCAGCTGCAGTGATCACGAGCGCGAGGACGTAGAGGAAAGCGAACGCCGGCCGCGAAAACAGAGAATCGGGCCGGCTCCTGTTCTGCATTCCCTTGACCGATCTTCCGCGGCACGGTACTCTATAGTCCCGATGCCTTCATGAAAGTCATCGGAGTGATTCCCGCCCGGTACGCCTCGGTCCGATTCCCCGGAAAGCCTCTCGCTCCCCTCGCCGGCCGCCCGATGGTGCTCCACGTGCTGGCGGCTGCGCGCGGTGCGCGGCGGCTCGACTCCGTGGTGGTCGCGACGGACGATGCGCGAATCGCCGAGGTGGTCCGGGAGAGCGGCGGCGAGGCCGTGCTCACATCGCCCGAGGCGGCGACCGGCACCGACCGGCTGGCCGAAGCGGCGCGTCGCGTTCCCGGCGACGTCTACGTCAACGTTCAGGGGGATGAGCCGCTCATGGACCCGGACAACGTCGACCTCGTGGTCGAGACACTGCTCGCAAATTCGAACCGCGAGATCGCGACGATCGCGCTGCCGGGAATCGGCGAGGCCGCGGCTCGCGACCCGAACGTCGTCAAGGTCGCCGTGGCCGAGGACGGCCACGCCCTCTATTTTTCGAGGGCGCCGATTCCGTACGCGCGGTCGGGTGCGCCAGCATATCGCAAGCACCTCGGCCTCTACGCATACCGGGCCGAGACGCTTTCGAAGCTCGCGGAGCTCCCGCCGTCCCCGCTCGAAAAGCTCGAATCGCTCGAACAGCTCCGCTGGCTCGAGGCCGGCTGGTCGATCTGGGTCGGAAACGCGGTCGCGGACTCGATCGGAGTCGATACCCCGGAGGACCTCGCTCGAGCGGAGAAGATCTTGCAGGGATCCGTAAGGACTCTCGAAAAGGAGGCCGTTTCATGAGCGCCAAGTACGTGTTCGTGACGGGCGGGGTCGTTTCCTCGCTCGGCAAAGGAATCGCGGCGGCTTCGATCGGGGCGTTGCTCGAAGCGCGCGGCTTCCGGGTGACGCTCGCGAAGTTCGACCCGTACATCAACGTCGACCCGGGAACGATGTCTCCCTTCCAGCACGGCGAGGTCTACGTCACCGACGATGGCGCCGAGACCGACCTCGATCTCGGACACTATGAGCGTTTCACCTCGATGACCTCGTCGCGCGTCAACAACACGACCGCGGGCCGAATCTACGCGACGGTCATCGAGCGGGAGCGGCGCGGGGACTACCTGGGTAAGACCGTTCAGGTCGTGCCGCATATCACCGACGAGATCAAAGACTCGATCCGCAAGGTCGGCCCGGACGCGGACGTCGTCTTGATCGAGATCGGCGGGACGGTGGGCGACATCGAATCGCTCCCCTTTCTCGAAGCGATCCGCCAGATGCGGCAGGAGGCGGGACGCGGCAACGCGGTCAACGTCCATCTGACGCTCGTTCCGTACATCAAGGCCTCCGACGAGTTGAAGACGAAGCCGACCCAGCACTCGGTCAGAGACCTCCTCTCGATCGGAATCCAGCCGGACGTGCTCCTCTGCCGGACGGATCGCCCGCTCCCCGACGACGTCAAGCGCAAGATCGCGCTCTTCTGCAACGTTCCGGTCGAAGCCGTCATCACCGCCAAGGACGTTCCTTCGATCTACGAAGTGCCGCTCCAATTCGCGGCGGAGGGTCTCGACGAGATCCTGCTGGATCTCCTGAACCTTCCTCACTACGACCGCGACCTTTCGAAATGGGAAATGCTCGTCAACCGGATCAAGAACCCGGCGGGAGAGGTCGAGATCGCCGTCGTGGGCAAGTACGTGGACTACGGAGACTCCTACAAGTCGCTGAACGAGGCGCTCGGGCACGGCGGTATCGCCAACAACGTGCGCGTCAAGCTGCAGTACGTCGACGCCGAGATGCTCGAGAACGATCAGTACCCCGAAGCCCTGGTACGCGCCGACGCCGTGCTCGTGCCGGGCGGATTCGGTCGACGCGGCGTCGAGGGAATGATGAGGGCGATCCAATATGCCCGTGAGAAACGCGTCCCGTTCTTCGGAATCTGCCTCGGGCTGCAGACCGCGGTGATCGAGTACGCGCGGCACGTGGCCGGTCTCGAGGGCGCGAACTCGACGGAGTTCGAGGAGGAACCCAAGTACAAGGTCATCTTCAAGCTGCGGGACCTGATCGGCGTCGAGGCGCTCGGCGGAACGATGCGGCTCGGCAAGTACCCGTGCGAGCTCGCTTCCGGTTCCTTCGCGGCGCGCGCATACGGAGGGAGCCCGATCTCCGAACGCCATCGCCACCGTTACGAGGTCAATCAGGAATTCCTTCCGGCGCTGAAGGAAGTGGGCATGTCGTTCACCGGGATGTCACCGGATCGGAAGTTCATCGAGATCATCGAGCTGCGTGACGACCATCCGTGGTTCCTCGGCTGCCAGTTCCATCCGGAGTTGAAATCCAAACCATTCGCCTGCCATCCGCTCTTCCGCGACTTCATCCGGGCTGCGAAAGCGCACCGCGCGGCGAGGGAAGCGGAGGGAGCGCGCGAGGCGGTCCCGGTTGCGATCCGCCGGGAGATGGCCTGACGAAAGTCCGATCCTTCGAGATCGCGCCGGGCTTCTCGATCGGGGACGGCGCTCCGCTCCTCTTCTTTGCCGGCCCCTGCGTCATTGAGTCGCGCGCGCACGCTCTCACGATGGGAAAACGGCTCGCCGAAATCTCCCGCGAGACGGGAGCGAAGATCGTCTACAAGTCCTCTTTCGACAAGGCGAATCGCTCTTCGCGCGAGTCGTTCCGCGGCCCGGGACTGAAGGAAGGCCTCGACATCCTGGCCGAGGTCAAGGCAGCGACGGGGCTACCCGTTCTCTCCGACGTCCACGAACCGGACCAGGCGGAAGAGGCCGCGCGCGTCCTCGATGTCCTCCAGATTCCGGCATTTCTGTCACGCCAGACCGACCTTCTCGTCGCCGCGGCGAAGACCGGCAAGCCGCTGAACATCAAGAAAGGCCAGTTCCTCGCGCCCGACGACATGGGAAACGTCGTCGAAAAGTGCCGCGCGGCGGGCGACGAGAAGCTCCTCCTCTGTGAACGGGGGACGTCGTTCGGCTACCACAATCTGGTCGTAGACATGAGGTCCTTCCCGATGATGCGCCGGCTGGGATTTCCAATCGTTTACGACGCGACGCACTCCCTCCAGCTGCCGGGCGGCGGAAAGGAGACGGGCGGCTTGAAACAGTACGCTCCCGCGCTCGCGCGCGCTGCGGCCGCGACGGGATCGGTAGACGGCTTCTTCCTCGAGGTCCACGACGACCCCGACCGCGCTCTCTCGGACCGGACGACGCAGCTCGACGTCGCTTTGCTGCCGGATCTCATCCGGTCGCTGACCGAGATTTCAGCGGTCGCGCGCCGCTCTTGAAGCGCTCTCCTCACGACGCTTTCTCGAAGACCTCCACGTCGTACCCCGCGTCGATCCACGCGTCGAGGCCTCCCGCGAGCGGTCGCACCTTCTTGTATCCCCTCTCGATCAGCATGCGCGCCGCACGGGCCGCCGATGCCTCGTTCGGTCAGGTGCAGTAGAGGACGATCTCGACTTCGGGAGGGATGCCCGGAAGCTTCGCGTCGACCTCGGCGACGTCCATGGTCCTCGCGCCGGGGATCCGCCTCGGATCGCGGTTCCTCTCCCCCGCTCCCCGGACGTCGACGACGACCGGTTTCTCCCCCTTTTCGAAGAGCGCGCGGAGCTCCTCCACGGTGATGCGCGCCATCCGAAGCGCTTTGTAGAACCGGCGTCTCTGCCACCATTTGTAGAGGACGAAAAGGAGGAGCCCGGCGCCCAGCAGGTAGACGGCTCCCGTGCCCAGCCCTTCGAGGAACGACAGGACGTCGTCGATCGCCCGGTGAAAGACGAAGCCGATCAAAAGTCCGCCCCCCGCCCACAGCACCGTTCCGAGCGCGTCGTAGAAGAAGAAGGACGGGAGCTTCGCGCCCATCGCCCCGGCGAGCGGCGGCGCGACCGTCGAGAACCCGGTGATGAACTTCGCCGCCACGAGGGACGCCATCCCCCACCGCTCGAAGATGGACTCGGTCTGCCGGACGCAGGAGTCGGGAGAAAGCGAAACCCGGCAGAGAGTCTTCAGGACTCGATTGCCGAATCGCCTTCCGAGCCCGTACCAGAGGCCGTCCGCGGCGAGCGAGGCGACGACGGCAGCCAAGAGGAGCGCCGACATCGAGAGCTTTCCATCGCGGGCGAGCGCGCCGGCGACCATCAGCGTGGGAAGAGCCGGGATCGGTATGCCGATCTGCTCGACCAACACGTTGGCGAAGACCAGCGCCATGCCGTACTGGGCGACGTAAGCGACGAGTTTGTTCACCGGCGTCCGTTCGGAACGAAAGCGCACGACGCGAGCGAGAGGTTCGAATACCGGAAGCCGGAGGAGAGGTGCTCCGTCGCATCGCTCTCGCCCGCAGCGCCGAGGACGAATAACAGCGGGTCGAAGTGCTCACTCTCTGGAACCGCGAGGCGCGCGTCCGGAGCACGCTCCCTGTACCGGATGATCTCGTCCTTCTCCCGGCGATCGATCTTCTCCCGAACCCAATCGTCGAACCGCCGCGCCCAACCGTCGACGGGTCCGTCGGGTCGATCGAGTCGGGCGAGGCCGAGGTTGTGCACGATTCCACCGCTCCCGAGGAGGAGAACCTTCCGGCGCCGGAGCGGTGCGAGCGCGGTTCCCATTTGCAGGAGCGTCCGGGGCTTGCGTGGCACCGGGAGGGAGACCTCGACGACCGGCACCGAGGCGTCCGGATAGAGAAGTCGCAAGGGAATCCAGACGCCATGGTCCCACCCGCGGATCGGATCGGGCTCCGCCGGGAGCCCCGATTCCAACAGCAGACGGACGACTTCTTCCGCGAGCGCCGGCGATCCGGGCGCCGGGTATTCGAGCTCGTAGAGAGCCCCGGGAAATCCACCGAAGTCGTAAATCAGCGGCGGTCGGGCAGCCGCCGTCACGCGGATCGGCCACGGCGTCTCCCAGTGCGCTGACACGATCACGATCGCGGCGGGCTTTGGCACTCGTTTGCCGAAGCGTCCGAGCGCTTCGCCGTACTCTCCGGCATCGATCGCGAACATCGGCGAGCCGTGAGAGATGAAGAGAGCAGGCGCTTCGGACATCACGCTCATTCTCGTCTACCGTACGCCTCCCGCGATCGGGCGGTTTCGTAAGACCGCCTCCGGAGGCTCGCCGCACAGACGTCCGGAGGAGTTGATCCGTATCGAAACCGGGGTGGCAAGAGATACGCAAGGGCAACCGCCGGAAGGGACCCGCCCGATGAGGCACCTTCACGACGACGATCTCGTTCTCTACCACTACGGCGAGATCCGGACGGCGCCCGCAGAGGTTCATCTCTCGATCTGCCGGGGCTGCCGCGAACGGCTCCAGACCTTGAGTCTCGATATCGAACGGCTCTCACTCGCTCCCCTGCAGCCCGCCTTGGCGACCCTGAGCGCCGCGCGCAACCCTTTGCGGCCGAGGCTCGCCGTCTGGCGCCGCCTGCTGCTCCTCCTGGCGTACGCCGGAACCGACCGCCGCGGCTGAGGTCGAGCTGAACTCTTCCTAACCCGGCCCCGCTCGAGCCCGTCTCACGCCGTGGTGATCGTGGCGGGACGGAGGGCCTTAAGATGGACGCGTGATCCTCGAGGCCGCCCGGAAAGTCCTCCAGATCGAGGCAGATTCGGTTCGAGAACAGATCCGCAACCTGGGTCCGGACTTCGAACGCGCCGTGGAAGAGATCGCCACTTCCACCGGGCGGCTCTGCGTCACCGGGCTCGGCAAGTCCGGTTTGATCGGCCAGAAGATTGCTGCGACGCTGTCCTCCACCGGAACGCCCGCCTACTTTCTCCACGCCGCCGAGGCGAGCCACGGAGACCTCGGGATGCTCGTGCCCGGCGACACGGTCCTCGCGCTCTCGTTCTCCGGGGAAACCCCGGAGGTCGTGCGGCTGCTGGACTTCGCGCGCGAGCGCAAGGTTCGAACGATCGCGATGACCGGAGAGCCGGGCTCCCCCGTCGGCCGCGCCGCGGACCAGGTGATCTCCGTCGCGATCTCGCAGGAGGCCTGTCCGCTGAACCTCGCTCCGACCGCCTCGACGACCGCGATGCTCGCGATGGGAGACGCGCTCGCGATGGCGATCTCGGAGAGACGGGGCTTCCGCGAAGAGGACTTCGCGGCCCTCCATCCGGGCGGCCGCCTCGGACGGCGGTTCTTGAAGGTGCGGGACTTGATGCGCACCGGAGACCGAATCCCCCTCGTGACGCGCGGGACCTCGATGCCCGAGGCGATCCACGAGATGTCCCGCAAGATGATGGGGGTGACCGCTGTCGTCAACGGGCGCGGAGAGCTCTTGGGAGTCATCTCCGACGGAGACCTGCGGCGCCTTCTCGAGAAGGACCCCTCGCTCCTCGCGAGAACGGCCGGCGAATGCTCGCACCCGCGACCGAAGACGATTGCCGGCGATGAGCTCGCCTCCGTGGCGCTCGAGAGGATGCAAGAAGCGAAGATCACGTCGCTCTTCGTCGTGGACGAGAACGGCGGGCTGACCGGCGCAATCCACATGCACGACCTGCTCTCCGCGGGAATCGCTTGAGGGTGCGCAAGGGGATCAAAGCCCTTTTCTTCGACGTCGACGGCGTTCTGACCGACGGTCTCCTCTACTTGGACGACCGCGGCCGCGAGCTCAAAGTCTTCGACACGAAGGACGGGCACGGCATCAAGATGGCGATCGCCGCGGGACTCCGGGTCGTCTGGATCTCCGGACGGGAGTCGCTCGCGACGGCGCGGCGAGCGCGGGAGCTGGGGGTTCGACTCTGCTACCAGAAAGTGGGAGACAAGGAAGAGCTCTATCGAAACCTCTGCCGGCGTTGGTCGCTCGATCCTTCCGAGACGGCGGCCATCGGCGACGACGAGCCGGACGTGCCGCTGCTCCGGGCGGCGGGGTTTTCGGCCTGCCCGTCGGACGCGGCCGCCCCCGCCTTGAAGGCGGCACAGGTCGTTTTGAAAAGCGCGGGGGGACGGGGCGCGGTGCGGGAATTCGTCGAGACGGTGCTCGCGCGAAACGGCCGGACCGCACGACGAGAGTAGACGGACCGATCTTCGAGGAGAGGCGTTGCTCTGGCTCGAGATCGTGAAAACGGCCCTGCTCGCGGTCGGAGCATTCGCCGCCTATCGCACGTATCGAACGAATCTGAGAGTCCGACGCGCCGAATGGCTCTCCTCGCTCTACGAGACCTTCTATGTGAAGCCGGAGTTGAAGGAAATCCGTGCCGTTCTGGACTATCCCGGCGCGAAGCGCGAGAGGCTCCACGACTGCATCGTTTCCGATCCGGACAACTCGGCAGAGCTCGAGCCTCTTGTCGACTACCTCAACTTTTTCGAGTTCATCGCTGTGCTCCGAAAAAAGAAGCAGCTCTCGGTGGAGGAGATTCAACTGATGTTCGGCTATTACCTGGGCGAGCTCGCGAAAGACGCGGTTATCAGGAAATTCTGCGAAGATGGCGGATTCAAGAACCTGAGCGCTCTGCTCGGGGAACTGAACGATGGCTAGCAGTCCGAACCGCAAGTCCGCAGCCCCGTCGTACATCTTCGTTTACGGCACCCTTCGCGCGGCGCCCGACCACCGGATGAGCAAGGTCTTGGAGCAATATGGCGACCTGGTCGGGCGCGGGAGGTTGCCGGGAATCCTCTACGACGTCGGTCGCTATCCGGGCGCGGTCAGGAAGTCCGGGACCCGTGCGTTCATCTGGGGCGACGTTTACGCCTTGAGGGATCCCGATCGCGCTCTCAAGGTCCTCGACCGATACGAAGGGTGGAACGAGAAGAATCCCGAATCCGCCGAGTTCCGCCGGAGTCGTGTCACCGTCGATCTCGGCCCGGGGAGGAAAGTGCCCGCATGGGTCTATCTGTACAATCGACCCACGACCGGCCTGACCCGGATTCGCTCCGGCGACTACCTCAAACGAACGCGCGAGGCCGGGTCGCCGTCTCGTGCCGGAGCGAGATCAGGCTCCCGGGCTCGCTGAAGGTTTCCTCCGCTTCCGGAACATCCAGGAGATCCCGATCCCGATGAGATAGAGCGCCAGCATCGGGACTGCGAAGACGGTCTGTGTCGCCACGTCGGGCGTCGGGGTGACGATCGCCGCGATGATGAACACGACCAAGACCGCGTATTTGAACTTCTTCAACA
>WNGA01005866.1_pt1 | contig 23487 bp, 17 predicted proteins | sample 5400061 | NCBI WGS metagenome assembly WNGA01 (sample SAMN13153366, study PRJNA577476) | soil metagenome | isolation source: 100 cm soil or saprolite under grassland replicate 2 | place: USA:California | collected 2016-06-15
TCGAGGAACCGCTCGGGGTCGACGCGGATCGCGATATCGTGGCCATCCGCAGTCACCGCGCGCAAGCCCAGTCGCCGGCCGCGCAGCTTCACGCGCAGCGAGTAAGCGAGGTTGTCCAGCTGAGCCGGCCGCGGGCCGTACCTGTCCTCCAGCGAACGCAGGACCGCATCCATCTCCTCCTCCGCCTCCGCTGCGGCCAGCTGGCGATAGGCGCCCAGTCGAAGCTTCTCGTCGCGGATGTAAGAGCGCGGGATGAAGTGGTCGAGCGGAAGATCTAGGTTCATCTCGGCTGTCGTGAGCACGTCGGTGACCACCGTTTCCTCGGCTCCCGACCGCAGCCTGGAAACCGCGCTCTGGAGCATCTGCAGGTACATCTCAAAGCCGACCGCGGCGATCGCGCCGTGCTGCTCCGTACCGAGCAGGTTGCCCGCGCCGCGGATCTCCAGGTCCCGCAGCGCGATCTTGAATCCCTGGCCCAGCTCGTGCAGGCCGGAGATCACGTCCAGCCGCTTGTCAGCGTTCTCGGTCAGCGTGCGTCGCGGGTCATAGAGGAAATACGCGTACGCGCGCCGGCCCGACCGTCCCACGCGCCCGCGCAACTGATAGAGCTGGGCGAGCCCGAAGCGGTCCGCGCGCTCGACGATGATCGTGTTGACGTTGGGGATGTCGAGGCCCGACTCGATGATCGTCGAGCACACGAGGACGTCGAAGCGGCCCGACTCGAAATCGACCATGACGTTGGCGAGCTGGTCTTCCGGCATCTGCCCGTGACCGACTGCGACGCGGCCAGTGGGCACCAGCTCCCGCACCCGATCCGCCGCCTTCTGGATGGTGCGCACGCGGTTGTGGACGAAGTACACCTGGCCGCCTCGCTCGAGCTCTCGACTGATCGACTCGCGCACAAGCTCGTCGTCGTCCGCCGTGACGTAGGTCTTGATTGGCTGCCGCTCCTCGGGTGCTGTCTGGATGACGCTCATGTCGCGAATCCCACCGACCGCCATGTGCAGCGTGCGCGGGATCGGCGTCGCGGACAGCGACAGCACGTCCAGCTGCGTGCGCAACTTCTTCAACCTCTCCTTCTGCATGACACCGAAGCGGTGCTCCTCGTCGACGATCAACAGACCGAGCCGCTTGAAGTGGACGTCACGCTGGAGCAATCGGTGCGTCCCGATGACAACGTCGACGTGCCCCGACTTCAGGCCCTCCAGGGTTTGTGCCTGCGTCTCTTCGTCGACGAAGCGCGAAAGCATCTCGATGGTGACCGGAAAGCTGGCCAGCCTCTCCTTGAAAACGTGGAAGTGCTGCTGCGCCAGCACCGTGGTCGGTGCCAGCAGCGCGACCTGCTTCCCGCTCATTGAGGCCTTGAAGGCCGCGCGCAGCGCGAGCTCCGTCTTGCCGAATCCGACGTCCCCGCACAACAGCCGGTCCATCGGCCGGTCCGACTCCATGTCAGCCTTGATCTCGGCCAGGGCCGCGAGCTGGTCCGGCGTCTCCTCATAAAGAAAGGACGACTCCAGCTCCTGCTGCCAAGGCGTGTCAGACGCGAAGGCGATGCCCGGCCTGGCCTCGCGAAGCGAATAGATCTTCAGGAGGTCGTCGGCGACGTCCTGGACCACCTTCCGCGCGCGGCTTCGCGCGCGCGTCCAGTCGCCGGTGCCCAGCCTGTGCAGCGTCGGTTGGCCCTCACCACCCAGGTACTTCTGGACGCGGTCCAGGCTCTCGACGGGCACGAACAGCCGGTCGCCTTCCGCGTACTCGAGCTCGAGGTATTCGCGGTGCGCGCCCTCGGTCTCGATCAGACGCATGCCGCCGAAGCGGGCGATGCCGTGGTCCACATGCACGACCAGCTCGCCAGGGGCGAACTCGAGCGTGAACTCACGTGTCAGCTCCTCCGCCCGAGCGCGCGACGATCGCACGCGAACGGGACGGCGGACGCGGCCGAACAGCTCGGCGTCGGTGACGAGGTGAAAGCCGAGGGAGGGCTGCGAGCAGCCGGATTGGATGTCGATGTCCGCGTGCTGAAGGCCCATCTGCACTTCGAGGTCGACGTCGAGCTCCACCTCGTTTGGCTCGGAGGCGGCATCGAGAAAGGCCTGGAGCCTGTCCCGCTGCTCGGTGGCGATCACCACCGCCGCCGCGCTCGCCAGAGCCGAGAGCTCAGCAGCAGCGTGGGCCCGCCCGACCACCGGCTCGCCCTCGACCCAGCCGAGGTCGATGCTGCCATCAGCCTCCCCGGCCGTGATCTCGAGTCGTGGATGGCCGGCGGCGACCTCTAGACGCTCGACGGAAACCATCGGCAGGGCGAAGCCGCGGGGAAGCTCGGCGCCCTCGGCTTCAGCGGCGGCGAGCATCCGCGTCTCGTCATTGAGCGATCGAGCGTCCGCACGCTGCCGTTTCGGCTCGAAGTCGACGACCACGGCGTCGCTCGCGAGATGCTCCAGCAGCGAAGGGAGGGCGGGCTCCAGGTACGCCGCGTAGTACTCGACGCCTGGGAAGGCCGCGCCCGAGGCCAGGCGCTCGAGCTCCTCCTCCCAGTCGGCGCGGACGTCGGAGCGCAGCGCCTCGAGGTCCACGCTCGACCGCAGGCGAGCCGCCGCCGCGGCTCCCCGATCAGGGCCCAGCAGCAGCTCGCGACCAGGGCGGATGGAGGCGACCGGTATCGCCATCACCGAGCGCTGGTTCGAAGGGTCGAACACCCTCAGGGTCTCGATGACCTCACCCGACCACTCGGCGCGCACAGGTGCGTCGGCGGCCGCCGGGAAGACGTCGAGGATGCCGCCCCTGACCGAGAACTGTCCCGGTTCCTCCACCAGCGGCTCGCGCGAGTAGCCGAGCTCCACCAGTTTCGACGCCACCCCGACGGGATCGAGGCCGCGTCCAGCCACCAGCGTCACCGTGCCTCTGACAAGATCCGCCCGCGAGATGGTCGCCCGTGTGCATGCACGCCGGGATGACACCACCACGCAGGGCGGGCCGGCCGGGTCGGCCAGGGCAGCGAGCGCATCCAGGCGCTTGTGCACCGCCTCGTCGAATGCCGGCGGGCGATCCAGGAACGACACTCCGACCTCAGCGAAGACGTGGGCTGGGGTCTTGCCGCCGAGCCACATGCGCAGCTCGTCGCAGAAGCGCTCTGGGGCTGGGACCAGGACCAGAACCGTCCGGCCCCTCGCTGTCGACGCGCGCACCACAGAGCCGGCCACGATGGCCCACGCCGATCGCGGCAGGCGGCCGGCGCCCAGCTCGGTTCGGCGACCATCCAGCCAGCGCCCGAGCTCGGGCGAGACACCGAGCACCTGCTCCCAGAGCGCCTTCAAGGAATCTCCTGGCAGCCGAGCGCGCCCGGCCGGTTGAACCTGTCCATCGCGCGCTCGACGCCTGCTTCGAGAGCCACCTCGAGCGCGGTGGCCACACCGTCGACGATGTGCGGCAGCCGCTCAGCCTCGGCCTTGGTGAAACGGCCGAGCACGTAGTGGCGGCCCGCGGGCGACCCCCTGCGCGACGGCTTGCCGATGCCGACGCGAAAACGGACGAAGTCCGGCGTGCCCAGGGCCGCGATTACGGAGAGCAGACCGTTGTGCCCGGCGCCTGAGCCTCCCCGCCGGATGCGCATCCGACAGAGTGGGAGGTCGAGCTCGTCATGCACCACCCAGAGCTGCTGTGGACCGAGCTTGGTGTCACGGAGCGCTTTCGCGACCGCCTGCCCCGAGAGGTTCATGTAGGTCTGCGGGAGCGCGAACCAGATCCCCTTCGACTCGGCGTGACCCACCAGCGACTGCCAGCGCTTGCGCTCGATCTTCACGCCGAGGCGACGCGCAAGCTCCTGCACGCACGCGAAGCCGAGGTTGTGGCGTGTGTCGGCGTACTCCGCCTCCGGGTTGCCCAGGCCGACGATCAGGGTTTCCTCTCTGTCCAACTTTCATTCCAGGTAGACGCGGAAAGGCCCGCGGCGAGCGCCGCAGACCGGGTGTTGATCTTACGACTGGAATCAGAGACGGCCCGGAGCCAGCTTGAGCCCAGACAGCTTGAGCGCCGCGCGCGTGAGACGTGTCATCTCCCTGCGCTCCGATGCGGAGACGTGATCCCAACCGAGCAGGTGCAGCGTCCCGTGAACACAGAGGAGTGCGACCTCGGTGCGTGCCTCGTGTCCGTGTTGCGCGGCCTGCCTCATCGCCGCGGGCCACGAGATGGCGACGTCGCCGATGTGGTTGCCCGAACCCGCGAAAGACAGCACATCGGTTGCGTGATCGTCCCGCGCGTACGTTCGATTCAAGCGCCGGACCTCGCGGTCGCTCGCGATCCGTACTGCCACCGTGCTCGTGCCTTCCGGGAGTCGAGCGGCGATCTCGGGAACCCCCAGGACCCGTGTCAGCACGTCCCGGACGAAGGCGGGGGCTATGGGGGCGCGCACTGACTTGACGACTTCTGCTTCGAGTACAGTCACCTTCGGTGAAGATTCTCGTCATTGGCGGCGCGGGGTTCATCGGTTCGCACGTGGTCGACGCCTATGTGAGCGCCGGCCACGAGGTCGCGGTCATCGACAACCTGAGCAGCGGCCAGTCCGGAAACGTGAATCCGGCCGCGCAGATGAACAGGCTGGACATCCGCGACCAGGAGGGTGTCGCTGCAACGATCGCATCCTTCAAGCCTGAGATCGTCAATCACCACGCCGCCCAGTCCGAGGTGCCGAAGTCGGTCGCCGACCCGATGTATGACGCCAGCGTGAACATCGTAGGCGGCCTCAACATCCTCAAGGCGTCCGTCGATCACGGCGTGAAAAAGCTCATCTTCAGCTCGACCGGCGGCGCTCTCTACGGAGAGCCTGATGTCGTGCCGGCCGACGAGGACCACCCGGTGCGGCCACTCTCGCCGTATGGGACGAGCAAGTATTCCTTCGAGCAGTACCTCGGCACATTCATGCGCACCTTTGGACTCGAGTACACCGTGCTGCGATACGCCAACATCTACGGGCCGCGTCAGGATTTCATGGCGGAAGAGGGACGCGTGATCGCGATCTTCGCGAGCCGAATGCTGGCCGGCAAGGCCGTGACGATCGACGGCGACGGCGAGCAGTCGCGTGACATGCTGCATGTCGCCGACGTGGCGACCGCCAACATCCATGCTCTCGATCGTGGTGCCGGCGGCGTCTACCACGTGAGCACGGGTATCCCGGTCACGATCAACGACCTTTTCCGCAAGCTGGCCCTGCTGACCGACTACAAGCTCGCCCCCAATTACGGGCCTGCGCGCAAGGGCGACGTCTACCGCATCGCACTCGACAACAGCCGTGCCCGCCGCGACCTGGGGTGGGAGCCGCGCATGCAGCTCGAAGAAGGCCTGAGCCTCACCGTCGACTACTTCCGCGAAAAAGTCCTGACGCACTAATACTTGGTCGACGCCCTCGCTTTTCTTCATGACCTCGGAGCGAGGGCACTTGTCGTCTATGCGGTCCTGCTCGGCCTTTGGGGCACCTACAGCTACTTCCGGCACAACCAGGTGAGCGGGAGTTTTCGGTCGAGCTACCTGATCATGGCGGGGCTCGTCGCTGCGCAGGGACTTTTCGGCGCCATCCTGTTCGCGGCCGGCAACAGACCGGGTGAGCTGCTGCACGTCGTCTATGGAATCTTTGCGGTGCTCTTCCTACCCGGCGCGTATGTGTACGCGCACGCGGGCCCCAAGCGCAGGGAGGCCATCACGCTCGCCGCCGCCGCCTGGATCGTCCTGGTCGCATACCTGCGGGGAATCAGCACGGGCGGCTAGCGGCGGGAGGGCCTCCGCAGATTCGCGGGCCGCCCGGCTAGGCGCGGAAGAGGATGCCCACCCCGAACGTGACGGCGGCCACAAAAGTGCCGACTCCAAGCATCTCGAGGCCCGACCGCGCGCCACTCTTGCCCGTGAAGAACGACCGTGCGGAACCGATAAGAAACAGGAAGGCGCCGCAGAGGACGACGGCCACCGCGAGCGCGCCGAGGCCCGAGAGGCTCGACCCCAGCGCCAGGCGGCCCGCGAGGTAGCCGACCACCGGAATCGCGCCGCCGATCAGCGTGGACACGCCGGCGACCAGGCCCTCTCGAGCCGGGTTCTCGAACTGGGACACGTCGAGGCCCAGCTCCTCGCGAGCCTGCGTCTCGAGCCAGACCCGCTTGTCCTTGGTGATCCGGTCGACGATCGTTCGGGCCTCCTCTGGTGTGAGCCCTTTGGAGCGGTAGATCTCGACCAGCTCGGCCCTCTCAAGCTCTGGCATCGCCTCGATCTCGGCGGCCTCTCGTTCCAGCTGGCCTTCGAACACCTCGCGCTGTGACTTGGTGGCCAGGTACGCCCCGCCCGCCATCGATACCGCCGACGCGACCATCGCCGACAGGCCGCCGATGAGGACGATGCGCGGGTCGACGCTGGCTCCGCCGACCCCGGACAGCACCCCGAGCGTCGCAGTCAGACCGTCGTTGACCCCATAGATGACATTGCGGATGCTCTCAGCGCCCCCGCCGTGCCACTCTTCGAGCGCTGCCACATCCACTGTGTCCTTGCGTTCCCCCGGCACGCTGGAGTCGCCGCCCTGGGCCATGTCGTCGGCGGACTGGTGGTCGAGCTCCTCCGGCAGCACGCGGCGCAGCACTCCCTGCGCCTGCGCGTCGGAGACCGTGGACACCTGGCTCAGATATGCGCGTAGCACCTGACCCTCAGCCGCGCCGGCGAGCGCCAGCGCCGGTCCGATGCCGACCAGCCGGGCCAGCGCTGCAAGGATGCGCGCCGTCATCTGCGGCCGGCGCTGTGGGAGCTTCACGCCACAACCGGCGAGCACCTCCGCCCAGGCGTCGGCGTGGCGCTTCTCCGTTGCGGCCAGCCCATTCAGCCGCTGACGCAGACGCGCGTCAGACGTCACGCCCGCAAGGGCCTCGTAGACGCCCGCCATGCGCGTCTCGCTGGCCCAGTTGGAGCGCAGCGAGCGCGTGTCGGGAGCCGACAGTTCCCGCACGGGTGCAGCGGGGGCCACGCGCCTATGGTAGGCACCGCCGCGCCTTCCCTTAACGTAGGCTGCCGGAGTGACTGCGAGCGCAAGCGAACACCCGCGCCGGATCCTGATCACCGGCGGCGCAGGGTTCCTCGGCGTCAACGCCGCAGCTCACTTGATCGATCGTGGCTGGCACGCCACCGTGCTCGACAACCTGAGCCGGCGCGGCACGGAGCGAAACCTCAGGTGGCTCGTCACCAAGCACCCGACGCAGATGACTTTCATCAAAGAGGACATCAGGAACGCGGGCGCGCTGGCCGAGCACGTGAAGGACCAAGACGCGATCCTGCACCTTGCGGCGCAGGTGGCCGTGACCACTTCGCTCGTGGATCCAGACACGGACTTCGACGTCAACGCAAAGGGCACGCTCAACATGCTCGAAGCGACGCGCAAGCACAACCACGACGCTCCGTTCATCTTCGCCTCGACGAACAAGGTCTACGGGAAGCTCGACCACAAGAGCGGACCGTGCAAGGAGACGCAGCCGCTCGACTTCCACAGCCCCTACGGCTGCAGCAAAGGCACGGCCGACCAGTACGTGCGGGACTACGCCAGGTGCTTCCATATGAACACCGTCGTGCTGCGCCAGAGCTGCATCTACGGCGCCCACCAGTACGGCACCGAAGACCAGGGGTGGGTCGCCCACTTCGTGCACTCGATCCTCGCCGAACGGCCGCTGACGATCTACGGCGACGGCACGCAGGTGCGGGACCTTCTCGACGCACGAGACCTCAGCGCGCTCTACGAGACCGTGATCGAGAAGATCGCAGTGACTCGCGGCGAGGTCTATAACGTGGGCGGCGGCGAGCCCAACCAGCGCAACCTCCTGGAGGTCATCGAGCACATCGGCGAGCTGACCAATCGGAAGCCGTCCTTCACGTTCGCAGACTGGCGCGAAGGCGACCAGGCGTACTACGTGAGCGACATCACCAGAGCCAAGCGAGAGCTGGGCTGGGAACCGCGGATCCAGTTCGACCACGGGCTGAAGGACCTCGTGGCGTGGGCGGCCTCGGTCAGTGACTGAGCGGTGATCTTCGGGACGTGAAGTGACCGCACCCTCCTGGTAGGGCGCGCAGCAATCGCGCTTCGGTCCAGGCCAGCGAAGCGACCGCCATCGTCACCCAGCGCAAGAGCGCACCAGCGACGCCGCGCCGCGCAGAAGCCATGTCTTCGACCGAACCGCCGACCGGCCCCCGCCAGTCCAGCCACGTGAAATAGACGACGTCGAGCACCTGGAGCAGCAAGTGGTAGCTCCATCGCGCGGAAACCACCGGCAGTCCGGCATTCGAGGCGATTGCGCGGTACCGCTCGGCGGTGAAGATCTGAATGTGGCCTCCATGCCGGACCTTGGCGGTCCACCGCGTGCCGCAGCCAACCAACCGATACAGGAAACCGTCACCCTCCAGCGGCAGCACGATGTGAAAGCCACCGGACGGTTTCAGCACCCGCGAAACCTCGCGCAGAACCTGCTCAGGGTTCTCGACGTGCTCGAGGACGTCGAAGATCCACACGAAGTCGAGCTCGCCGTCGCCGAATGGGAGCCTTTCGGCCTGTGCCGAGCGAAAGTCGACCCCGTCTGGCGACTCGTTCGCGACCGCGAGCGCAGAGGCGCTCACATCGCAGCCGAAGACCGTAAGGTCTGGCCGCTCGCGCCTGACCGCTTTGGCCACAGAACCCGCGCCACACCCAACGTCGAGGACGCGACCATGAATTCCATGCATGTCCGCCAGCAGGTAGCGCAGCTTGAGCCCGTTCATGTACCAGGGCCGCGGGCGCAAGGGCACAGAGCCCCACCGCTTGGCCTCGTAGTCGAACGCCGCCTGCGCCTTCACATCAGTGCGGAGCGCTGCGCGTCGCCGCTGCACACTCGCTCTGGCTAAGCGCAGGCACCCGCACCGCGATCATCTTCCATCCGTTGTCGAGATGGACCCCGGTGTCGCCGAACCAATCGGGATGGTCAGCGATGAATGCCTCGTACTCGGGCACCGAATGATTGAACGAGCTGTAAGGCGCGATCACCATCAGCCGGGTGTCCGTGCCCGCCAGCCAGCACTGAAGGAGCGGACCGACAACGTCTTTGTGGTCGGCGTAGTGGTAGTGCCCCGGCAGGTAGTAGAAGGGGTCGTAGAACTGGCTCGTGATGTGGGCGCCCGGGACTCTCCCATAACGAACCATCGTGTAGGTCAGAGTCGGCGCATCGCCGGGGAGGCTCAGCCGCCCATCCCTGAACTCGGGTCGGTTGTAGACGGAACCGATCGTCTGACCGAACCGGACCTGCTCGCGGTACCCGGCCTCGGTGATCGAATATGCGCCCTGGATCGGGATCCAGAAAACCTGCATCGCGAGCAGTCCGGCAGCAGCCGCGGCCACAGGGAGCGCACGCATGCGCGGTCGGTGCTGAGGCAGCACCCTGAACAGAAAGACCGCGACCAGGATTGCGGCGAAGTCGAGCGGAAATTCGAACCGACGCTCTCTCCAGTCGTCAACTTTCAGAAAAGTCGCGAAGGCGTACGCCGACGCGCCGAATCCATACACGAGCAGGAGGTAGGAGGGCGGGCGCTTCCACAGCGACCAGGCCAGTCCGGCAAACGACGCGACGGTCGCTGCCGCCAGCGGGATGCGGAGGAACTCCAGGCCGGAAATGGCAAGCGGGCCGGACTCAAACGTGCCAAAGGCCACGAACAGAAAGCTCCAGTAGAAGGGATAGATCGGGTTGCCCGTCTGATCGAACAGGAATTTGGCGTAGAAGGCCATGACCAGTGCCCAGCCGACGACCACCGCCAACCACGCTTGCCCATGGCGCCGCCTCCACACCCAGGCGACAACGAGGCCGGCGGCGAACAACCAGGCCTCAACCCGAGCCATCGCCGCCAGCCCCCACGACACGCCGCCCCAGAATCCGTGTCGCGAACTCAGCCAGATGCCCAACAAGACCAGGGCGATCGCAACCGGCTCGGCCATGCCCGCGTCGTCGTTGAAAACGCCCGCCGGTTGCAATGCCGCGAACAACGCTGATGCGACCGCGACCCGCGTTCCCCAATATCGGTGACAGAGCAGAAAGATCAGCGCCACGGCCAGCGAGCCGAACACGAGGCTGAGGAGGCGCGCCACGACGATGTCGTCCGATCCGCTGGCGAAGAACAGCAGGTTCAGCAGCGCCGGGTGCAGCAGGCCCCAGTAGTACTCCCAGCCACGCATGTCCCACAGGCGGGGGCCGTGCGAAAGGCCGATCTCTTTGGTGAGGTAGGCGATCTGCCAGTGGTGGTAAGCGTCCGTGAACCCGTGGCCGGCGTTCTCGGGATCGCTGAAGACAAACAGATAAAGAAGACGCGGGATGGCGGCGAGCGCCGCGACGGCAGCCGGCCAGCGCCAGTTCGGGGTTGATCTCTGCGGGTCTGCTGCCGGCTCGGGCTGGTCGCGGGGCTCTTCAGCGTCAAGCCGCCTATCCTCCTCGTCTTCGTCCGGGAGGATCCTCGGCAGGAGCTTCAAGCGGTCGCGGCCTCGGCTGCCACCTGTTCGTGCGAGCGTGCCACCTGGAGGATCGACCGCTCCAGCACGTCGATATGCCGCTCCCAGTCGAAGCGGCGCGCCCATTCGAAAGCGCGCTCGCCGGTCGATTGGTTGGCGGCAGGATCGCTCAGAAGCGCGATGATGCCCTGTGCATAGTCGTCCACCTCGAGCGGTTCGGCGAGGTGCCCGGTGCCAGGTCCCACTGTCACCGTCGGCCCGGCCTGGTTCCAGGCGACCACCGGCACGCCTTTCGACATCGACTCGATGACCCCCATCCCGAAGTCTTCCTCCGGTGCTGGGTACACGTACGCGGCGGCGCCTTCGTAGAGGCGCTGCAGCTCTTCCTCGGTGATGGCGCCGAGGAAGAGGACTGCGTCGTTGAGGTTCAGCTCGCTAGTCAGCTTCTGCAGCGAAGACGTGTGTGACGTAGCGGGGCCCGGGATCACAAGCTGGACTTTGGGAAGGCGGTCGCGCACGGCTTCCATCGCACGGATCGCGAGATCGAACCGCTTCTGAGGGTAGTGACGGTTCGTAAGGAGCACGTAGGGCCGCCGGATCGGATAGCCGTTGATCGTCAAACCGCCCGAGAAGCGCGCGGCGAGGGGAAGCGGAAAGCCGGACGAGGCGACGTGGCAGCCGGCAGGACAATCGACGGCCTCGCGCCGGTAGATGCCGCGGATGATGTCGCCGATGTAGTCCCCGTTGACCAGAAGCTGGTCCGCTTCCTGCACCGAGCGGCGGTCAGCCCAGGCGACGAACTTCGTGGCTCGAAGGACGACGGATGCGAGCAGCCTGTAGTCGGCGTTGGCGACCCAACCAGTCTGGCGATCGATGGCGCGGGGGTACACGAGGCGGTTGGGTTGATTCAGGTACACGATGTACGGAACGTCGATCAGGCGAGCCGCCCACCACGCTATCCATGCGCTCGGCTGGTTGCAGCCGACGATGACGTCCACCCCCCGGAAGCGCCACGCGTACAGCGGCATCAGCAGGGACGTCGCGGCCATCTGCACGGCCTCGCGGAACGGAAACCAGCGTGGAAGCTGGGGCAGGAACGTTCGGACCCGGACCTCACCGATCAGGTCGGGATAGCAGCGCGAGGCGTCGACGGTCGGCGCGTAGCACTCGACCTGAAAGCCGCGGCGGCGAAGACCGAGCACCTCCTCGATGACGATCCGCTCGCCCCCGCCCGAATAGGTGAACCCGCAGTGGAAGACCGCGATGCGGCGAGGCCCGGCCACCCGTACACGCCGCTTTCCACCGACGAGGATGAAGCCGAGAAACCCGAGCACCAGGGCGTAGCCTGCGGTGATCGCGTGGTACAGGACGATGGCGCCCGCGGCGACGGCCGGGGCGAGGCCCAGGCCTCCGCCCAGCACAAGGGATCCAGCGACCTCGAGGTTGCCGAGGTAGCCAGGTCCCGCCGGCACCGCGAAGCTCAGCAGCAGCGCCGGATATGCGGCCATCGCCGTCAGCTCTGGCACGGGAACGCCAAGCGCCCAGAAAAGGAGGCTGAAGTTGAACGCGTCGATGACCAGCGCGACGGCCGTGAGCGCCGCCAGCCTGCCGGCCAGCCCAGGCGTCCACAACCCCCTGGCGCCGGCCCGGAAAGCGAAGGCCTGGCCCGCCAGCCCGGCCGCGAAGCGCTCTGGGAGGAGCCGCCGCGCTAGCTTCGAGCGCGCGATTCTCGGCCCGAGCAGGGCCGTGCCCAGGACGGCGGCCAGCAGCGCCACCGCCAGCGCGGCAGCACCAAGGAGGCCTCTGGGTGCGCTCATGAAGCCGGTCACCGCGACCAGAGACAGGCTGGCGAGCACAACGGCCACGCCAGCCAGATCACAGGCCTTGTCGATGACGATGGTCGCGAGCGCCGAACCGGCCGGCACGCGGTGACGCCGCCACAGCCACCACGCACGGGCTGCATCTCCGGATCGGATTGGAAGCACGTAATTCAAGAGCCCACCGGCTGCGTTCATCGCGAAGGCGCGGATCATTCCGACAGGCGCCACCTGACGCAGGAGGTACAGCCAGCGTCGGGCCCGGATCACGCTGGTGACCAGAGACAGCAAGATCATCAGCGCGATCGGCACCCAGCTGTGGACGCGGGCGTGGCCCAGCACTTCGGTGAGCGACACGGTTCGCAGCCACAGCCAGAGCAGGGCAAGCCCGAATGCGGTCTGCAGCGCCAGACGCACCCAGCGGTTCATGCAGGAGCAGTCTCTGCCTCGCCAGGCGCGGGCGCAATCAATATCCAGCGCTGCACGGCGAACCAGAACGCGAACAGCCAGACGATCACGATGATCGTGCCCGCGTAGTCGTGGAACAGCAGCGCAGGCAGGTGCCCCCAGGTCGCCTCCAGAGCCGCAACCAACGCGACCCGCGCCAGGTTGAGGAGCATGGTCCCTGCGACGCCGATGACAACGACCTGGAGCCTCGACTCCAGCGACTGCCGGCCACGGAGTCCCGAGAAAAAGCTCACGCCCAGCAGGAGCACGCTCTGCCAGCCGATGCAGTTCCAGGAGATGAAGAGCGTGTGCATCGAACCCGCGCCGTCCCACACCACGATGTGGCTCCCCGAGGCAGCGGCCTTGATGCCCACCAGGCTCAGGATGCTCACCACCATTCCCGCCTCGACCGGGACGATGGACTGCAGCGGATTGTTCGCGCCCAGCCGAAGTGCCCACGCGGTGAGGAGGTCGTCGAACGTGGTCACGAGCGGGAGCAGCATCAGCAGCGCGCAGGTGATGGCGATCAGGGTCATGTTCAGCGCTTCCTTTTCCTGACGCCTCATCGGGCGCCCACCTTCACCAGCGACAGCAGACGGCGGCGTGAGGCGAAAAGTGGAATCGCGAGCGCCAAGCCGATGAATCCCAGAAGCGATTCGGGGACTACGGTCGTTGGCGGACTCAAGCGCGTATCAGCGGTGCCGGCCACCCCGTCGTAAACCAGCGTCGGTTTGCCGCCCGTGTTGTGGGTCAGCACGACCGTGAGGCACAGAGATCCACCCGGCGGGATGAGCAGCGGGAGCTGGCTTGCGCTGGTGCTGACGGTGAGCGGACTGGTGGGGTTGGCGCCGGCAGAGCCGAAAGTCGTGGTCCAGGTCGACGGCGCGTTGGGGATCACGGCCACAAATCCGGCGCAGCTGGCGGTGGCCGAGATGCCCGCGCTGACAGTCACGTTGTCGTTGGTCGAGCCGGTGCCGCCGGTCCAGTACATCGTGAACGACCACACCCCGGCGGCGACGGTTTGCGCCGGCAGGTTGGTGAAAGACCATGTCGACGACACTCCACCAGCCTGTGACTGGACGCCGCAAGCGGTGGCCCTCGTGCCGATCGACGGGTCCATCGCCGCCGGCGTGCACCCGGGAGCGGTCCCCGTCCCGTGGAGGTACAGGGGGCTGCCTGCGGCGTGAACAATCGGCACTTTCGTCGAACCCCACGCCAGGGCGCCAAATGCGAGCAGCAGCGCGGTCGCCACCACCCAACCCAGCCATCGGTGATGGCGAGCCGCACGCGCGTGCGCGACCGGGGCTCCAGACGGCCTGACCGGCAGCGGGCTCCGTGCATAGCCGCCGGCACGTGGACCGAGCAGCCAGCGCCGCAGCAGGTGGAGCCGGCGCAGGTGCTTAACATCGTCCGTGATCCGCCCCGTCTTTGGGGTCCGGAACCACGGCCCCTCATCTTTCTCGAGGAGACCCTTGAGAGCTGCCCAGCCCTGGAAGGGCACCAGCGCAAACGACAGCACCAGCGCGCCGAGCACTCCCTGCAGGTCGCGGCCCGGCGCATCTTCGAAAATGAGCCCGCCCAGGTTCATGAGCGGCAGCGCGAAGACGTTGAAGAAGATGAGCGACCAGCCCAGAGCCGCGGTCCACCCAGGGATGTGCGCCTGGAAGACGAGCTCCGACAGCAGCCAGCTCACCGTGCCGACAGCGAAGAACGCCGCCTGCAGGTAGTACGTGGCGTCGTACAAGAACTCGAGCTTCTCGAGCGGCGAGATGCTCGGCGACAGCATGATGGGCAGGAACCACTTCCGCACGTTGTAGGTGTGGCCTTCGGCCCAACGCATGCGCTGCCGCGCGAGCCTGGCGAAGGTGCTCACGCATTCCGCAGGCGTTTCCGCCCAGGGCGTGTACACGACCTTGTAGCCGCGCGTGTAGAGCTTGAGGGTGAGCTCCCAGTCCTCGGTCAGGCTCGTGCCCCAGCCGACATCGCGCAGGATGTCCGCCCTGATCATGTAGGCGGTGCCCGCGATCATCTTCAGTGCGCCGACCGCGTCCTGGAACGGCCGCTCGACCATGTAGCTGCCGGCATACTCGGCGCGCACCGCCTCGGTCAGCCAGCTCTCCGACTTGTTGAGGACATGCCACTGGTAGCTCTGCACGGCAGCCACGTCCTCCCGACGCTTGACCTCTTTCTTGTCAGGACCGTTGAGCTGATAGAAGTAAGGGAGGAAGCGCTCGATCGAATCGGGGAACGGCATCGAGTCGGCGTCGAAGATGACGACGTACTCGGTCCTTGGGTCCATCACCTTGAGGGCCTCGCGCAGTGCACCGCCCTTGAAGCCCAGCCGGCTGGTGCGGTGCCCGATCTTGAACCGAGGCTGGCCTTTCCAGCGCTCGAGGATCTGCACCGACTCGTCTGTGGAGTCGTCGACCAGCACGACCTCGTACTCCGGATAGTCAAGCTGTGCGAGGCAGGTCAGAAGTCGCTCGATGACGCGCTTTTCGTTGTAGGCCGCGACATGGATCGACACGAACGGGTGATAGCCGAGGTCGATGTGGTAGCCGTTTCCGTTTCCATTCCCGTTCCCGTTGCCGCTGCGCGCGATCCGCGAGAGGCCCGCGGCATGGCGGCTGTCGCCGTGACCGTGCCCGTTCCCGCTGCGGCTGCCGTTCGACACCAGCGTCGTGAGCAGCACGATCGCGGTGCCGAGGTAGTACTTGACTGCATACGTGAAGAACACCGCGCCAAGGAACAGGCCGGTGAAGGCGAACGCGTACGCGAGGACGTCCGACCCGCTGCTCATCTGAGAGCGCGAGACAAGCTCGATGAAACCGCGTATGAGGGCAGCGATCGGGATGATCGAGATCACGACTGCGATCACGACGATCGCGTTGAGCAGCACCGGCCACAGCAGCGGGCCGCGTTCTTTGCGCATCAGCCTTCTGTCCCGTTGCGGTCGTAGGACACACGAGTCTGGCTCGATACGCGCTGCCAGCCGATGATCCGCTCGGGCAGGAAACGATAGTGCCCGCCCGGCGTCACCTCATCCGGTTCGAGCCAGCCGTGATGCACGGCCCTGATCACGGTGTGCTGGCTGATCCCGAGCAGGCGAGCTGCGTCGCCTGTGCTGATCAGCCCGCTGCCGCCGTGGCGCCCGGCAGCGCGCCGCCACGTGAGCGCGTCGATGTCCTCCGGCCGGAAGCGGCGGTGACCGCCGGGCGTGGTCGCGGCCGGTTGCAGGATGCCTTTGGCCACGGCGCGGATAACCGTTGCCTGGCTGACGCCCAGGCGCTCGGCCACATCCTTCGAACTGAGCAATCCATGCGGGGTCGAACGCTGCAAACTGTGCAAAATCTCCGAAGCGACAAACGCATCAATAACACGACGGGATCACACTCGACAACGAAAGGCCTTGGTAATTCCAGCGTGAAGCAGTCGCTTTGTCGTCGAAATCGTGCATCGTTTCACCGCCACGCTCACGAATTCCCTGCCAAACTCTCGCCCTAAGAGGCCCTCGTACGCCAGGACCCTCAGAAAGGATGGAGCTAGGGGCACTCCGAACTACATAGAACCTCACCCCCCGCAGCCAAGCTCGGTGCCGGTGTCGAGAAATCGCCCGGCCCGAGCCTTTTTATGGGTTTTGTGGTCCGATCGCCGCCCGTTGCGAAGCCCACTCCTGCAGCGCGTCGCGCCATGGGCGGAGCGCGGGCGCGCGCGTCGACTCCATGCAGCCGTTGGCAGGCCGGCCGGCGGGCGCGGCGAGCTCGCTCGAGGTGATCCCCTCGACCGGAGCTTCGATGCCTCTGGCGGCAAGCACAGCGCGGGCAAGCTCGTCCCAGGCGCAGCAGCCGGCGGCCACCGCGTGCACCACTCCGGTCAGATTCCCCGCCGCCAGGGCGATCGCCGCGGCCGCCAGGTCCGGCCGGTAGGTGGGGTTTACGGTCTGGTCTGAGACCACCCTGATCCTCTCGCCGCGCCTGGCCTGTTCGAGGATGCGCTCCGGGAAGCTCCACCGAGCAGTGCCGGCCCGACCTCCAAAAAGCGCAGACGTACGGATGACCAGCGCACCCGGCATGGTCATCGAAACAAGCCTTTCGCCCTCCAGCTTCGACTTCCCGTACACGCTGAGCGGAACCGCATCATCCGACTCGATGTACGGACGCGTGAGCTTGCCGTCGAAGACGTAATTCGTCGAGAAGTGAACAAGGCGCGCGCCGCGCCGGGCGGTGGCGATCGCGACGTTGAAAGCTCCTTGCGCGTTGACCTGGTAGGCGGCATCCTGTTGCGACTCGGCGCCGTCCACCGCGTCGAAAGCCGCGCAGTTGAAGACGGCGTCCGCATGCTGTTCCTGCAGCGCGCGGTCGAGCCCGGCAAGGTCGATCACCGAGAGCTGCTCACGCGTCAGACCCACGGCATCCGGCAGCTGGGCAAGCAGCTCCACGCCAAGCCTGCTCGCCGCTCCGAGAACGAGTGACCTCACGCCTGCGGAAGCTTCCTGAACTAGAACGAATCTAAGCCGGCGTCTGGGGCTGCGCGACGGCCTCCGGAGCGGTGCCCTTCAAGCCGGGATTCGTCATCAAGAGCGCGGTCATTTCCGGCTCGGCGAGAGGCTTGCCGATGAGAAATCCCTGAGCCGCATCGCAGCCTGCTTCCACAAGCACGGCCTCGGCCATGTGGTCCTGCAGGCCTTCGGCCACGACGCGGAGCCCCAGGTTGTGGCCGAGTCCCACCGCGGAGCGAACGATCGCGCCCGAGTCCGGATCGGATGCAAGTCCCGCCACGAACGACCGATCGATCTTGATCTCGTGCACCGGCAGCCGCATCAGGTACAGGAGCGACGAGTAGCCGGTACCGAAATCATCCAGTGAGAGCCGGACGCCCATCTCGTTCAGGGTGTGCAGCGCCTTCGCCGCAGCGGCTGCAAGCGCGTTTGCGACCATCTCCTCCAGCGAGTGGTCTTCGATGATGCGGGGCGACACGTTGAGCGCCACCGATACGTCGAGTCCCGCATCCAGCCACGTGCACAGCTGGCTGAGGGCCGAGTCGAGCACCCACGCGGTCAGCGGATGGATGACACCGGTCTCCTCGGTCATCGGGATGAACCGGTCAGGCGGCATCAAGCCTTCGCGCGGATGATTCCATCGCACCAGGGCCTCCACCGAGTAGATCACCCCTGTGGCGAGAAGAACCTGCGGCTGGTAGTGCAGCGTCATCTCGCCCTGCGGGATCGACCTGCGCAGCTCGCCCGCAAGCCCCGAGCGGCGCAGGCTCTGCGCTTCCTGCTCGGGCGCGTAGACGGAGTACCCGCCACCCGATCGCTTGGCGACGTACATCGCCACGTCCGCACGCCGAAGCAGCGTGCCGGGATCGTCGCCGTGAACCGGATAGAGGGCGATGCCGATCGATGCGCCGGTCTCGACCATCTGATCACCGATCGGAAACGGTCCCTCCAGCGACGCGAGGATCTTCCGCGCGCTCGCCACCACGTCATCTGGATGCTTGGCATCGGTGGTCAGAACCGCAAACTCGTCGCCACCAAGCCGCGCGATGGTGTCCGTGGCGCGCAGGACGCCGCGGAGCCGCGCCGTCACCTCCTGCAGAAGGCTGTCGCCGCGATCGTGGCCGAGGGCGTCGTTGATGTCTTTGAAACGATCAAGGTCGAGCAGCAGCACGCCGAACATCTTCTGGTTGCGCCGTGCAGACAGCATTGCCTGGCGCAGACGGTCGCCGAACAGGCTTCGGTTGGGCAGGCCGGTGAGGGCATCGTGCAGGGCCTGGTACTCCAGCGCGTCTGTGTGCGCCTTGCGTTCGGAGATGTCCCGCATGGTGGCGATGAAAAGATGACGCGACCCCACGTGCATCGAGCTGACGACGAACTCGAGCGGGAACAGGCTGCCGTTCTTGCGCTTGCCCATCGTGTCGTGAGCACCGCTTGAGGGCAGGTCGAGCTTGAGTCGCCGCTGCAGGTAGTTGACGAATGCGCTGCGGTGCGTGGTGGCGATGAGGATGTCAACCGGCTGACCGACGAGCTCCGACTCCGGGTAGCCGAACAGCTTGATCACCGCAGGGTTCGTTGACTCGATGACGCTCGTGCTGTCGAGCGTCGCCAGCCCGTCGGACACGTTGTCCAGGACCGACCGCATTCGCTTCTCGCTTTCCTGGAGCGCGAGCTCGGCGCGCTTGCGCTCCACGAACTCCCCGATCTGCGAACCGATGTCGTTCATGACCGCCGCCAGGCCCTCGTCCAGGGGCCGCGGCGTCACGGTGTGGAGCGAGATCATGCCCACGACTCGCCGGCCGCTGCGAACAGGAAAGCCGACGATTCCCTTCAGGCCGGCGGCGGCGGTGGCGGATCGGGCCGAAGAGTCCGCCCCAAGGTCGGTGACCGCGATCGGCGCGCCCGATTCCCACACCTGTCCCGCGAGGCCTTCACCGCGCGGGTAGCTCGTCTCCACAGCCGTAGCCTCATAGGCCGTGGTGTCGCGGCCCGGCCGTTTCCACGAGGTGACGAAATGCATCGCCTCGCGCTGGATGTCGACCTCCCAGTATTCGGCGAGCTCCGAGTCCAGCGTCCGACACAGCCCTTCGAGCACATGCGGTACTGCCTTGTCCCAACCGGGGGAGGTGACCAGCGCCTGAGTGACTGCGTATCGCGCCGCCTGCAGCACCTCATTGCGCTTGCGGTCGCCGATGTGGACGATCACGGTCTGGAAGTAGAGCGGCTTGCCCTCCACGTCGCGGACCAATCGCGCTGCCACGTCGGTCCAGACCAGTTTGCCGTCCTTCCTGACGAAGCGCTTCTCGAACCTGACGTCAGAGGCCTCTCCCGCCATCATCTTGCGCTGCGCTTCCCGAGTCGCATCGACGTCGTCAGGGTGGGTGACGTCAAAGATCGAACGCCCGCGCATCTCATCGGCGGTGTAGCCCAGCAGCTCGCAGTAGGCAGGATTGACGGACACGATCGCGCCGTCGAGGCCTGCGAATGACATCCCAGCCTGGGCCTGCTCAAAGAGGGTGCGAAAGCGGATCTCGCTCTCGCGCTCAGCAAGCTCGGCTCGCTTTCGCTCGCTGATGTCTCGGACCAGAACGAGCATCCGGTGTCGGCCTTCGGTGCTCAGGTTGTGAATCGCAACCTCGACCTCGACGCGGTGGCCGTCCTTGGCGATCAAGGTGGTCTGGTAGTGAACCGGCGCGTCAGCGCCCGCCAGCCGGGCCGCGTACTTCGCGGTCAGTGCTGCTCGATCTGCCTCCGGCGCCAGCTCGAGGAGAGAGGACATGGCAGCCAGCTCCTCATGCGAGTACCCCGTGAGCTGCAGATAGGCTTCGTTGCTGGTGACGAACCGGCCGTCCTCGGTGATGACCAGCCCCTCACCCAGGTCGCTGATGGACCGCAGCAGGGACGCCTGGCGGTCTATGTGCACGGTGAGGTCGCGATCGACCGCGCGGCGGGTGAGATAGGCGAGCATGCCGAGGCCGACCAGGACCAGGGTCCAGATGAGGATCGCGCCCGCGGACACCATGAGCGCCGTGAGCGCGTAGACCCAAAGCGCCCCGAGCCCGACCACCGCGATCACGAAGATGTAGCGGAAGTGCCGGGCGTGGAGCCCTAGCTCGAAGTGCAGAAGGATGGTGGCAAAGCTCGCCGCCGCCAGCGGCGGGAGGTCGTTCTTCAACCACGGGCCGGCGACGCCGAGAACGAGCACGGTGAGAATGGCGCTGACAGACATCAGCACCAGCTGAACGGTCAGGTTGGTCGACAGCCGCGAAGAACGGACATAGATTGCGACGCCGGCGTAGACAACCCCCACAGCGATCAAGGCCAGCTCCACGCGCAGGATGCCCGGTGGGAGGTTGGCCTCCCACAGGCGGAAGCCGACCGCTCCGATGATGGCGGCCGCCGCGATGGCGTTGATGAGGGGAAGGCCCCAGGCGCTGCTCGCCTCCGCATCGGCCGCGGACGCCCAGACGTCCGGCGACGGGCGGAGGGTATTGTCCGCGGGTCGGCCCGCGGGTGCGGGGCTCAGCTCAGCAGTCACACACCGGCATGCCGGCCCGCTGCAGGCCGAAAGCCATATTCACCACTGCGAACGATAACGTTCGGGCACCGCATCCGGTTGCGCAGGCCGCACGGCCCCGGCGAGCGGGAGGCCGCCGGTTACTTGGCGGACTTGGCCTTCGGGCGCTGGGGGATGGATCGCTTGAGCGGCGGGCGCCGGGTCGCGTGAAGGGGAACCGGCTTCTTGGCCGCGGCGTCGCCATCGGAAGCCCCACGGTTGGGGCGGTTCGCGGCGGCGTGGAGGGTGCGGAGCTTGGCCAGGCGCTCCTTCTTGGCCGCCAGGGCGGCCTTGAGGGCGTCGGAAAGCTGGGTGTCGTTCATGGGGACCACCCGCAGGCGGGCCTCCAGCTCGATCACCTCCACCTCAGCTCGGGTCAATTCGAGATCGATCGTCTTTGCCAACTTCTTCCTCTAATACGTTACGAAGCTACAGCTCCAGACTAAATAACTACCCCGCTAGCCGCCAGGTTATGCCTCGAACCTTGGAGTTCGCTGGGAAGGCTTGGCCGCCAACCGGCTAGATCAGTCGATTCCTATCCGTCTAAGGAGATCGCGTCGCGCAATTTTTCGAAGAAGCCCTTGGACACCTTCTCGGGCTTGCCGGTCAGCCCGCCAACCTTGCGCAGCAGCGACTTCTGATCCGCTGTGAGGTCTTTCGGGACGATCACCTGCACGATGACGTACTGATCGCCACGACGGCCTCCGCGCACGTCAGGCATGCCCTTGCCGGCCAGGCGGAACGACTGGCCGTGCTGCGTGCCCGCTGGGATGGCAATCTCGACCGGCCCATCCAGGGTCGGGATCTCGATGCGATCGCCGAGCGCCGCCTGGACCATGTTGACGCGCAGCTCGTAGATGACGCTCTGGTCACGCCGAGCCAGCTGCGGATGGGCCTTGACCCGGAGCACCACGTAGAGGTCGCCGGGCTGGCCGCCGCGGACGCCGGCTCCCCCCTCCCCGCTGAGGCGTATCTGCGACCCGGTGTCCACGCCCGCCGGGATCCTGACCGCCAGCCGCCGCGTGGCGGTGATGCGGCCCTGGCCGCGGCACTGCTGGCATGGATTCTTGAGCAGGCGGCCCGCGCCGCCGCACGTCGGGCAGGTCGTCGTCGTGACCACAGATCCGAAGATCGATTGCGCGGAGCGCCGGATCTGGCCGGATCCGCCACACCCGGGGCACGTCTCTTCGCCGGTGCCTGGCTCAGCGCCGCTTCCTGAGCACCGGATGCAGATCGACAGGCGAGGCACGTCGATCTGCTTCTCGACCCCGGTGAAGGCTTCCTCGAACGTGATCGTCAGGTCGTAGCGGAGGTCGTCGCCGCGGTTGGAGCGCTGGCGACGCGTACGCGCTCCTCCGCCGCCGAAGAATGTGTCGAAGATGTCCGCGAAAGGCATGTCGGAGAAGTCGACCGCCGGCCCGCCGCCTGCATCGACAGCCGCGTGACCGAACATGTCGTAGCTGCGCCGGCGCCCCGGATCAGAGAGGACCGCGTATGCCTCGCTGGCCTGTTTGAAGCGAGCCGCCGCGGCCGCGTCGTCGGGATTGCGGTCCGGATGCGAGTCCATCGCGATCTTCCTGAAAGCCCGCTTGAGCTCGTCGGGCGAGGCCTGACGGGCTACGCCGAGAATCTCATAGTAGTCGCGCTTGACCGCCAAGTTCTAGCTCAGTTCGCTTCGGGTTTGTCTCTGCCCATGGAGGGCAGCTCGGGGGCACGCGCCACCTTGACCAGCGCGGGCCGCACCACTCGGTCGCGAATGCGATAGCCGCGGCGGAGCTCTGTGACCACTGTGTCCTCGGGATGCTCGGCCGACTCCTGGTGACCGATCGCCTCGTGGAGCTTGGGGTCGAACGCCGCGCCGACAGCCTTGATCGGCTCCAGGCCGTGGGCGCGAAGCGCATCCTCCAGCTTTCGGACGCTGAGCTCAACGCCTCTCAGCCACGCCTCGTCGATGCCTTCCGGCCGGTGCTCCAGCGCCTTCTGCAGGTCGTCCAGGCCCGGTAGCAGCCGGCTGATCAACTCGGCCGACGCATGCTGGATGGTCTCGAGCTGCTCCTGGCGGGATCGCTTCTTGAGGTTGTCGAAGTCCGCCGCCAGGCGCAGCTGCCGATCCCTGGCCTCGGCAAGTGCCGCCTCGAGCTCGGCGATCTTGGCCTCGAGCATCGCGTTCTGCCTCGGCGAAACCAGCTCGGTCTCGGCCGTATCGCCCTCGGGCGGCTCGTGCGGATGCTTGCGCGTGGTCATGACCTAAAACCTAAATACCAGGGAGGGCCAGCCGATCAAACACCGAGCTCAGCCATCCGCTCGCTCGCGCGGTTGGCGACCAGCCGCAGGCGGGCCACGGTCTGGCTGTACGCCATCCTGGTCGGGCCGATCACGCCGACGACGCCCTTCAGCCGGTTCGACGGCCCATAGGTGGTCAGCACGACGGTGCACCCCTGGAGATGGCTGGATGCGTTCTCAGACCCTATGACGATCTGCATGTCCGAGTCGCCGATCAGCTCGCGGAGCAGGACGGCCAGATAGCGTGTCTCCTCCAGCACCTCGAGGACCTGCTGCAGGCGTGAGGACTCCGCGAACTCGGGATGGCGCAGCAGGTTGCGAACGCCATCATGCACAACGAGGTTCTCGGCGCCTTTCTCGTACTGGTCGAGGGCGTCCACGATGCGGCCCAGCAGCTCCTTCTCGAGTCCGA
>WNGA01003516.1_pt1 | contig 23482 bp, 21 predicted proteins | sample 5400061 | NCBI WGS metagenome assembly WNGA01 (sample SAMN13153366, study PRJNA577476) | soil metagenome | isolation source: 100 cm soil or saprolite under grassland replicate 2 | place: USA:California | collected 2016-06-15
GGCATGGTGGATCGGCGAACCGCCACACTGATGTACGCGGGTCGAAACCGCAGGTCGGCTACTCGCAGGAAGGTGCCCCTGACGAAGCGCGCGCCGGCGTGGCCGTCGCAGAGTACTGGCGGGGATCGGTCCTGCCGCGGCGGTGCCCCGGTGCGGCGTGCGGCTGGTGGTCACCGTGGCGCCGATCCAGGCGGTGACCGATGGCTGGTGACCATGTCAGGCCGCCATCTCGGCCCACAGGAACCCGGTGAGCTCCCGGGCGATCGCGGTGACGACCACGTTCTTGGAGTCCTTGCGGGCGGCCAGCCGACGGAAGCGCCCGCACAGCCGCAATTGGGCGGCCCAGGCGCGGGCGAGGACCGCAGGGTCCAGGCCCTTGTGGCGTTCGCGGAGCTCGAGCCCGACGGCGGGGCGGTGCTGGTAGGCCCAGGCCGACTCGACCAGCTGGGCGCGAAGGTGTGCGTTGCCGGTCTTGGTGATGTGGCCCCGCCGCGTCGAGGGCCCGCTGGAGTACTCGCTTGGCACCAGGCCGCAGAACCCCGCGAACGCGGCCGCCCGAGGAAAGCGGCGCCAGTCGCCGACCTCGCTGGCCAGCGTCAGCGCCCCGAGCCGGGTGATGCCCCGGTAGGCGCTCAAGCGGTGCACCGCGTCGGCGAACGGCGGTGTGTCATACCAGCCGGCCAGGTCGGCCTGGATCGCGGCCAGTTGCGCGTCGCGGGCATCCAGCACCGCCCGGTAGTGCGCGTAGGTCGCGGCCAGGGCGGGCTCCTCGAAGCGTTGCGCCAGCAGCCAGCGCTGGTGGGTCAGCGTCCAGGCGTTGCCGCCCCGCCAGGGCCGGCCGTGGCGCAGCAGGAACATGCCCAGCCGGTGCCGGGCGCGGGTGCGGTCGATGACCATGTCGGCACGGGCCCGGCACAGGTCCCGGACCGCTTCTTCCCGCACGCTGGGGATGCGGATCGCACCAGCTCCCCGGCGCGGTGCAGCCGCGCCAGCCGGCGGCAGTCGCGCCGGTCGGTCTTGACCCTGTCGCCGGGGGCGGTGGGGATCAGCGAGGGCGCGATCACCTCGCAGCACACGTGCATGCTGTGCAGCAGCCGGGCCAGGTCGTAGCCGGTCGGGCCGGCCTCGTAGCAGGCTCGCAGCCGGCGGGGGTCACCAAGGCGGCCAACGAGCCTGCGCACCGACGGCTCGTCGTGGGGAATGCGATCGACCTCCGGACGCTCATGGTCGGGGATGAGGATCGCCACCGAGATGGTGTCCTTGTGGACGTCCAGACCCAGGTAGGTGGGCGCAAGATGCGAGACACTGGGCACGGCCGGCTCCTTCCGTATGTGGCTCCGTCCGCGCCATCGTGGATGACCCACGCACTTGTACCTGCGGAACGGGGCCGGCCGCTCCATGCTGACTAGGCGCTCACGCAGACCGCCCACAAGGTGACCGGGACCGGGACGGGAGGGTTCACGAACTTGTAATCGAGCACCCGCCAGTCGGTCCCGTCCGGGCCGCCGAACGTGCGGCGGTAGGTATCGTAGCCAGAGGCCAGATCGTCGAACCGGTAACCACCGTTGACGGCTGCCTTGCCAGCCGGGCACTGCACGACCTCGTTGATCTGCAGGATGTCGGAGCCGGACGGGGTGGTGTCGATGCTCACGCTGCGCTCGACCAGCTCGCGGCCGGCTCCACCGGCTCCCGGCGGGCCTTGCGGACCAGCCTGGTTCCAGGTCAACGCCGCCTCGGTCGGCAGGCACCGCTGGCCCGCGTCGCTGTCGATGACCCGCAGGGCGCCGGTGGCCTTGTTCCGGCAGCCATGGATGACGCCGCTGCTGTCGGGGATCGACGCCAGCGCCACCGTGCTGGCTGCCACGACGAGGACGAGCGCGGCCGGAACGATCCAACGCCTGTGCACGGGTCCCTCCTGGTCCGACGGTACGGGGCGGCACGTCCGCCTCCGACGGTGATGCGCCAGCACGGGCACCGGCCGGCGCCCGGGTCGGCCGCGCCGCCGCGGCGGCACCGGCTGCCACGGCGGCGGGCTGGGAGGGGGGTCACCACCGCCCACCGCCGCAGCACCGCCAAGCGGCCCGGCCAGCGACCGCCTCCCCGCGCCCGCACGCGGCACCCACGGGCCGGGGGACCTACGTGCTTTCGGCGTTCCTCCGGCACGTCACACCGGCAAGAGCGCCGCCGGCCGCCATGGCGTTACCGCCCGTGTTGGGCGAAATCGGTTCACGGCGACGGCTGACGAGCTGGCTGATGTTCTGGGCGCGCGATCCTGCCCCTACCTTGACGGTCGGCCTTCCTGACCAGCGCTGCTTTGCTGGGATGACGCTAGGTTTCCGGCCGCCCTCAGGCTACGGATCTGGTGGTTGGGGGGATTGCAGTTCCGGGGAGGCTCTGCGTCAGCAGATTGCACCGGTGGGGTGGCCTAGCCGCGACGGCGGAGGTGCTTGGCGCGGCGCCTTGCGTGCCTGCCCCCGGGTTGCGGCAGCAGGCCACGCAGCAGGTACAGCAGCCCCACGACGGGCAGGAGCACGCCGACCGTCGTGGTCGTGGCTGGCCCGGTGGTGGCGGTGGCTGGCTCGGTGGTGGTCGTGGCTGGCTCGGTGGTGGTCGTGGCTGGCTCGGTCGTGGTCGTGGTGGTGGCTGGCTCGGTCGTGGTGGGAAGCGTGGTGGTGGGCGCCACGGTGGTGCTGGGCGCGGTCTTGCTCGACTGCACCTTGGTGGTCGGCGCGGTCACGGTCGGCGGCATGGTGGTGACGCCAACCGTCGATCGCGACCCAGTGGTCGCCGTGCCGCCAACCGTGGCCGCCGCTCCGGCCGGTCCAGGAACGTAGCCCGGTGCGGTGGTGGCCACTGCCGAGGTGGTTGCTGGTTCGGCCGGGAGGGTCGGCAGCGCGCCGCCGGGTGCCGGGTGTGGTGGTGCGGGTTGGTGGGGCAGCAGGGTGGCCGAGGCCACCACGGCGGCCAGGACCGCGGCGGTGAGCGCGAAGGCAAGGAACAGCAGTCGCCAGGGCTGCCGTGGCCTCGCCAGGTGCCGAGGGGGCGGCGTTGCCATGGGGCACCATCCCGGTTCGAGTAGTCCTTTCGGACGCATGGGGTGCCCCTGTAACGCGCGCCCTACCGGCCGCATACGACGTAGCTCCGCAGAACGGACTGAACGGTGCGTCCTGCCCATCGGTGCGGCTCTGTGATCTACCTGGCGGTGTGGATCATCGTCCCCACGAGCCGCAAGGCGCCGCATGACCCGGCCGACACTCAGTCCGCGGTGTTGTGCCTTACCGCTCGCTGGTCACCTGCGCGACCTGCGGGGTTGCGCGCTCAGCGCTTGTGTCCGCGCCTACCTGGCGACCGGTCCTGGGCATTCGACGCAGAATGGAATGCGCCATGGTCATCTCCATGGTCATCAGTCGGCCCGAGTGGTTCCGCCAGGACCCGACCAGGCCGACGCGGCACCCAAACGTGAGCAGGCAAGACCCGACCGGCGCCGTCCGGTTCTCCTGGAAGCATCTGCCTGGTAATCGAAAGGTCCCGGGTTGAAACCGGCCCGCTTGCCAGGTAGGTGTGCCGCCCAGCCCTCGATTGGGCGAACTACGGCGCTGGAGGAAGGAATCCGCGTGGACCCCGCGCCGACTGGACGCCAGGGTCCCGGCGAGGTCAACCTCGGCACCACCTCGGGCGACCCGGACGAGGTCACCGTCAGCACCACCGACCCGGACAAGGTCACCGTCTGGCTGGGCGCGACCGGCGCCACCGACCTCACCCGCCCCGACGCCGAGGAGCTGGCCGCCCTACGCGGCGCAGGGTGCGCCAACTCGGCGGCTGACCTAGCCTCCAGGCGCGGGCGCACGCGACCCGAGCCCGGCCGTGCTCCCCCCGTAGCGGCCACGTCCACCGCGGCGCGTACTGGCGGCCTCACCGCCACGCTCACACCCCTCGCGAGCAGCGGTTTCCCTTCGAGCTGGCGGGTGCTGACCGGGGCCTGAACGTCGTTCACGGCTGGTTCCGAAGCCACTCACCGACAGGCCCACAGGTTCGCCCGACGGGCCCGCTCACAGCGGCTGTGAGTGCCACTCACCGCGGCGGCGAGCGGTGGCGGAACCCGGCCCTGTGAGGCTGTCGGTGAGCGGGTCGTGCGCCTGCTGGTGGGGCAACATCCCGCGCCCCGCCGGAGGGGCCTGGCCGTGCGTCACCGGCACCCCGGTGTCCCCGATCGGCCCCCTCGGCGGAGGTTTCGAGTAGGGCAGGCGCGTGCGCGTGCCTGCCGGGTGGACGGCGCCAGAGACGTAGGAGGCCTGATGATCGCCGGCCGCAGCCCCGCGAGCGCCGACCGGTCGCCTCGGCCGCAACGTCCGGGTCAGCCCTGCCGGCCCCGAGATCCGGGTTTCCCAGGTGAAAGGCCATGCACGACGGCACTCGCCGAGCGCCGGATGGCAGGCCGGCCGGCAGGCCCGGCGGCAGGTCGGGCGCCGGGCCGCCCGCCGACCTTGGAACCGGCGCCCCCAAGCACCGCCCGCCCGCACGCCACCGCCACTGTCACCGGCTCGTTCACCGCCGCCGACTCCTGACGGAGGTGGCCGCATGCACACAACGACGAAATCGCACCAACGTCCCCGCTCCCGTTCGCGGAGGCCCAGACGAGAAGCCTCCCGGCGGGGGAGCGTCGCCGAGCAGCTCGCCGCCCTCGCCGGCCGCCTTACCGACCGCGACCGCGCCATCGTCCGCCTCGTCCACGAGCACCGCGTGCTCACCACCCACCAGCTCGGCGCGGCGTTCTTCGACTCGCTGGACCGCGCCGAGCACCGCCTCCGCGAACTCACCCAGGCGCGGGTGCTGCTGCGCTTCCGCCCGCACGCCCGCCACGGCGAAGGCTCCGCCCCCTACCACTACGTCCTCGGCCCGCTCGGCGCTGCGGTGCTGGCTGCCGAGCAGGGCACCGAGGTGCGCCGGCTGGGCTACCGGGCAGACAAGGCGTTGGCGGTCGCCCACAGCCAGCGCCAGGCGCACCTGGTGGGCGTCAACGGGTTCTTCATCGCCCTCGTGGCCTACGGCCGGCAGGATCGCGCCCAGGGCGCCCGGTTGGCGTTGTGGCTGTCGGAGCTGGCCTGCGCCGACCACTGGGGCCACGTGGTCCGTCCCGACGGCTTCGGCCGCGGGAGCCAGCACGGCCGACAGGTCGGGTTCTTCCTCGAGTACGACCGCGGCACCGAACCCCTGGACCGCCTCGCCGCCAAGCTCTACGGCTACGGCGAGCTGGCCGACGCCACCCAGATCCCGACCCCGGTGCTGTTCTGGCTGCCCACCTCGGGCCGGGAGGCCAGCGCCCGCCAGGTACTGGCCAGTGAGGGCCGCTGGAGCCGGGTGCGGTTCCTGGTCGCGACCGCCAGCCCGACGTTCGGGCTCGGCCCGGCCGAGGCCGCCTGGCTGCCGCTCGGGCACACCTGGCCACGCCTGCGCCTCGTCGACCTGGCCGAGGTGCAGGCTTGAGCGCCGCGGCAGGACAGCGCCCCCAGCCAGACGGCGGCAGGGTCGATGCCGGTTCCCTCGACGTTCAGCCTAGTGACGACGCCTTGGCGGCCCGCGTCGAGCGGGAGTGCCGCGCCCAGGGCGTCCCGGTGGGGCTAGACGATCCCGCCGCCATCAACGCGATCCTGACGCTGCTGAGGGATTGGACGGCTACTGACCCCGAGCCCCAACGACGCAACCGGCGTCAGAAGCGACCACTGTCCGAAGCGCCGGCACGGGCCAAGCGGAATTCGGCTACGAGCGCTCCAGGCGTGCCCTGACAGGTTCGGGCATAACAATCCCCCCCGGCCAATGGCGCCAGCCTCGCCAGATGCAGACGATGCTGTCGGGGTCGAAGTCGTTGCGCCCGTAGTTGTTGGCTGGCAGCACGATCACGTAATCGATCATGGATTGCAGGATCGCCCGTTGCCGATCCAGCGTGAGGTCATCCCAGATCTCTGGCAGGTTGGGCGGAATATGGGCGCGCACGCGGGCACCGTCCAGGGCATCGAGCTGCGTTCGGAGCGCGTCCATCTCCTGCTCGATCCTGGCGCGCTTGCGCTCGGCCGCCTTCAGGAGCTGCCTCTTCGTCGCCTCGTCAAGTTCCTCGTCGTCGGCCAGGCGGTCGATCTCCGCTTCACCGACGCGGTCGTACTTCGCCTGTAGGCGGGCCAGTTCGGCATAGAGCGGCTTCGTCGGGTCATCGTCGGGTCGGCCGGCGGCATCAGCGAACTGCTGCGACCGCTGGACGCGGTAGAACAGCCGCTTCTCGACCTCCTTGTCGACCCAGACGTGGCGGCGCGACGGCCGTAGCGCAGGTGCATCCGGGTCGTAGTTGACGCAGCGATAGAAGGTCTGCCCGGTCTTGGCGACCGGCATGGCGCGCATGCGCTTTCCGCAGACACCGCACCAAATGACGCCCGTCAGCAGGTAGCAAGGACCCCGCCCCGGCAGCACCGTCCTGCGTGCAGGGTTCGACAGGATCGCCTGCACCGCCTCCCAGTCGTCCCGGTCCACGATCGGTGCCCAGGTGGCTTCGTACAGGTCGCCATGGTGGCGGCGGTAGCCGGCCAGCGCCGGGCTGGTGACCATCGCTCGCAATCCGGCTGGCGACCATTTCCCGTCGCGGGCCGTCATGATCCCGCGACGGTTCCAGTCGCGCACGATCCCCCGAACGGAATCACCCGCCTTGAGGCGGGCCATCGCTTCGCGCGCCCATTCCTGCTCTTGCAGGACTCGGCGCATGGGTACGGCGTTGCCGGGCACAATCAGGCCATCCTTCTTCGTCCACTGTTGAAATCCGAAGTGTCGGTTAGCGCCAAGATGCGGCAATCCCTGCTCGGCGGCGTGCAGCCGCTGACGGCGCAGGCGCTTGGCCATCTTTTCGACCTCGGCCTCGGCAAACCGGACCTTCATGTACCACATGGTGAGCTGGTCAGGGTCATCGAGGTCGTACTCCGCGTTCGGGGTTGCCACCCTGACGTTGTGCTCCCGGCAGATGTCGATGAACTCGGCCAACTCCAGGATCTGCCGATGGGCGCGGTCCTCCATCCAGCACACCACGATCTTGGGGCCGTCCGGCTGCTGGATGGCGTCCAACAACCGCTGGTAATCCTCGCGTTCCTTCTTCGAGAACCGCGACGCGGAGACGGTATCGGTGTAGACGTCCTCGGGCGCCACCGTGCCGCCCATCCGCTCCGCGATGGCGAGGCCGTCCTTGAACTGCTGCGCCTTCCAGTCCTCCGTGTCCTTGCCCCTGGACATCCGGCGGTAGATCGCTGCCCTCATCGATCTGGTCAATCTGGCCATGGGCCTGCTCCTCCGGAGACGGCACGCCGTGAGGTGGCTTCGCCCGGCGCGCGTGCCGGCTGCTGCTGCCGTACTGCCATGTTCCGCCCGCATCCGCCTTGATCAGTGGGTATGCGGATAAGCGTAGTTTATCATAATCCAAACGTGGTCAAGACCGACTTCCCCTCGCGGGCCGAGGCGATCGCCCGCCTGCTCGCCGCCGACCCGCCTGACGTCGCCGGGCTGCAAGAGGTCGCGCTGTGGGAGACGGGCCCGATCGGCGGCCAGCTGCAGCCGAGCTACGACTTCCTGCGCCTGCTGCTGGACGCGCTCGCCCGCCACGGGCTGGCGTACCGCCCGGTCGCGGTGAACGCGAACTTCACCGGCTCGCTGCCGATCAGCGCGACCACCGCGGCGCGCTTCACCGACCGGGACGTGGTCATCGCCCGCGCCGGCCGCCGAGCACCCGAGGTGCGCGACCCCGACTCGCACAACTTCGCCGCCGCGCTGGTCATCCCGACCGCGATCCCGGGGCTCAGCTTCACCGTGCTGCGCGGCTGGTCGACGGTCGACGTGAAGCTGCGCGGCAGGACGGTGCGCTTCGCCAACACCCATCTGGAGGCGTTCAGCAGCGACGCGCGCAACGCCCAGGCGCGCGAGCTGGCCGCGGCGCTGGCCCCGTCGCGCCACCCGGTGGTGCTGGTCGGGGACCTCAACTCCAGGCCGGACGATGCCGCCGGTGCCTATGGCACCTTCCAGGCGGCCGGCTACGCCGACGCCTGGGTCGCCGTGCACGGGCCCGAGGGCGGCTTCACCTCCGGCCAGTCGGAGCTGCTCGACAACGTTCCCTCGCTGATCGACCACCGGATCGACTATGTGCTGTACCAGCCAGGGGACGTCGCCGCCGTGGCGGCGGAGGTGATCGGCGAGGAGCTGGGCGACCGCACCTCGGCCGGGCTGTGGCCGTCCGACCACGCCGGGGTCGTCGCCACGCTGCGCCTGTAGGACTCGTTCCGAGCGGGCGCCACGGGATATCCGTGCGCCCGCCGGCGGGCGTGTCGAGAACCCCCCGCCGACTCCGACGTCTCCCGCGGACGGCGTCGCAAGGGGCGCCGCGATCACCGGGAGGTCCCGATGCGAAAGGTCTTCGCGTTCGAGGTCGTGAGCCTCGACGGCTACTACTCCGGCCCCAACCAGGAGTTCGACTGGCCGGTCGTCGACGAGGAGTTCGACGAGTTCTCCCTGCGGCAGCTCGGCGAGGTCGACACGCTGCTGTTCGGGCGTGTCACCTACGAGCTGATGGCGTCGTACTGGCCGACCCCCGCGGCACGCGAGGGCGACCCGAAGACGGCCGCGGCAATGAACGACCTGCCAAAGGTCGTCTTCTCGCGGACCCTCGACAAGGCCGGGTGGGCCAACTCGCGGCTCGTCGAGGACGACGCCGCCGAAGAGGTCACCAGGCTCAAGCAGCAGCCGGGCAAGGACATCGCGATCTTCGGCAGCTTCGACCTGACCGTGAGCCTGCTGCGCCTGGGGCTGGTTGACGAGCTGCGGATCATGGTGAGCCCGGTCGTGCTCGGCGACGGCTTGTCGCTGTTCCGGACCGCGATCGAGCGGATCGGCCTGCGGCTGCTCGAGGCCCGTCCCTTCCGCTCCGGCAACGTCCTGCTCACCTACCAGCCCGCCTCCCGGTAGTGCTCCTCCGGCGGCCGGCGGCGTGATCCGCGCCGCCGGCCGCCGCTGTCGTGGCCCGGAACAGGCATACCGGGCGGACCCGGCGGGCATGATGCCGCCCGTTGGCCCAGGATCGGGCCGGCGGCGCGGCGTCGCCGCGCCCAGCGGCATGGGCTTCGAGGAAGGGGTGGGGTGCGATGCTCGGCTCCGCGGTACGGACGAGGACCCGGATGGCGGTCGTGCTGGCGGCCGTCGCACTGCTCGGTGCGGCGTGCGCCACCACCGAGAAGGGGTCGTCGGGCGGTGGAGGTGGTGGCGGCGCCAAGAAGATCGCGCTGTTCCTGCCCGAGAGCAAGACGACCCGCTACGAGGAGCAGGACAGGCCGAACTTCGAGCGCCGCGTGAAGGAGCTCTGCGGCGACTGCGAGGTGCTGTACTCCAACGCCGACCAGGACGCGGCCAAGCAGCAGCAGCAGGCCGAGGCGGCGATCACCAACGGCGCCAAGGTGCTGGTGCTGGACGCGGTCGACGTGCAGTCGGCGGCCTCGATCGTGGCCCGCGCCAAGCAGTCGCAGATCCCGGTGATCAGCTACGGGCGCCTGGTCGCCAAGGCGGACCTCGACTACTACGTCTCGATCGACCCGTTCGCGGTCGGCAAGCAGCAGGGCGAGGCGCTGCTCGACGCGCTGAAGGGCAAGCCGTCGCCGACGGTGGTGATGATCAACGGCTCGCCGAGCGACTCCAACGCCCCGCCGTACAAGAAGGGCGCGCACAGCGTGCTCGACCCCGCCGGGGTCAAGGTCGGCAAGGAGTACGACACCCCCGACTGGAGCCCTGACAAGGCCCAGACGGAGATGGAGCAGGCCATCACCGCGCTCGGCAAGGACGGCTTCGACGGCGTCTACGTCGCCAACGACGGCATGGCCAGCGGCGTGATCGCGGCCTTGAAGGGCGCCAGCATCGACCCGTCGAGCGTGCCGGTCACCGGGCAGGACGCCGAGACCGCCGCGATCCAGCGCATCCTCGCCGGCGACCAGCTCATGACCGTCTACCAGCCGATCAAGAGGATCGCCTCGACCGCGGCCGAGCTGGCCGTCGACCTGGTCGACGGCAAGCGCTCCGACGCCGACAAGCTCGCCACCGCCAAGGTGAACAACGGTCAGAAGGACGTGCCCTCGGTGCTGCTCGAGACGGTCGTGGTGACCAAGGACAACATCAAGGAAACGGTGATCGCCGACGGCTTCCTCAAGGCCGACCAGATCTGCACCGGCTCCTACCAGAAGGCCTGCCAGGCGGCCGGGATCAGCTAGGGCTGCACGGCGCCGAGGCGCTGGTAGGTCGCGCGCGCCGCCTCGCGCAGGCGGCGCGCCGCGGCCGGCCACTCGAACGCGGCTCGCTGCTCGTCTCAGGGGAGCAGGCGGTAGAGCAGCCACACGCCGGTCTCGATGGGGAGCACCTCCACCTCGCGGAATCCGGCGGCGAGGGCGTAGCGGCGCAGCGTGGCCGGGCGCATCACCGCGCCGGTGGCGGCGCTGGCCGGGTCGCCCATGGCGCTCGGCAGGCAGTCGACCACGCTCCAGCCGTAGTGGTACCGCTCCAGGTCGGAGGCGGGCGCGGTGAACTCCTCTTCGACCAGCTCGTCGCCGACCACCACCGACCCGCCCTCGTGCAGCAGCGCGCGCGCCGCCTGCAGCGCCTCGACCGGGCGCGACATGTCGTGCAGGGCCTCGAACACCGTCGCCAGGTCGTAGCGGCCCGACAGGCCCGGGTCCGAGGCGTCGTCGACGGAGAACCGCACCCGGTCGCTGAGGCCCTCGGTCTGTGCGTTGCGGCCCGCCGCGGCGATCGCGTCCGGGTCGAGGTCGAAGCCGTCCACCCTGATCGCGGGGTACGCCCGTGCCATGGCGATGCTCGACCAGCCGGTGCCGCAGGCGATGTCGGCCACCCGTGCCGGCGGCTCGGCGCGCAGCCTGCGGTCGACCTCGGTGATCTGGGGCAGCCAGGCCTTGGCGAGCAGGTTGAGGAACAGCGCCCGGTTGAACTCCGCCCTCCCCTCCGGCTCCCATGCCAGCGGCGGCGGCGCGCCCCCGCTGCGGAACGCCTCGACCAGGTCGGGCAGTGGGCGGGCGGCGCGGACGATCTCGACGCCCTTGTAGGCCTCGTAGCGGGTGTCGTCGGTGTCGACCAGGACCGGGACGTGCTCGGGCGGCATGCGGTAGCGGCGCGCCGTCGGCTCCGCCTCGGGGTCGTCGACCTCGAGCAGCCCGCTGACGGCGTGGTGCTCGAGCCACTCCCTGACGTAACGCTCCTTGGTGCCGGTGCGGGCGGCCAGCTCCGCGGAGGTGGCGGGGCCGCCGTCGGCGAGCGCCCGGTACAGGCCGAGCCGCTCGCCCAGGTAGACGGTGTAGAGCTCCAGTGCCCCCAGCGCGTCCTTGAACAGGCGCTCGGCCAGCGCGGCGGCAGGGTCGTCCTGTCGCGGCCGGCCGCCGCGGCCGGCCGCTGTCGTCTCTGGTTCCATGGATGAGGGAGGATACACGCCGCTCACGGCCGTGCCGGCACGCTCGCGAGCGCCAGCGCGAAGCGCCGCTCGGCGTCCTCGTGCCACGCCTCGAGCCGCATGCCGGCGGCGTCGAGCTCGCGCTCGACCTGTGGCCGGGTGAACTTGCAGGAGATCTCGGTGTGCAGCAGCTCGCCGGCGGCGAAGGCGACCTCCATGCCGAGGCTCGGGAAGGCGACCTCCATGGCGCGGGTGGCGCGCAGGTGCATCTCGATGCGCGCCTGGCCCTCGTCGTAGAAGGCGACGTGCTCGAAGGCGTCGACCGGGATGCCGGCGCCGAGCTCGTGGTTGAGCACGTGCAGCAGGTTGCGGTTGAACTCGGCCGTCACCCCGGTGGCGTCGTCGTAGGCGGCCTCCAGGGTCGCCCGGTCCTTGACCAGGTCGACGCCGAGCAGGAAGCGGTCGCCGTCGGCCAGCCCGGCGCGCAGGCCTGCCAGGAGCGTGGCCCGCTCGGCCGGGGTGAAGTTGCCGATGGTCGAGCCGAGGAACGCGACCAGGCGCGGCCCGCGGCGCGGCAGCCGGCCGAGGTCGCAGGTGAAGTCGCCGACGAAGCCGTCGAACTGCAGCCAGTCGTAGTCCGCGCCGAGCGCGTCGGCGGCGCCGGCCAGCGCGTCCTCGCTGACGTCCAGCGGCGCGTAGCGGCCGCCGCTGCGATGGCGGTGCATCGCCTCGAGCAGCAGGCGCGTCTTGCGGGACGAGCCGGAGCCGAGCTCGACCAGCTCCACCGGCCGGATGTTCCGCACGATCACGTCGGCGACGTCGATCAGGATCGCGGTCTCCGCCCGGGTCAGGTAGTACTCGGGCAGCCGGGTGATGTCCTCGAACAGCTCCGAGCCGCGGGCGTCGTAGAAGTACTTGGGCGGCAGCCGCTTCGGCTTGGCGGTGAGGCCCGCGCGGACGTCGTCGGCGAGCGCCGAGCGCCAGTCCGCCACCTGTGACAGATGGTTCATCGACGGCAGGGTCCTGGCAACGGTCATCTGCTGAGCTCCATCTCGAGGGGAAGCAGGGCGGCCCGGCCTCGGGTCAGCTCCACCAGGTGGTGGTCCGGCACCTCCCGCCAGGCGGTGCCGTCGAGCGGCTCGGAGGCGACCAGCGCGGCGCCCGGCCGCGCCGGGTCGCCGTCACGGACGAACAGGGCGTGCGACGGCGTCCCCACGCTGGCGCGCACCCCGACGATGCGGCTGCCGTCGGCGACCAGCATGGTGAGCGTCGCCTGCTCGCCGGCGTCGGCCGCGAGCTTGGCGGCGTCCTGCACGGTGGCGGCGAGCGCCCGCGCCAGGCCCAGCCCGGGCCGGGCACGATGGTGGTGGACGAAGGTGAGGAACAGCGCCACGGAGTCGGTCACCGTGCCGGCGGTGGCGAACAGGTCGTCGGGCAGGGCGTCGAGCAGGCGCCGCCCGACCGGCCCGCGGAAGCCGCCGACGCGGCCGTTGTGGGCGCCGGCGAGCTTGCCGTGGACGAACGGCGCGACGGTGGCGGCGCCGAACGGCATCCCCGGCGTCGCCGAGCGGACGGCCGCGAGCTGCACGGTGCCGCGCAGCCGCTCGGCGAGGTGCAGCAGGTTCGGGTCGGACCAGGGAGGCAGCTCGGTGGCGTAGCGGATCGGCTCGCTCTCGCCCTCGGGCCACCACGCCGCCCCCGTCCCGTCGACGTTCACCGCCCCCTCGTGCTGCAGCCGCGGCCGGTAGGCCTGCACGTACAGGGAGTGCGGCGGGTCGGCGAGCAGGACCGACAGCGGCGCGGGCGGGCCGGCGTACCCGGCGACGCGGCACATCAGGGCACCTCCCACGCCAGCCGGATGCCGGCGAAGACCTGCCGGCGCCGCGGGTAGTCCCAGTTGCGGAAGGTGCCGCGCGCGACCCAGCCGGAGGTCGCCCAGGAGGCGCCGCGCAGCACCTGGTAGTCGTCGCCGAAGAAGACCTCGCTGTACTCGGGGTACGGGAAGGTCCGGTAGCCCGGGTAGCCGGTGAACGGCGAGCTGGTCCACTCGTAGACGTCCCCGAGGAGCTGCTCGACGCCGTAGGCCGAGGCCCCGGCCGGGTAGCTGCCGACCGGCGCCGGACCCCAGCCGGCGATGTCGAGGTTGGCGCGGTCCGGCCCCGGTGGCGCCTCGCCCCACGGGTAGGTGCGGCTGCGGCGGGCGGCCGGGTCCCACAGCGCCGCCTTCTCCCACTCGGCCTCGCTGGGCAGGCGGCCACCCGCCCAGCGGGCGAACGCCTCCGCCTCGTGGGCGCTGACGTGCTGCACCGGCTCGCGCGGGTCCAGCGGCACCACGTGCTCGAAGCGCCGCACCAGCCACCCGCCCGAGCCATCGGGCAGCCACCCCTGGGGGGCGTCGTGGCCGGTCTCCTGGCGCCACGCCCAGCCGGCCTCGGTCCAGTGCTCAGGACGCTCATATCCGCCCGAAGCGACGAACTCGGCGTAGCGGCGAACCGTCACCGGGAAACGGTCGATGGCGTACGCCGGCAGCGCGACGCGGTGCCGGGGCCGCTCGTTGTCGTAGGCGGCGGTGCGGTCGTCGGTGCCCATGTCGAACGGGCCGGCGGGGACCACCACGCGCTCCGCGTCGTCGACCGGGCGCGGCAGCGCCTGCCGCCGCGAGCCGGCCGGCGGGTAGGGCCGCGTGCCGGAGCGCAGGTCGAGGGTCTGCAGCATCGTCTCCTGGTGCTGCGCCTCGTGCTGGACGATCATCCGGTACACGTAGCCGCCGGCCAGCAGCGGGTGGGCGGTGTCGAACTCGATCGAGCCGAGCAGCGACAACGCGTCGGCGCGGACCTCGGCCAGGTAGGCGACGGCCTCGTCCCTGGGGAGGATCGGCAGCTCGGAACGGATCCAGCGGGGGTTCTCGAAGGGGTTGTAGACGCCGTCGAGCGCGGGGTCGTGGGCGGGCCGGCCGTCGAGCTGGCGCAGCAGCCACAGCTCCTCGAAGTTGCCGACGTGGCCCACGTCCCAGACGAGCGGGCTCATGATGCGGTCGACCTGGCGGTGCATCTCGCGCTCGTCGAGCGGCGCGATCAGCCGTCCCATGCGGCCCCGGACGGCCCCGAGCTCCCCCTCCAGCCGCCGTCGCAAGATCTCGTCGGGCAGGGCGTCGGTTCGGTTGACGGGCATGTCCACCTCACAGGGCGTAGGAGCCGCCGCTAGAAACGTCCGCCCGATCGACGCCTGTCGTGCGTGGATCTTCCGCGGCAACGCCATTCGTGCTCGGCGTCGATCGGGCGGCCTTGTTCGGCGGCGCCTCCTTGCGGACGGGTACGGGCTCGGCGGCCCAGGCGAGCGCGGCGGCCGGGTCCCGGCCGAGCAGCTCGCGCAGCTCGTCGGCGGGGCAGCGGCCGCGCATGGTGAAGCGGTCCAGGAAGGACTCGGCGGCGTGCAGGTCGTCGGCGGGGAGGTGGCCGGGCGGTAGCCGCCTGGCGCCGGCCAGCGCCAGCGACCAGGTCTCGACGGCGACGGCGCACAGGGCGGGGTCGGCGAGGCCGACCGTCGCCGCCCGCCGCCACAGCCCGGGCAGCTTGGACCGGTGCCGCTCGACCACGGCCAGGACCTGCGCCCTGGCCTTGGCGTCCTCGAGCAGGCCGACGAGCAGCACCACCGGCACCGACTGGAAGCGGGCCGGCAGGGAGTCCAGCGCCCGCAGCTCCAGGAAGCCACGCGCCCGCACCTCCGGGAACAGCGTGCTCAGGTGGTAGCGGAGGTCGCCGACGCTCGGCCGCCCGTGCTCGGGGTGGCCGTCGCGCAGCCAGTCGCCGAACGTCCAGCCGGGCCGCCCCGGCTCCCACGGAGGCGGGTCCTGGCGCAGCAGCAGCACGTCGGCGTCGCACGCGGCGGTGGCGAGCTGCTCGGCGGGGTCGTCGCTGGAACCGTCGACCAGCCGGCGCGGGAAACCGGTCCGGGTCGGGTCGAGGCCCTGCCACGCCAGCGCGCGGGTGGACACGACGTCAGGCCCCGGGCTGCAGGCGAAGGTCGCGCAGGCGATCGGGCTGACCAGGTTGGCCACCAGCCAGCGCTCGGCGCGCTGGCCGTCGTCGCCGAGGTCGAGGTTGACCTGGAGTGCGCAGCTGCGCCGCATCATCACGGCGCCGTGCGGCCCGCGGCGCTCGAAGTACGCCGCCATCGCCAGGTAGCGCGGCGCGGTGAGCTGCTGCGGCACCTCGGCGTCCGGCCACCAGACGTCGAGGCCGGCCGAGGCGAGCACGGTCCGCCGCGGCTGCAGCGCCTCGGCGAGCCCCTCGGCGACGGCCCGCACGTCGGCGAGCGCGGCGGCGGGGCTGGGACGGGGAGCGGTGGAGTGTTCGAGCTGGCCGCCCGGCTCGAACGTCAGCGCCCCGCCGTCATGGAGCGGGAACGAAAACGAGCCGCCGGAGGAGTGCCGGCGGCTTCCGAGTGGTGGTTCGCCGACCGCCTCGTCGAGCGTCCGGAGCAGGCGTTCGAGCGGGACGCGGCCGGCTGGCGCGCCGTCCGGGAGGATCTCGTAAGGGAACGCCTCCACCTCGAGCCCGACGCGGCCAGGGGCCGGCAGGGACTCCTCGGCGGAGAAGCATTCCTCCGCGACGACCTGGCGGACGTGGTCGAGATCACGGACGGCCTGGTGACAGCCGCCGCTCATGGAGCATGGGTGGTCAACGCCTCGATGATCCGCTTCGGTCTGCCCTCACGCATGCCATCCTCCTCGACGGCCGGGCTGCCTTGCCTGGGTACGGTCGGCAGCGGTTCCAACCACGTTACAGGCTGCCCCCCACAACGCCTTGCGCCACAGGAGCGACCGCATGCCATCGATCCGGAGCGCGCCCGCGCGAGGACGCCCGGCCGCGAGCGGGTCCGGCGCTGCGAGATCGCCGGCGAGGTCGAGCGCCGGCTTCCGCGAAGCGGTGCGGCGTGTGCGCTAGCGAGACAAGGGCCAGCAGCGGTAGCCGCCGGCCGGGCGCAGCCAGGCGAGCAGGCCGAAGAGGCCGGCCATCGAGAGCCACCAGGGCAGGGCGGTGTCGGTCACCGCCGCGACGGCGCCCGTGGCGGCCATGCCGAGCAGCGTCGCCAGCAGGTAGGTGCGGCGTGAAACGATCATGGCCCTGCTCCTCGACCGCGGGAAGATACTGAAGCAACTTCAGTATGAAGGATAGACAGGAACCCGTCATGCCGTCCAGCGCCGACGACCTGCGACTGCGCCTCTCCGAGGCCTTGTTCGCGATCGAGCCGGCGCTCAACAACTGGCTGAAGATGGGCTTCCGCGCCCGCGGCGTCACCTACGCGCGCCTGCGCCTGATGAGCGCGCTGCGCTACGGCGGGCCGCGCCGCATGCGCGACCTCGGCGACGAGCTCGGCGTCACCGCCCGCAACGTCACCGGCCTGGTCGACGCGCTGCAGCGCGAGGGACTGGTCGAGCGCATGCCCCATCCCGGGGACCGGCGCGCCACCCTGGTGCGGCTCACCCCGGCGGGGGAGCGAATCTCCGGCGAGCTGCTCGCCGAGCAGCGCGCCGCCCTCGCCAGCCTGTTCGCCGAGCTCCCCGAGGCCCAGCAGCGCAGCCTGCTCCAGGCGCTGGAGTCGCTGCGCGCGGTGCTCGCCCGGCACCCGGAGGTGTAGCCCGCTCGTGACACCGTCAGCGTGCTGCCAACGGGGACGCGCCGCTCACGCCGCCTTGGAGACGCCGGGCTCGCCGGCGCGGCGAAGGACGACGAGCTGGTTGGCTCCGAACAGGAACCGCCGGTAGGTCTCGACCAGCAACCCGGCGTCGCCGGCGAGCTCCTGGAGGCGCGTCCGGTCGAGCAGCTCCTCGTGCTCCTCGTGGGCGTCCCAGCTGAACAGGCGCGTCCTGGCGCCCAGGGTGTGTGCGCCCACTCCATCGACGGGTGCGGGGTGGTCAGCACGATCCGTCCGTCGGGTTCGAGCAGGCTGGCGAACCGCGCCAGCCAGGCGCCGGGGTCGGCAACGTGCTCGATGAACGCGAATGCGGCCACCGTGTCGAAGCGCTCCCGGTCGGAGACCGACGTCGCGAAGCGGAACCCTGGGTGCGCCGCACGCGCCTGAGCCAGGGCGCGCACGTTGATGTCGACGCCGAGATATGCCTTGGGCCTGCAGATGGCGGCAAGTCGGCCGTCGCTGCAGCCGTAGTCGAGCACACGCCCCCGCAGGTAGGCAGGCCCCATCTTGAGACGCCTGCGCTGCAGCCAGGGCGAGAGCACACCCCCGCGAATGTCGTTCATGACGACCTCCCCCAAACCCACGACCCCTGTGGGTCTGTGCAGCAGCATGGCCGGGGCCGGTCACGGCACAGCGACGGGGGAACGTCACCGCAACGGCGAAAGAGACTCGATCCGGTCGCGATGGTCTATCGGAACGAGCACGCCCTTCCGAGCAACCAACGGCAGTTCCGCGACAGCCTGGTCCATAGGGGAGACCATGACCCGCGAGCTTCCATTGAACGTTTCAACCGGCTGGGACCCCGTGGTCGCTGGAGTCGCGCACGACCAGCTGCGGCTCGAAGACGATCTGACGGTGACCGTGCCGGGTACCTTCGGCGGCCTCCTCGATGAGCAGCTCGGCGGCCGCGCGGCCGAGCTGGTCGCGGGGCTGGCGCACCGACGACAGGGGCACCGCGGCGGCGGCGGCGAAGTCGATGTCGTCGTAGCCGACGATGGCGAGGTCGCCGGGGACGCGCAGCTGCCTGCGGGTCATCTCCTGGAGCAGCCCGAGGGCGAGCAGGTCGTTGGCGCAGAAGGCGGCGGTCGGCCGCTGCCCGGGCGCGATCTCGGCGATCCGCGCACCCGCGGCCAGTCCCGACGAGAAGTTGAGCGCCGGGGTCTCCACCGCGGTCAGCCCCGACGGCGGCAGGCCGGCCGCGAGCAGCGCGCGCCGGGCGCCGTCGTGCCGGTCGTGGACCTGCTTGATGCTGAACGGCCCGCCCACGAAGGCGATCCGCCGGTGCCCTCGCTCCACCAGGTGGGTGACCGCCAGCTCCCCGCCGTAGACGTCGTTGACCGACACCGAGCAGTGGTTGCGGGTCGACGCCCAGCGGTCCAGCAGCACCACCGGAGTGCCGCGGAGCTGCATCTGGCGCAGCCGCTCGCTCACGCCCTTCACCGGCGTGATCAGGATGCCGTGCACCCGGTGCTCCTCGAGCAGGTCGAGGTAGCTGCGCTCGCGCTCCTCCTTCTCGTCGCTGTTGCAGAGGATCACCGCCAGCCCCGCCGCCGCCGCGGCGTCCTCGACACCGCGGGCGACGTCGGTGAAGAACGGGTTGGACACGTCGAGCACGAGCAGGCCGAGGGTGCGGCTGCGACCGGCCCGCAGCTGGCGGGCGGACTCGTTGCGCACGAACCCGAGCGCGGCGATGGCCTGCTCCACCCGGGCGCGCGTGGCGGGCGCGACCAGCTCCGGACGGTTGAGGACGTTGGACACCGTCCCGACGGACACGCCGGCCTCGGCGGCCACGTCGCGGATGCTCTTGGTGCCCTCCGGTGCCCGCACCGCGACCTCCCTCCTCCCCGAGCCCGCCGCCGCTGCCACCCATGATCTTGAACCGTATCGGCCGAACGCGTGAACCACCCGGTCGAGGAGCCTCAGCATTGGGTCTTGACAGCCCCGCCGGCCTGCCGTTAGCGTCCTCGTAGGATAACTGAAACGATTCATTTCTCTGGTTCATTTATCCAGGTGGGTGAACGAGGAGGCTCGCGGTGGCGCAGGCCGGCGGCAGCACCGCGTCGTCGCTGACGGCGGGCGCGCCGCTGCTGCTCCTCGAGCACGCCGCCAAGTCGTTCGGTTCCGTCCAGGCCCTCGAGGACGGGTCGATCGAGCTGCGCGCCGGCGAGGCGCACGGCCTGGTCGGGGAGAACGGCGCCGGCAAGTCGACGCTGGTGAAGATCCTCGCCGGCGTGTACCGGCCGGACGCGGGCAGGCTGCTGCTCGACGGCCGGGAGCTGCGCCTCGGCGGCCCGGCGGACGCGCGCGCTGCCGGCATCGCGGTGATCTACCAGGAGCCGACGCTCTTCCCCGACCTGTCGGTCGCGGAGAACATCTTCATGGGCCGCCAGCCGCTCACGCTCGGCAGGCGCATCGACGGCCGCGAGCTGCGCCGCAGGGTCGAGGCGCTGATGGAGCGGCTCGGCGTCCCGCTCGACCCGTCCCGTCCGGCCCGCGGCCTGTCCATCGCCGACCAGCAGATCGTCGAGATCGCCAAGGCGCTGTCGTTCGAGGCCAGGGTGATCGTGATGGACGAGCCGACCGCGGCGCTGTCGGGGGCGGAGGTCGCCCGGCTCTTCGCGGTCGCGCGGGCGCTGCGCGCGCAGGGCGCGGCGGTCCTGTTCGTCTCGCACCGCCTCGACGAGGTGCTCGACCTCTGCCAGCGCGTCACCGTCATGCGCGACGGCCGGCAGGTGTTCACCGGCCCGCTCGACGGGCTCACCAGGGACGACCTCGTACGCCGGATGGTGGGCCGCGAGCTCGGCGCGATGTTCCCCAAGCAGGCGGTGGCGAGCGGCGACGTCGCCCTGTCGGTCCGGCGCCTCACCCGGGAGGGCGTGTTCACCGACGTCAGCTTCGACGTGCGCCACGGCGAGATCGTCGGCCTCGCCGGCCTGGTCGGCGCCGGGCGCAGCGAGGTCGCCAGGGCCGTGTTCGGCATCGACCGCCGCGACGCCGGCGAGGTCGTCGTCGAGGGGCGCCGGCTCCCCGCCGCCTCCCCGACGGCCGCCATGGCCGCCGGCATGGGGTACGTCCCCGAGGACCGCCGCGAGCAGGGCCTGGTGATGGACCTGTCGATCGCCCGCAACGCGAGCCTGGCGTCGCTCGGGCGGCTGCGCCGCGGCGTGTTCATCCGCGGCGCCGACGAACGGCGCCTCGCCGCCGACTGGGCGGCCCGCCTGCGGCTGAAGTACGCGCGCCTCGGCGACCCGGTGGCCGCGCTGTCCGGCGGCAACCAGCAGAAGGTGGTCCTGGCCAAGTGGCTGGCGCGCCGCCCGACCGTGCTGATCGTCGACGAGCCCACCCGCGGCATCGACGTGGCGACCAAGGCCGAGGTCCACCGCCTCCTGTCCGACCTGGCCGGGGACGGCGTCGCGGTGCTGATGATCTCCTCCGAGCTGCCGGAGATCCTCGGCATGGCCGACCGCGTCCTGGTGATGCACGAGGGCCGCCTCACCGCGGAGCTGCCGCGGGAGGAGGCCACCGAGGAGCGGATCATGCTGGCCGCCACCGCCGGCGCGGCGAGCGGTGCGGGCGGATGAGCGTCAGCGTGGAGCGCGCCGAACGGGCGGCCGCCGGCGATCGCGGCCGGCGTGCCGGGCGCCTGGTCGACGCCGCGCTGCGCTTCCGCGAGCTCGGCATCCTGCTGGTCCTCGCCCTGGTGGTCGCCGTCACCGCGGCCTACAACCCGCGCTTCGTCAGCGCCCAGAGCATCCGCGACCTGCTGCTCAACGCCTCGATCGTGGCGCTGCTCGCGGTCGGGCAGACGCTAGTGGTCGTCACCCGCAACGTCGACCTGTCGGTGGGCTCGGTCCTGGGGCTGACGGCGTTCATGACCGGCGACCTCATGGCGGGCCACCAGGGGCTCCCGGTCGTCCTGGCGCTGCTCGCCGGCCTCGCCTTCGGCGCGGCCTGCGGCACGGTCAACGGCACCGTGACCGCTGCCGCCCGGGTGCCGAGCCTGGTGGTGACGCTCGGGACCCTCTACGTCTTCCGCGGCCTCGACTACGCCTGGGCCGGCGGCAGGCAGATCAACGCCGCGAACCTGCCGGAGGGCCTGCTCACCCTCGGCAGCGGCAGCTTCCTCGGGGTGCCGTACCTGGTCGCGATCACCGTCGTGCTGGTGGCGGTCGCGGCCTACGCCCTGCGCTCCTTCCGCTCCGGCCGCGAGCTGTACGCGATCGGCTCCAACCCCGACGCCGCCGTGCTCGCCGGCATCCCCGTCGGCCGCCGTGTCCTGGCCGCCTTCGTCGCCAGCGGCGCGGTGGCGGGACTCGCCGGGGCGCTCTGGACGGCCCGCTTCGGCACCGTCGACGCCACCGCCGGCACGGGCTTCGAGCTGCAGGTCATCGCCGCGGTGGTGGTCGGCGGCGTGGCCATCTTCGGCGGCAGCGGCTCGGTCGTCGGGGCGGCCCTCGGCGCGCTGCTGCTGTCGACCATCGGCAGCGCGCTGGTCGTCCTCAAGGTCCCCTCGTTCTGGCTGCAGGCGGCCGTCGGCGCGCTGCTGGTCGGCGCCATCGCGCTGGACCGCCTGGTCGGCCTGCGCGTCGCCTCCGCCCTCCGGCAGAGGAGCGTCCGCCGTGGCTGATCCCGTCAAGGCGGAGCCGGCGCCGCGGGGCCGGCGGGTCGCGCTGCAGCGGCTGCTGCGCTGGGACACCACGCTCGTGCTGCTGCTGGTGGTCGTCGCCGTCGCCGGCCAGCAGACCTCGCCCGGCTTCCTCAGCGGCAGGAACCTGTTCTACCTCGGCCTCGACATCGGCGAGATCGCGCTGCTGTCGCTGCCGCTCACGCTGATCATCGTCGCCGGCGAGATCGACCTGTCGGTCGCCTCGGTCCTGGGGCTGTCCAGCGCCCTGATCGGCTACCTGTGGGACGCCGGGGTGCCGCTGGAGACGATCCTGCCGGCCGTGGTGGCCGCCGGCGCGGCCGCCGGGGCGCTCAACGGCTTCCTGGTCACCCGCCTGGGCCTCCCCTCCCTGGCGGTCACCATCGGGACGCTGGCGCTGTACCGCGGGCTCGCCTTCGTCGTCCTCGGCGACAGGGCCGTGGCCGACTTCCCGGCCAGCTACACGAAGTACGGCACCACGCCGCTGCCCGGCACCCACGTCCCCTACCCGATGGCGCTGTTCGCGGTGCTGGCGGTGCTCTTCGCGGTGGTGCTGCACGGCACGCCGTTCGGCCGCTCGGTGTTCGCGATCGGCGCCAACTCCGAGGCCGCCTTCTTCTCCGGGATCCGCGTGCGGCGGACCAAGCACCTCCTGTACGTGATCAGCGGCGCCGTCGCCGGGCTGGCCGGCGTCGTCTACACCCTGCGCTTCGCCAGCGCGCGCGCCGACAACGGCACCGGCCTGGAGCTGGCCGTGGTCGCCGCGGTGCTGCTCGGCGGCGTCTCCATCTTCGGGGGCAGGGGCACGCTCGGCGGCGTGGTCGCCGCGGTCTTCCTGCTCGGCGGTGTGCGCAACGCGCTGATCCTCAACGACGTCTCCAACGACACCCTCAACGTGGTGACCGGGCTGCTGCTCATCGGCAGCGTCGTCGCCCCCAGCGCCGTCAGCGCGGCGGCGCGGGTGCTGCGACCCCGGCGAGCGGCGCCTCACCAGAAGCCGGCGGGAGCCGCCTGAGGAGTCCAGGTCGCGTCGCGCCCGCGGCGCCGAGAGAAAGGACATCGCACCATGCATCGAGCAGCTTCGTGGAGGCGCCGTCCCGGCCGGGTCGGGCTCCTCGCCGTGGCCGCCGCCTGCGCGGTCGTCCTGGCCGGCTGCGGCGGGACGACCAAGGAGAGCTCCGGCGGCGCCACCGCCACCACCGCCGCCGCCGGCCAGGCCAACCCCAACGCCCCGATCAAGCAGGGCCTCAAGATCGCCTTCCTGCCCAAGCAGGTGAACAACCCGTACTTCACCATCTCCGACAACGGCGGCAAGAAGGCGATCGGCGAGTTCGGCGGCGAGTACAAGGAGGTCGGCCCGTCGGAGGCGAGCGCCTCCTCGCAGGTCTCCTACATCAACACCCTGGCGCAGCAGCGCCAGGACGCGATCGTCGTCTCCGCCAACGACGCCAACGCCATCGCCCCGGCGCTCAAGGCGGCCATGGCACAGGGCGTCAAGGTGGTGACGTTCGACTCCGACGCCGCGCCGGACGCGCGCACCGTCTTCGTCAACCAGGCCACCTCCGAGGACATCGGCCGCAGCGAGGTCCAGGTGCTCGGCAAGCAGATCGGCTACAGCGGCGACATCGCGATCCTGTCGGCGACGGCCAACGCGACCAACCAGAACACCTGGATCAAGT
>WNGA01006297.1_pt1 | contig 23479 bp, 15 predicted proteins | sample 5400061 | NCBI WGS metagenome assembly WNGA01 (sample SAMN13153366, study PRJNA577476) | soil metagenome | isolation source: 100 cm soil or saprolite under grassland replicate 2 | place: USA:California | collected 2016-06-15
CAGGATTAGAAAGACTAAAGAGGCATGGAGGGCCGACTACAAGACTACGACTACAATACAAGCCATGAGCGATAGCGAAGCCTTCAGCCTTTTTTTTCGAAAGCCCCACAACTAGCTATCTTATAGCAGACAACTAAGGCAAGCCTACTCAACTAATCTCATGTAAACGCCTGTTCGCAAAAATCCAAATAGAAAAAGACAACTACTTATTAAACATGTAGTTGAGTGCTCCGCCGTTGTTCGGATCTTGACCGAGTCCGAGCTTCCCAAGCTCTATGCTGTTTGGGAACTCTGCAAGGGTCTTACCACCTTCTTGATTGACTATATTTGAGTCTTTGGGGTACTTTGGGATTATATTCCGCGCCGAAGATTTGTGCTTGTGGGCTAGGGTGAATATAGCGGACCAGCGGATCTGGTAGTTGACAATCGTTCGGACTTGGTAAAGGTTGTCGCAGCACCTGTAGTAGGACAGAGGACTTATCGCGATGCCCGCGGACCAATTTACTATGTCTCTGTCGCTGACGTTGGTCAAAGAGGCCACGTGGATTGGCCTGGGTCTTCTTCGGCTAATGAGACCTCGATCCCGAAGCCTTCGGAGTATCTTTTTGATAGGCGCCTCTATCTGTATGGGGAATTCGCTGCTGAAAGATCCCGCCCAGTGTCCCCTTCCTTCCCCCGCCGCCTTCCGACCAAAGGGAGTATACAATTTATTCTTCAGGACACTCATGCCCGATCGTGAGACTGCCTGTTGAACGCCTGATGGCACCTTGCTCTGACCTGAGCTATGCAACAACGAGATCCCCCTTGATCTTTGCCGGATGTGCTTGACGGTCCCCCATAATACGCTAACTTGGGGACTTTTTAGTCCATCTTTTCCAAGAGTCTCCGCTAGTTGAACCGCGTCCAGTAGACGACCTCTTCCGCTCATCCCCTTCGTCAGCTCTTTGATAGGGATACTATAACCTAGGTCCCTAAACTTGGAATGGATGGCGGAGCGTAGGTGGCAGGCAGTTATATGGATACGGTGCTTTACCCGTAGACGCTTCTCCAGCTCTCGCAAGAATTGTATGGGAGTCGTCCTCGGGGGGACTTCCCGAATGACCGTACCGGGGAATTCTACCGTACTCCGTGCAGCTATGGTTGTTGATCCTGCGGAGCCTACCCAAAGGTTCAGGCCGGATTGTAGGAAGTGGGTGATACGTTTTTGTATTTCTATGAGAAGAAATACGGCACCCACGATTCCCAGTAGTAAGTCGTCGGCATATCGCGCGTAACAAATCCTTATTAATAAGGAATGGCTTTTAAAGGGGGCCAGCTTACGGGCCAGGCCTCTCTCTGACCTGATAACTAGTATCGCCTCCCCGCCCAGCTCTATCAGCAGGCCCCTTCTTTTGCAATACTTAAGAAGGTCTCTCATGGCCAAATTCTTATTAAAGCCTTCTCTACCATTGAATTCGGCCTTCGGGGTCAACCCAGCGGCTTCTATGAGGAAGGCGGCGCAAAGGAGGCTCGAGGGCTTGTTAAGGAAGGCGGCTAGGGCTGCTGAAGGAGGGAAAACGAAAGGCGTTTTCTGGTCTCCCCTTCGCCTGGGGGTGCTTGTGGGGGGGGTGTGCCACGACGAAACAAGGGAATGAAAGGTCGCTTTGCGTTGGATGCTCTTTACCCTCCCCACTATGAGGGCTCTGTTGTCTTGGGGAGCGTTGAAGCTTGCTTCTTTTCCATACTTTTCTTGGTCATCAATACGACGACCTATTCTTAATAGAACCGATCTGATTTTCACTACAAGAGGAATTTCGTGCTTCTGCCGGATCCTCCCTATCTCCTGATCGAGCTTGTGTAGGTAGATATTGCCTAGTAGGGCCGATAGTAGTACACTGTTTGGGACGGAGTCAGGGCCCTTCTCACCTCCTACGAGTCGTCCGGCGGAAAACTGTTTCTGAGTGGGGTAAAAGAACTTGGAATCGTCGATCTCTTCCTTCAAGATTGAGATGAATCGATGTCGGTCGATGGTGTGAAAACACTTCCTGATGTCGAATTCCAAAAACCAGCGAGAGGTTCCCCACTCTTCTTTGATCCGTCTGAGGGCCGAGTGGCACCCTCGACCCGAGCGGAAGTGCGATGTGTCTGGAAACTCGGGATCGTAAATGGATTCGGGTACCATTCTGATCGCCTCTTTCATGATCTTTTCTATGGGTAGAACTACTGTGAGCGGTCTAAACTTCGACCCTTCTTTCTTTCTTCATTTTTTAAAAGGGGAGCAAAGCCAGTTTTTTGCTCCCTCAATTGATAGATCAGGGCCCCTCCTGCCGGCCCGAACGAAAGGCTCTTTCAGGAAGTAGTCCCATCACTCTCGGGCCCGGCACCAACCAAGAGGAGGCGGGGCTCTCTCCAATCATTCCGAAGAGCCGAGATCTCGTAAAGGAAAAATTAGCTAGCTCAGCAGGTTTGGGCCCGGGTGAATCAGTTCAGTGAAGGAAGGGAGCCTAAACTTAAGGCTTTTCCAAGCCTTGCCGATAGGCGCCTCATGGCTCGCTCAGTTCGCTCGCGGAGTTCTTAGATCAGTAGATCTGGATAGAGTCTCGCTCATAAAGGAAGAGTAGCGCGCTAGCGCGGCTCGCTTCGCTTTTCGACGCGGAGCTCGCAGCTGTCGAAGCCTGCTTCAAAACTACAGGGCGTGCGTTAGCACTACGGCTTTTCAGCCTCCCTTTGCTGGTTCCGAACTATCACTGATCCCAGAGATCAACCTTCAAACCTTTTTCTTTTAATCTCAGGAAGGCTTTCTCGGGGAGAAAGCAGGTTGGGGAACTGCTAAACGACCTAAAAGAAAGAGGAGACTGACTCTGACCTTTCAAAGCCCTATCTCATCTGGTTGATAGTAGAAGGTACGTACGATGGTACCATGGACATAAACGAGGTCGAGCATATCTTTAATGATTTAAAACTAAAGCGTACCTAAAGCCTGCCCTGGATATGAAAAAGGGATTTGAGCCAGAAGAAGATGAGGATCTATCACCAGATGAGGAAATGGAAACAACTAAGTATTAGTTAGGTTCCGGAAATTGAAATGGTAACAGCGGCCCAAAAATGGTAAGGTTTTCTTTTCAAAGAAAAAGGAATGGGATGGGGTATGAATCCTTAACTACAAAAGTAAGCACCTCTCCTAACTAATTAGTTAGTATCGAGAGACTAGGCTTTTCATTAAAGTTGAAGGAGACAAACAAAGGTACTCTTGCCGATGGAAGAAATTCCATCGTCGTAAGGGAAGGCCTTGGTCAATCAACTCACCGCCATTGACCAGGGGAGGGGGAACAATCTGATGAGCGAGATCATAACACGTGAACAACAAACCATACCGATAGGTTGATAGTTTTCTGTTGGTACGGCGTGTGGTCACAGGAACAATCGGCGGTCGTAGCATGAACTCAAGAGTACCTTCATTTTACAGCATATAGAGGTGTACCAATCCCACCATGATCGCCAGAGCAAGATTCATTCTTTAATCGCTACCAGATCAAACATGAGACCAGCATCCTAAAAAAGAAAAAGGAACGCAAAAGTTTTTAGAAATCCTTATCTTTCGGCTTTTTAAAGAAGATAGGCCATTACAAAAACAAGGTATAACAGTCTACTTTCCTATCAGGATTTTACAACCTGAATACCAAGGGACCACTATTAGAAGAGAGCATAATAAGTAAATGCCGACGCCATCTTTGACTTTTTGGATGGTCGGCGGCGCCATAAACTCGATAACCAGCACCGCGGAGTCAATAAATTCAACTAAATAGAATCCTAAAACAATCTTATTCGAGCACACACGGGACCCGCAGCAATGAAATTCACACAAGCGGCAATCATCCGAGCACAGAATGGAGAAGGGAAATATACTTTAAATTGTTTTTCCGAATGAGAAAGCCTTTGGCAAACTCCTTGCAAATCCGTTTTTGCCGGGCACAATAGACATATCTGCTCAGTCACAACATAAGGAACCCCCAATGTTCCTCAAAGCCTACCCGGCCTGACAGCTTTAGTTGAATGATCTGATCCCGAAGCTAGCTTTCTACTAAAATTGCTATGACTGGCCAACTAATGATCGGACTACCTATCTTGATGCTTTGAATCTGTATTCAGAGCTTTTTTCCAACTACCGGGACTACTAATTTCAAGTACAAAGCTCTCCTATGAATATGCTACTGCTCTTACTTTCTACCTGAATCCGAGCATTGAAGCAAGTTCTTTATCGCACCATAACCGAGTCTCTCCTTGCAGCTCTGACCAATCCACCCGTCATTGCAAATAACTGCTCCTTACTCTTTGATTGTATGTCCATTTTTGCTTGATGTCTGGCTCACCGGATCTGGTACATGAAAAAGCCATTCCTTTTCGCTTTCCTTCAACCACTCAGTATACTTTTTTACTGGAAGAGTCAAGCGAAAGCAATTAGTTTAGAAGGAAGAGGAAGACCTGGGGGGCTTACGTCCTCATTTCACTCTTTTTGCTCCTGCGAGACACGACTCAACTACTTTTTACAATTGACAGGGTAGCTCGGAGGTCAGATGAGGGGTCTTCCCCATAAAGATAGATTAGTACTGGAAGGTTCAGATGAAGGAAGGGCTGAAACAAGGCAAAAACTTTAAAATGGGGTAAATAAATATGAGCAATCCGTGAGAATAGCAAACCCCTATCTCTTATAAAGAAGAAGATAGATAGGTCCACGAGTTGAGACAGAGAAGTTCTGACTAATCAAGTAGGAGTTTACCCACGAGAGTCAGAGGCTGCATCATCAAAGGGGTATAGAAATAATTCAGAAGCACTATGGCCTGAAGCGAAGGGCAGGAACGAACGGAATCAATGTGTTCCAATTTATCCGGAGTAAGGACAGCAGCTGAGAAGGGGCAAAAAAATAGCGTAGACAAAAAAAAGGTAGGACCAGATCATGCGAAGAGCTCTTCGCCCTATTGATTAGGAATCTCGATCAGAAACCACCAGGCCATGTCTCCCGATAAAAGATGATCCCCACAATGGATGTCAGGCCTTGGCTTCATAAAATCTGATTGGATCCGCACTAGAGGATAAGAATACAGATAGGCTGACTAAGAAGATCTTAAAATTGTCTTACCTGAAAAGATGAGTTATTCAAAGGAATACCTGCAGAATAGAATAAACACATGGCACAGCTGGGTGCTAGAATAGTAGTTGATAGAAGTTCTAGTCACTTAAAAAAAAAATAACCACTGCTTAACTTAATTAGATCATAGAAGATAAGCAAGCGGGTTCGGGCAGTTAGTCCTATTTGAAGGTAAGAAGTTCGGGTAGTAAGGGCTAGGTTTATATAGGGGCTATATTTTTTAGAAACATATGGTCTTGCTCATTTCCCATCAAGGAATGGAGATTGGGTTGGTGTTTGGAAGGGATTCAGTAAACTGACCTTGGCCAGCAAGCAGAAAAAGGACTGACGTCTTGGGGCGCGCTAGCGCGCGTACTCTTCTTCTGCGAGACTCCATCCAAATCCACCACTTACTCGTTGGTTGGTGTTCCATTCTGTTATCTTAGACTATGCTGCCTTCTTCAATTCCATTCTTCGTTTCCCTAGTCGAAGTCTTCTTGCTGGCCCAACCCAACATGCATTTTAGAGTGCCGTGCCAGGGCGATAGGCGCTCCGCAGTCACGCATGATCACCAGAGCCTTTCTTAGCTATGTAAATATAGGGCCGGAATAAGTGCAAGATCCTCAACAAAATGGATTAAGGTGGGCTTCGGATTATTAAGAATTTTTTCTATCTTTTCTTTTTTTTCATTAAGTTCTTGTTTGATCTGCCGCTATTATCACAATATCCCTCCTTTTAGGGATAAAGCTATCAATGGTGAATCGAGCATTCGCTATCCTTTTTTTTAAGAGCTTTTTTGAATTTGAATGGAAGAAAAGTAATGAAACCTGCGATGGCTACTGAATAACCTCCTTTGATTTTATTAATTTTAAACCCTTTTACCTTTTTCTTCGTTCGCCAAATCTTCTTCAGTTCTATCCAAGCTCGGTTTTGTCTGAATCTTTGTGGAAGAAGAAGCGGTTCGCCAGCCGCTACATCCAGGGATCCCACAAAATCATTAAACCTGGCGGCTGCTCGCTCTTTGATTAGTGATTCACCGGCCACTAGATCGATGAAGAATCTCTCAAAAATCCGCTTTTTGATCAGTGATTCACCAGCCACTACATTCTTGGATCCCACCTTATTCTCAAACCTGGTGGCTCGCTTGATTGGCAGTCCTGTAAGCTCATCTTGCATACAAATTTTGGGGGTACCAAGGCCTGCATCCACCAAGAACATTTCTTCCCTTAAGCGTAAGCGTAAAACTGAAGATTGTGAGGCGTTTCCACTACATAATAATAAACTAGAATTAGATCTTGGAAATGATCGACTCCAATAGATGCTCATCATAAGCTTTTTTTTTCCTCCTATTCCTATTGATCAGAAGTATCCTGCAGCGCCACGCCAGAGTGACTTCCGAAGCGCTACGGACGGGACGAAATCCGGCAGCCAGTTGCTGGCTCTGAATAACCAGCCCAGCAAGAAGCAAAATTCTTCCATAACATAACGGGGCGGGGTTGCGCGCGAGCCGAGTGACGTAGGTGCACAAGAGTACTTCGCGCCACAACCATCTCTTTTTTATAGGTTCTACGGACCGATGCCTCCTGCTTCATCTGGTAAAAAAGAGTCATAGATATGCCTGTAATTAGAAGGAAGAACCGCCATAAAAATCTTCCTCGTGTATCGTCTGTAGCAGAACTATGAACGGGAGCTAGCAATCCGGACCGTATTGAAAAGGTTCCTAAGACACAGCATGGAAGAGTCAAAATATTCAGAAGCGAGGTCCAATAATGAAGAAGGGGTAGAATTACTGAATGAATACGAGCTGTGGCTAATACCCGAGGCATAAAAGACGCATTTTCTACGGGATCCCGAAACCACCAGCCACCCCGACCTAATTCATGATGAGCCCACCAACTTCCTGGCGAGATGCCTACGGTTAAAAACAACCGACATGTCAAGATCCAAATTCGAATTGGTTCCTGGTCCTGGTCAGAGACCACTGTGTTCGCGCCGGCGGTCCAACAAAGAGGCGAAGTAGTGGTGTCTTTCTTTCCATTACGAACGACACGCTTCGCCTGCTCCCTCCCCGTGTCCATTAGCGCTCCTGTCCAGAGCGAAGAGAAGGCGAAAAAGCGCCGCCGAAGCAGCATGAGCAGGCTTCTATTGCTACGCAACAATAGAGCAGGCGCGCCGCCCACAAAATGTTTGAATGATCGGGTAAAGAGCGAGCTTCTTATATGGGATCCGACGCATCCAGCAGAGCGAAGCAGCGTTCCATTCTTTTCGGCGGCATCCTTCCGCATTGGCGGCGAGTGGAGTGCCACAATCCCATTCATCATTTTTGATCTACATAACCCAAAGCCCATAGCACTGGCGACGTCTCCGGCATAAATGCAAGGAGGATGTATAGCTGATATAGGATCTTGTGGAACAGGATTTGATTCTGCAAGCGGTTCGGTACGAACGAAGAAATTTCGAACAAAAGGATCGGAACTCGCTGATAGGAAAGGAGAGAAAAACAAAGCAATGCCAAGAGCTCCGTCAATCTGCTGTTCATCGATAGACGAAGCTCTCTCTTTTTCATCTCGTGCCAGATGTAACAAAAGATTAGTCCTTTTTCCTTCTCGCGAACCACGGGAGCGCCCAGCGCCCAGAAGAGCAAAGCTCATTTTCAAAACAGGGTCAAGCGGCGCATTAAAAAAGGCTGGCCCGTTAAAAGGACGCTTACTTTGCGAACGAAGTTCAGAATCAACAAGGGTTCTCCGAACGAAGGGAGTGTACAACTGGGGCGCAGCCCCACTTTTTTGTTGGAGAGATAGAATGGAGTTCTTCACGAAGTTCGAGACAAAGGAAAAAATAAAAGTTTCTCTATAGCCTCCTCGTTTTGAGACATTATGGCTTTGGGGTCGACCCCGGTAACAAAAAAGGAATCCATAAAAACTTGGGATCCAACACCATGATAAAATACTACCCTCATGATTAGACCATGTCCCTGAGATTTGATAAAAAAAAGGTGCATTAGCGGTTAATACGTTGTAATTAGATAAGTTATTTGGAATATGACGGAACGAAAGACCAAGGAAAGGAAGAAGAATGCACCAAAATGCAGGTGCTGCACCAAACGCTGGTGGTTGTTTCTTGTTGTAAGTGAATGCAACGAAAAGACCCGGAAATAACGAATAATGAGAAAATTCATTTATAGACATTTCGTGCTCATTTTAAAATTTCTGCTTAGTTATTCCCATCATCCGGTAACCACAGGATGATCCCAATCTCCTTTTAGTAATAGATCTTTTTGATATGTTGTCTCAGTCTCAGCGGCAAGGAAGAGAAAATGCATCGAGTCGTTTATCAAGAAAGTGGACGAGCATGGTGGTCCCTATATCTCTGAGGGGTGTACCACTGTTTTTTTTTCAAGTCAGCTTAAGAGGTTCAAAAGAGAAAGTCACTCTCCTTATTCTTTGCTAGTGGAATGGAAGCAAGACTCTTTCCTATCCACTTTGCCGGGGGGAGAGAACTAAAAGATAACTCAAGCTAGACAGAAAGGTGCAAAAGTCCACAGTTTCTTAAAGATCCTGTAAGCAAGTAGGTTCAGATTGTCATTTAGCTTCAATTTCTTCAGTCTCACAAGCGGGTCCGCATGCAACAAAAGAAATTGTATTTGCCTACTACTCCGACCTTGCCCTGAAAGGATAAGGAAATTGGATAAGAGCGAGAGCTAGACTGACTGTTGGTCCAATGCTAGTGGAGGATTCAGACTGAGGACCCCCTGCGGCGGCTACTCATAAGAAGATGAAGGATTGAAAGAGGACTGATCACCCCTCTGATTTGTGATCTTTTAATAGAAAGAAAAAGCCTTCTCTCAGACTTCAAGGTCAATGAAAGCGGGATTCAAAATGATTGACAGGTACCAAAGCAAACATCCCTTTTCCCCTTGCCTGCCTCCCCATGACGAATCCTTTGTCTACCTGGATCTTCAAAGAGCCTCATAGCAAAAAATTCTCAAGCAGAGAAGCCATTTCTTTCTCTCTCTGATACAAATTCCCATCTCATGAAATTTTCTATTAAATTTTTCTTAAGAAAATATAGGGCTGGCCTTTAAGATAGGATTCCATAATTGCAAATTTATTTTAGGACTCAAAAAGAAAGCAATAAGACTGAATGAAAAGTGGATTTTAGACCTGGCTGACTGACATGTTTACGTCTCATATTGGCTAATGTATTTGGAAGCCCTAGGAACGTCTGTCAAATCTTATTAAAAAACTTTCCAGGGTGGCATCCATGCTGAAAAAAGAGCTAAGAATATGAGTGTTGGTGGTTGAAATAAATAGAATCCAAATAAAATACCAGAAAGACAATCAAAATAAGCGCATTTGGGAGCAAATATAGTGACCATTAATGAGAGTCAGGTTCAAACAATTCAAGGATTGTAAAGACCATAACATCAAAGTAGAATGCACCAAATTGAGCCTATTACCAGTTCCAGGAAGAGCACACCAAAAGAAAGAAACTATTACTAAAAAAGCGAATCACATCTCGATCCACAAACTGCCAAAAGCCTTTGTTATTCCATTCCCAGTGGAACGTCAACCTGTTTAACAACAATGTTAAAAAAAACGTGCTGAATTCTAAAAGAAACAACCTTATTTTCAAGTGACAGGCAATATCCATTTCAACCTATTATGAAAGATAAATAGGTTAACTGCACAGCTAATTGAATTCCTTTTCGAGGTTGAGTTCATCTTGAAACCGCATTTGCTTCCTAATTAAACTGAGACAAAATCATAATATTAAAAAAACGAAAGACTCCACAGAACATGAATGAATTCAGGTACATCACATCAGGCTGATATGTGCCGGTATCATACCTGTTTCAAGATTCTTGCTAAGCCCTTCTTGTTGCAACATATCCAGTTTCTTCTAAGGTTTCTTGAATTGCTCAAGTTCCTGCTCAACGCTTCTTGTCTAGCTCCAGTCTAGCACTTGTACCAGTCGCCTACCAGATCACGGCTTTGCTCCAATTCTTGCAGTCTCTCCAATTATGCAATCCTCTCCAAAATTGGGGCTTTTCTTCACTTCAGCACTTCCCCTCGCAGTGGATTCCACTAGGTTCTTAACCTCTTCCCAATTCTTAAACTGAAACCTGCGATGTCTAATCCAACTCGGCACCTAACCAGCTTGTCAGCATCGTAAGTTTGCCTCAACATTCCCCCTAGAAATAGAATAAGAATGTAAATCTACTTTCCATTTTTTATTAGGGATGAGACTTTTTTTTTCTAGAACTAGAATAAGTATGCTCTGGAGTAAAAGGATTCGAACCTTTGCATGCCGGTACCAAAAACCGATGCCTTACCACTTGGCTATACTCCAAACGGTCGGTTCCTGGGGAGAGGGGGAAGGGAGAAGCAGGGCTCGAAGAAAACGAGCCGTGCAAGGACGCGGGGATATAGCAAGTAAGCTGCAAGGTTTTCCCTTTAGGACCGACTACAACAAGCTCGCGACTCTAATAGAAACTAAGGGTCAGCTCTCTGCTCTATTTGCTTGCAATGCGTTGCCTATCAAAGTCGGCGAACGCTTCCACCCCCTCTTGCCCTTGTTACGCAACACGCCAACAAAGAACCTTGGTTCCGTTGCGCCCTGTATTCCGAGGCGACCATTTCGCGCGGTTCGATCCATTTCCCGATCCGAAAAATCCGATAACGTACCTATATGAGTGGGATGGATGGTAAATCATTTGCAGTCTTTTTCGGCAGGACCTAGACACGGAGGTTCGGGAAGTAGCGCATGACAGCATTCACTGGTGAAAGGACTGGCAGCAGCGAGAGCATCATAGTTGACATGGTCGGAGCTACAGTCCCCATATCCGTCTCTACTCTTTCTGTAATTGACTCCCTCCCGCTCCCAACCAACCTTTTCCTTTGAAAGGTCTTCCACTAGTGGTTGAGGGATATGAATCTGGATCCCGATCTTGTCTCACGGACTATCCCGTAGTGGTTCTGTGACCGTCAATTGGATCTATTTCTTTCACACGGTCAACTGGCATTGGTTCAACTAACTGGCTGGCTGCTATTGATTGATATCAGAGCCCGAGCCTTTGCCCCTTTTTGCATGGTCAACGAGTTATGGTCCACCTCCTATCGGCTACTGAAGCCCGAGTATCAAACTACTGAAAGCGGAGGTTCAAATACCTCGGTACCTGCTTGATGGTGCTGGCAGATCGACTACTTGGTCTGGGGGGTTCCGTATCAATCCATGGGGGCTTTAGTCATAGCCCCCGCCTCTGCTTTGTTCCCGCTCTAGGCTTAGACCATCCTTCGTCAGTGCTTCCCGCGCTTCAGATTATGGAGCTGTACGACCTTCCGGGTCAACGAATGAAATGAAACAACTGCCTCTCCCTCTCCCGTCCATCAAAAAGTGTTATTTCCTCCAGCTCCCGACTCCGCTTCTCCCTCCGATGCCGGTAGATTAATTCATTGACAAAACCCATTGATTCCAAGCAAGAAAACGGATGCGCGTTAGCGCAACGGCTTTCGCGCTAGTTGCTCAATCCGTTGCTTGTTTGGTGAGAAAATCGCTGATGCGAACTCGGTAGTGCTACTGAAACCACTTTGTGCATCTTCTGTTGCCAGGAAAGAAAGACGTGCTGGGTCAGTCCGGCACGTCACGCTTGCTAATACGGCCCGGCTGCCCCTATACAGAAATAGTTTAATCGATTGACCGACTTAACATACGCGTTTTCGTTATGGACAAGCTCTCCTTCTGTGCGCATCGATCGACCGACGTAGGGATTTGCATGGGGCGTTGCGCGTCGCGTCGGAGATTGTCAGACAATAAACGTTTCAATGGGTGTAGGTACAGGGGGAGGGGGTGTGGCGTACGCCACTGACTTTCTGGTGTGCAGGATGCACTTCCCACATGATTGTACAGTAGGCGTTGGAGCCCTCATCTGTAGGTACATGGAGGTGTGGTGATCGCATATGCGGAGCAGCTTCCTTCGAGATGCCTTTGACCCGGGACCTACAGTCAGCACGAGAGCGTTAACATCAAGGACGGAAGGATTCCCATGCATGATGCGTACAACTCTAATCGCGAAGCGAAGTAAAAAAAACAAACCGATGAAAGGAGAGAATGCGGGAGACAGAATGATGTCGGGCCAGCACAAGAAGTCAGACTAAACAACCCATTCGACGCGTCGGGGGTACTCGACCACCGGGAGATAGGGATTTAGTGACTTACCAACCAACCGGACATTGAGGGCAAGACATACCATACAAATCACGGCTTCGGCTGCTGTAGTCCTCTAGCCGAGCCACTACTAGCGTGTGTGTAATTCATGGCAGTTCACTATTTTGTTTGTTATGGAGCTATTCTCTTTCTTTTATTTTTATATAGTATAGAGCGGTAAGTTAGTGCTGTTCTAAGGAAGTGGTAGCTGTTCCAGTACACAAAGAAGGGAGATTTGTGTAACCCGAGCTCTTTGATCAAGACGGTGTGGCCAAAGTCAATCCTTTGAGAAAAAAGTCATGTATTTTCGTTGGCTATAGTGATCAGCACAAGGGGTACTGCTGTTATGATCCCCGCACGCAGAAAAAACTCATCTCAAGACATGTCACATTTGATGAAACACGATTTGCCTCGCTACCCCATGCGCCTCTTCTCGGGGAGAGATACACACACGCGCGATGACTGCTTTGCCACCGCCCACTCTATGTGCTCCGATTAGCGTTCCGACGCCTGGCAGTGCACACGGCTCAGATTCGGTTGACCACGCCCACATCCGCTTCAGACATAAAGGACCATTGAGGTCCGGCCCTATCGTACTGGAAGTCCCATGCTTTTCGTTTTTCTTCTCGTGCGTTAGGATTGAAACCTAAGCTAATTAAGCTACTATCTCTGGAGAATGGTATCCGTTCATTTCTGCCGCCTGTCCATAAGCGTATATAGGATGAAGTCTAAACGAATGTGCCACTCCCATTACGGTTAAGGCATTTGAGAATATTAGCATTGGGCACTCTAACTCGAAGGAAGAAGCCGAAGCCAGTCCAGTAGCTCGAACTCAGACTATCTACGAAAAAGATGGCATTCTCCCTTAATCTGCCTTGTTTTGAGAAGCGGGGAGGTAGTTTTGTCAAGCTCGTTAAACGCAACGACAGTCAAGGCTAGGAAGATTTTCCAGGCCAGCCAACAAAGTGGGATATTCTTTGGAAGAAAGCCTGTATTGTTTGACAAGATCTTTAGGTCGGTCTCAACACGTTGGCATCTTCTATTCCTGACTCATTGGGGATATTATGCCTTTTGCTTGTCAGAAGTAGACCGACGATACGGACTAAAGTAAGTCAGATCTCAAAATATTTCATCATACATACTCAGTCCTGAAAGAACAAGCAAGGGATGAGCGCACGCTGGTAGTAGAAGGAAGCGGAGATGGAGGCAGCTAGGCATCAGTTTGAGTTCGAGATCGAGACCAGCTTCAGCCACTATTGCTAGGACGGGCTTACTTAGACTGAGAACAGAGATTCTTTTCTCTGCTATGCTACTTTCCTCTTTCTTCCCTGAGGGCATTCCTTTCCTGAACATAGAGCCAAACAGTCTTGCCCGGAACTCTATCCCCCCGATTCCTTCCCTTCTTGAAGAAAACGATACCGAGAACACCATCCAGGCAATAGCACTTGAAAAAATGAAAATACCATCTGCGTCAGAAAATATTCTATTGCTATTCGGGAGAACACAGGCTTCGAAAGCTTACTGCCCGGCCATGCTACTCTGTTTTGGTTGAAGTACCTTCTGACACTGCTGATTCCATCTTTATATCGTTCGAGCTAGCCCCATGACTTCTTGGTCGAGCGCAGCTCTTGTTCGATTTCTCTTTCTTTGATCGAGCGCAGCGAGAAGCAAGTCTGGCGAACCTTGTGCTAAAATTCCTTCTTTTCTTTCTTTCTTGGTTTTGGATCGGTTTGTTAAAGGTGGGAAAGGTTTGTTTACAAAGGCATGACTCAACTGCTGCAAACTTATCAGGATTGTACCTACCGTTAAATTCGTGCCGCATGGCAGTCTTGCATGTAAAAGGGCCTGTGGTGGTGGTTATCTATCAGGCGGGAAGCGCCAAGCCTATCACGCGGGAAAGACCCCTAACCAACCACCAACTTACCTTCCAACCAAGCCCTTCGATCCCGCGCTGCTGCTGGGTATATAATCTCGGTCCTCCCCTTACTTTGAAGCCTACAGCTCCACAATTAGTTTTCCTGTAATTAATGGCAAGAATCCAAAAGATACTGTTTTTTCTTTTTCTTGTCTTTTTTCTGCTTTTTCATGGCATCGAAGCTACGCGAGGGAAAGCGATGCTGCCCACTCTGCCGCAAAAGGGGGCGGCTTTCTTCTTCCCCAAAATGACAGTTCCACCATCAGGGCCCAGCATGCAGCAGAATTCTGTGGAGAGGCTGCGTTTTGCACTAAATGATGCAAAGCGCCTTGTGCCATCCGGCGCTAATCTTCTACATCACTAGGTTAGCGGGACCTGAAGAAAGACTAAGTCCGTCTGTCGAAAGCTTAGTTGTTGGTTTGGTGATACTAGTGCTTTCTAGTGTTTGAGTTGTTCAGGAGTCGTTATAAGTCAGATTACCTCATTGTAACGCAGGTGTCCCCTGCTTTCCTTATTTCCTTTTTTCTTGTATGAACTTTGGCTTTCTTAATAAAGCTGGGCGTCTATCCTGAGTGTGAGCATTCATAGTTGTGAACTTGTGATACTATTGTTTAACTTGCTGCAAAGACTACTTTTACTTGCAATTGGTTCAAAAAATGGTCTGGTGCTTTAGGGGGTCTGCTCCCACAATTACTTAAGATCTAGTGCTGTTCTAAAGTCTAAACCAAGGAGCAAATGAAGAATTATCTGTAGTTAGCAGTTGTGTTTTGAGAAGAGTACTTCCTTATCTGGAGATTCTAGACATTTGTTATCCGGGGAAGTTAACTAATGAACACAGAAAAGTGATTAACCTAATGAATATTCTTATATCCTTGGTTTGGTTTGTTAGCAGTTCTGGATTTTTAAGCCAAGCCCTTTCTTTGATTAAATAAGAAAGGACTACTTGGAAAGCGACACAGACACTGGTACATCAGGAAAACCTTTAGAACTCTCCGTTCAACTTGATCTTCGCAGGAAAAAGCTTCTTCTCTATTAAGACAAAATATCAATAAATAGACCAGCCAGCCGAGTGAACAAAGCCAGCCACAGCTTCTCTCTTCCTTCTAGCTCACGGGGAAGGAAGAAAAGACTTTTCTTATTCCAAGCCAGCTACGGGACAAGTGAAACGGGCAGTTAGTTCAGTGAGGACAGCAGTTCCAGCAAAGACAGTGGAATGCCTTGGTAAAGCTGTTCATTCTCAACGGGAAAGGATTTCTCTATTGCAACGGGGCTAGTTTCAACAAGGTGAGCAAAGCTAGATACTTAGGCTTGTCCAGTTGTTCCACCAACCCCTGCTCCCGACCCAGGTACATTCTTCTTGGCAGCTCAAGACCTTTCTTGTTCCTTGCTCCCGTGGATCGATACTAGTTACTTACCTTTAATCTTAGCTTAGTGTCTTTTACCTAACCTACTCGCTCGCCGAGCTTTTTTTATCTTGGTTATTGGCTTTTTTACTCAAGTTAGAGCTTTTCTTTCCTGGCTTTTTCACTCGAGTTGTTTAATTGTTCGCTTGGCTTTAGCTCATTTTTTTGTCCATTTCTTCTCTTTACAGATCCCCTCGAAGTAGGAAGAAGAATGGCAATGAAAAATAATAGCAATAGTCGTCTCGTAGGTGCAGGTGCTGGTGAAAGAATAGCTTATGGGGCTGGAGTCAAAGGAGCTTTCATAGACATAGAAATCATAATAGAAAGAGCAGGCCTGCGAGCAGCGAGTGCCCTTTGTAAGTTGCGAGCCTGTCAAACCATAGGCGCCTTACCGCCCCCCCCTTTATTTTTAGAATTAGAAAGAAGGGGACGGGGGGATGAAAGACAAAGAAAGAGATCAGGGGGCTTTATTTATGATCGAAGAAAAGGAAGGGGCGTGGTTGATGTGTCACTGGGGAACCCGTAGGAAGGGGAGACGACCGGCCTCATTCACATCTGAAATCGCCAACATGAACACAAACGAAATCGTCGAATTTCGTATAGAAAGAAAAGGAACCACTTCTATTCTCTTTTCTTAGGTATATGAAGAATTGCTTTTTGGTCCCTTTCGTCCAGTGGTTAGGACATCGTCTTTTCATGTCGAAGACACGGGTTCGATTCCCGTAAGGGATAGGTACTTATTCCCGGCCGGCGGTATCATTGCTGAGTGATCGCTCGCTATCTGGCTTGAAAAGGTGGTCCGGGAGCTTTCGGAGAAGGCCGAAAATACATTTATCCTTTGAATTACTCTGACATTCCATGTTTCTCATGTTTTATGCACCGAGAGAAAAAATAGAAAAAATAAATATGTCCATAGATTTAGATGATTTGATTAATTGTTTGCACAAAGAGTACACGTTTAAGTATTCAAAAATTGTGCATAAAATAAAGTTTGAGGAATTAGTCAATTCTATTAAAAATGGTAATTATGAAATGAAAAAAATAGACGACTTGGTTGATTTGACTTTTCCATCTCGGCGGGAGGGCCCAGGTTATGTAACGAAAGACGACATTCTTAGTTTTCCAGTCTTAGAAGGTGATCCTACTTATAGGCGCCATTTTGTGATTCCCCTTTCAATCGAGGATCGTATTGTCATTGATGCGTTATCGGATGTGTTATTAATAAAAGCGCAAAAGTTTATCGATCCTAAGGTCCATATTTATGGAAAAACTGTAATGTCTGGAGATATTTATCTTGGTAATGATATAGGTCCTGGTTTGCGGAATGAATTCAATTCTTGGAATGGTGTCACCTAAATATGCTTTTTTTAAACCTAAAAAAAAGTGTAAATGCAGATCCTAAAGTGTGGAAATGTTTTTTGAGCTACTTTGATGTAGCTAATGAGCTACGGCAGAGTATGTCCGAATATGATGCCTTTAACGAACCTCCTTTTCGTGGATTGCCGCTCATAGGTTCTCTTCCAGTCGTTTTACTAAGCATTTTGAGTTCTCTGGATTCGTACGTGAAAAATTTTATAGGTGATTGGCCCTATGTTCGGCTCAATTACGAGTTGATTTTTCCAATATTTGGTGCGACTTCCATAGATGAGGAACCGTACCTCGAATTATATGATTTTTTTAAAAAAAACGCAATCCAAGTCGATTGGGTATGGCTTTATAACCATTCAGGGATTCATTCTCTACGCACTGGTTTCTTGCATTTGCATATGGAACAAGTCTTCTTTTCGGAATTTATCTAATTTACTGGCTCTAGTATTCACTGGCTTTCATGGATTTCATGTGATTAGAGAAGATATGTTTCATAATTGAATAAAAAGAGAGGAACACTGAAAATAAAACCCTCTTAACGACACATTCGTCCAGAATCCAATCCAACGTTGCCGGAGCTATGGAACCTATTTGATTATAGCTTGCATGCTATAGCTATAGGTTAGTGAAAGTAGGCATGAGTGGAGGGCACTAGTAGCCTTATCACGTCAGGTGGCTTGCTATCCGAACAACTACGATATATGCCGCTTCGCTACAACTACGCCTATCGGCCAAGATCACTTGAAGATAGAGAGTCATAGGCTTTTCTAACAAGTACTGGAGGCAAGCTCGTCAACTAGTGCATAGCCATAGCTATGATGAGTCCATGGTTTACGCATCCTATTATCGCCTGCATATCTTCTCAATCAGCATCCGAACAAGACGATCCTGCTCAACACTACGCCCTATTGCAAGCGTTGTCAACAATACATTAGGAATGTAAGGCAAGCTCACGTAACTACATTCACATATCTTACGCTAGTCCTCAGGTAGGAAGAGGTTGCTTGCAAGGCCAGACTAAGCACACAAGCTGTATACCTACGATTTCTTGTGGCGTCTAGTGCCAGCAAGTGCACTATTTACTTCACCGCGTACTTAAAGAATTGTTGGTAGCAAAGAACAGCACCTGATAGAAAGGATGCTAACCAAGCCTCTTCTGTTTAAGCAAGGCTAAGCCAGAATAAGGGGTACTGTAGGCTGGTGACCCTGACGATAGCACTAAGAGTGGTTGAAGAGTGCCTCGGGAATCACCTCAATCGTTGAAGAGTGCCTCGGGAAATAGAATAAAAGCACTCCTCCTAAAAGACTGATATCCAGCTCCATATAATCCAACAATTGTGCTCTATTTTCCTGAAGAGAAGACACTTTAACTTCGTCATGTGCTATTGTGCTTTTGAACATAAATAAGTGCTGACATAAAGTCATAGCCTATGTATCTAGACTATTAGGGAGTTGAGTGTATGAATCTCGTAGATGGAACACCAATTTCTTATTCATCCCTCCTTTTATTCAAGAAATTGATAACTGGTTCCTGTTGTGGTGTAGAGTATAAGGTACGCAACATAAAAAATGAATAAATCCTTACCTATTTTTAATAGAAAAACTAAATTGACCATGAAAATGTTCCATCATTTAACGGAAGCTATTAGTAGCTTTTTATTATATATTCGAGAAAAATATAGTGAGTATAAGGATTTGAATAACGTATCATATTTGTTGGATGATTGTAAAAAAACTATCTATTCCTTCAATAGTTTGAGCGAGAAAATCAAATCGTATTCTATAGAATATGGTAGTGGTAATCATATAACTGCTTTGAGGAGGAAGAGGGAAATTGTCAATAACTGTTTGCAAGATCCACGTATATTAAAAGAATATATAAATGAATATGTGCAAACGCACTATGAAATCCGTTATAGATATTATAGTCCTAATTGGAATAATATGTGCTTATTCAACAATAATATCGAATTCAATCAACCAATTGTGAGGTTTAATTCAAATTATCTAAGGGATATGCTTTCTTTAAGGAGTCTCTCTCCTATGAAATTTGGTGAACTCTCTATGCGAAGCAGATTATGGACATCTTTACAAAGATTAACAGAATCTTTAAATTCTACATTGACCGCTAAATACACACAATGTTTAGTGAATCTTATGACAATCCAATCCAAGGATGGAACATCGTTTGTATGTGGGAATTTCTATGCTCTTGTCAAATTTGGGTTTTATACCGTTGTATGGTTCAGGTATATACCAGTTAGCGGTATAGAAGCGTTACCCGTTGATCTGTTTCCAGAAGATTATGATGTCTTTCTCAATGAGAGGGCAAATGTGACTGATTATAGTAAGGTAGTTTTCGTGGAAACGAAGGATCTTACTCCAGTAGTGCTGTCTGCCTTTCAAAATGATTATCCATTTAATGAAATGTTTGGTCCTATACCGGAAACAGAGAGTCCTCATAAAATAAAATGGTTACTATCCATGGGTTTTGGTATAATGATCAGTTTCTGCTTATCGGTAGGTGTGCTACCTGACATAAACGAAATTATACTATATTGAAAAATGAAGATGAAACCAAATACTATGATAGGATTGATTGGATTAAATAGATAGGAATGATTGGATTGAATAGAACAACTATGAAACATAATAGTTGATTGAATAGAATGTTGGTCTCACAAGTCGGTACGGTGTGCATATCCATCCTTGGAAGAACTAGCTCCGTCCCAGTCTTTGTCGGAACTTGAATCGAGGTAGGCAAAAGAATCCTTACTCGGAACGAGCCCAAGATAAAAGGTCTAGTCCAATTTTAGTCTTGGTTGTACATCGGTACTACGCACGGTAGGCATTTCTTCCAGTTATCGGGACTTGCACTTGCTTTTTCCGGCCTTAGTGGTATTTCAATGATTTTCTTCCCCTAGCCCCGTCCTTCCATCATAGCTTAGTTAGCTAGCTAGCTACTTCATTTTGTGCTAAAGCCCCTCGATACATAAGTGCTCTCATTCCTAGAACCCACCCGGGGCGAGTTGGTAACCGTAAACCATTGATCTACGAATTCAAGTGAATGAAAATGTAGATAGATTTTCTCCTACTTTTGTAACATAACTTCTCTACGGATAAGCTTCAACTACTGAATGAAGAGATAGTGAGACCTACCTAGCAACGAGAAATACTAGAACTGAAATTCCTTGCCTTGACTCGCCTACTTCTCCAGTCTTTGATGTTGCTTTCCTGGCTTTCGATTCCTATTCGTCTGATGTGTTGATGCTTGAGAAGAAGCTTTGGCACTGACACCTTACTTTCTTTCGCATAGGGCTTTAACAGATAAACTCTTTACAATACTTTATGCTCTAAAACAAGAGGAAGAAAAGTGCACTATAAGTCTTGTCAAACAACTGATTATCCGCTGTAACCGAAGCATTTGTGCCTCCCCATCAGAAGCAATCAGTGAAAGCACTCCAATATTAGCAAGTTGAATGGCTAAATATGTATCAATTCACTAACCATTTGCGCTGGTGTCAGATGTGACACATACAGCCCAGTAGTCTGTCCTCGACAGGTTATATTGATCACCAGCATAATGACCAACAGAAAACAGATAGTGGGGTACTAAGAGAGGTTATGTCGGAGCTGAAACCAAAGGAAGTAGGAATTGGGACAATAGGAGATGTACAAGGTGAGAGAATAGCTGGACGGAGAGGTGATAAACCAGGGGAGCTTAAATCACAGATAGGTAGTGTATTCCTACAAGGAACAGGTGCTTGTGGTATCCTGTGGAAAACAAAATGTCCTGAGCGAAGGGACTACCAGAAAAGCATTAGGAGATGCTGAGTACTTGTTTGGATACCGAAATTGACTCCCGAAAGGCTATTTCCTTGCAAATCGAAAGCCAACAGCTAGTACCAAGCTCTCCTTGCAGTGAGATGAGGAAAGACCCAAACATCAACAACATCTGAAGACGTAGATGCATCTGTACGCGTTTTATAGAAATCATCAACCGGAAGACGATTCTGAGCATCAGAGTCAACTTATGCCAGGGATTAGTATGGAGATTCGCGCACTGGATGGTTGCTCCACTGAACCTTGACGTAAGATATGCTGGTACTCCTTTCGAAGAAAAAGCATACCACAGGCTCAGCTTTTCTTTTTAAAAAATGGTGAGAAATACAACGATTGAAAGACCTTGTTACTGGAAGCGCGTAGACCGAAAGGATGAATTGAGCCACAGGTCCATAGTTAGGGAGAGACCTTGAGAGAAAGTGGTGCCGATAGGAGATCAAATTATTGAGGTGGGTGGGAGATTGTTTGAGTAGGCTCAGTAAGGGATTACCCGCGGGCTGGGTGAAAGAGCTTTCAGAAACCTTTTCACTACAAAAGGTGTGGTGTACAACTTCCGATTCTTTGCCAACAGGCAAGTCGATACTGAAACTACGGAATCTATTCTATTGAGTTGCTCGTGAACAACGAATTATGTGTTGCAAATCGTCTAGCACATGGCTTCCGTGATCAAACACTGGTTGTAAGGAGAACCAGGATCGTTCCTCCATCCAAGCCATATAATAGCTGCTTGATGCTCAAGAGTGCTTAGTTGGAAAAGAGTAGTCTATGTCGTTCAAACTAATGCTCGACTTAGAATTCTATAACATTCAATCAATTAATCTATCTCACCTATATTAGGAAGCAATGAATCTTTCTCACCTATATTATGAAGCAGCAGCTAGGCCTGATAGCGAAGTGAGCTTTGTGACTTTTAGTAGGGTTGTATCGTCCGTCTTCAACATTCATCCATAAGACTTATTTATTCGATTCATTGTATCTCGAACAGAGGTAAGTCCAGCTTCCTCCTCTTTTCTAGCTTGAAAAGAAAAGAATAGAAATGAACGAGAGTGTGGAGAAGATACTAGGTGAAGTGCATGAAGGGGTAGCCGGGGTAGCCCGTATAGCATGGTCTAGGGTTGTGAGAGACAGAAAGAAGAGATCGGTCATCAAGAAAAGGCATAGGACTAGAAAGAAGTCATAGGCAAGTCACAGATAGGCACGAATAGCTAGTAATGAACGCGGAGCTCCTATTCTATTCAGGCAACTCGGCGATTGAAGAAAGTGACTACTTTCGCTCATAGCTGGATAGAACTAGTACGAAAAGAGACCTAAAAAAAGAGCCTTTCCCAAGCTAAATGCTATTTTCTCTTTTTCTGTCTGCTAAAGGTATCAGTAGTTTTAGATCACAGGAGGCGGTTCAAGCTAAAAGACAACTATGCGATTCAGGATTCAGGCAAGTATGCCGTACCCTATTAAAAATAGAGGCAACGAACCACCAATCCATTACGATGCCAGCAAAGAAAACCAACGCTTAAGACGCTATTGGAGACTCGCGTAGCTATTATTCGAAGCTTATTAATTTCTTTACTGCGTTCAAGGCATGACCGCGTGATAGGTGTCCTTTTCCCCCTACTCAAGAAGAAGAGTTACATGTGAGTTCCGATCGTGATATGACAAACAAATCTTACTTTTTCTTTCCCAAGCTAGCGCATAACCTCTGGACCGATAGGAAGATCGATGACCCGCATCCTACAACTTCAAAGAAGTATTTGTATCACACCCGAGCAATGGACCGGGGAAGGAGTTTCATTCATTTACGGAGTTTGGAAGCGAGGACGATCCAGGATCGACTGCTATCTGAAGAAGTGGAGTGGAATGGATCTGATTACCCATTGGCGTCTGCATTGACGCTTCTGACTAGCCCTACTCTGTGTCTTTTGCGTTTCCTTATTCATGTACTCATGTCTATTTCTATTTGTATGATACTGATATTGCAATCGATCTATCCCTTGGTCCTGCCAATCGAATTGTTAAGTATGTTTTTTCCCTTTCGAGAAATGGTGACAGTACCAAATGCCGAATTAGCGGCTGTACCAAATGGTCAATGCCTCTGGGGTTTCCCTTCTCTTCAGCTCTCTCCGGTTTCACCGATGTGTTGTGGCATGAAAAACAGTGTACATGCACGCTTAGACGCCCTTGCTTAAGGCATTCATCTATACTCTCCCCCGGGGGTTGTTAAGCGAGCTATTCCTTCAATAATGCTTGATCCATCCTTTAGGGCCCCTAGAATCTTATTAATCCATGGCTCACAAGGTATTGCTGACCCTATACTAATAGCATGCGGCTGGTCATATGCCTCTAGGATTTGATAACACCTATATTTGCCTATATCTAGAAATGTTATATCTACAAAAATAACTCTAGGTTAATTCCCATCAGAGTGTGTGTAAGGCTTTCTGGGTTGAGGTACTAGAAGGCTATATATATCCCTTTTGGGTGTCAATTCGGAGGAGAAAACCATTTCAATTAATATATGACATTGAATTCATATCTGTGAAAATGATAAGCATGGGATTGAGCAGGATAGAGTTGGCCTTGCTAGAAGCCCACTTTCTTTAGAGAAAAGAGCTTATAACTAGCTTTTACTACCTCATGCGAATC
>WNGA01005264.1_pt1 | contig 23478 bp, 22 predicted proteins | sample 5400061 | NCBI WGS metagenome assembly WNGA01 (sample SAMN13153366, study PRJNA577476) | soil metagenome | isolation source: 100 cm soil or saprolite under grassland replicate 2 | place: USA:California | collected 2016-06-15
GGACACGCGCCGGATCGAGGCCGAACGGCTCGAGCACGGCGGCGTCCGGCTCGAAGTCGGAGAGGTAGTACTCCTCCTTCAGGCCTTCGTACTGAACGAGCTTGGGCGGCGTCGCGCCGTAGCGCGCAAGCCGCTCCTGCGGAATCGCGTCCGGGACGACGACCTTCGTTGCCGCGCGGCAACCGAGTTGGTGTTGCAGCCAGGCCCACTCGTAATCGAACGTCGTCGCGCTCGGAATTCCGAGCCGCCGCGCCGTGATCGTCAGCTCGTGCGACCCGTGTGCGAGCGCGACGTCAAAGCCGCTGCCGCGCGCCCACCGCCGTAGCGCGCGCAGGCGCGAGAGCATCGCGCGGCCTTTGCCGGTGCGCGAGCGACCGCCGTGGTGGCCGATCACTGCGTCTGCGTGCAGGCCGTGCAGCTCGAGCAGCTGCAGGGTCTGCGCGTACTCGCGCGCGGTGATCTCCACTTCGTCGCCGCGCGCGCGCAAGATCTGGATCAGCGGCCGGAACACGAGCACGTGTGCGCTCGCCGTCATGTCCACCCAAACCTTCACCGCGCGAAATGCTGCGCATTTCGCGCGGGATAAACCGGGCAGGCGCGCTTTGCGCGCGTGCCCAGAACTGTACTTGGAGGGCGAATGGCTTCGCCGAACCGCTCGTGAGCAGCGCGGCCAAGCCGCGCTGCCGGCGAGAGGTTCATCGCCGAATGACGGTCCGACCAAGGCGCGGCTCTGCCGCGCCGACGCTGAGGTTGACCGAAGCCCTTCACGTTACGACGGCCGCCGATGGGCACGCGCGCGCAGCGCGCCTGCCCGGTCTTCCAGGCCGAAGTCCAAAGGACTTCGGCCTGACGGCGAGGCGGAGCCTCGCCGAGTCTCGACGTGGCGCTCGTACCAGAGCGTGAACGCGAGCAATCCCCAGAGCTGGCGGCTCCAGTCCTGCCTGCCCGCGACGTGCTCGTCGAGGAGGCGTCGCACGGGCTCGTGGCGGAAGAAGCCCTGTCGGCGCAGCACGTCTGCGGCGAGCGTGTCGCGCGCGAAGGGCTCGAGCTCGCCCGCGAGCCACGCTCCGGCCGGAATCGAGAAACCGCGCTTGCGGCCGTTCACGATCTGTGCGGGCAGCAGCGGCTCCGCCGCCTTGCGCAGCAGCCGCTTCTTCGACAGGCCGCGCACCTTGTGGCGCGTGGGCAGCGCGAGCGCAAAGCCCGTCACGACGGAATCGAGGAACGGCACGCGCGCCTCGAGCGAGTGCGCCATCGACGCGCGATCCGTCTTCGTGAGCAGGTCGTCCACGAGGTACGTGCCGAGGTCGACGTCTTGCAGGCGCGCGAGCAGCGGTGCGCCTTCCGTCTCGGCGAAACGTTCGCGGAGGAGATCGACGGGGTCGAACGGAGAGCGCCGGCCCGTGAGCTCCGCGCGTACTTCCGCCGAGAAGATCTCCTTCCAACCGTGGTGTCGCTCGAGCGGCGGCAGGTGCGCTGCGCGCACGAACCGCTTGGCCCGGTAGTCCAGGCTCGCCTTGCGGGTCGACGTCGGCAGCCGTTCGACCAGCGGTCTGGCGAACGCAGCGAGGCCTCCCAGCCGCTGCGCGAGCAGATCCGCTGCATACGTGTAGTAGCCCCCGAACAGCTCGTCGCCGCCTTCACCCGAGACCGCGACCTTCACGTCTTCGGCCGCGAGCTGTGAGACGAGGTACGTCGGCAGCGCCGACGAGTCGGCGAACGGCTCATCGAAGGCGTCGGCAAGCGCGGGGAGGAGCAGCGCTGCGTCGGGCCGCAGCACGAGCTCGCAATGAACCGTGCCGTACCGTTCCGCAACGAGCCGTGCGTCCCCCAGCTCGTCGAACGAACGCTCTTCGAAGCCGATCGAGAACGTGCGCAGCGGCTCGCCGCTCTCTTCTGCCGCGAGCGCGGCGAGCATGCACGAGTCGACGCCCCCGGAGAGCAGGACTCCCACGGGTACGTCGCTTACGAGATGCGCGCGCACCGAGTCGCGCAACCGAGCGCGCAGCTCCTCGATCAGCTCGGACTCGTCCTCGCTTCGCGTCTCGACCGCCGGCGCGGGCCGCGCGAAGCGCTGCAGTTCGATGCTTCCGTTCCAGACGAGCACGTGACCCGGCGGCAGCTTGCGCGTGTCGCGGAAGATCGAGAACGGCGCCGGCACCGAGTTGAACGCGAGGAACGCCTCGAGCGCGTTCAGGTCGATCTCACCGCGGGGCAGCGCCCGGAGCTCCGACGCGAACTCGATCGAACCGTCGAGCGCGCGGTAGTAGAGCGGCTTGATCCCGTAGCGGTCGCGCGCGAGCACGAGCCGTCGCTCGCGTCCGTCCCAGATCGCGACGGCGAACATCCCACGGAGGCGTTCGGCGAACGCAGTGCCCCACTCCTCGTACGCATGCACGAGCACCTCGGTGTCGCCATGCGTGCGGAAGCGATGGCCTGCGCGCCGGAGCTCGTGCGTCAGCTCCTCGTAGTTGTAGATCTCGCCGTTCTGCACGACGACGACGGTCCCGTCCTCGTTTGCGATCGGCTGGTCGCCGGTGTCGAGGTCGATGATCGAAAGACGACGAGCCGCGAGGGCGACGCCGCCGTCGACGAACGTGCCGTCGGAGTCCGGGCCGCGGTGCGCGAGCGTGGCGCTCATCGCAGCGAGGGCCTCGGGATCCGCGGCGCGCCGGGTCGAGGCTGTCCCGCAGATCCCGCACATGCGCGACTACTTTACGCGGGTGCCGCTCGCGGAGTTCGGAGCTCATCAAGAGGTGCAGCTGTTGCTGCTGCTCCTGGCGGCGGCGGCGCTGCTGCTGCTCGCCGATCCGCTACGGATCCCCTACCCGATTCTGCTCGTGCTCGGTGGGCTGCTACTCGGCTTTGCCCCCGGCGTGCCGGACGTCGCGCTGCCGCCGGACGTGGTGCTCGTCGGGATCCTGCCGCCTCTCCTCTACTCGGCTGCGTACAACACCGGTCTGCGCGAGCTGCGGCAGAACCTGCGCCCGATCTCGCTGCTAGCGCTCGGGCTCGTCACCGCGACCATGGTCTCCGTGGCTCTTGTTGGCCACTACGCGGTCCACCTCTCGTGGGCGGGCGCCTTCGTGCTCGGCGCCGTCGTCTCGCCGACGGATCCCATCGCCGCGTCGTCGATCGGCCGCCGCCTCGGTGTGCCGCGGCGTCCGCTCGCGATCGTCGAAGGCGAGAGCCTCGTCAACGACGGCACCGCGCTCGTGCTCTTCAAGTTCGCGGTCGCCGCCGTTGTCACCGGAACGTTCTCGCTGTTGGACGCGGCCGCGAGCTTCGTGTGGACAGTCGTCGGGGGAGTCGGCGTCGGCCTCGTCATCGGACACGCGATCAGGCTCGTGCGGCGCCGGCTCGACAACCCGCCGCTCGAGGTGATGATCGCGTTCCTGACCGGCTACTTCACGTTCCTGCCGGCATCCTCGATCGGGGCATCGGGCGTGCTCGCGGTCGTAACGGCGGGCGTCTACATGGGCTGGCACACGCCGGAACTGACGACGGTTGAGACGCGTTTGCAGGGGCGCGCGTTCTGGACGATCTTGAACTTTCTTCTCAACGCGTTGCTGTTCGGCCTCGTCGGCCTCCAGCTGCAGCCGATCCTCGACCGGCTGTCAGGCTATTCAGCGGCGCAGCTGGTCGCCTACGCCGTGGCCGTCTCGGCGGTAGTGATCGCGACGCGCATCGTGTGGGTCGTGCCGCTGACGTACCTGCCGCGCCTGCTGTTCCGGAGCATCCGCGAGCGCGATCCCTACCCGCCGTGGCAGCAGCCGGCGTTTGTCTGCTGGACGGGCATGCGAGGTGCGATCACGCTTGCCGCGGCGCTGGCGATCCCGCTCACGATCGACGCCGGCGGGCGCTTCCCCCAGCGAGACCTGATCGTGTATCTGGCGTTCTGTGTCGTGCTCGCGACGCTCGTCGTGCAAGGTTTGTCGCTGCCGCTCGTGATTCGGATGCTCGGCCTCGAGGACGATGGGCTCAGCGTGAAAGAGGAGGCGAAGGCGCGGATTCATGCAGCCGAAGCCGCGATCGCGCGTCTCGACGAGCTCGTCGACGAGGGCTCTGTGCGCGCCGATACCGCCGAACGTCTGCGCGGCGCGTACGAGTTCCGCAGCAGGCGGTTCCGGGCGCGCTTCGACGACGCCGACGACGGGGGGATCGAGGAGCGCTCGCTCGCGTACCAGCGCGTGCGGCGGGAGCTGCTCGAGGCGGAGCGCTCGGCGATCGTGGAGCTCCGCAACGAGGGCCGCATCGCCGAGGAAGTCATGCACCGCCTGCAGCGCGATCTCGACCTGGAGGACTCCCGCTTAGACGTGTAACGACTGTCGGGTCACGCGCCACGCCGTCGCGAAGAGCGTCCGCAGGTAGAGGCGCACCGACCGATCGGCGATCCACTCGACCGAGCGGTCGGCGATCCACTCCAGATCGTGCGCGAGCTTCTCCGACATCGACGCCTCGTAGCCGTGGCGCACTTGCGCGAATCCGCTCAGCCCGGGCCGCACCACGAGGCGCTGCCAGTACGCCGGCAGCTCCGACGCGAGTTGCTCGAAGAAGCGCGGCCGGATCGGGCGCGGGCCGACAAACGACATGTCGCCGCGCAGGACGTTCCAGAACTGCGGCAGCTCGTCGAGCTGCGTCGCCTTCACCGCGCGGCCGACGCGCGTGTACTCGAGGTGCGTGCGACGGACGAGCTCTTCGCCGAGGTACGGGCCGAGCCGCGTTTCGGCGTCCCCTTTCAGCGTGCGGAACTTCAGGATCGTGAAAAATCGGCCGCCGCGGCCGACGCGCTCGCCGCGGTAGAGGACGGGCAGGCCGCTCGTGGCGGCGACAACCGCGGCTATCAGGAGCGCGAGCGGCAAGACGAGGAGCCCGAACGCGAGCGCGAAGACGACGTCGAGGATCCGCAGCTCGAGGTCGACGCGCCGCTTCGTCGACGTTCCCGCCAGCGCCTCGAAGCGCGCCACGAATGACTTGGACGGCTGGTCCTGCATAATCAATGCTTATGGATACGCGACAGCTTGCGGCCTTCTGCGCGGTGGTCGAGAAGAAGAGCTTTTCACACGCGGCCGAGCGTCTCGGCGTCACGCAACCTGCCGTCAGCCTGCAGATCCGGGCGCTCGAGAAGCGCCTTGGCACGCAGCTCCTCGACCGGTCGGGCCGCCGAGTGGAGGCGACCGAGGCAGGCCTGCGGCTCTACCGCAGCGCTCAGCGCGTGCTCGCTGCGGAGGAGCAGCTGCTCGACGAGCTGACGGAGGGCGAGCGAGTCGCCGGCCGTTTCGAGCTCGGCGCGTCGACGGGGCCGGGCGGCTCCGTCGTCCCGATTCTCCTCGGCGACCTCGCGCGCACGTACCCGGATCTGAGCATCGCGCTCACGGTCGCGGACACGCACCGGATCGTCGAGCTCGTCGCCGACCGGGCGCTGGAGCTCGGCGTCGTCGGGTTCGCGCGACGGCACCGGTCGGTGGTCTTCGAGCCGCTGTTCCGCGACGAGGTCGTGCTCGCCTGCCCGCCCGGCCACCGCTTCGCGGGTAGGACGATTTCGCTCGATGCGCTCCGGGAGGAGACGCTGATCCTCATGCAGGAGGGCGCAGGCGTGCGCGAGGCGATCGAGGACGCCATGCGTGCCGCGGGTGTGCGGCCGCGCGACTTCGACGCGCGACTCGAGCTGGGCTTGCAGGAGTCGGTGCGTACCGCGGTTGAGGCGGGGCACGGCGTCACGTTCATCTCGCGCACCGCGATCGAGGCCGCGCTCGCCGCGGGCACGCTGACCGAAGCTCGCGTCAAAGGCCTCGATCCGTCGCGGGACATCTTCCTGGCCCGCGCCGCGGGGCGTACGCTCACACGCGCCGCACAGGCGTTCCTCGACCTCGCGCGCGAACGCCTCGCTTGATCGTTCGCTGGGGGCTCGACACGCTGCCGGACCTGCTCGGCGGCAGGCGCGCCCTTCTCCTGGCGACGAAACGGTGGGAGGCGCCGGTTGACGTCGTCGGGCGCTGGAGCGACCTGCCCACCGACCAAGAGATCGGGGTCGACGCCGCGGAGGTGCTGCTCGCGCTAGGAGGCGGCTCGACGATCGACACGGCGAAGCGCGTGTCGGCAGCGACGGATCTGCCGTTGGTCTCGGTGCCGACGACGTATTCGGGTGCGGAGTGGACGCACTACTTCGGCGTCCGTGACGGCGAGCGGCGCATGCGCGGCGGCGGGGGAGGCGCGCACAACGAGGCGATCGTCTACGAGGTGGAGCTGACGCTCGATCTGCCGCACGACGTGACCGGCGGGACGGCGATGAACGCGCTCGCGCACGCGTGCGAAGCGCTCTACGTGCGTGACCGCGATCCCGACGCGGATCCTCTCGCGCTGGGGGGCGCCGACCTGATCTCCGACGCGCTGCCGCGCGTGCTCGCCGATCTCCGCGACAGGAACGCTCGTGAGGCGCTCCTGCGCGGGGCGGCAAAGGCAGGCGAGGCGCTCGCGCGATCCGGCCTTGCGCTTGCGCACGCGATGGCGCAGGCGATCGGCGGCCGCTACGGGCTGCCGCACGGCGCGCTGAACGCCATCTGCCTCGCGCCGGCGCTCCGGTTCAACGCGGGGTTCGTCCCGGCCGCCCTGCTCGCCGGCCGGGCGGCCGAGCGCGCCGACGAGCTCGCGCGGCTCGGGGGCTTCACCACTCTGGGCGCTCTGGGCGTGCCGCGCGACGATCTCCCCGCGCTCGCCGCTGCGATTGCAGCGCGCCCCGGTGCGCTCGCCAACCCGCGCCCCGCTTCGCCTGCCGACGTGCTGCTACTGCTCCGATCCGTGTCCTGATCCGGCCTTCAGCGTTCCTTCAGCGCCGTCCTCGAAGCTGGCACGGTCAATGTTCGGGGGGAAGAAGAGGAGGACGGCAATGAAGGTCAAGACCCTGATTATCGTGATCGTCGCAGTAGCGCTCGCCATCGCAATGGGAGCTTCGTGGACGGATCGCGCGCAGAAGTCCGGCGCGTCGTGGACGGACCACGCGCAGAAGTCCGCAGCCTCGTGGACAGACCGGGCAAACGCCTCTTGGACTGACTAGGGGGCCTGCGGCTGGCCTGAAGGCCGCGGGTGGGATGCCGTCCCCACCCGCGGCTTTCGGCTGGTCCCGCCGTTGGCCTCGATGAACCGCCGCGCGGACTCGACACCGACGGAATGACCCTTCCGCTCGAAGAGCTCGAGCGCAGCTTCGGCGGCCGCGTTCGCGTCGGCTCCGCGCTCGGCGCGCCGGAGCACCTCGGCGAGATCGAGCGCGGCGACTGCCCTCATGGCGAGGAAGTCCGTCGTCTCCCCGAGTCTCACTGCCGCCTCCGCGGTTTCCTGGGCCTCGTCGAGCCTGCCGAGTGCCGCGAGCGCTTTGGCCCACGGCCCGCGCGCCTGAACCTGGACGTGTAGATCCTCCGCCTGCGCGTACTCGGCGGCCCGTGTTGCAAGCTCGATCGTCTCCCCGAGATCGCCGCGTTGCCATCGCACTTGGGCGAGTGCCGCGTAGAGCGTGGAAAGCGAGTTCCGCTCACCCATCTCCTCGAAGAACTCGCAGCCCGACCGAAGCTCTGCCTCGGCGGAGTCGAGCTCATCGGAAAGGAGGTGGACGAACGCGTAGAGCTCCTTGGCCCCGGCCGCCGCGACCTTCGCGCCGAGGTGCTCCATGATCGCTTTGTCGTTTGAAACGTGTGTTCGTGCTTCGTCGAACCGGCCTTGCATGGCGAGCAACCCGGCGAGGCCACGGTGAGCAGAGGCGACGATCCACCGCTCGTCCTCGTATCGCTCGAGCAGTTGCCGGCAGAAGGCGATCGCATCATCCACGTGGCGCGGCCCGTAGAGGACCGTGCCGACCTGGAAATGGATCGCGTTGCCCTCGAGACGGCGATCCCCCACTCGTCGGGCGTGCTCGAGTGAGCGGTCGAGCGCTTCGTCGGCCGCGCCTGCCCGGCAGCGAAGCCATTCGAACCAGGCGTAGAGGAACCACGCCTCGGCGAGCCGCGGCTGGTCGTTCGCGTCGTCGAAGAGCCGGATCGTCCCCTGAAGCTGCGTGAATGCCTCGGCCGTGACCGCGGAGCTGTCCAGCACGTAGCGGATGCGGAGCCTGGCGAGGTGGGCCTGCGCCTCGACCAGCGGATCGGCGTCCAGCTCGGCGATCTCGTCCAGCACCGCCAGCGTCTGCTGGAAACGCCCTGCGTTGCGCATTGCCTCGGCGAGCTGGACGAGGAGCGGAGGTAGGCGCGGGTCCTCGCGCGACATCAGCTCGGCGGCGCGCTCCAGCAGCGAGCGCGAAGCCGGCATATCGAAGTGCTCGAGTGCGCGTTCGCCGGCGGCTGCGAGCGCCGACGCGGCTTCCTCGCGCAGCGCATCGAGCTCTTCCCCCGCGTCGCCGAGCTCGTGCCGCAACCGCCACGCCCGTTCGAGGTGCGAGGCCGGAGCATCGTCCGCGTCGGCGTGACGCCGAGCGAAGAGCTCGTGCAGTTCCGCCCGCTTCCGCTTGGGGATCGAGTCGTACGCGGCCTCGCGCAGCAGGCCGTGTCGAAACCGCCACATCCCGTCTTCGGCCGAGAGCAGCTGTCGCCGCACGAGGTCGCCGAGAAGCGGTGCCAGCGAGAGGTCCGTCTCGCCGAGGATCGCAGCGAGCTGCGCAGTCGTGAAGCTCCGCCCGGCGATTGCGCCGGCCTGCAGCGCGTGACGCTCGTTCGCAGCGAGGCGGTCGAGCCGCGCCGACAGCAGCGCGTGAATCGTCGGCGGAATCGGCGGCAGCACACCTGTCTCGGCGACGACCGCCGCGAGCTGCTCGACGAAGAGGGGATTTCCCTCTGCCGCTGCCGCCACGTTCGCACGGAGCTCCGGGGCGGTGTTGTCGCCGAGGAGTTCGTCGGCGAGTCGGTGCGCGTCGTCGCGCGCCAGCGGTTCGAGGACGAGCGTGTCGGGCGACGGCTCCGTGACTTCCTCGTTGCGTTCCGTGGTGATGAGCAACACGGGTACGCCGTCGAGTTGCTCGCGGATCGCGCCCAGCGCTTCGATCAGCTCCGGCTGCGCCAGGTGCACGTCGTCGAGGAAGACGACAAGTGGCCGGCGCCGCGCGAGCTTCCCCAGCAGGAGCGCGGTCGCGCCTGCGACGTCAGCTCCCGCAGAGGCGGTGCTCGCCCGGCCGGTGAGAACGTCGAGCGTGCCGACCGCGTTCTCGTCGCCGTCGCGCCCCAAGACCTTGCGAATGCTCGAGTCGCCGGTCTTCGCGAGCGCGTCCTCGACAAGCAGCGCGAGCGTTCTGTAACCGCTCTCCGCGCTGCACGAGGCGCGGAGGACGGTCGCCTCGCCTGCGAGCGTGCGGGCGAGCTCGTCGGCGAGCCGTGTCTTTCCGATACCGGCGGCACCGAGGAGTCTGCGCTGGACCGCGCGTCCGTCTGCGACGGCGGCGCGAAAGGCGGAGAGGAGCCTCTCGAGATCGGCGCCGCGTCCGACGAAGGCGCCCTTTGCCTCGCGCTCCGACGTGCGGACACCCGTGAGCCGCCACGAGTGTTCTCCCCTCGCACGGCGCTCCTCGAAAGGCGAGGCGCCGAACTCGTCCTTGACCAGCGCGAACGTCGTCGGGGCGAGGAGGATCCAATCGGCCGGCGCGGCCCGGGCGAGTGCGACCGTCGAGGCAGCCACCGACGCCGAGAGGGAGGTTGCGCCCCGTTCGGGCGCCGGCGTGACCGCGATGGTCGTCCCGACCGCGGCGTGTAAGTGGAAGTCCCCGACGAGCTGCCCGAGGCCCGCTACCAGCTCTCCAAGGCCCTGTTGAAGCTCGAGTGCAGCCCGTGTCGCTCGTGCCGCGTCATCCTCGTGAGCGTACGGGACGCCGAAGAGCGCCACGACCGAGCCGTCGACGGTTGGCAGCAGCACGCCTTCGTGCTCGGAGACGATGCTCGACGCGAACGAGCTGATCCGCGCTGCAACGAGGGCCTCGGCTTCGACGTCGAGATCGCTGCGCCGGTCGAACGTCGCCGCGAGCACCGTGACCGGCTTCCGCACCTCCCCGAACAGCTCATGGGTCGGAGACGGGGCGACCAGCAGCCCGGGATCGTGGTTGAGGATCGCGCGCTCGAGGTCACGCAGTTGCGGCGTCGGTTCGAGCCCCAGCTCGTCCTGCAGGCGATTTCGCAGGCCCTGGTAAGCCGCGAGCGCCTCGGCCTGTCTCGAGGCGCGGTAGAGCGCAACCATCAGCTGCGCCGTGAATTGCTCCCGGAACGGCTCGGTCCTCGTCAACTCCTCCAGCTCCGCGAGCACCTCCAGGTGCCTGCCGAGCTGGAGCTCCGCCTCGATCCGCCGGCCCATCGCCTGCAGCCGAATCTCGGTGAAGCGCGCCGCATCGGCCCGCGGCGGCGAATCCGCGGGAAGGTCGTCGAGCGGAACTCCGCGCCAGAGGGCCAGCGCGTCCTCGAGCAGGCGCAGGACTGCGTCGGGCGAGAGGCCGGGCTCGAGTGCCGCCTCGACGAGTCGCTCGAAGCGTTGAGCGTCGATCGCCTCCGCGTCGGCTCGGAGCACGTAGCCGGTTCCCTCCGTGTCGACGACGACCGTCGGCAGCGCGCGGCGGAGTTGCGAGACGTAGACCTGGATCGTGTTCGCCGCCGTCTCGGGAGGGGCGTCGGGCCAGAGGGCGTCGATCAGTGCCTCTCGCGAGACGATCCGGTTGACGTGCAGGAGCATCGCCGCGAGCAGCGCACGCGGTTTCCGCCCTGCCACCGCGATCGGCTCACCGTCTAGCTCGACCTGCAGCGGGCCGAGCAGGCGGAACTGCAGGCCTGATTCAGCTACACCCATCCCCGGCCACGCTACTCCAACACCGCTCGTAAATCAGTTCGGAGCCTGACCGCGCTCCGGCAAAGAGTGTGGGTACCCGTATGGCCGTGCGCCCGGCGTACTGGCACGCTGCACGGAGTGCAAACGACCGTCCTCATCGTCGACGACCACGCCGGCTTCCGCGGCAGCGCCCGCGCACTCCTGGAGTGCGAAGGGTTCCGCGTGGTGGCTGAGGCGGCCGACGGCGCCGAGGCACTCGCGGCCGTGGCGGACGAAGTGCCCGACCTCGTGCTCCTTGACGTCCAGCTGCCGGATACGGACGGTTTTGCGCTCGCAGCGCGCTTGACGTCGAACGGCTCGAGGATCAACGTTGTCCTCGTGTCCAGCCGCGACTACTCGGATTCCGCGCACCTGGTCGAGCGCAGCGGGGCCCGCGGCTTCGTCCCGAAGGCGGAGCTCTCCGGCGAGCGGCTGACGGCACTCCTCAGGTGAGTCCCCGCGGCGCGGTCGGCGTCGCAATTGTCACCGTCGGCTTCGCCGCCGGGGCCGTCGCGTTCGGGCTCACGAACGACCATGACGCAGGTCGGGGTCTCTTCGGGCTTGCACTTCCGGTGTTCGTCGGCCTCGCGTTTGTCAGCGCCGGCATTGCAGCCGCCCGACGGCGTCCGGAGAACCGCACCGGGACGCTGATGATCCTCACAGGGCTCACGTGGTTCCTCGGCGGGCTGGCGGCGTCGGACGAGCCGGTTCTGTTCACCGCGGGGTGGGTTCTCGATCCGCTGGCGATCGCATTGCTCGTCCAGCTCGTTCTCGCCTTCCCGTCGGGTCGGCTGGAGGCACGGGTCGAGCGTGTGCTGGCCGGCGCCGTTTACGTCGTCGCCCTCGGAACGAATTTCGGCTACCTCCTCTTTGCCGACCTCGATTCGGAATGCGCGAAAGGCTGTCCGGACAACGTGCTGCTCGTGACGGCAAATGACACCGCTGCGCACGCCGTGCTCGGCGTCGCGTCGGCGGCCGCGGTTGTCCTGGCGTCGGGGATCGTCGTTGTCCTCGTTCGCCGCTGGCGACATGCGACCCCAGCGTTGCGCCGCGAATTGGCGCCGGTGTTCGCCGCCGGCGGCACGTGTACAGCTCTCGTCGCCGCCAACCTCGCGTTTCAGACCACGGACGCGCCGGGGAACGGGGCCGTACGGTGGGCGATCCTCCTCGCCGTGCTGGCCGTGCCTGCCGCATTCCTGCTCGGTCTGCTGCGTAGTCGCCTTGCGACCGCCGTCGTCGGCCGGCTGCTGATCGAGACACCCGAGACGCTGACGCAGGAGCGGGCGCAAGGAGGTCTTCGCCGCGCGTTGCGCGATCCGACGCTGGAGCTCGCGTTCTGGCTGCCGGAGCGGGGGGTCTACGTCGATCCGGCCGGCCAACCGTTTTCGATCGCCGAAGACGACCTCCGCGTCTCGACGCCGATCGACGCCGAAGGGGAGCCGCTCGCGATCGTCGTCCATGACGCCGCGCTCGTGGACGAGCCCGACATGTTGAGGGGAGTTCTCGCGGCCGCGAAGTTTGTGTTGCAGAGGGACCGGCTCCAGGCCGAGCTCCGCGCCCGCCTCGCTGAGCTCCAGCGCGAACGAGACTTCGTCGCCACCGTCGTGAACGCAGCACCGGCGTTCTTCTGCGTGCTCGACCTCGAAGGACGAATCGAGCGATTCAATACGACGCTCGAGCGGGTCAGCGGCCTCACCGACAACGACGCGGTGCGCGGCCGTCACTTCTGGGACATCTTTCCGGCGGCTGACGCGGCCGGCGCTGCTCGAGAGGCAATTGCATCGCGCGCGGAAGGTGAGCTCGAGCACGAGTGGCGAGCCGCGGACGGCGGTTTACGGACCGTCAGCTGGCGGCTGACGGCTTTGCCGGACGCGAAGCTGCTCGTGAGCGGCGCCGACGTCACCGAACGCAAACGGCACGAGCAGGAGCTGCTGCGATCGCGCGCGCGAATCCTCGAGGCTGGCGACAAGGAGCGGCGCCGGCTCGAGCGCAACCTGCACGACGGCGCCCAGCAGCGTCTCGTCTCGCTCTCGCTCGCGTTGCGGCTCGCGCAGAACCGCCTTCCCGACGACGTCGAAGGCGTACGCGAGATCCTCAGCAACGCCGCCGACGAGCTTCTCGTGGCTCTGGAAGAGTTGCGCGAGATTGCGCGCGGCCTCCACCCGGCGATCCTCAGCGACCGGGGGCTGCAGGCCGCGCTCGACGCGCTTGCGGCGCGCTCGGCGGTGCCGGTAAAGCTGCACGTTCTGACGGAGGAGCGTTTGGCGGACAACGTCGAGGCCGCACTGTTCTACGTCGCCGCGGAAGCGCTGACGAACGTCGCCAAGTACGCGCAGGCGACGGAGGCGCACGTGCGTCTGGGGATCGTGCGCGATGCGGCGGTGATCGAGATCGAAGACGACGGCGTGGGCGGGGCGGATCCGGGCGGAGGCTCCGGGATCCGCGGGTTGATCGACCGCGTCGAGTCGCTCGACGGCCGTCTGGAGGTCCACAGCGCCTCCGGCGGAGGCACGATCGTGCGCGCGGAGATTCCCGTCGTCCGCGAGCCGGTGCCCGTGCACGGGGTCTAGGCATGCGCGTCGTCCTCGCCGACGACTCGGTGCTCCTCCGCGAAGGCATCGCCCGGCTGCTCGCCGACGCGGGCTTCGACGTCGTCGGCCAGAGCGCCAACGCCGAGGACCTGATGCTGAAGGTCCGCAGCTACTCGCCCGACGTGGCGATCGTCGACATCCGGATGCCGCCGACGAACACGACGGAGGGCCTCGAAGCTGCCAAGCAGATCCGCGAGAGCTACCCATCGGTCGGCGTGCTCCTCCTCTCGCAGCACATCGAGGCGGGCTACGCGCTCGAGCTCCTGCAGGACAATGCGGAAGGCGTCGGCTACTTGCTCAAGGACCGCGTCAGCGACGTGAACGAGTTCGCCGACGCCGTGCGGCGGGTCGGCGAAGGCGGCTCCGCGCTCGATCCGGCGGTCGTGTCACGTCTTGTCGGACGCCGGCGCGTCGACGATCCGCTGGCCGACCTGACGCCGCGTGAGCGCGAAGTGCTCGAGCTGATCGCGCAGGGCCGCTCGAACCAGGCGATCGCCGACCGCCTCGTCGTGACACCGCGCGCGGTCGAGAAGCACGTCACGAGCATCTTCGGGAAGCTGCGCCTGCCCGCGACGGCGGACGACCACCGGCGCGTACTCGCGGCGGTCGCCTTCCTCAGCAACTAGCGCGCAGCGTCCACGGCAAGCCGCGGAGGCGGCTTGCGAGGCGGCGCAAGACGCCCTCGCGTGCGCGGCGGCTGCGGCGCAACTCCAGGTCGATCGGATATCCGCGTGTCTGGTACATCGAGCTCTCCTCGGCTGTGGTCGAGTGCGCCGCGAAGGGTCGCGAGCATTGACGGCCGCCGCCACGGGGACGACCGCCGCGCTCGTGACGGTTATCCGCCACGCGGGCATGGTTCGGTTTCCCCCACCCCGAGACGCCAGCCGGCCGCATTCCGCTTCAGCGGGACGGATGAGACCCTCGTGGTCTGATGCTCGCGTCCCTCTCCCGCCCGCACCGCGCCGCCGTGGAGGTCGGCCTCATCGCCTCCCTCTACGCGCTCTACGAAGCCGTGCGCGGTGCGGGCGACGCGAGCCTCGCGGTCGCCCGCGCTCACACCGCCGACATCGTTGCGCTCGAGCGCGTGCTTCACGTCTTCGACGAGCGCGCCGTGCAGGAGGCGTCGCTCGCCGTGCCGTATCTGCCGGCGCTGCTCGGCCTTGCCTACATGAGCCTGCATTTCGGTGCCACGACGCTCGCCGTGCGCTGGGTGTACCGCGAGCGCCCGCAGGCGTTTCCGCTCGTCCGGACGACGTTGATCATCTCCACCGCGCTCGCGCTGGCCGGCTACGTGCTGTATCCCGCTGCTCCTCCGCGTCTCGCAGGGCTCGGCTTCGCGGACACGGTCACGACGCACACCGGCCTGAACCTGAGCTCGGACCTGCTCGGAAGCTTCTACAACCCGCTCGCGGCCGTCCCCTCGCTTCACTTCGGCTACGCGCTGATCGTCGGCGGCGTTCTCGTCACGCTCGCGCGCCGCCGGTGGCTGCGCGTGCTCGGCGCGGCCTATCCCGCGTTCATGCTCTTCGACATCGTCGCCACGGCGAACCACTTCTGGTTCGACGCGGCGGCGGGCGGCGCGGTCGTCGTCGCCGGCTGGTGGATCGCGCGCGTGCTCGTGCGCGGGCCGCGACCCGCCGCGCAACTCCAGGCGGTGCCGGCATGAGACGGATCGGCGAGCGGCGCTTCTTCGCGATCGGCGCCGCGCTGCTCGCGCTGCACGTCGTCGACGACGGGTTCGTCCATCCCGAGCCCGGGACGGGCGCAGGTGATCATCTGGTCTCCACCGGCGTTCCGTTGCTGGCCGTCGCCCTTGCTGTCGTGGCGTATCGGAGCGCGCGGCCGTCGGTCCGCGCTGCGCTCTCGCTCGTGCTCGGTCTCGTGACGATCGGGATCGCGGCTGCGGTTCACGCGGCGCAGCTCGCGATGGGACCGTTCGCCGGCGACCACTGGACCGGCTTGCTGCTCTTTCCCGCGGGCCTGGCGCTGCTCGCCGCTGCGTGGCTCGCGCGGAGCGAAGCGCCGCGACGGAGCCGCCGACGGCGCGCAGTGCTCGTGCTGCTCTGGGTGGGCGTCGGCTACGCCGTCGTGCTGCCGGTCGTCTCCGCGTGGTTCGTCACCCACAAGCCGCGGCAGGAGTCGTCCCTGACGATCGGCGCTCCGGCCACCGTGCGGACGAGCGACGGCATCCGCCTCTCGGCGCGCTACCTGCCGTCACGCAACCGCGCAGCCGTTGTCCTGCTTCCCGGACGAGCCGCCGAGGCGAAGCTGCTGGCGCGGCACGGCTTCGGCGTCCTCCTCGTCGAGCCGCGCGGCAACGGCGGCAGCGAAGGCGACGCGGGGCAGGGCTGGCGGTCGGCACAGGACGTCGAGGCGGCCGTGGATTACCTGCGCGCACGGCCGGACGTCGATCCCGAACGGATCGGCGGGCTGGGCTTCTCGCTCGGCGGCGAGATCATGCTGACCGCGGCCGGCGAAGGTGCGCAGCTCCACGCCGTCGCCTCCGAGGGCGCCGGCTTCAGGTCAGCGGACGACCTGTTGCTGGTGCACGACGCGCGGACGCTGTCGCAGGCGTTCTCGACTGCGGCGACCTTCACGATTGCCCGCGTCTTCTCCGGCGCGCGGCCGCCGGCACCCTTGCACGAGCTCGTCGAGCGCATCGCGCCGACACCCCTGCTGCTGATGCAGGCCGAGCACGGGCTCGGCGGTGAAGAGCGGAACGCCGTGTACTTCGAGCATGCCGGTCAGCCGAAGTCCTACTGGCTGATCAAAGGCTCGTCGCACACCGGCGGCCTCGACGCACGTCCGGCGGAGTACGAGCGCCGCGTGGTCGGCTTCTTCGACCGCGCCCTGTTGCGCGGCTGACCCCTCCTCAAACGGTGCGGCTGCCCGCACCGCAAGACACCAGCTCGCCCCATGGGCGCCGCGCCCGCCGAGCGAGAAGCTCTCCCCATGCAGTTCGTACACACACAGAGCTCCAAAGGAGGGATCCACATGACTGAACTCGCACGCCGCAGCTCGAACGGCATCGACGTCGCGCTCCTCTGGAGCCGGCTGACGAACCGCCTGTTCGTCGCGGTCGCAGACGACCGCACCGGCGACCGCTTCACCCTCGACGCGCCCGCAGATCGCGCGCTCGACGTCTTCAACCATCCGTTCGCATACGCGACTCGATAGGAAAGGAAGCAATGACACCTCTAGCACAGTCAAAGAACCTGGCGGCCCGGATGGGTCGCTGGAGCGCAGCCCACTGGAAGACCGCGGTCTTCGGCTGGCTCGCGTTCGTGGTCGCGGCGCTGTTCATCGGACAGTTCGTCGTTGCCCAGAAGAACATCGACCAGAAGGACACGAATGTCGGCGAAGCCGGGAGGGGCGACCACATCCTCCAGAACGCCGGCTTTCCGCAGTCCTCGCCGATCACCGAGATCGTCGTCGTGCAGAGCAAGAAGCTGACGATCGCCGATCCGGAGGTCCGCGGGGCCGTGAAGGACGTCGTCGAGGCCGTCTCCGGTTTCAAGACGATCAAGAACCTGCGCTCCCCACTCGATTCCGGCAACGAGGCACAGGTGTCGCCCGACCGGCACACCGCGCTCGTCGAGTGGGACATGAGGGGCACCCAGAAGGTCGCCGAGAAGAACATCGACCGGATCACCGCTGCGACCGACGCCGTCGCGAAGGCGCATCCCGGCATCTACATCGGCGAGGCCGGGTCGGCGAGCTCGAACAAGGCGCTCGAAGCGATGTTCCAGGACTCGCTCAAGGACGCCGGCATGCGCTCGATCCCGCTGACGCTCGCCGTGCTGCTGATCGTGTTCGGATCGTTCATCGCCGCAGGCGTCCCGTTGTTGCTCGCGCTTACGGCCGTCGCGGCGACGATCGGGCTCGTCGCGCTGCCGAGCCAGCTCGTTCCCATGGACAAGGACGTCGCCGCCGTGATCCTCCTGATCGGCCTCGCGGTCGGCGTCGACTACGCGCTCTTCTACCTCAAAAGAGAGCGTGAGGAGCGTGCCGCCGGCAAGAGCGAGCAGGCGGCGCTGGAAGCCGCCGCGGCGACCTCGGGCCGCTCGGTGCTGATCTCCGGCGTCACGGTGATCATCGCGATGGCCGGGATGCTGTTCAGCGGTGACAAGACGTTCATGTCGTTCTCGATCGCAACGATGATGGTCGTAGCGATCGCGATGGTCGGCTCGCTGACGGTGCTGCCGGCGCTGCTCTCGAAGCTCGGCGACCGCGTCGAGCGGGGACGCATTCCGTTCCTCGGCCGGCTGCGCAAGGAGCGGGGCGAGAACCGCGTCTGGGCGAGGATCCTGTCGCCCGCGCTCCGCCATCCCGTGATCGCGGCGGTTGGCTCGGCGGCGGTGCTGCTCGTGCTGGCTGTGCCGGCCCTAGACGTCCATCCCGCGCAGTCGGGGCTCGACGCGCTCTCGAAAAGCGCGCCGACGGTCGGGACGCTCAACCGCATCCAGGATGCGTTCCCCGGCGAAGCCGAACCGGCATCGGTTGCAGTGCGGACCGATACTGATTCGACTGCCTTCAAGAACGCCGCCAACGAGCTCCGTGGCCGCGTCGTGAAGAGCACGCGGATGCACGGGCCGGTGGAGATCGAAGTCAACCCGTCGCACACCGTTGCCCGCATCGACGTCCCGCTGAAGGGGAAGGGTGTCGACGAGGCGTCCAACGCCGCCTTGCGCGAGCTGCGCGAGGAGGTCGTCCCCGCGACGATCGGCCGTATCCCCGGCGCCGAATATGCCGTCACCGGCGGCACCGCGGCGTCGGCCGACTTCAGCCACGCGATGAAGCGGTCGGTGCCGATCGTGTTCGGGTTCGTGCTCACGTTCGCCTTCCTGCTGCTGCTGGTCACGTTCCGCTCGATCGTGGTCGCGGCGAAGGCGATCCTGCTCAACCTCCTGTCGGTGGGCGCCGCGTACGGCGTGCTGGTCGCGTTCTTCCAGTACGGCTGGGGCGAGGGCATCCTCGACTTCAGGTCGAACGGCGGGATCGCGAACTGGCTCCCGATGTTCATGTTCGTGATCCTGTTCGGGCTCTCGATGGACTACCACGTGTTCATCCTGAGTCGCATCCGGGAGGCGTTCGACCGCGGGATGTCGACCGATGAGGCGGTCGAGCACGGGATCAAGACGACGGCCGGCGTGGTCACGAGCGCGGCGGTCGTGATGGTCGGCGTGTTCCTGATCTTCGCCACGCTGCCGTTCCTCGACTTCAAGGAGATGGGGATCGGCCTCGCAGCGGCGGTGCTGATCGACGCAACGCTCGTGCGGGCGTTCCTGCTGCCGGCGACGATGAAGTTGCTCGGCGACTGGAACTGGTACCTGCCGAAGTGGCTCGAGTGGCTGCCGCAGGTGAAGCACGACACGGTTCCCGAACAGGCGCCGGCGCTCGCGCCTACGGCGTAGCCTCGAACGATCGTGGCCGGACCGGGCCCCGCGCAGGCGGGGCCTGGTTCACGGCATAAGAATAACGTATGCTTATGACTCGGATTAGGCGACAGTGGTATCATCGCTGCGTTGGCTTCCGCCCTTTCTTTCGACGTGCTCGTGATCGGCAGCGGGGCCTCCGGTCTCGCCGCCGCGGTCTCTGCCGAGCGCGCGGGCGCGCGCGTCGCGCTCGCGGCAAAGGGCTCGTTGCAGTCCTGCAACTCGGCGAAGGCGCAGGGCGGCATCCAGGCCGCGTTCGGCGAGGACGACTCACCCGATCTGCACGCGGAGGACGTCTGGAAGTCCAGCCACGAGACGGCCGACCGCAGGCTCGTCACCGTGCTCACGAATGAGGCGCCGTCGGCGATTCACTGGCTCGAAGAGGTCGGGGTCGAGTTCACGCGAGAGAACGGCGGCTACCGCCTCGCGCGCTGCGGCGGCGCCTCGCGGAAACGGCTGCTGCAGGTCGGCGACCGCACCGGGCTCGCGATCACGAACGCGCTGCGCGAGACGTTCGAGGCCGGCTCGGGTACCCCATTCACGAAGAGCCCACTCCGTTCGCTCGAGCCGCGTGCGAACGGCTGGCGCGCCGTGTGCGGCGAGCACGTGATCGACGCCGGCACGGTCGTGCTCGCGGCAGGCGGGCGCTGCTTCAGGGAGGCCCAGGAGCGCGGCGAGTTGTCCACGAACCATCCCGGCGCAACGGGTGAGGTGACGAAGATCGCCCTCGACGTCGGTGCCGAGGCTCGCGACCTCGACGCCTTGCAGTACCACCCGAACGGCGGCGCGTGGCCCGCGAACATGCAGGGCTACTCGATTCCGGAGACGACGCGTGCGTACGGCGCGGTGCTCTTGAACGCCGACGGCGTGGAGTTCACCGACTCGCTCGCGCCTCGCGACACAGTGTCACAAGCGATCTTCGACGAGGTGGCGAAAGGGAAGGGCGTGGAGACGCCCGACGGCCGCCCGGCAGTCTCCCTCGACACGACGCGCATCCCCGAGCACGACGCGGAGATCTCACTCCCTTACATGCTTCGGCGCTACCGCAGCGGCGGCATCGATCCGCTGCGCGAGCCGATCCTCACGTATCCGGTGCTGCACTACCAGAACGGCGGGCTCGTCATCGACGAGCACGCCGAGACGACCGTCGACGGCCTGTACGCTTGCGGCGAGATCGCCGGCGGCACCCACGGGCGTAACCGGATGATGGGCAACTCACTCCTCGAATGCTGCGTGTTCGGCCGCCGCGCGGGCCGCGCCGCGGCGGAGAAAGCGAAGGCTGCATGAGTACGACCGAAACCGATCTGCAAGGCGCTGTCGAACACGCCGCCGCGCACTGGAACTCGCTCTACCACGACGTGCAGACCGAGGCGAAGAAGCGACTGGAGGAAATCTTTGCCCGCCTTTAACGACGGCTTCCTGAACCTGCCGCAGCGCCCCGGCAAGCCCCGCGCCGAGGGCCTCACGCACGTGATCGACAAGGGCCTGAACCTGCGCGACATCGAAGGGATGTTCGACACCGGCGGACAGTTCGTGGACATCGTCAAGCTCGGCTGGGGCACGAGCTACGTCACGAACAACCTCGAGAAGAAGATCGCGCTCTACCGCTCCTTCGAGACGCCCGTCGTCTGCGGCGGCACGCTCTTCGAGGTCGTGTACGCGCGCGGTCGGCTCGACGAGTTCAAGCGCTGGCTCGTCGAGCACCGCTTCTCGCACGTCGAGATCTCCGACGGCTCGCTCGACATCCCGCGCGAGCAGAAGCTAGAGCTGATCACGGACTTCGCACGCGAGTTCACCGTCCTCTCGGAGGTCGGCTCGAAGGACCCCGACGTCGTGTATGCGCCTTACCAGTGGGTCGAGTGGATCAAGGAGGAGCTCGACGCGGGCGCCGTCAAGGTGATCACCGAAGCGCGCGAGGGCGGGACGGCCGGCATCTTCCGCAAGGACGGCGACATGCGCACCGGCCTGCTCGAGGAGATCGCGCACGAGATCTCGATCAACGACCTGATCTTCGAGGCGCCGACGAAGTCGTCGCAGGCATGGTTCGTGAAGAACTTCGGGCCGAACGTGAACCTCGGCAACATCCCGCCCGATGAGGTCATCCCGCTCGAGACGCTGAGGCTCGGCCTGCGCGGCGACACCCTCAAGGAGATCTTGCTTGGCGACGCCGAGCCTGCAACTTCCTGATATCGAGTCGATGGCTGCGGAGGACGTCCTCCGCTGGGCGTACTCGGAGTTCGGCGACAAGCTCTGCCTGACCTGCTCGTGGCAGAAGCAGTCGTCGGTGCTCGTGCACATGGTCAGCGAGCTCGCGCTCGACATCCCGGTGATCGAGCTCGACACGCAGCTCTTCTTCCGCGAGACGTACGAGACGCGCGACGCGCTCGTCGAGCGCTACGGGCTCGACCTGATCACGCCACATGTGCTCACGGTCGCCGAGCAGCACAAGCAGGAGGGACCGAACCTCTGGGAGCGCGATCCGGACCGCTGCTGCCACGTCCGCAAGGTCGAGCCGCTGTTCGACGCCCTCGCGCCGTACGGCGCCTGGATCTCCGGCATCCGCCGCGGCCAGTCGCCGAGCCGAGCGCAGACGGCGAAGGTGCAGTGGTCAGAGCGCTACGGCGTCTGGAAAGTGCACCCGCTCGCAGACTGGGACGAGAAACGCGTCTGGGCCTACATCACCGTCAACGAGATTCCCTACAACCCGCTGCACGACGTCGGCTACCGCTCGATCGGCGGCATTCCCTGCACGAGGCCGACGGCTCCCGACGAGGAGGAGCGCGCGGGCCGCTGGGCCGGCTCCGACAAGCTCGAGTGCGGCATCCATGTCGACACACCACAAGGAGACGAATGACCGACCACATCTACGCGCACGAGCACCCCGAGTCCGACGTCGTCCGCGGCGGCGGCTTCACGCTCTGGTTCACCGGCCTTTCCGGCGCCGGCAAGACGACGATCGCGCACCTTGTCGGGCCCGAGCTCGACCGCCGCGGCCACATCGTGGAGTACCTCGACGGCGACACCGTGCGCACGCACCTGTCGAAGGGCCTCGGCTTCTCGAAGGAGGACCGCGATGCGCACATCGAACGCGTCGGCTGGGTGTCGTCGCGCCTCACGCGTCACGGTGCGGCGGTGATCGCGGCCGCGATCTCTCCCTACGACGAAACGCGCCGTACGGCTCGGGCGATGGTCGAGCAGTTCGGCCCGTTCGTGGAGGTGTTCGTCAAAGCGTCAGTGGACGAATGCGCGCGGCGCGACGTGAAGGGCCTCTACGCGAAGGCGTTCGCGGGCGAGATCACGGGCTTCACCGGCGTCGACGACCCGTACGAGGTCCCCGAGGACGCCGAGATCGTGATCGACACCGAGGCGCACGAGCCGGAGGAAAGCGCGCGGCTGATCGTCACGCGGCTCGAGGAGCTCGGCCTCGTGCGTGCGGAGGTGGCAGCGTGACGACCGTTGCCGCGGAAGAGCGTCTGATCAAGCCCCACGGCGGCCGCCTGGTCGACAGGACCGGCGATCGCCCCGACGGCGTCGAGTCGCTGGAGATCGTGACGCTGACGTCGCGGGAGGTCTCCGACCTCGACATGGTCGCATGTGGCGCGCTCTCGCCACTCGACGGGTTCATGGGCCGCGACGACTACCTCTCGGTCGTCGAGGAGATGCACCTGGCCGCCGGGCTGCCGTGGGCGTTGCCGGTGTGCCTCGCCGTCGACGCGGCGCCGCAGGGCGACGCGGTCGCCCTCGCGGACGAGAGCGGACGCCTGCTGGCGACGCTCGAGGTCGACGAGGTCTTCGAGTACGACAAGGACCTCGAGGCGGAACGCTGCTTCCGGACGACCGACGATGCCCACCCCGGCGTCGCGCGCCTGTACGCGCAGAAGCCCTTGTACCTCGCCGGCAGCGTCACCGTGTTCGAGCGGCCACAGCCGGCGTTCCCGGAGCTCGCGCGCGATCCTGCCGAGACGCGTGCGACGTTCGCCGAGCGCGGCTGGAAGCGTGTGGTCGGCTTCCAGACCCGCAATCCAATTCACAGGGCGCAGGCGACACGAAGTCGGACGACGTGCCCGCCGCGACGCGCGTCGAGTGCTACCGCGTGCTCGTCGACGGCTACTACCCCGCCGACCGCGTGCTCGTCTCCGCCTTCCCCGCCGCGATGCGCTACGCGGGCCCGCGTGAGGCGATCTGGCACGCGATCTGCCGCAAGAACTACGGCTGCTCGCACTTCATCGTCGGCCGCGACCACGCAGGCGTCGGCGACTACTACGGAACGTACGACGCACAACTGATCTTCGACGAGTTCGAGCCGCACGAGCTCGACATCGAGCCGATGTTCTTCGAGCACTCGTTCTGGTGCAAGACGTGCGGCTCGATGGCGAGCGCGAAGACGTGTCCGCACCCCTCCGACGACCACGTCTTCCTGAGCGGGACGAAGGTGCGCGAGCTGCTCGCCTCGGGCGACCTGCCGCCGGTTGAGTTTTCGCGACCCGAGGTAGCGAAGGTGCTGATGGAGGCCTACCGGAACTAATGCCGCGCCTCGCGGATCCGTACCGCGACACGGATGTGATCGACTCCCGCGCGCCGCGCTTCAACCAGGCGACGATCGGCGTGCTCTCGCTCGTCGCCGTGCTCGC
>WNGA01009033.1_pt1 | contig 23465 bp, 21 predicted proteins | sample 5400061 | NCBI WGS metagenome assembly WNGA01 (sample SAMN13153366, study PRJNA577476) | soil metagenome | isolation source: 100 cm soil or saprolite under grassland replicate 2 | place: USA:California | collected 2016-06-15
CGGCGCCTCACTTCCCCCCCGGCTCGGGCTGCGCGCGCGGCTGCTGCCCGCGCCCGGGCGTGAGCGCCCGGCGCGCCTGGTGCACGACCCCCTCCGGTTCCTTCGCCTTGGGCGGCGGCAGCCCCTGGAGCGAGTCCGAGAGGCCCCGATCGAGGATCGCGATGCCGGGGTGCATCCGGACCCCGAGCCGCGCGTAGACCGCTTCCCCGTCGTCCACGAGGATGGGGAGGTTCACCCCGCTCGCAACGACGTCCGCCCGCGCTTCCGGACGCGCGGTGTCGCCCGGGACCACCCCGACCCAGCGGATCGGCTTGCCGGCGAGCTGCGGCTGGCATCGCGCGAGCATTCTGAGCGTCTCGAGAGAGCGCTCCTGCTGGGTACGGAAGAACACGATCGCGGTCGCGCCCGAGGCGCGATCCACGAGCGGCGCGGTCCCGCCGTCCACGGTCTCGAGCGTCGCCTCGGCGACCACCTGTCCCGTCTCGATCGCCTCGGCCCGGGCGGCGACCCCGGTGAGCGCCGCGAGGACTGCGAACGGAACGAGCACGGCGTGCTGCCCCTTCATGTGACCTCCTCACCGGCTCGCGCGTCTTCGGGTGAGCCGCCCGACCCGGGAGGTTACATCGGCGCACGCGTCCCGCGGCCCGGGGAGTTGCGCGGCGCAATGGCGCACGTATACAGGAGGTGAGGAACAAGCCATGCGCGAGGTGTGGATCCGGAACAGGCCCGACGGCGTCACCGAGCTCTCGCCGAAGCTCGCGCCGCTCAATGTCGGCGATCGCTGGCTCATCATCACGACGGTCGTGATCTCGACCTGGGCGTTCTTCCTCGCGGGGGCGATGCCGGTGGCCGTGCTCGGGACGGTGCTCGCATCCTGCTTCGCGGGGGAGGTCGTCCTCGGAGCGAAGGCGCTCGTGCTCGTGCTGCTCCGCCCGCCGGCGCAGGTCCACGAGGTCCCTCGCTGGACCCTGCGGCGCCGCCTGCCGTAACGGCGCCCTCCCGGCGCGGGCGAGAGCCCCGACCGAGCGCGAGGGCTTCGTGATAATGGGGGCGCGCGCGTGTCCTCCCGCACCTCCACCCTCGCGCGGTTCGCGTGGCTCTCGATCGCCGCGGCGATCACCACGATCGCGCTGAAGACGCTCGCCTACCGGCTCACCGGCTCGGTCGGGCTCCTCTCCGACGCGCTCGAGTCGCTCGTGAACCTCGTCGCGGCGCTGTTCACGCTCGGCATGGTCGGCCTCGCCTCCCGCCCCCCCGACGAGGACCACGCCTTCGGGTACGGGAAGGCGGAGTACTTCTCGAGCGGCGCCGAGGGGATCCTCATCCTCGTCGCGGCCGCGGCCATCGGCTGGACCGCCGCCCAGCGCCTGCGCGCGCCGCAGCCGCTCGAGGACGTCGGCCTCGGCCTCGCCGTGTCGGTCGCCGCGTCGCTCGTGAACCTCGGGGTCGCCCGGGTCCTCCTCGCCGCGGGGCGCCGGCACCACTCGATCGCGCTCGAGGCGGACGCCCACCACCTGATGACCGACGTCTGGACCTCCGCGGGCGTGCTCGCGGGGATCGGGGCCGTCGCCCTCACCGGGTGGCAGGTGCTCGATCCGGTCATCGCGCTCGCCATCGCGGTCCACATCCTGTGGTCCGGCGCGAAGCTCGTCCGCCGCTCGACGCGCGGCCTCCTCGACCACGCCCTCGCGCCGGACGAGCAGGACGCGCTGCGCGAGGTGCTCGAGCGCCACACCTCGCCGGAGGTGCAGTTCCACGCGCTGCGGACGCGCCAGGCGGGCGCGAGGCGGTTCGTCACCCTGCACGTCCTCGTTCCGGGCGGCTGGACCGTCCAGCATGGCCACGCGCTGTGCGAGCAGGTGGAGCTCGAGATCTGCGCGGCGCTCCCGCACGCCGGCGTCTTCACGCACCTCGAGGCGATCGAGGACCCGCTCTCCTTCCAGGACCAGGACCTCGATCGCGGTGGCGCCGGGCCGCCCGCCCCCTCCCCCCGATGAGCCGCGCGCGGGCGCTTCGCTCCCGCGCGGACTCTGGCATGCTCCGGTTCGTGCGCGTCGCGCTGTTCGTGCCCTGCTACGTGGACCAGCTCTGGCCGAGGGCGGCGCTCGGGGCGGTCCGGGTGCTCGAGGCGCACGGGGTCGAGGTCGCCTTCCCCGAGGACCAGACCTGCTGCGGGCAGCCGATGTCGAACGCGGGGCTCGCCGCGGCGGCGGAGCCGCTCGCCCACCGGTTCCTCGAGGTGTTCGGCGGCTTCGAGGCGGTGGTGTGCCCGTCGGGGAGCTGCACGTCGATGGTGCGGAACCACTACGACGCGTTCCTGGCCGGCGCACCCGGGTTCGAGAAGCTGAAGGCGCACACCTTCGAGCTGTGCGAGTTCCTCGTGGACGTGCTCGGCGTCCGGGCGGCGCAGGGGCGCTTCCCGCACAAGGTCGCGCTCCACCAGAGCTGCCACGGCCTGCGCGAGCTCGGCCTCGGCGTTCCGAGCGAGCGGCTCCTGCCGCGCACGAACAAGGTCGACGCGCTGCTCCGGACGCTCGCCGGCATCGATCTCGTGCCGCTCGCGCGCGCCGACGAGTGCTGCGGGTTCGGCGGCACGTTCGCGGTCGCGGAGGCGGCGGTCTCGGTGCTCATGGGCAAGGACCGGATCGAGGACCACTCCCGCGCCGGCGCGGAGATCGTGACGGCGACCGACGTCTCCTGCCTCATGCACCTCGAGGGGATCGCGCGCCGCGAGCGCCGCCCGCTCCGGTTCATGCACGTCGCCGAGGTGCTCTCGGAGGCGCTGCCGTGACCGGCGCCCGCGCCACCGGCGGACACCCCGCCGCCGCGGAGGCGTTCGTCGCGAACGAGCCGCGGGCCCGCTGGCACGACCAGGCGCTCTGGTTCGTGCGCGACAAGCGCGATCGCGCGGCGGCGCTCGTGCCGGACTGGGAGAAGCTGCGCGACGTGGCCGCCGTGATCCGGGCGCACACGCGCGGCCGGCTCGCCGACTTCCTCGAGGAGTTCGAGCGGAACGCGATCGCGTGCGGCGCGAAGGTCCACTGGGCCGCCGACGCCGCGGAGCACAACGCGATCGTCCACCAGCTCCTCTCCGCGCGCGGCGTCCGCCGCGTCGTGAAGTCGAAATCGATGCTGACCGAGGAGTGCGGGCTGAACGAGTACCTGGGCGCGCGCGGCATCGAGGTCGTGGACACCGACCTCGGCGAGCGGATCGTCCAGCTCGCCGGCGAGCCGCCCTCGCACATCATCTTCCCGGCCATCCACCGCAAGCGCGAGGAGATCGGCGCGCTCTTCCACGACAAGCTCGCGACCCCGGCCGGCCTCGCCGACCCGAAGGCGCTCACCGAGGCGGCGCGCGGCCACCTGCGCGAGCGGTTCCTCGCCGCGGAGGCGGGGATCACCGGCGTGAACTTCGCGGTCGCCGAGACGGGCGGCGTCGTCGTCTGCACGAACGAGGGGAACGCCGACATGGGCACGTCGCTGCCCCGGCTCCACATCGCGTGCATGGGCGTCGAGAAGATCGTCCCGCGGCTCGAGCACCTCGCCGTGCTCCTCCGGCTCCTCGCGCGCTCCGCGACCGGCCAGCCGATCACGACCTACACCTCGCACTTCCAGGGACCGATGAAGGGCGGCGAGCTGCACGTCGTCATCGTGGACAACGGCCGCTCGGCCCTCCTCGCCGACCCGTCCGTCCGCGGCGCCCTCGCCTGCATCCGCTGCGGCGCCTGCATGAACACCTGCCCGGTGTTCCGGCGCAGCGGCGGCTACAGCTACGGCTGGGTCGTCCCGGGCCCGATCGGCTCGATCCTCGCGAGCGCGCGCGATCCCGCCGCGCACGCGACGCTCCCCTTCGCCTCGACCCTCTGCGGCTCCTGCGACGCCGTCTGCCCGGTGAAGATCGACCTGCACGGCGAGCTGCTCGCGCAGCGGCGCATGCTCGCGGCGAAGGGCCTCGTCTCGCCCGGGAAGCGGATCGGCATGCGCCTCGTCGCGTTCGTGCTCGCGCACCGCGCGCTCTACGAGGCGGCGGGGCGGCTCCTCCGGCTCGCGCTCCGGACGTTCCCGCGCTTCCTCGTGTACGGGCCGTGGAACGTCTGGGGACGCGGGCGCGAGCTGCCGGCCCCGCCCGCCGAGAGCTTCCGCGAGACGTGGCGGCGGACGCGAGGAGGAGGCCGTGGGTAGCGCCGTGGACAGCCGCCGTCGCATCCTCGACGCCCTCCGGGCCGCGGCGCCTCCGACCGCGCCCGCGCCCGATCTCTCGGCCGTCGGGGTGCGCTGGGACGACCCGATCGCGAAGCTCTCCGAGATGGTGCTCGCCGTCGCAGGCAAGCTCGTCCGCGTCCCCGACCGCGCGGCGCTGCCGGCGGCGATCGCGGAACTCGCGGCACAGGTCGGCGCGGCCCAGGTCGGCTCCGCAGTCGAGGGCCTCCCGGGCAACTTCGACCTCGCGGGCGCGAAGGACGCCCACGCGCTCGAGGGGCTCGGGCTCGCGGTGCTGCCCGGCGCGCTCGCCGTCGCGGAGAGCGGGGCGGTCTGGGTGCGCGGCGAGACGTTCCGCCCGCGCGGCGCGTTCGTGGTCGCCGAGCACCTCGCGCTCGTCGTCGCCGCCGCGGACGTCGTGCACGACCTGCACGAGGCCTACCGCCGGATCGTCCTCGCGGGCGCAGGGTTCGGCACCTTCATCGCGGGCCCGTCCAAGACCGCGGACATCGAGCAGGCGCTCGTCATCGGCGCGCACGGCGCCCGCTCGTGCACGCTCTTCCTCGTCGGCTGAGCTCCGGAGCGCCGCGGATGCCCCGCTTCGCCGCGAACCTGACGATGCTGTTCGGCGAGCTGCCGTTCCTCGACCGCTTCGCCGCCGCGGCCCGGGCGGGGTTCCGCGCCGTCGAGTTCGTCTCGCCGTACGAGCACGCGCCGGAGGAGGTCGCGCGCGCGGCGCGCGACGCGCGGGTCGAGGTGGTGCTCTTCAACCTACCCGCGGGCGACTGGGCGAACGGCGACCGCGGCATGGCGTGCGATCCCGCCCGCGCAGCCGAGCTGCGCGACGGCGTCGGGCGCGCGATCGCCTACGCCCGCGCGCTCGTCTGCCCGCGCCTCCACCTCATGGCGGGGATCCGCCCTCCGGGCGTGCCGGAGGCGGCGCTGCGCGAGGCGTACCTCGCGAACCTGCGCCACGCCGGCGAAGCGCTCGCGCGCGAGGGACTCGCGGTCGTCGTCGAGGGGATCAACCCGCGCGACATGCCCGGCTACTACCTGGTGACCTCGCGCCAAGCGTTCGAGCTGATGGACGCGGCCGAGCTCCCGAACCTTCACTACCTGTACGACGCGTACCACATGCAGATCGTGGAGGGCGACCTCGCGCCGACGCTGGAACGGCGGCTCGCCCGGATCGGGCACGTGCAGATCGCCGACACGCCCGGGCGGAACGAGCCCGGGACCGGCGAGGTGAATTTCGGGTTCCTGCTCCGTCACCTCGACCGGATCGGCTACCGCGGCTGGGTCGGCTGCGAGTACCGGCCGCGCGCCGGAACCCTCGCCGGGCTCTCCTGGATGGAGGCGTGGCGGTGACCCTTCGACTGCGGACGCGCACGACGCGCCCCGCGCAACGGGAGGTCGGACATGGCTGACCTGGGATTCGTCGGGCTCGGGATCATGGGGCGGCCCATGTCCCTGAACCTCATGAAGGGCGGGCACCGGCTGCACCTGTTCAGCCGCAGCGGCGTGCCCCGGGAACTCGTCGACGCCGGCGGGATCGCGTGCGCGAGCGGGCGCGAGGTGGCGCAGCGCTCGGAGGCGGTCTTCTGCATGGTCCCCGACACCCCCGACGTCGAGAAGGTCCTCTTCGGGACGGACGGCGTCGGCGCCGGGCTCTCGAAGGGCAAGCTCTTCGTGGACATGAGCTCGGTGTCGCCGATCGGCACGAAGGACCTCGCGGCGCGCGTGAACGCGCTCGGTTGCGAGTACGTCGACGCGCCGGTCTCGGGCGGCGACGTCGGGGCGCGCGCAGCGACGCTCACCATCATGGTCGGGGCGACCGAGGCGGGCTTCGCGCGGGTGAAGCCCCTGCTCGACCTGCTCGGAAAGAACGTCACCCACGTCGGGCCGAACGGCGCGGGCCAGACGGCCAAGGTGGCGAACCAGATCGTCGTCGCGCTCACCATCGAGGCGATCGGCGAGGCGCTCCTCTTCGCGACGAAGGCGGGCGTCGACCCCGCGAAGGTGCGCCAGGCGCTCCTCGGCGGCTTCGCCTCCTCGCGCGTGCTCGAGGTCCACGGGCAGCGGATGATCGACCGGAACTTCGAGCCCGGCGCGCGCGTCGAGCTGCACCAGAAGGATCTCGAGAACGCGCTCCAGGGCGCGAAGGCGATGGGGGTCGCGCTCCCCGGCACCGCGAACGCCCAGCAGCTCTTCAACGCGGTGAAGGCGATGGGCGGGGCGGGCTGGGACCACTCGGCGATGGTTCGCGCGCTCGAGGCGCTTGCCGGCCGCGCCATCGCGGGGTGAGCGGGCTCGGCGGCCGCGTGGCCGAGTATCGGGTCTTCTTTCGTGGAGGAGGAGTGGAGGCGGCAGGCGGCCCGGCCGCAGGGTCAGAGCCGCCAGCGAACGTCGTCTGGGGGGCTCACCGTCGCTGCTAGAGTGCCCAGCCTGATGGCCACGCGTCCCCCCGCCCTGTCGGAAGAGCGCGAGCGTCTTGCCCGGGAGATCCGCGCGCTCCTCGCGCCGTACGCGCACCACCGCACGTTCGAGGCGGGGACCCTGCTCTGGCGCGAGGGCGACGACTCCGGGATGCTCGTAGCGCTCGAGTCGGGACGCGTGAAGATCTTCCGCGTGTTGCCGACCGGAAGCGCGGTCACGATCTACCTCTTCGGCCCGCGCGACGTGTTCGGGTTCATGCCGCTTCTCGACGGCCAGCCTTACCCAGTGAGCGCCCAGGCGCTCGAAGAGGCGACCGCGCTCGTCGTGTCCCGGACAGATCTCCGGGCCGCGTTCGAGCGCGACCCGCAGATCGCGCTCGCGCTCGTGAAGCTCCTCGCAACCCGCCTCCGCGAGGCGTTCGACCGGATCGAGCGGTCGTCGGTGCCCGAGGTCCTGCCGCGCGTCGCGGCGGCGCTCACGTCGCTGCTCCCGGAGGGCCCGGACGCGGGCCCGCTCGTCGTGGTCGAGCTGCCGGTGCGGGCGCGGGAGTTCGCGGCCGCGATCGGGATCGCGCCGGAGAGCCTCTCCCGTGCGCTCACGAAGCTCGTCGAGGCCGGGGTGCTCCACCGGCTGGGCCCGCGGAAGCTCCAGGTCCTCGACTCCGGCGCGCTGCGTAAGGCTGCGGGAGCGCCAGGCTGACGCACGCCTCGGCTCATCCCCGCTCCTCCTGCCGCAGCTCGACAATGCGACCTCCGCTCGCAGCGGATCGATGAACCGGGGTCGAGGAAACGGACGCGACCTTGCGGCGTCGCGTCCGTTTCCTTCCATGACGAGTTGTTGCTTCGCTTACAGCCCGAGCTGCTCGAGCAGCGCGGCCAGCTTGTCGGCAGCTTTCACGTCGAAGCTCCAGGCCTGCAGCTCATCCTTGAGCAGCTCGGCGGCGACCGGCCTGTGGGCGGCGGCCCGCCGCGCCGCGCCGAGGGCTCGCGCGGTAGCTGCGACCGTTGAAGATCCCCCCTCTCCCTCGCAACGGGAGAGGAGGGCGCGCCAACTCTCGTGCAGTACAGATGGACGCGGCTGCCGAGAGGCAGCCGCGCGAAGCAGGCTCTCCAGCAGCGTTATCGGGCGGCGTCGTATTCCAGCGACAGCGCGAAGATGCCCGGGGTCGGGACGAGCCAGCGTCCATGCGCGGAGTTGATGCCGTGCGGACCGGCAGAGCCGCAGTACCCTCCGCCGCGGACCGTCAGTACCTTGCCCTTGACCACCATGTCCGTCACCCCGTTTGTCGGATAGCTCGACGCCAGCGGAATCTCCGCCCCCCCGTCGACCGACACCGAACCGGCCGGGTAATAGCCGTGCGCGAAGAACGTACCCTTCACCGCGAACGGCGTGCCCGTCAGATCGATGTTCGCGAGGCCCGTCAGGCCCGAGCCGCCGGAGCAGTCGAGCGCCACGGCGTACGGAGCGGTGGTGACCGGCCCACCGTTCGCGTGGATCAGCTCTCCCGTGGAGGTCGCGAACGTCAGGTCGCCGATGTCGACGAGCAGCGTCGCAGGATCGATCCGCACCTTCGTGAACGAGGTCCGCACGTTCGTTCCCGGAGATGCGCCGCCGGCCGTGTACTGGCCGAAGTTGAAGTCGCCGCCGGTGTTCACGAGGGTCAGGTACTCCGAAGGCGCCATCGCGGTAAACCCATGGCAGTACACAGTGAAGACGGTTCCGGTCTTCGGCTCGATGGTGTACTCGCCGTCCTGCGCCCACGGGTTGCTGAACGCGATCTCGAGGCAGTTCTTCGGATTCGCGGCGAACGCGGGTGACGCGTGAACGATCGCAGCGAGCAACACGACGCTCTTCCAGTTCATTTGGGTTCCTCCGGGGAGTGACGCGGGATACGGCGCGCGCACTCCGCGTGCAAGCGGCGAACCACGCACGGAAGACAGACTCGCGTCGAATCGACCGGAAATACTCGGAGTGCGTGGGCCGCGATGGGGGGATTTCGCGTGGTGGGTGGGTGGTTTCGCGCATGGTGAACGCTGCTCGTCAGCACAGGCCGCGCCCCGTTCGGAGCCCCGCGAATGCGTCAAGACATTGATGCGGCTCTCACTGTTGGTAGCGTCTGACAGCGCTGATCAGTTCGCATGAGCCTGGTAGCCACAGTGCTTGAACCACCCGACGGCGTCGGACCGGCCGATGAGATCCATCGCTCTGCGGATCGCCGCGTCGACCGCATCGTGGGTACGAGGGCCGAGCTCCTTCAAGATCGCCTTCAGCCTGCTCCAGCAGAGTTCGATCGGGTTCAGGTCCGGCGAGTAGGGCGGCAGGTACAGGACCGACGCGCTCATCGACGGGAAGAGCAGGCTCATGCTTCTCACCCGGTTCGATTGAGACGCGACACCGAGCAGCCACGAGCGTAACGGCGGTGCCGAGAGCCCAGCGCCTCATCGACGGATGCTGCCCAGTCATCAGCGGTGCGCCCAAGAGTGCGGAGTAGAGCGCGCACCCGCAACGCCCGGAAGCAATGAGCCGTGGAGCGGCTCGACCCGGACGTCCCGGAGGGGCCGCGCCTCGGATGCCGCGGAGCTCTACTCCACCGGAGCAGCCGAAGCCTTCACGCCGAGCGCCCGAAGGACGGTGGCCATCGGGCAGAAGCCCGTGAGCGCGCTCTGGGCCATCATGAAGCCGACGAAGGCGGTGAACCAGAGCCAGTTCTCGTTTTGAAACACGGGGCTGGCGGGTGCACCGAGCGCGAGCGACAGCACGACGAACGAGCCTGCGAAGAGCCGAACGTAGCGACCGACGGTCATGTGGCGTTTCCTCGTGTGATGTACGGATGTCGGAGCCCGCGGGCACGCCAAGGGTTCAAGCCACCTGCGCAGCGTCGCCGGAAGCTCTAAACGACCGCCTGCATCAGGCGGGGACCGTCTTGAGCGGGCCGCGCTCGAATATCGTACGGCCGTGGCCGGCGGGATAACCGCGGTGCCGGTCGACTTGATCGATGTGAACCTTCTTGCGCACGCGGCCCAGCCAACTCGCGACGACGCGCAGAAGTTCCGGGAAACCCGAAAGCTCGGCTTCGAACTCGAGCGCCGTGACGTGCTCGCCGTCGAAGAACCGGCTGAGAGCGTACGGATGAACGTCGGGCGCATTGAGACCGCCCTCGCACGTCGTCGCGGTCTCGATCCCCGCGGCGGCGAGCACCGGGAACAACGCCTCGGACCAGAAGCCGCTCGGGTAGCAAAGGTGCACGAGTGGTCGATGCACGAGCGGCGCCAGCACGCGCCGGTTCTCCTCGATCTCGGCGCGCGCCTGCAGCGGGTCATCGGGGAATCGGTGCCGGTGCGTGTGCAGCTGAATGTCCAGAATCGAGTCGGTGGAGCGCACTTCGTCGAGGCGCATCAGATGCAGGAACCGTTCGCGAAGGAGCGGTCCGATGTCGACGCCGAGCTGCGAGGCCGTTGCGTCGAGGAGCGCCGTTCGGCCCTGCTCGTCCAAATGGCGCTCGCCGTAGTTGATCAACTCCCATGCGATCTCGAGCTTCTCCGCGTCCGTTCCGATCGACAGCGTCCGCTCGACACCCGTGCCGAGCTTGGCGAGGTCGAGCGACCTCGCGCGCGACTTCCAGAAGCAGTACTGCATCGCAAGCCGGAACACTGGCACGTCGCGTTGGACGTAGTAGGTGGTCACGTACACCGTCGCTGGGACCCCGGCCGACTTCAACAGAGGCGCGGCGACGGCGGCCGTGCTGTGGAAACCATCGTCGATCGTGATGGCGACAGCGCACGGCGGAAGCGTGCCGTCCTTGAGCCGCGTCACGGCCTCCTCGAGCGGCAGCACCGAATACTCCCGGCAAAGCAGCTCGAGCCGCGCCGCGAACGTGGCAGGGCGGATGAACATGGCGGGGCTGAAGCGGCTCTCGTCGTACAGTTCGGCGCCGTGGTAGGCGAGAATTCGCAGCTTGCGCCGGGTCAACAACCGCGCGACCGAGAACACCCCGAGCGCCTTTGCAGCCCTGTACGCCATCAGCTTGCCGCGCATGGAGTTCCTCCGCTCATGCGGTTGGAGGCCGCAGCTCCGCCGTGGCAAACGCTCTTCGCGAATTCAGGCGCCGCTTCACCGCCGCATGGAACTGCACCAGCCCGCTCCAGAACAGCCCGGTGTCGCCGGGGAACCAGAGATCGCCGCGCACGCGCGGATCGAAGGTGAGCGCGACGAACCCGGCGGCGGCGGCGACCTTCGAGCCGAAGCCGAGCTCGGGCGATCTGAATTTGGACCAGACGTGCCGGATCTCGTCCGGGAAGTGGCGACACCGAACCCCCAGGCGAGGCTGCGGAATGGTGACTGGAAGCCCCTGCCACGCATCGAGCAACAGGCGCGGAAAATCGACACCCGCATAGAGCGCCAGGTGGAGCGACCCCCAGAAGCGCGCGTTCATCTCGATGAAGGCGAACCGATGGGTCGCTGGATCCCAACGGTATTCCATCATCGCGACGCCTTCCCACCGAGCCGCGTGGAGCTTCTCGAGCGCGTCGTCGCGGATGGCCCCGTGGTGCCAGGTCTCGCGTAGTGAGGAGACACCTCCCGTGTATGGCACTTCGTGGATGCGCCGATGCATGAGCTCGGCGAGAACCTCACCTCGCGCACAGAGGAAGAATGCGCCGACCCCCTGCCCCGGGACGTAGCCCTGGACGACCGCGCGCGAGTAGCTGGCCTGCAGGCGGAACAGAATCGCTCTCGCCTCGTTCGCCGAGCTCGCGCAATGTGTCACCCCCGGACGGCCGTCGAGCGACGAGCAGGCGTCGACCTTCACGTAGAGAGGCACGCCCAGCCGGTGTAGCTCGTCGACAGACGGCAACCCCCGCAGGTCTGGAACGAGCAGCGTCGGCGGAAGGTGCGGTGCGCCTCGCGCGAGCAAGTTCTCGAGCAGTGCGTACTTGCTCATCGCATCCAGCAGCGTGCGCTCGTCCGCAGCAAACGGGACGAGTGCGAGGAACTCCGGGCGAGCCGACCCGAGCGCGAGGATGAACGACTCGGATGGCACGATGGCAGAGACCCGATGCCTCCGGACGTACTCGCGCAGCCAACCGACGTAACCGGGATCCCAGTAGGGCGGCGACACCACCGCTCGATGTGCGTACCGCGACCGGAGGCCCAGCGCGTCGGGTTCCGTCGATGCCGCGTGTACGCGGTGACCGGCGCCGCCCAACGAACGGATCACGGCAACGGTGCCGAGGCTGTCGGCTTGCGGGACGAGGACGTCGAGCATACGCCGGCGAGCGCATCGTGCGGTTGGCGTGTCGCCGCGGCGCGTGCGCATGCTTCAGACCCCTTCGCGAAGGGATGAGACGTGCCTCCACTCGCGATCGACAACGTTCGTCCCTGCGCTGCACCCGGCAAGCCGACAGGTGGACGAGCGTGCGCACGTCCGCGGGTTGCACTCGGCGTCGAGGAGGCGCATCTAGGCTCGTAGGGAATGGCTGCGAGCCAGGCGATTCAGGCGCGGTATGGGCGTCGTGCCGGTTGGCTCCGCCACCACGTCGCCTGGACACTCGATCGGCTCGGCGCATTTGCGCCGCTCCGCCGCATACGGTGGGACGACGTCGAGCGGCTGGTGTTCATCTGCCGGGGTAACGTCTGCCGCAGCGCCTACGCCGATGCGCGGGCGCGACTGGCGGGGCTGCGCAGCGCTTCGTTCGGCCTCGCCGCGCGTGATGGTGACTGCGCCAACCCGATCGCGCTGGCGCGCGCCGCGGCTCGCGGCGTCGATCTGTCGGCTCACCGTGCGACGAGCGCGTCGGCAGCCCATCTCGGCCCGGGCGATCTCCTCATTCCCATGGAGCCGGCGCAGCTGCGGAGTCTCGCGCTTGTCGCGCCATCATTTCCAGCGACGTTGCTGGGCCTCTGGGCGAGGCCGCCGCGCCCTCACCTCGAAGATCCGTACGGTCTCTCGCCGACGTACTTCGATACTTGCTTCGGGATCGTGGATTCCGCCGTCGAGGAGATCGCAGAGCTCGCAACGCGCGCGCGCACACGATGAAGCGCACGCTCCGCGACTTGAACCCACTCACGCTGTTCGTCGCGTGGGAGACGAACGAGTGTACCGGTACTCGGTGGGCTCGCCCGGGGCTTGGCGCCGCGCGCTCCCCTCGAGCGAGGGGCCGGGCCGTCTAGCGCGTTTGTCGGGAAGGCGCGCGCGCTCCGCTCAGGCGTGCGCGTTCGCTCGAGAGGACCGCCGCGAGGAACTCGAGCCCGACCCGGGCCCGGGCCGAGCGGCGCAGGTCGCCGTGGACGGCGATCCAGATCTCGCGCTCGCGCACCTCCGGCAGCACGCGGACCAGCTCCGGCTCGGCGTCTGCGAGGAAGCACGGGAGAGCACCCACGCCGAGGCCCGCCGCGGTGGCGGCGAGCAGGGTGAACGCCGTGTTGCAGCGGAGCACCACCCGCCCCCCGCGAAGCTCGTCGATCCACGCGAGCGGGCCGGGCTCGGCCGCGAGCGGGCGGTCGTAGCCGAGCAGGGCGTGGTCGCGCAGGGTCGCGGCGGTGGGCGCTCCGTGCCGCCGCAGGTAGTCGCGCGATGCGTAGAGCGCGAACCCGAGCGTCCCTGCGCGGCGCGCTGCGACCGCCGGCTCCACCGGGCGGGACAGGCGCAAGAAGGGCCGCGGCCCCCGCGTCGCGTCACCTCACGCCGACGCCGTTGAAGAACGTGTAGCAGAAGACGCCGTCCGGCCCCGCGGGCTTGGCTCATCCCTCCTGCTCGGCCTCCTTCGGCTGCGCGGGCGCGGCATCGAGGGCGAACCGCCTCCGCAGGTTCTCGAACAGGTCGTAGATGAGCGGAACGTACACGAGCGTGAGGAACGTCGAGACGACGAGCCCGCCGATCGCGACCACCGCGAGCGGCGAGAGGCGCTCGCCGACGGCAGTGCCGGCGGCGGTCATGAGGATGGGCCGCGTCCGCACGCGGACGGCCTCGACGAGCGCCTCCTCCACCGTGGCCCCGCGGGCGCGGGCCTCCTGGATGAAGTCGATGAGGAGGATGCTGTTCTTCACGACGATCCCTGCGAGCAGGATGAGGCCCATGAACGACGGCATGCAGCCGTGCTTGCCGGTCGCGAGCATCGCCCATCCGCCGCCGATGACCCCGAGGGGAATCGCGACCATGATCGTGAGCGGGTGGAGGAAGGACCGGAAGGCAGGGACGAGCGAGAAGTAGAGGAGGACGAGCCCGAGAACGAGCGCCGCGACGAGTGCCGCGAAGGACTCGTCCATCGCCTTCCCCTCCCCCTCGTCACGCAGCGTGTAGCCTGGCGGCAGATCGAGGCCCGCGAGCGCCGTCGCCACGCCGTCGCGGACGTGGGTCACCGCCGCGGTGCCGCGATAGCCGAGGACGTCCACCGTCTCCGCCAGGTCCTGGCGCGTGTGAAGGGTCGGCACCACCGTCGCCCGCACCGTCCCGAGCGTGGAGAGCGGCACGGGGCCCGTCGCGGTGAAGATGGGCAGCGTCGCGAGATCCGCAGGGCTGCCCCGGCGGGCCGCGCCGGCCTGGAGCCACACCGGGAACGAGTCCTGCTGCGGGACGCGGAACAGGGTCGCCGGCCCGCCCTGGATCTGCGCGCCGAGCTGTGCGGCGACGGACGACGCGTCGGTCCCGGAGAGGCTGAGGGACGCCGCCGCGGGCGTGAACCGCAGCTCCTCGCGGTCAAGCGTCCAGGTCCGGACGACCGAGCGCAGGCCGCCCGCTTTCCGGAGGCGCCGCTCCACCTCGCCGGCGAGCCGGTCGAGGACCGCGGGATCCGGCCCCGAGACCATCACGTCCACCGTGGAGCGGATCGTGGAGAGCGGCGTCACGCCGTAGTCGAAGACGGCCGGGTACCGGATGCCGGGCAGCTCGCGCAGCTGCCGCGCCACGGCGTCCTCCACCTCCCAGAGGCTCTGCTTGCGGTGGAAGCGGTCGACCAGGTGCACCGTGAGGAAGCCCTGCTGGGGATTGCGCCCGGAGCCGAAGGACAGAACGCCCGGCTCGGAGCCGAGCGTCGCCGCGGTCCGGACGACGCCGGGCTGCGCCCACACGATCTCCTCGGCCTCGTGGAGCAGCTCCTCGGCGTGCGCCAGCGAGGTGTTCGGATAGGCGTCGAACGTGATGCGGAAGATCCCGGTGTCCATCGGCGGCATGAGGTCCCGTCCGGCGAGCGGCATGAGGACCCGCCCGGTGAGGACGAGCATCATCATCGCGGGCATGAGAAAGAGCGGCTTGTGCCGGAGCGCGAACCGCACCGCGCGGGCGAAGAACTCCTGAACCGGCCCCAGTACCTTGCCCGACACGAAGCGGTCGAGCGCCCTCTCCCAGCGCCAGCGCTCCGTCCGGCCACCCAGCCTCAGGATGACCGGCGCGAGGATCGGCAGGATCGTCACCGACACGAGGTAGGAGGCGAGGAGCGCGATCGAGAGCGTCAGGCTGAGGGGGCGGAGCACCGTCTGGACGAACCCGCCGATGAAGATGATCGGGACGAGCACCACCACGGTCGCGTAGGTGCCGGAGAGGATGGCGAGCATCACCTCCTCCGTCCCGCCGATGACCGCGGCGCGCAGGTCCTTCCCGAGCTGCCGGTGGTGCCGCTCGATGTTCTCGAGGACGACGATCGCGTCGTCGAGCAGCATCCCGACCCCGAGGATGACGCCCGTGAGCGTCACCATGTTCAGCTCGAACCCGAAGAGCCACATGAACGCGAAGGTGACGAGGTAGGTGAAGGGGATCGAGATCGCCGCGAGGAGCATCCCGCGGACGTTAGCGAGGAAGAGGAAGATAACGAGCGCCGTCATGAGGATCGCGTCGCGCAGCGCGTCCGCCATGTTGTCGACGCTCTTGTGGATGAGCTCCCCCTGCGTGTCGGCGACCTCGAAGGACATCCCGGGATAGTCGCGCTCCAGCGAGGGGAGCGCGCCGAGCACCGACTGGATGGTCGGGAGCGCATGACCGGAGAGCGGCCGCTGCACGTTCACGCCGATGGCCGCCCTGCCGTTCCCGTGGAAGGCGGAGAGCCGCTCCTGCACGCCGGGGGTGACCGTGCCGACATCGCGCAGGTACACGGGCGCGCCCGGACCCGGGCTGACGACGGCGCCTCCCACGTCGTCGAGGGTGCGGAACTCGCCCGCGGTCTTGAGCAGCACGTGCGTCGCGTCCGTGACGACGAGCCCCTCCGGCGCGTTGCGGTTCAGCGCGGCGAGCGCGCTCGCGACCTGCCCCGGCGAGAGCCGGAAGGCCTGCAGCCGGTCCGGATCGAGCGTCACCCGCACGACGCCCTGGTATCCGCCGAACACCTCCACGTTCCCGACCTCGGGCAGGCGCAGCAGGCGCTCCTTGATCGGGTTGTCCGCGAGGCGACGGATCATCGCGAGATCGAGGTGCGAGCCATCGTTCGGCCGAACGGACAGCGTGATCACCGCCGGGGTCGCGGACGAGATCTTGAAGACCTGGAAGGGCCGGATCTCCGGCGGAAGGGACGGACGGACCTCGTCGAGCGCGCTCCGCACGTCGGTCGCTGCGGAGTCGAGGCCCTTCTGGTACTCGAACTCCGCGTTCACGACCGAGACCTCGTCATTGGAGGTCGAGGTCACGCGGCGCACGAGGTCGACGCCCTTCAGCCGCTTCTCGATGACCCGGCTCACCTCCGCGGACACGTCGTCGGCCGAGGCGCCGCGCCAGACCGTCACCACCGCGATCTGCGGCCGCTCGCTGTCCGGGAAGAGGTTGACCGGCATCTTGAAGTAGCCCACGAGCCCGATCACGGAGAGGAGCAGCACCAGCGAGAGCAGCAGGTGCGGCCGGCGGACGTATCGCTCGACGAAGCTCACGGCCGGCCCTCCTCCTGCGCCGCGACCACCGCGGCGGCGCGCGGCGTGGCGCGGAGCGGCGTGCCCGCGGTGAGCGCCATGAGCTCGCTCGGAAGCCCGGTGACGACGAGGTCGCCCGCCGCGAGCGGCCCGCGGACCGCCGCCTCGCGCGCGCCGCGCGCGAGCACCGCGACCGGGACCGGCTCGGCGCGCCCGTCGCGCACGCGAATGACGAGCGTCTCCTCGATCCCGTCGAGGAGCGAGAGAATCGGGACGACGCGGCCGGCGACCGGCCGCGCCTCGTAGCTCGCGGCCACGACCGCACCCGGCGAGAGGCCGAACGGCGCCTCGGCCAGGAGCGTCTCGACGCTCCCGAGCCGGGACGCGTCGAGCGCCGGGAAGACCCGGGCGACCTTCCCGCGCACCTCGCGTGCGCCCTCGGTGAAGGTGACGGTCCCTCCGGCGGCGACGGAGGCGAGCGACGCCTGGGACAGCTTCGAGAGAACCCGCACCGGACCCGGCGCGTGGATGGTGAAGAGGGGCTTCCCCGGTGCGGCGAGGTCCCCTGGCTCGACGAGCCGCGCGGTCACGACGCCGCGGTACGGCGCCACGACGTCGGCGTAGGCTCGCGCCGTCCGTGCGGTGTCGAGGGCGCGCTGCGCCGCGACCTGGGCGGCACGGGCGGCCTCGAGCTGCGCGCGGCTGGCGTCGAGCGCCTGGCGCGAGACGGCCTGCCCCGCGAAGAGGCGCTCGTCGCGCGCGAAGACCGCCTCCTGCCGGCGCAGCTCTTCCGCAGCCGCGCCCTGGCGGGCGCGCGCCGATTCGACCGCGTCCTCCAGCGTGCGCGCGTCGATCCGCGCGAGCAGGTCGCCGCGCTCGACGCGATCTCCCTCGCGGCGGCGCACCTCGACGAGCACGCCCGCGGCCTGCGCCGCGACGGTGGTGGCGCTCTCGGCCTGCACGAGCGCAACGGTGCGGACCGCCTCCGCGACCGCGCCCTCGCGGACGGCCTCGACCCGGACCGGCACGGGCGCTGCGGCGGGCGGCGGGAGCGCCGCGATCGCCCGCTGCCGGTGGACGATCAGCGCTGCGCCGGAGACGGCGAGCGCCGCCCCGATGGCGATGGCGACGATTCGGCTCTTCACGGTGTGCCTCCCATCCCCGAGACGAGCTCGAGGTAGTCGTAGGCGCTCTGGAGCGCGTAGAGGGCCTGCCAGTAACCGGTCTCGCCCTCGAGCGCGGACGCGCGCGCCGCGAGGTGATCCTCGATCCTCCCGGTCCCCGCCTGGAACCGGAGCTCCTCGACACGTGCGGCCTCGGCGCCGAGCTCGCGCTGTGCCTTCCCCGCGACGAGCGCCGCGCGCGCCGACTCGACCCGACCGGTCGCGTCGACGGCCTGAGACTCGACCTCCAGGGCCTTCGCTCGCGACCGTTCGGCAGCCGCCGACGCGGCCGCCTCGGCCTCGCGCACGGAGAGTTCGCGCCCGACGTCGCCGAGCAGCGGGATCTTCAGCTGGATGGTCAGCTCCCATGTCCGGATGGGCGAGCCGACCGACGGCGCATCGTTGAAGAGGGTGTTGCCCGCGAACGCGAGCTGCGGCCAGAACCCGGCGCGCACCGCGCCCACCCTCGCCCGCTGAGCCTCGGCCGTGTCGCGCGCCGCGAGGAGATCCGCGCGCCGGGCGCTCGCGACTCCCGCGAGCTCCTGCGCGGACGAGACCGGGCCCGACGGCTCGGCCGGGACATCCTCCAGCTCGTACGCGGTCGTCGCGGAATCGTCGCCGATCAGCGCTGCGAGGACGGAGGTGGCGCCGCGCAGCTGAGCGGTCAGTCCTGCCCTCCGAGCCTGCGCGCTCGCGAGCGCGAACGACACCTTCGCAGCGTCCGCGTGCGACCATGCCTCGGTCTCGACCCGCAGGCGTGCGGACGCCTCGTCCTGGGCGAGCGCCTTCTCGTGTGCGATCGCGGCGGCAAGGGCGTGGCGCACCGCGAGCACGTTGCGGTACGCAGCCCCCACGTTGTAGCGGAGCTCCTGAAGCGAGCGCGCCTCGGTGGCGCGGGCGGACGCCTCGGCGAGCCGCGCCACCTTGTCGCCTTCGACGAGCGCGCCGCCCGCGAAGAGCGGGATCTGCCAGGCGACCCCGTAGTGAAGCTGATCGCGATCGAAGGGCAAACGACCGATCGCCGCAGGCGTCACGGGCCCGGCAAGGGGCTTCACGAGGCGCGGCGACTCGTACCGGCTCGCCACCCCGACGACGTCCGCGTCACCGAGGTGGCGCGCGTACGCCTGCGCCGTCCGCGCGTGAGCCGCGAGCGCCTCGAGCCGCGCCGCGCGGGCCGACGGGTTCGCGGCGAGCGCTCGCGCGACCGCCGTGTCGAACGTCAAGGGCTCCGCCCGGGCGTGCTCGGCGACCGCGCCGAGGGCGGAGAGCGCGAGCGCCATGGCGCTCCTCGCGAGGAGCGTCCATCGGCTGCGTGACGGTTCGTTCGGCGCTGTCCGAGTGCTTCTGACCATGCAGCTCTCTCCCCAAACGAGCGAGGCTCCGGTCCGGGCTGGCCTCTGAGTCTCTGAAGGTGAGAGCCCGGGATGCGGCGAGGGGCGGCGAGAGAAACAACGTCCCTTGACGGCAGGCAACGCACACGGGGCGAGATCCGGTTCCCGGCGCCCGGCGTCGTCCGGCGCTCGACCACGACGCGCGCCCCCGAAGGTGTTCAGTGGCACGCCGGCGCGGACGATCCCGATCGCCGCTCAGCGGGCATGGCGGTACATGAGATCGAGCAGCTCCTCGTACATCTTGTCGGCCTCTCCGCCGCCGGAGCGGATCGCGGTCGACGCACAGTGCTTGAGGTGATTGCGCATGAGCTCGCGCCCGACGCCTCGCAGGGCCTCGTGGATGGAGGCGATCTGCGTGAGGACGTCGGCGCAGTAGCGGCCCTCCTCGACCATGCGCTGGATCCCGCGGACCTGCCCCTCGATGCGGCGCAGGCGCTTGAGGTTCTCCGCCTTCGCCGCCGGCGCCACGGCCACGGCCCTGCCCCCGCGTCCCACGTGGTCTCCGACTGCGCACGCGCACTGGGCGGCCACGGGCGCCCTCTCGTCCTTCGTCGTCCTCGCCATCGCGTCCTCCTCACCCGGCCCGGAACCGGCGCAGCCGCAAGCTGTTCGTGACCACGCTCACGCTGCTCATCGCCATCGCCGCGCTCGCGAGGACGGGCGACAGCAGCAGTCCGAAGGCCGGGTACAACGCGCCTGCGGCGACCGGGATCCCGACGACGTTGTAGACGAAGGCCCAGAACAGGTTCTGGCGCATCGTCCACATCGTGCGGCGTGCGAGCGCGATCGCGTCCGCGACCGCCCGCAGGTCCTGGCGCATGAGCGTCACGTCCGCCGCCTCGACGGCGACGTCCGTGCCGCCCCCCATCGCGACCCCGAGATCGGCTCGCGCCAGCGCCGGCGCGTCGTTGATGCCGTCGCCGACCATGGCGACCACCTTCCCCTGTCTCTGCAATCGCTCGACCTCGGCGACCTTCCCTTCCGGAAGCACGCCCGCGACGACGCGCTCCACCCCGGCCTCCCGCGCCACCGCCTCGGCCGTCCGGCGCGCATCGCCCGTGAGCATGACGACCTCGAGCCCCATCGCGTGGAGCCGGGCGATCGCCGCGCGCGACGTCACCCGGATCGGGTCGGCGATTCCGAGGACCCCCGCGAGCGCGCCGTCGACGGCGGCGTAGATCACGGTTCGTCCGTTTGCCGCGAGCGTCGAGGCGCTCTCGTCGAGGGGCGCGGTCGCGATTCCGCTCCGGGCGAGGAGCGTCGGGTTGCCGACGAGCACCGCGCGCCCGTCGACCTCTCCGCGAGCGCCGAGTCCGGTCAGGGACTGGAAACCCGTGACGTCGCGGATGGCGATGCCGCGCGCCGCGCCGTGCGCGACGATCGCCGCCGCCAGAGGGTGTTCGCTCGACCGCTCGACCGCGGCGATGAGCCCGAGCAGGAGCTCCTCCGTGACGGGGGCGCCGGGCGCGAGCACCACGTCCGTGACCGCCGGCTTCCCCTCGGTGATGGTCCCGGTCTTGTCGAGCACGATCGTGTCGATCGCATGCGCCCGCTCGAGCGGCTCGCCCCCCTTGATGAGCACCCCGAGCTCCGCGCCCTTGCCGGTCGCGACCATGACCGCCGTGGGCACCGCGAGCCCCATGGCGCACGGGCAGGCCATGACGAGCACTGCCACGGCCGCGGCGAAGGCGCGCACCGCCGGTGCCCCGTCTGCCGCGACGAACCAGACGACGAATGTCGCGATCGCGATCGAGAGCACCACCGGGACGAAGATCCCGCTGATTCGGTCCGCCAGCTTCTGGATCGGCGCGCGCGAGCCCTGGGCGTCGCGCATGAGCTTCACGATGCGCGCGAGCACGCTGTCTGCACCGAGGGCCGTGGCTCCGTACCGGAAGGCGCCGGTGCCGTTGACGGTCCCTCCGATAATCGGGTCCCCCGACCTCTTCTCGACCGGCATCGGCTCGCCCGTGAGCATCGACTCGTCGACGGTGCTCGCACCGCTCACGAGGACCCCGTCCACCGGGATCCGCTCGCCGGGACGGACCACGATGACTTCACCGGGGTGGACCTGCTCGACCGGGACGTCGATCTCGGCGCCGCCGCGCACGACCCGGGCGCTCTTCGGCTGGAGCTGCATGAGACCGCGCAGCGCGGCCGCGGTCTGGCGCTTCGCGCGCGCCTCGAGCGCGTTGCCGACCAGGATGAGCGCGATGATGAGGACGACCGCCTCGTAGTAGACGTCGGGCGCCACGCCGCGCGCGACGAAGAACCCCGGCGCGACCGTGGCGGCGACGGACAAGAGATACGCGGCGCCGGTGCCCACCGCGACGAGCGTGTTCATGTCAGCGGAGTGGTGGCGGAAGGCCGCCCAGGCGCGGGTGTAGAAGTGACGACCGGCCCAGGCCATCACGCACGTCGTGAGCGCCAGGAGCCCGAGCTCGATCGCGCGCGGCGGGACGGCGTAGAGCCAGGGCAGGGCGCTCCTGAGCGGCGGATCGAGGACGCGCATGCTCCAGCGCATGAACGGATCGGCCGGAGCGCCGAGGCCGAGGTGCACGTGCGCTGCCATGAGCGGCATCGACGCGACCATCGCGAGGACGCCCGCGGCGAGCGCGACGAGCGCCTTCGCGCGCAGGTCGCGAAACTCGCGGGCGCGGGCGGCGTCCTGCTCCTCGAGCGCGTTGCCGCCGAGCTGCGGGAGCTCCGCGCCGTAACCCGTCGAACGGATCGCGGCGACGAGCGCGTCGGCGCGGGTGCCCGACGGATCGTACGCGATGGTCGCCTCGGCCGTCATGAGGTTGACGTTCGCGTCGAGGACGCCGGGGGCGCTCGAGAGCACCTTCTGGACGCGCGCCTGGCACGCCGCGCAGGTCATACCCGAGACGTTGACGGTGACCCGCGCCAAGCCGTCGTTCGCGCGCGACGTCGGCTCGACGGGCGCCTGCGCGTCGGGAGGCGCGGCGTCTGCGAGGTGGGGGCTGCGGGCCGTGGCGGGGGCATTCATGAGTCAGTCCTCCTCCACGACGAGGCTGCCGCGAAGCATGCTCATGCCGCAGGTGAACTCGTAGGTTCCGGCGCGCAGCGCCGGAACGTCGATGCCGGTCCGCTGGTGCACCGGAAGGAAGCGACGGATCCCGAGCGCCGGGATCACCACCTCCTCGGAGCAACTCGAGTCCTCGCGACGATCGAACACCAGCCGCGCGGGCCTTCCGGCGCTGAGTCGGACCCGCGAGGGCGCATACCCCCCCTCGACCCGGATGACGGTCTGCTGCAGCCCCGTGGCGCCGACCTTCGCCTCGGCCGCCACGCTCCGCCGCCCGGCCACGAAGAAGTACCAGTTCACCCACGCGATGGCGGCGATTCCATCGGCAACGGCGAGCCACTCGGCCACGTGCATCCCGTCCTCCCGGCGCCTCGAGGCGATACCCCCCACCCCTATGCGCGCAGGCTGACCTTAGGGTACCCCCCTCCCCTATGTCAACTCCCGGCGACGCGGCGTTGACGGCAGGCAACAGCGGGCGGTTCGGCCGAACTGGCGAAGCGCCTCCCGGCTCGAACGTAGGAACGCCCACGGGCGTCCACGGCCACGTGCAAGAGCGACGTCGCATCCTTCACTCGACCTGGCCGTCAACGCTTCACCGGAGGCACACACTCATGAACCACGACGACAAGAAGGACACGCACACGGGCCACGTGGCCGGGATGAGCGGCGGCATGGGCGGCATGGACGGTGCGGCCGGCATGATGGCCATGCTCAAGGCCATGCCCCCGGGCATCAAGTCGCCGTCCGGGCACTACTGGTGCGCCATGTGCAAGAAGATGTTCGAGATGGAGGACGCCACGTGCCCGTACATGCCGACCATGTGCGTCAATACGCCGATCGCGATCGAGACGCTCCCGCCCGGCTCCACCGCTTTCTATGAGAGGGTCGGGCTCTTCTACCCGAAGTTCGTCCAGAGCCTGCTCGCCGCAGCGGTCGCTCGCGCCGCCAGCCCGGAAGACCTCGGCCTCGCGTATGCCGAGAATTACCTCGCCGACCTCGCAGAATGGAACGTGCAGTATCGGGCCAGCCCGCTGGAGACGATCAAGTCCTTCCTCATCTACACTTCCGGTTTCGACGTGGCGACTCGCAGCACCGGGAGCGGGACGACGTTCTTGCTCCTGGACGCCCAGAGCCTCTGGGGTCAGGAGATGCCCGCGAAGAAGCGCAGCAAGAGGGCCCTGCTGGCCGGCGCCAACCGCGTCGCGCGGGCGATCGGGCTCGACGCGAGCCTGGACCTGCACTTCATGGACGTCACGTCGGGCAAGATGGGCCGGTACTTCTGCGCCCAGTGCAACATGTTCTTCGAGTACGGCCAGCAGCAGGCGCAGGTCACCTGCCCGTTCATGTCGCAGAAGTGCAAGTTCCGGCCGAAGCCCCTGCCCGAGGCGCTGGCGTCCAGCAACCATG
>WNGA01003525.1_pt1 | contig 23454 bp, 25 predicted proteins | sample 5400061 | NCBI WGS metagenome assembly WNGA01 (sample SAMN13153366, study PRJNA577476) | soil metagenome | isolation source: 100 cm soil or saprolite under grassland replicate 2 | place: USA:California | collected 2016-06-15
TTCGCGAAAGCAAGGGACGTGGTCGTCGAGAAACACGCACTCGCGCAGGAGCGGCTCCGAGCGGCGTTTTTCCCAGAGCGGGACCCGGCCTCCCTCACTCCGCACGTCGAGCCCGCGCCCATCGCGTAACGCGGTTGGTAAGGATGCTCAGATGGCCAAGCTGATCTACTCGGCGATCACGTCGCTCGACGGCTACGTCGCGGACGAGGACGGCAACTTCGACTGGGCTGAGCCGGACGGGGAGGTGCACGCCTTCGTCAACGACCTCGAGCGGCCCGTCGGCACCTATCTCTACGGGCGCCGGATGTACGAGGTGATGGTCTACTGGGAGACCGCGCACACCCTTGCCGACCAGCCGCCCGTCGTGCAGGACTTCGCGGAGATCTGGCAGGAGGCCGACAAGATCGTGTATTCCAAGACGCTGGAGAAGGTGTCCAGCGCCCGGACGCGGATCGAGCGGGACTTCAACCCTGAAGCGGTCCTGCGGATGAAAGCGTCAGCGGAACGTGACATCACCGTGGGCGGTCCCGATCTCGCCGCGCAGGCGATCAAGGCTGGGTTGGTCGACGAGTATCACCTGTTCATCTCGCCCGCCGTGGTGGGAGGCGGCAATCAGTCCCTCCCCGACAATGTCCGCTTGAAGCTCGAGCTGCTGGACGAACGCCGTTTCGGCAACGGCGTGGTTCACCTCCACTACCGTACGAACACGTGAGGTGAATAGTGACACTGCCCGTGCGAGTGGGCAGCACGTCGAACGCGAGCAACGCGTCACTCCGCTCGAGCTCTTCTTCGACCTCGTCTTCGTCTTCGCGTTCACGCAGGTCACGACGGTCCTGTCGGATGATCCGACGTGGGGTGGGCTCGGGCACGGTCTCCTGATCCTCGCCGCGCTCTGGTGGGCATGGGCCGCCTACGCCTGGTTGACCAACACCGTCGATCCCGACGAGGGCGCGGTGTGGGGGGCGATGCTGGTCGCGATGGCGGCGATGTTCGTCGCCGCTCTGGCCGTCCCCGAGGTGTTCGGCCGCCACGGTGTCGTTTTCGGGGTCGCCTTCCTGATCGTGAACGTCATGTGGCTCACGCTGTACGCGCTGGCCGCACGCGGCGACCGCGACCTGCTGGCGGCGATCCTGCGGAGTGCTCCCTCGGCCCTCGCCGGTGCGGCTCTGATCGTCGCCGCGGGGTTCGTCCACGGCTGGCTGCGGCCGATGCTCTGGCTGGCGGCGGTCGCCGTCGGCTTGTTCGGCCCGCTGCTCGGAGGCATAAGCGGCTGGCGCGTCCAACCCGCGCACTTCGTCGAGCGCCACGGGCTGATCGTGATCATTGCGATCGGCGAGTCCTTGATCGCCATCGGCCTCGGGGCGAGGGGCACCGGACTCGGCAGCGGCGTGATCGTCGCCGCCGTGCTCGGCCTCGTGGTGGCGATGTCGTTCTGGTTGGCGTACTTCGACTTCTTCCAGATCCGCGGCCAGCAGCTGCTCAGCGACCGAAGCGGCGCGCAGCGCACCGCCCTCGCGCGCGATGCCTACACCTACCTGCATCTGCCGATGGTGGCGGGCATCGTCCTCTTCGCATTCGCGATGAAGACGACGCTCGCACATGTCGGCGACGAGCTCGACACGATCCCGGCGCTCGGCCTCTGCGGCGGACCCGCGCTCTACTTATTCGCCTACGTGGCGCTGCGCGTGCGTGTGTCACGCACGTTCGGTGGCGGCCGCTTGGTCGCCGCGGTCGCCTGTGCGTTGCTGTGGCCTGTGGCCGTTGTCGTGCCGGCGCTCGTCGCGCTCTCACTCGTAGCCGCCGTCTGGATCGCACTCCACGCGTACGAGATCATCTGGTGGCGCGAGGCTCGCGCGCGAACGCGCGCGCTGCGTGTGCCGGCCTCCGTTTCTGAAACAGGCGGTCACGCTTAGCCCCGAGCAAGCTCGCGGAGCTCGGTCAGTTATGCGGGTACGTGCTCGCGATCGGTCGCCACCTCGGGCTGCGCGACGATGCGGATGTAGGGCTTCGGCTCCTTCCACTCGCCGAACAACTCCTTGGCCTCGTCGTTAGAGACTGAGCCCGCGATGATCACGTCCTCGCCCTGCTTCCAATTCACCGGCGTCGAGACCTTGTGCTTCGCCGTCAACTGCAGCGAGTCGATCACGCGCAGTACCTCGTCGAAGTTGCGCCCGGTCGTCATCGGGTAGACGAGGATCAGCTTGACCTTCTTGTCGGGGCCGACGACGAAGACGTTCCGCACCGTCTGGTTGTCGGCCGGTGTCCGCGCCTTCGCGTCACCCGACACGTCGGCGGTCAGCATGCCGTACATCTTCGAGACACGGAAGTCGTCGTCACCGATGATCGGGTAGTTCGGCGCCGCGCCCTGCGTCTCCTCGATGTCACGCGCCCATGCCTCGTGATCGCCCGTCGGATCGACTGACAGCCCGATGATCTTGACGTTCCGCTTGTCGAACTCGGGCTTGATCTTGGCCATGTAGCCGAGCTCTGTCGTGCACACCGGCGTGAAATCCTTCGGATGCGAGAACAGCACGGCCCACGAGTCGCCGATCCACTCGTGGAACCGGATCGGTCCCTCAGTCGTAGCGGCCTCGAAGTCGGGCGCCGTATCGCCAATCTGCAGAGACACCTTGTTCCTCCTTGAATTCGACTTCGCCGATCTTCTCATGACGCGCGCGCCGGCTCAAATAGTTAGCCCTTGTCGTACTCGTCACGGCGGCGGAACCACGGCCCGGTCTCGTTGCGTCCCTTCGGTGCCCGGTCGAGCCACTGGTACATGCCCCAGAGGACATCCATGCCGCGGGCATACGCGGAGTAGGTGTGGTAGACGGCACCGTCCTCCCGGGCGAACGCGCTCATCCCGGGCGCCTCGCGCGTGTACGTCGCCGTGTCGGTGCCGACCATGGCCGCGAACTCGGCGACAGGGCCTTCTTCGCCCGCTTCCAGGACCGGCTTCACGTCCATTGACCGGTAGTTGTATTCCACGTCGCCTGCGCGCTGCTGCTCCTCGGTGAACGAGACGTTGAAGTCGAAGTTGAAGTCGCTCCCGAGCGAGGACGCCCACGGAAAGCTCCACCCCATCCGGCTCTTGTAGGCCTGGATGTGGGCGATGGGAGCGCGCGACACGGCCATCATCGCCAAGTCGTGATTTTCCAGGTGGACGACGAAGCCGCTGTAGCAATCCGCGATCGCCGAGCAGGCCGGGCAGCCCGCCGTGTACTCAGGGCCGAACATGAAGTGGTAGATGAGAAGCTGCGAGCGCCCTCCGAACAGGTCCGCCAGCGAAGCGTTGCCTTCGTCGGTATCGAAGCGGTAGTCCTTGTCGATCCGAACCCAGGGGAGCTGCTGCCGCTGCCTTGCCAGCTCGTCGCTGCGACGGGTCAGCTCCTTCTCGGCCTCGAGTAGCTCAAGCCGGGCCGCTAGCCACTCCTCATGCGTTCCCGTCGTGTGCTTCGTCATTCGCGTTTTCCTCCTTCAGTACTCGTCATGGCGGCGCAGCGGGAAGTCGGCGTCCCGCCCGTCGGGGATTTGGTCGAGCAGTTGGGAGTAGTAGGGAACGAGCATGAAGCGGTCGGGCGCGGTGCGCGAGTACGTGTGGTACACGACGCCGTCCTCGAGTGCGAAGACGTTCCAGCCCGGGGACTCGGCCATCCCGGAGGCCAGATCGGTTCCGACGTTCTCGGCCCAGTCTTTGAGCCAGTCGTCTGCCTCAGCGACCATCTTCGCGAGCTCCCCGGTCGCCATCTGCTCCTCGGTGAACGCGAAGTCGAAGTCGAAGTTGAAGTCGCTCCCGAACGACGACACATACGGGAACTGCCAACCCATCCGCCGCTTGTAGGCCTGCAGCTTCTCGATCGGAGCGCGGGAGATGCAGATCAACGTCACGTCGCGGTTGTTCAGGTGAACGAGAGCTGCGTCGAGGTGATCGGCCAGGCCCGTGCAGCCCGGGCAAGCGGCCTCATACGTCGGACCGAACATGAGGTGGTAGATGAGGAGCTGCGACCGGCCGTCGAACAAATCGGCGAGCGTCTTCTTCCCGTGCTCGGTGTCAAAGGTGTACTCCTTCTCGACCCGGACCCAGGGCAGCTCCTTGCGCTGCTTCGCCAACTCCTCGTCGAGGTTGCCCAGCTCTTGCTCCCGCTCGAGCAGCTCCTTGCGTGCCGCGGACCATTCCTCCTGCGTTCCGACCTTGTGCTTCGTCATCGCGTTCCCCTCCTTTGCGGTGTCTCATTTATTGACCGGCCGGGACCCGAAAACTCATCGCAACACCGAAGGCTTGACAATCGCACGGGGATTTAGTCAAATGCATAAGTCGAATGTCTAAGGTCGCCGCTCGCCCCGGATACGAGACCGAGCAAGCGCTGCTCGACGCGGCGGAGCGGCTGCTCGTCGAGGTCGGCGCATCGGGGATCACGACGCGGCGGGTCGCGGAAGAGGCCGGGGCGAACCACGGCCTCGTCCACTACTACTTCGGCTCGGTCGAGCAGCTGCTCGTGCGCGTGCTCGAGCGCTTTACCGAGCGGCGGATCGAGCGGCAGCGGCAGCTGTATGCGGCCGACGCGCCGTTCCTCGAGAAGTGGCGGACGGCGATGGCATACCTCGAGGAGGATCGTCCCTACCAGAAGATCTGGTTCGAGCTGCAGGCACTCGCGTGGAACCGGCCCGAGCTACAGGAGCGGCTCGCACGGGTGCATGCGGAGTGGCGTGCCGTCCTCACCGAGGCCTTCGCGCCCGTCCGCGAGCAACTCGGGCTCGAGCTGCCGCTCGAGGCGCTGGTCTCGCTCGTGTACACGTTCAACGAGGGGATTATGCTCGACCGGCTCTCCGGGATCGAGACCGGACACCGGGAGCTCCTCGACTGGATCGACGCCTGGATCGAGAGGAGAACGCAATGACGATCGAGCTGGCTCCCCCGACCGCGAAGGAGCAGTCGCGGGCGCGCTATCCGGATCAGGACGGCTACGTCGAGCGCGACGGCGTCCGGATCTTCTACGAGGTCTACGGCGAGGGCGAGCCGACGGTGATGTTCGTTCCGCCCTGGGCGATCGTGCACTCGCGCTGCTGGAAGATGCAAATCCCGTACTTCGCGCGGCACTGCCGCGTGGTCGCCTTCGACCCGCGCGGTAACGGGAAGTCCGATCGCCCGCGGGAGCCGGAGGCGTACAACGAGCACGAGTACGCAGCCGACGCCCTCGCGGTGCTGGACGAGACCGCTACGGAGCAGGCCGTGCTCGTGACGCTCTCGCTCGGGGCACAGCGGTGCCTGGTGCTCGCCGCGAACCACCCCGAGCGTGTCGGCGGCATCGTCTTCATCTCGCCCTCGTTGGCGATCGCGGCCGGCCACGAGTACCGCGACCTCTACCCCTTCGACGAGCAACTCGACACCGACGAGGGCTGGGCGAAGTTCAACGCCCACTACTGGCTGCGCGACTACCCGAGCTTCGTCGAGTTCTTCATGTCCCAATGCGTGACGGAGCCGCATTCCACGAAGCCGATCGAAGACGCGATCGGCTGGGGGCTGGAGACCGACGGCGAGACGCTCCTCGCCCTGTCGACCGGCCGCTTTCTCGCCGAGCCCGATCTCCGCGAGCTCTGCGCGCGCGTGCGCTGCCCCGTGCTCGTCATTCACGGCGACGAGGACGCGATCAGCCCGCACCAACGCGGCGTCGCGCTCGCCGAGGCGACGGGCGGAACGCTCGTCACGATGGAGAGCAGCGGCCACTTCCCCCACGCCCGCGACCCCGTCAAGGTGAACTTGCTCCTGCGCGACTTCATCGCGCCGCCGCCGCCGGCGCAACGCTGGGTGCGCGGCAAGTCTCGCCGCAAGCGCGCCCTCTACATCTCCTCGCCGATCGGGCTCGGCCACGCGCAGCGCGACGCCGCGATCGCAGACGAGCTGCGCAAGCTCCATCCCGACCTCGAGATCGACTGGCTGGCTCAGCATCCCGTCACGGCGGTGCTCGAGGCGCGTGGCGAGCGGATCCATCCGGCCAGCGCTTTCCTGGCCAACGAATCGCGCCACGTCGAGAGCGAGTCGGCCGAGCACGACCTGCACTGCTTCCAGGCGATCCGGCGGATGGACGAGATCCTCCTCTCGAACTTCATGGTCTTCCACGACCTCGTCCGCGAGGAGCAATACGACCTCTGGATCGGCGACGAGGCCTGGGAGCTCGACTACTACCTGCACGAGAACCCCGAGCAGAAGCAGACGCCCTACGCCTGGCTCACCGACTTCGTCGGCTGGCTGCCGATGGCGGACGGCGGCGACCACGAGGCGTTCGTGACCGGCGACTACAACGAGGAGATGATCGAGCACATCGCGCGCTTCCCGCGCGTGCGCGATCAAGCCGTCTTCGTCGGCAACCCCGACGACATCGTGCCGGAGCGATTCGCGGCCCACCTGCCCTGGATCCGCGAGTGGACGGAAGAGCATTACGGCTTCGCGGGCTACGTCACAGGCTTCGATCCCGCCGAGTTCAGCGACCGGGCGGCCCTCAGATCCGAGCTCGGCTACCGCGAGGACGAGCAGGTCTGCATCGTCACAGTCGGCGGCTCGGGCGTCGGCGCCGACCTCCTGCGGCGCGTGATCGCCGCGTTCCCCGAGGCGAAGGAGCGGGTGCCGGCGCTGCGGATGATCGTCGTCGCCGGCCCGCGGATCAACCCGGAGACGCTGCCTGCGCACGAAGGCCTCGAGGTGCGCGCGTACGTCCACCAGCTCTACCGGCACCTGGCCGCCTGCGACCTCGCGGTCGTCCAGGGCGGCCTGACGACCTCGATGGAACTGACGGCGAACCGACGCCCGTTCCTCTACTTCCCGCTCCGCCACCACTTCGAGCAGAACTTTCACGTCCGCCACCGACTAGCCCGCTACGGCGCAGGGCGCTGCATGGACTTCGAGCAGGAGACGCCGGAGACGATCGCCGCGGCGATCGCCGAGACGATCGGGCAGGACGTCGACTATCGGCCGGTCGAGTCCGACGGCGCCGCGCGGGCGGCGGCGTTGATCGCGCCGCTGCTCGAAGAGGGAAAGGGGCGAAGGCCGCGGAGGCCGCGCCCGCGCCGCAAGACAGCCGCTACATGAAAGGAGCTCACATGCACGACGGACACGACAAGCCAGCTTCGTTCCACAGCTCGCCGCAGGAAGCCATGCAAGCGCCACCGGAGGAGTTCCTCTACCTCGCCTGTCTGCACGAGGGCACAGGTGTCGAGGCGCCGGATTTCCTGGCGGTCGTCGACGCCGAACGAGGCGAGATCGTCCACGAGACGCCGATGCCGAACGTCGGCGACGAACTGCACCACTACGGCTGGAACCGCTGCAGCTCCGCCTGCCACGGGCCGGACCGCTCACACCTGATCGTGCCGGGCTTCCGCTCCTCGCGGATCCACATCGTCAACGTCGCCGACGAGCCGCGCGCGCCGCGGATCGAGAAGGTGATCGAGGCGGAGGAGATCGTCGCGAAGACCGGTTACACGAGGCCCCACACCGTCCACTGCATGCCCGGCGACAACGTCGTCGTCAGCATGCTCGGCGACGCCGACGGCAACGGCGCCGGCGGCTTCGCGGTGCTCGACGCGAAGACGTTCGAGGTCAAGGGCCGCTGGGAGAACGGCGGCGAGACACCACCGCTCAACTACGACTTCTGGTACCAGCCGCGCAAGAACGCGCTCGTGTCTTCCGAGTTCGGCGAGCCGAACGCCTACGAGCCCGGCTTCGACCTCGCCGACGTCACAGCCGGCCGCTACGGCAGCAGGCTCCATTTCTGGAACCTCGAGCAGCGCAGACTCGAGCAGACGGTCGAGCTCGGGGAGACCGGGCTGATCCCGCTCGAGGTGCGCTGGCTCCACGACCCCGACGCCGAGCAGGGCTTCGTCGGCGCGGCACTCTCGAGCACGATGTGGCGCTTCCACCGCGACAACGGCGGTTGGGCCGCCGACCAAGTGATCGCCGTCGAGAGCGTCGAGCTCGAGGGCTGGCCTTTTCCGGTACCGGGGCTGATCACCGACCTGCTCGTCTCGATGGACGACCGCTTCCTCTACTTCCAGAACTGGCTGCACGGCGACCTGCGCCAGTACGACATCTCCGACCCCTCCAACCCGAAGCTGACCGGCAAGCTCTGGCTCGGGGGTCTGCTCGGCAAGCCGAGCGACGCCGGCCGTGAGCTGAGCGGCGGACCGCAGATGATCCAGCTCTCGCTCGACGGGCGCCGCCTCTACGTCACCAACTCGCTCTACTCGACCTGGGACAACCAGTTCTACCCAGAGCTCCGCTCGTGGTTGCTGCGGATCAACTGCGACCCGAACGGCGGTATGGAGATCGACCGCGACTTCTTCGTCGACCTGCACGACCGCCCCGAAGGCCCGGCGCGCGCACACGAGGTACGCCTCCAAGGCGGCGACTGCACGACCGAGATCTTCCAATGATCATCGGCCACATCGTTGGGATCCCGGTCGAGGAGAGCGTGCTGCAACTCGCGCCGGCCGGCGCGGCGATGGTGACGGCGGTCGCAATCGTCGGCCGGACGGGGCTCGGCCGGCTACGCCGCCGACTCCGTCGCCGGGCGCAGCACAAGAACGGGGTCCGCTTGTAAACCGCGGGGCGTATCCAATGAATTACCGGAGCGCTGACTCCACCTTTTCGATCGCGCCTCCCTCCGTGGTCTCTCCCCCGCCGGCCGCGTCGGCCACCGACTGGGCGACCTCGACCACGAATTGCCGATATGACTCCAGCTCGTCGGGCGCCTTCGACTCGAGCGTCGTCTTCGCGGTCTGCAACGCCTCCAGCGTCTCGTTCTCCACCTCATCGGGTGAGGACATGAGGCCGAACCCGGTGCCGCGGACGTTCGCGAGTTCGCGGACCAACTCGCTGGAGCTGCTCTGCTTCGCCTGTGCCACGTGCTTACCGAGCGCACCGGCCTCCTTGAACGAGTCGAAAAAGCTGCGGTCGCTCAGCGACACGAGCAGGCCGGCTCCCGTAACACCCTTCTGCAACGCCTCCCACTCCTGGTCGGTGAAGTCGGTCTTCTTCGCCATGGATCCCCCTTCGATTCGAACGATTCTTCTCTACACGCTGCCCGATTGTTCCTGTGCGAGCTCCTTCAGAGTCGCACGTCGTGTTGACTGTCGCCGTGGCGACGATGGCCGACGTGGACGACCTGGCGCTCGCGCTGCCGCAGACGACGAAGGAGGTCTCGGACGACGGGAGACCGACGTACCTCGTGCACGGGAAGATGTTCTGCTTCCACCGGAGCCCGCGGGCCGACGCCGTCGACGCGGACACGGGCGAGCGGCTCGACGACGTGTTCGTTTTTCGAGTTGCCGACCTCGACGTCAAGGAGCTCCTGCTCAGTGACGCCCGCGGCCATTTCTTCACGACGCCGCACTGGAACGGGTACGCCGCCGTGCTGCTGCGGATTCCGGATCTCGAGGACATCGACCTCGACGAGTTGCGCGACCTGATCGTCGAGGCGTGGCTGACGCGAGCGCAGAAGCGCGTGGCGAAAGCGTGGCTGGCCGAGCACGAACCCGAAGCAGGTTGAGGAGTCCACCGCACGCGCGCGTCGTCTCCGCCTCGGTCCTCTACTCCGCTCCTCCGAGTGCGCGGCGCGCCTGCGCGCTGAGCGGCGCCGGCCGCCCGTCGGCGTCGACGTGGACGACGGTATGGCGGCCGCGGATACAGACATCGGCGTCGCGGCGGATCACCCAGCCGTAGGTCACCGAGCTCGTGCCGACGCGTTCGGCGGTGAGCTCGAGCTCGAACTCGTCCTCGAAACGCAGAACCGCGAGGTATTCGGCCTCGACCGCACGGCGCGGATAGTCGGCCCAGGCGTCGAGCAGGCCGAGCGAGCGCAGCAGCGCCGTCTCTGCTGCCTCCGCCCAACGAAACGCCGCGGTGAAGTGGATTCGGCCGCCCGCGTCCGTGTCGATCCACGCGACCCGCGATCGTGCGACGTGGCGAGGCGCGGCAGTCATCAGGCCGGTCTCGTACGTCGCTCGCGCGCGCGCAGCTCGTACTTCTTGACCTTGCCCGTCGACGTTTTCGGCAGCTCGCCGAACTCGATCTCGTCCGGCGCCTTGAAGCCCGGCAACGTCTCGCGCGAGAAGGCGATCAGCTCCTCGGCCGAGAGCGTCGCGCCGTCCCTGAGAGCGACGAAACCTTTCGGGCGCTCACCCCACTTCTCGTCCGGGATCGCGACAACGGCCGCCTCGAGCACGTCCGGATGCCGGACGAGCGCGCTCTCGACCTCGATCGTCGAGATGTTCTCGCCGCCGGAGATGATGATGTCTTTGGCGCGGTCGCGCACCTCGACGTAGCCGTCGGGATGCATCACGCCGAGGTCGCCGGAATGGAACCAGCCGCCGCGGAACGCCTCGGCGGTCGCCTGCTCGTCGCGAAAGTAGCCCTTCATGACGTTGTTGCCTCGCATCACGATCTCGCCCATCGTCTCACCGTCCGCCGGGACGTCCTGCAGCCCGTCGTCGACCACGCGCACGGGATCGGATAGCACGTAATGCACGCCTTGGCGCGCTTTGAGTCGCGCCCGCTCGCGCGCGTCGAGGTCGTCCCAGGCCGGGTTCCACTCGCAGATCGTGGTCGGGCCGTACGTCTCGGTGAGGCCGTAGATGTGGTTGATCTCGAAGCCGAGCTCCTCCGCGCGCTCGATCACCGCAGCCGGAGGCGGAGCCCCACCCGTCGCCACGAGCACGGGCTGCTCGAGGCGGCGGGCTGCTGCGTCGGCGCAGAGCATCACGAGCACCGTCGGTGCGCCGCTCAGGTGCGTGACGCCCTCGTCGTCGATCAGCCGCCAGACGAGCGGCGGGTCGACCTTCGGCAGGCAGACGTGCGTCGCGCCCGCAGCCGTCACGGCCCAGGTGAAGCACCAGCCGTTGCAGTGGAACATCGGCAGCGTCCAGAGATAGACGGAGCGCGGGTCGAGCCGGGCGTGCGCGAGCTCCGCGAGCGCGTTGAGGGTCGCGCCGCGGTGCGTGTACATGACGCCCTTCGGCCGTCCGGTCGTACCACTGGTGTAGTTGATGCTGATCGTGTCGTCCTCGCTCTCGAGCCGATCCTCGGGCTCGCCGTCGCCAGCGGCTTCGAGGAACGCGTCGTAGTCGCCGGCTCCGCAGACCAGCACGCGCTCGACGCCGGCGTCATCGACGAGGTCGCGCAGCGACTCGTGGACGACGACGATTCGCGAGCCGGAATGCTCGAGGATGTAACCGATCTCGTCACGTGTCAGCCGCGTGTTGATCGCGACGAGGACCGCGCCTGCGCGTGGCACGCCGAAGTGCGCCTCGAGCAGCTCGTGGACGTTCGGCGCGAGGAACGCGACGCGATCGCCGTGCGCGATCCCGCTCGCCTGGAGCGCGACGGCGAGCCGCCGCACCCGCTCGCGCACTTCGGCCCAGGTGAAGCGAAGCGTGCCGTCGACGACCGCGGTCCGACCGGGGAAGACGAGTGCGGTCCGCTCGAGGAATGCGAGCGGCGTCAGCGGTGAGTGTGAGACACCGGTCATTGCGGATAGAGCACGAGTTGCGTACAGCGGAAGACGGCGATCGGCCGTTCATCGTCGTCGCAGTACACGGTTGCATCCCAGACGTGGGTGGTGCGTCCCAGGTGGACGGCGCGCGCCTCACAGCGCAACACGCCGTCGCGCACGGCACGCAGGAAGTTCGCCTTGAGCTCGAGCGTCGTGAAGGTCTCCGCCTCGTCCGGGAGGTGCGCGACGCAGGCGTAGCCCGCGGCCGTGTCGGCGAGAGTGACGACGCTGCCCGCGTGGATGAAGCCGTTCGGCGCCAACAGCTCCTTGCGCAGAGGGAACTCGGCCCGCAGCACTCCCGGCTCCACGCCTGTCACGACGAAGCCGAGATAGTCCAGCAGTGACTCGCGGCCGAGGCGGTTGAAGTAGTCGGGATCGCGCTCGGTGCGGAGCTTCATGCGAAGGCGCCGGCGCCGTTCAATCCCAGGTGCGCCGATCGACGATGAGCGGTTCGTCGTCGGTGATCGCGTCGACGAGAACCACTTCCGCGTCGAAGCGAAGACCGGAGCGGATGCGCTCCTTGACCACGGCCGCGATCTCCGGGTCACCGGCAACGACCTCGCAGCGCAGCGTGTCCCGGTGGTTCTCCCGGTCGACGACAAGCCGGAAGCGCTCCACGCCGGCAACGCCGCCGACCGCAGCCTGCGCCTGGCGCGGGTGGAGGAACATCCCGCGCACCTTCACCGCCTCGCCCACCCGGCCGAGCCAGCCGACGAGCCGGGGCGTCGGCCGGCCGCACGGACACGGCTCCGTCATGAACGCCGAGAGGTCGCCGGTGCCGAGGCGGATGAGCGGATACTCGGGCGAGAAAACAGTAACCACGACCTCGCCCTCACTCCCATCCCACAGCGACTCGCCGGTCGTCAGGTCGCAAATCTGCACGAGCGCCTCGTCGGGAACGTGCAGCCCCTCGCGCAACTCGCACTCGTAGCCGAGGATGCCGGCCTCGGCCGTGCCGTATCCCTGGCGCACGGTCGACACGCGTTGCTCGAGCCAGGCGCGCAACGACGGAGGCAGCGGCTCGGCCGCGACGAACGCACGCTCGAGCGCCCACGACGCGGGGTCGAGGCCGGTCTCCTCCGCGCGCTCGAGCAACGCCTTCAGGTAACTCGGCAAGCCGACGTAGGCAGTCACGCCGAGATCGCGACAGCAGCGCGCCTGGAGCTCGATGTTTCCGACGCCGGCGGGAACGACCGTCCCGCCGAGCGCGAAGATGCCCTGCTCGAACATCGCGCCGAGCGGCGAGAGGTGGTACGAAGCAGCGTTCAGGACGATGTCGTCGGCGCCGAAGCCCGCGCACGCGAGAGCCGGCGCAACACGCCACGGGTCGGCCACCGCGGGCTCGGGCTCGTACAGGGGCCCGGGCGACTGGAAGACACGGCGGATCTTCGGCCCGTCAGCAAGGAGCCCGCCGAACGGTGGCGTTGCCGCCTGGAGGTCGATGAGCTGGTCCTTGGAGAGGACGGGCAGGCGGTCGAGCGCGGCGACGTCCGCGATCTCCTCTGGCTCCAATCCGGCCGCGCGGAGGCGCGACGCGAACATGGCGACGCGTGCGGCAGCCTCGGGAACGAGCGCCGCGATGCGCTCGTCGAAGGTGCGCGCGTAGAGCTCAGGGGACACGAGTTCTTAAAGCCATCGCTTCCTCCGCTTGTAGTGCTTGACCTCGCGGTAGCTCTTCCGGTCGCCGGTCTCCGTGAGCCCGAGGTAGAACTCCTGAACGTCTGGATTGCCGGCGAGCTCGGCCGCAAGCCCCTCGAGCACGATCCGCCCGCCTTCCATCACGAAGCCGCGGTCCGCGACCTCGAGCGCAAGCCGGGCGTTCTGCTCGACGACGAGCATCGTTGTCCCGAGCTCCTCGTTGAGGCGGTGGACGATCTCGAAGATCTCAGTCACCAGTTTGGGAGCGAGCCCGAGCGACGGCTCGTCGAGCATCAGCAGCTTGGGATGAGTCATCAGCGCGCGGCCGATCGCAAGCATCTGCTGCTCGCCGCCCGACAGGTAGCCGGCGCTGGCGCGACGGCGCGCTTTCAGGCGCGGGAAGTAGTCGTAGACGAGCGCGAGGTCCTCGGCGAGCGCGCCGTTGCGGACCGTGTACGCGCCCGCACGAAGGTTCTCCTCCGCGGTGAGGTGCTCGAAGACGCGCCTGCCTTCCATCACCTGGCTGATTCCGAGCCGCACGATCTCGGCTGCATCGCGGTCGCCGAGCCGCTCTGCCCCATAGGTGATCTCGCCCTCGGTGATCTCGCCGTTCTCGGACGGAAGTAGACCGGAGATCGCCTTCAGCGTCGTCGACTTGCCCGCGCCGTTCGCGCCGAGCAGCGCGACGACCTCGCCGTCGCCGACGGTGAGCGAGAGGCCGCGCAGGACGAGGATCACCTCGTCGTAGATCACCTCCACGTTGCTGAGCTCGAGCACTGCGCGACCTCTCTGTGTTTCCTACGGGACGACGAACCCCGTCGTCTTGGTGAACTTGCCGTCCTTGATCGTGTAGATCCGCGAGCCCTTCATCCCATCGTGGCTCGTCTTGCTGAACTTGATCGGGCTCGTGACTCTGCCCGTGACGAACGCCCCCATCGTCTCGAGGGACGTCTTGATGTTGGTGCCGTTCAGATCCTTTTTGTCAGTGATCGTCTTGTCGATGCCCTTCAGCATCACGGCCATCGTGTACCAGCCCTGCAAGAACCCGAGGCCCACGGTCGCGAGGCTCCTGTGGCGGTTCTTGAGCCATTTGGCCGGCTCTTTGTCCCCGGGGACGCCGTATGAGACCGGCGTCCACGGCTGCACCGCCAGCACCCCGTTCGCGGCGTCGCCGGCAAGCCTGACGAAGACCTCGCTGCCGCAGTAGTTCAGACAGACGATCTTCATGTTCAGGCCCAGGCGCTTGACGTCCTTCGCGAGAATCGAGGCCGGCGTCGGCACGTTCTGGACGATGATGTAGTCCACCCCCTGCGACCGCGCCTGCAAGAGCTGGGAGTCGAACGCCGTCGTCCCCGTGATCATCGGGTATGCCTTGAAGCCAAAGTTGAGACTCTTCGCCTTGATGTAGTCCTGCAGCCCGGAGATCGGGGCGGTGCCGAACGCGCTGTTGTTGTGGAAGAACGCGATCTCGTGGTGCCCCGGACGCGTCCTCGCGATGTGCTTGGCCGCGATCTGGGCCTGGGCGGTGTAGTTCGTGGCGACGACGAAGTTGTACGGAGTGTCGCGCGGGTCGGTCAACTGCTCGGCGTAGGACGCCGACATGAACGGGAGCTTGTCCCGGGTGATCGAGGGAACGAGCGCCGTCGTGTCCGCCGTGCCCCAACCCATGATCGCCACCGCGTTGCCGCCGGAGATCTGTGAGTAGATCTGCTGCGCCTTGGCAACGTTGTAGGCGTAGTCCTGCGCCCCCAGGGCGATACGGCGGCCCTTGACGCCGCCCCTGCGGTTCTTCCAATCGACGTAGGCCTTCTCGCCGTCGCAGTACGACGTGCCGATGTCGGACGTCGGCCCGCTCAGGTCGCAGAGCGCCCCGATAGCGATCGGGCTCGCCGTGCTGCCGGCGAGGCCGCCGGAGGTCCCCGCGAGCACGACCACGACCAGTGCGGCGAGTGCGGCCGCTCCTAGGCGAATTTTCATCGTTCCTCCCTTCGTGCGGCGAACGCCGCGCCGGACACTAGTAACGAAATGGCCATAACCGGAAGTAGTCCTTCGCCCGCTGCCAGATCCGGGCCAATCCCTTCGGCTCGAAGACGAGGAAGAGCATGATCGTCAGCCCGAAGATGACCTGCTGAATCGCGGGCAGGTTGGTTTGGATGAAGCCGAGCGAGCCGTGCAGCTCGTTGCTGAGTTGCTGCAGCCCCGCAGGTAACGCGACGATGAACGCGGCGCCGTAGATCGCTCCAGAGACGCTGCCGAGCCCGCCGATGATGATCATCGCCAGGTAGAGGATCGAGACGTCGATCGTGAAGCGCTCCCAGGTGAGGATCGACGTCCAGTAAGCGGTGAGCGCGCCCGCGACACCTGCGAAGCCGGTCGAGAGCGCGAAGGCGAGGATCTTGTAGCGCGCCGTGTTGACGCCGATCGCCTCGGCGGCGACGTCCTGGTCGCGGATCGCGACGAACGCGCGGCCGACACCGGTGCGGAAAAGGTTCGTCGCCACGATCGCCGCGAGCGCGGCGAACACCGCGATCACCCAGTACCACTGCGCGTCACCCGAGGGCACCCAGCCGAAGATCTTCGTGGGTTCGCTGATCACCAGGGGCTCGGCGGCGCCGAGGAAGCTCCAGTGGATGATCGCCCACTGGATGATCACCTGCGAGGCGAGCGTCGCGATCGCGAGGTAGAGACCCTTGAGGCGCAGTGCCGGCAGGCCGAAGAAGGCGCCGATCGCGGCGCTCACCAGCCCCGCGACGAAGATCCCGACGAGCGGCGGGAGCGAGGAGTGGATGGAGATCAGGCCGGCCGTGTATGCGCCGACCGCGAGGAACCCGCCCTGGCCGAGGCTGATCTGTCCCGTGTAGCCGACGAGGATGTTCAGGCCGATCGCGCCGATCACGGCAATCCCGATGTCGTCCAGCACGTGGATCCAGTACGGGGAGGCGACGAAGGGTGCGGCAACCACCGCGGCAAGCACGAGCGCGAGCCGGACGTACTCGGTGAGCGTGTGGCGGAGCGCGAGGTCGGCCCGGTAGGTCCGGTGGTAGACGCCGGTCGTGATCGAAGACACGGCTAGACGCGCTCGATTCGCTCTTGGCCGAACAGGCCGTAGGGCTTCACGAGGAGGATAAGCACGAGCGCGACGTACGGCACGAGCTCCTGCGTGCCGGTGATGTTGATCTTGGTGAGCTGCTGGTCGAGGTAGAAGCCGCTGTACTGCTGGAGCAGGCCGATGACCGCGCCTCCGACGACCGCTCCGGGAACGGAATCCAGCCCGCCGAGGATGACGACGGGGAAGACGAGCAGGCCGAATGAGCTCAGGTCCAGCGACACACCCGTGAGATTCGCGATGAGCATTCCCCCGCCGACGGCGGTGACGCCGGCGAGCGCCCACGCGAGCGCGATGACGCGGCTGACGCTGATCCCCACCGACAGCGCCGCCTGCTGGTCGTCGGCGACCGCGCGCATCGCGATGCCGTGCCTCGAGCGCCGGAAGAACAGCACGAAGCCGACGAGCACGACCGCGACCAGGCCGATCGCCCAGAGGCGGTTCTGTCCGACCTCGGTCCCGAGAACGCTGACGTTGTCGGAGGGAATAAACGCGGGGAAGCCGCTCGCGTTCGGTCCCCAGATCCAGAGGACAGCGCCGCCGAGCACGTAGGCGAGGCCAACCGTGACCATGATCACGGAGATGACGGGCTGCCCGACGAGCGGACGGAGAGCTAGGCGCTCGACGACGAGCCCCAGGGCGATGGCGACAACGATCGCGGCGACGACTGCGAGCTCCCACGGCAGGCCCCAGCGCACGATCGCGGCCCAGAGGACGTACGCGCCGACCAGGAGGAACTGGCCCTGCGCGAAGTTGATTACGCCCGAGGCCTTGTAGACGAGCACGAAACCGAGTGCGGCGAGCGCGAGGATCGCGCCGTTCGAGAGCCCGGCAATCGTCAACTGCACGAAGATGTCCATCAGCGCCTCGTTCCCGCGAGCGACCGGCGCGCCGGCACCGCCGTGCCGTTCGTCGACGCGATCCGCAGCGAGATCGCGCGCTCGGCCTTCGAGCCGTCCTGATACGTCACGGTGCTCGACACGGTCACCTCGGCCGCGTCGCCGAAGAGCGCCTCGATCACGTCGCCGTAGCGCGAGTTGATCGTCCCACGGCGCACCTTCCGGGTCCGCGTCAGTTCTTCGTCGTCGGCGTCGAGCTGCTTGTGCAGGAGCACGAAGCGGCGGATGCGCGTTGCTTCCGGCAGGTCCTCGTTCGCGCGCGCAACCGCTTCCGCGATCAACTCGTACACCTCCGGCTTCTGCGCGAGGTCGGTGTACGTCGTGTAGTTGAGGCGCTTGCGCTCGGCCCACGTCCCGACGGTGTCCATGTCGATCGAGACCATCGCTGCGACGTGCAGCCTGTCTTCGCCCCCGAAGACGACGGCCTCCTCGACGTAGGGGCTGAACTTGAGCTTGTTCTCGACGAACGCGGGACTGAAAACGGTCCCGTCGGCCGCCTTCAGCACGTCTTTCGCGCGATCGATCACGACGAGATGGCTGTCCTCGTCGAGGTAGCCCGCGTCTCCTGTGTGCAGCCAACCGTCGCGGAGCGCTGCCTCGGTGGCCTCCTCGTTGCGGAAGTAGCCGCTGAACACGGCCGGCGAGCGGAGCAGGACCTCACCGTTCTCGCCGATCGCGACCTCGGTTCCCGGGATCCCGACCCCGACGGTGTTGAAGCGAATGTCGTCGTCGCGATGGATGACCGCGATACCGCAGATCTCCGTCTGCCCATAGATCTGCTTGAGGTTGACTCCGATCGAGTGGAAGAAGCGGAACACGTCCGGCCCGAGCGGGGCGCCGCCCGTGTACGCACGGCGGAGCTTGCTGAGACCCAGCTGGTTGCGCACCGGACGGAGCGCGACCGGCTCGGCCAGCCGGTGGGCAAGCCACAGCCCAGGGCCGAGGCGCTTGCCGGAGAGGCGTCGATCCGCCGCGCGCGCGCCAACCGCAGATGCGCGCGCGAAGACCGTGCGCTTGAGCCAGCCCGCGTCGCTGAGATGCACCTGGACCGACGAGAGCAGGCTCTCCCAGATGCGCGGCGGGCTGAACATCACACGCGGACCGATCTCGCGCAGGTCGCTGCGCACTGTCGCCGCGTCCTCAGGGAAGCTGAGCGTGAAGCCGCTCTGCAGCCCGCAGGCGAACGCGAGCATCTGCTCGCCGATCCACGCAAGCGGCAGGAAGCTCACGTACTCGTCGTCCGGCGCGATCGGGTCGACGGACATGAGGCTCCGGCCCATCGCGAGCAGGTTCGCGTAGCTCAGCATCGCGAGCTTCGGCGCGCCTGTCGTTCCGGAGGTCGTGCAGAGGATCGCGGTGTCCGCTGCTTCACCACGGGCCACTTCCGCATCCAGCCAGCCGGAGTGCTCGCGCTCGAACGTGTCGCCCAGCCGCTCGACCTCGTCGAAGTCGAGCAGGAACTCGAGACCGTAGTGCTCCAGACCTCGGGGGTCGTAGTAGACGATGCGCTCGACCGTCGGCAGGCGGCCAGCGTCGCGCAGCGCAAGCAGCTTGTCGACCTGCTCTTGATCCTCCGCGACGACGATCCGCACCTGCGCGTGCTCGAGCACGTGATGGATCTCGTCCACCACGCCGTCGGGATAGAGACCGACCGACATGCCGCCGAGCGACTGCGCCCCGAGTTCCGCGATCACCCATTCCGGCCGGTTGTCGCCGAGGATCGCAAGCGCCTCGCCGCGCCGGAAGCCGAGTGAGGCGAGGCCCTGCGCAAACGCGCGGACGCGGCGGTGGTACTCGACCCACGTCGTCGGCTGCCAGATGCCGAACCGCTTCTCCTGCAGAGCGATCCGCCGGTTGCCGTGAAGCTCGGCGAACGTGGCCAGAAGCTTGGGGAAGGTCGTTGCTTCGCTCACGCGCGCCCCTCGCCGGCGTCGCCTCCCGGCCGGCGGAGCCGGCCTCCGGCGACGCCTGACGCCGCTCGCGGCACGGTGCCTTCCAGGCCCGTATTACCCATACTGTGCCCTCCGGCCCCGCACCGCGAGCGGCGCCCGAGGAACGCGCGAGCATTTGCTTTTGAGACACGACGTCTCATGCTGCCCGCTCGCCGAGGTAGGCCTCGATCACCTTCGGGTCGCGCGCGACCTCGGCCGGGTCGCCGTCCGCGATCACCACGCCGAAGTCGAGCACTGTGACGCGGTGGGAAATGTCCATGACGACTGCCATGTCGTGCTCGACCAGGACGACCGTGACGCCGGCGAGCTCGTTCACGTCGAGGATGAAGCGGACGATGTCCTCCTTCTCTTCGGCGTTCATGCCGGCCATCGGCTCGTCGAGAAGCAGGATCGCCGGCTGAAGGCAGAGCGCGCGCCCGAGCTCGACGCGCTTCTGGAACCCGTACGAGAGGCGTCCGACCTCGTGCTTCCGCACCGCCTGCAGCTCGAGGAAGTCGACGACCTCCTCGACGAGCTCGCGGTGCCGGATCTCCTGCCGTTGGGCCGGGCCCCAGTAGAGAAGAGAGGAGAAGAGGTTGTGCCGCATGTGCACGTGCCGGCCGAGCATCAGGTTCTCGAGCACGGTCATGTGTCGAAAGAGCTCGATGTTCTGGAAGGAGCGCGCGACGCCCCAGCCGGCGATGCGGCTCGGGCGCGTCCGCGTGAGCTCGTGGACCGTGCCGTTGTGGAGCCTGATCGCGCCCGTTTGTGGGCGGTACAGCCCGCTCACGCAGTTCAGCAGGCTCGTCTTCCCGCCGCCGTTCGGGCCGATAACGGCGTGGATGTCGCCCTGGCGCACCGTAAGCCTGACGTCGTTCAATGCAACGACGCCGCCGAAGCTCAGGCCGATGCTCTCGACTTCGAGCTGCGTCGCACCCCGCTCGAGGCTGCTTCCACTGAGGTTGTGGCGGTAGCCGCGCGTCACGATTAGCGGAATACCCTTTCCTGCGAAAGTCGACCGTAATTATTGCCCGGCTGCGCGTTGGGCGACGTTCAGCTTGACCTTCTTGTCGCGGATCGCGTCTGGTTGTCGGCTCGCGCGGTGGCGTGTTTACTTAGGGCGTCACGAGTGATGCGAGGCGCTCGATCCCGTCGTCGATCAGCGTCTCGTTGACGAGGCTGAACGACAGGCGCACATTGTCGGCGCCGCGCCCGCCGGGGAAGAACAGCGAACCGGGAACGATGCCGACGCCCTGCTCGACAGCCCGCAGCGCGAGATCACCGGCGTCCGCGCCGGCCGGCAGCGTCAGCCACGAGAAGAAGCCGCCTTGTGGGCTCGTCCAACGCACGTCAGCCGGCATGCAACGCTCGAGCGCGGCCAGTAGACGCTCGCATTTGCGTCGGTACAGCTCGCGCGACACGGTGAGTTGCTCGTCGATCCACCCGCGGCGCACATACTCCTCGAAGAGGCGCTGGCCGAGCGCACCCGCGCACTGGTCGGTGTTCTGCTTCGCCGACACGAGTTGCGCGCAGACCTCGGCCGGGCCGACCGCCCAGCCGAGCCGCACACCCGGAAAGAACGTCTTCGAGGTCGTGCCCGCCTGCACGACAACGTCGGGCGCGAGGCTCCAGAGGCTCGGCGCCGCGTCGCCCTCGAAGCCGAGCTCACGGTACGCAACGTCCTCGACAACGAGGAACCCTTGGCGGCGGGCGAGCTCGACCAGCAGCCCACGCCGCTCGACAGACATGCTGACGCCGGCCGGATTCTGGTGGTCGGGGATCGTGTAGACGAGCTTCGGGCGCAGCCCACCGGCGACGCGTCGTTCCAATTCGTCGACGTCGAGTCCCTGGTCGTCGATCGGAACGACAACGAGGTCGGCTTCGAAGCTGCGGAACGCCATGATCGCGCCCAGATACGTCGGGCCCTCGACCACCACGACGTCGCCGCGGTCGAGGAACGACTTGCCGACGAGCTCGAGCGCCTCGATCGCGCCGCTCGTGATGAGCAGCTCGTCGTCGGCCGGGCGGCGACCCTGCAGAACGTCGAGCCGTCCTGCGAGCGCGTCGAGCGGCCCGGCCAGCCCGCGCGTCGGCGCGTACTGGAACGCGGCCGTCTCGCCCGTCGCGGCGAACTCCTCGAGCAGCGCGGAGGCGCGCTCGCGCGGGAACGTCCGCGGGTCGGGAAAGCCGCCTGCGAACGAGATCACGTCCGGCCGGCCTAGGAACGAGAGCACCGTCGCGATCCCTTCACCGACATCCCCTCGCGTTCGTGCGGCGAAGAGCCGCTGCCAGCGTGCCGCCTCGGGCGTGACCGCCATGGCGACCGACTATAGAGGTGCGATCCTCAGCCGTGCCGCCCGTCGAGCCGGATCGTCCACGGGTCGATCGTGTCGACCCTGAGATGCGTCTCGCTCCACGGATCGCGCGCGAGCGTGGCGCGGATCGCGTCCTCCGACTCCGCCTCGACGGCGTGCACGACGCGGTGCTCGTCGGCAAGCGGTCCGCCGAGGACGATGAAGCCGTCGTCGACGAGCCCGTCCATGAAGGCCGCGTGCTCGTCCCAGCCGGACTGCTCCTCCAGGGGCCGCGACGCGTCCCACTCGGGGCCGGAGCGATGGATCACGACGTGGAACATCATCGCGTCAACTCCATGATCCAGTTCGACTCGAAGCTCCGGCCGTCGTCGAACGAGAACGATTGCTCCCAGCGCGCAGACGAGCGCGTGATGCCCGTCCAGTCGAAGCGCACCTTGACCGGCCGCCCGTCGAGCGTGTCGTCGCACTCGAAGCGGCCCTCGCCGTCGCGGAAGCGGCCGGCGACCGGCGTGTCGAGCCGCCCACGCCCCGTCGTCGATGCCCACCAGATCCGCCACAGCCCCGACTCGGGGTCGAAGAGACGCAGCCCGAAACCCTGGTAACCCTCGCGCCCCGGGAAGTCTGGTGCCGAGTAGTGGTCGCAGTTGCCGAGCCCGCCCAGGATCGGGTGCACGTGGACCGTCGCCGCGAACTCGACCCAGTTCGACCCCTCCGCAAGCGGGTCCTCGAGCTTGCGGTTCGCGATCCGCCACTCGCCGAAGAGGAAGTCGAAATCGTGCTCACTCATTGCGACTCCTTTCTTTCCATCCCCTGCAGCAGCGACCGCGACGTCGGTGCCAACCGCAGCACCTGAGCGTCGTCGCCGTTCCGCCTCGCGGCACGTTCGAGGCTGCCGCGATCTGCGAAGCCGGCGAACCAGACGAACACGTGCTCGCCCTCGCGGACGGGCAGGCTCGGAAACGTGTTCTCGCTCGTCTCGGTGACGAAATACGCGAGGACTGAACCTCCGCTCTCTTTCACCGTCGGCGCGATCGCGTCCTCGAACGACGACACGGCGCCCGGCTCTTCGGCGGGATCACCGAGTTGCAGGACGGAAGCCATGACGTAGCCGCCTCCTCCGTTGCGCTCCCGGCCCAGCACGAAGCCGGAGTGCGGGCGGGCCGGCCGCAGCAGCAGCACGTCGTCGGAGTCGATCATCGTCGCGTTCGCCGCCTCTCGATGCGCCTTCCAGACCGGGCCGCCGTAGAAGGCGGCCAGGCCCCGCGCGCGTTCCGCCATGTCCGGGAAGCCGCGCAGCCAGACGAACCTGTCGGGATCGTCGAGGTCGCGGAACTGGCCGATGACCTGCATCCCATCCTGCTCCTGGGGCTCCACGAGCCGAGAGTCGAAGAGGTCGATCAGGACGTCCCGGCGGCCCGGGCAGAGCGTGTATTGCCGTAGCTCGACGATCGCCGGCACGCCGGAATCCTGCCCGACCACTGGCCTTGTGGAAAGATCCACCACGATGGATGTTGATGAGGCCAGATGGTTGACCTGGGAGCCGGGCCACGGCGAGACCCTGCGCGCGGCGCTCGAGCGAACGCTGCGCGAGGCGATTCGCACCGGGGCCCTTCGCGAAAGCGTGCGGCTGCCGTCCTCGCGGGCCCTGGCGCAGGCGCTTGGAGTGTCACGCGGCGTCGTGAGCGACGCGTACGGCCAGCTCGAGGCCCAGGGCTTCCTCGTCACGCGCTCGCGCACCGCACCGGTCGTGGCCCGCGTGCCCCGGACGGACGTCGTCCGGCGCGAGCCGGAGGCGCCGGCCCGCGCTCCGCGCTACGACCTGACACCGACGACGCCGGACGTCACGCTCTTCCCGCTCGCGCGCTGGCTAGCGGCGGCGCAGCACGTCGCTCGCCGCGCGAGCACCACGACGCTCGACTATCGGGAGCCGCGCGGCGAGAGAGTCCTGCGCGAAGCGCTCGCCGACCATCTCGGTCGCACGCGCGGGGTGATCGCCGAGCCGGAGCAGATCGTCGTCGTGCAGGGCAC
>WNGA01005765.1_pt1 | contig 23453 bp, 21 predicted proteins | sample 5400061 | NCBI WGS metagenome assembly WNGA01 (sample SAMN13153366, study PRJNA577476) | soil metagenome | isolation source: 100 cm soil or saprolite under grassland replicate 2 | place: USA:California | collected 2016-06-15
AGCTCGCGATCTCCGCGGACTCCATCGAGATCACGGCCGACACCACGCTCAAGCTGAAGGCCGGGAGCGTGGAGATCCAGGCGGACGGCGAGGTCAAGATCTCCGGCTCGCTCATCAGGCTGAACTAGAGCGAGGAGGGTATATGGGACAGCCGGCGGCGAGACAGGGAGACCAGGTGATGGGGAACGACGTGCACATCGTCCTGGTCCCGGCGCCGCCCGGTCCGCCGGTCCCGACGCCGCTCCCCCACCCCTTCTCGGGGGTCCTCGTGCAGTCGCTGTCCACCGACGTCCTGATCGACGGCATGCCCGCCGCCACCATCGGCAGCGTCGCGCTGAACCAGCCACCCCACCTGCCCACACCCCCCGGCACCTCGTTCACGGTTCCGCCCACCAACCAGGGAACCATCCAGAACGGCTCGGCCACCGTGTTCATCGACGGCAAGCCGGCCGCCCGCCTGGGCGATCCCGTCCTCACCTGCAACGACCCCGCCCCTGCCCCCACGTGCGCCATCGTCGCCGGCTCGAACACGGTGCTGATCGGGTGATGGTCGGATGAGCCCGGAGCGGGATTTCGTCGGGCGGGGGTGGGCCTTCCCGATGGGCGTCGGGCCCAGGGGAGGCATCGCCATGATGTCCGGGGACGAGGACGTCGACGCCGCCCTCCGCCTGATCCTGTCCACGGCGCCCGGCGAACGGGTCATGCGGCCGGACTTCGGCTGCGGGATCTGGGACCTGCTGTTCGCTCCCGTGGAGCCGAACACCCTGGGGCTGATGGTGCAGGCCGTCCGGGAGGCCGTCGGCCGGTGGGAGCCGCGGGTCACCGTGGAGAACGTGGTGGCCGGGCCCGACGCCGGCGACTCGTCCCGCGTGCTCATCCGCATCGACTACCGCATCCGGACCACGAACGCCCGCCGCAACCTGGTCTATCCGTTCTACGTGATCCCGAAGGAGTGAGGCCCCGTGACCCTCCCCACCCCCACGCTCGACGACCGCCGGTTCCAGGACATCGTGGACGAGGCCAAGCGGCTGATCCCGCAGTACTGCCCCGAGTGGACCGATCACAACCTGTCCGATCCGGGCGTCGCGCTCATCGAGCTGTTCGCCTGGATGACCGAGATGATCCTGTACCGGCTGAACCAGGTCCCGGACAAGCACTACACGAAGTTCCTGGACCTCATGGGGGTCCGCCTGTTTCCGCCGGCCCCGGCCTGGACGGAGCTGGCGTTCTGGCTCTCCGCTCCGCAGGCCGGGGCGGTGACCGTCCGGGCCGGGGCGCAGGTGGGCACGATCCGGACCGAGCAGGAGGAGTCGGACCACTGGGACGAGCTTCGGATCCCCGGGGAGACAGTGACCTGCTTCCGGTCGGTGCACACCGACGACGCGATCTACTTCGGCTTCGAACAGGGCCTGGCCCACAACATCATCCGGCTCGAGCTGAAGGCCCGTGTCGAGGGAGTGGGGGTGGACCCGAAGCGGCCCCCGTGGGCGTGGGAGTCCTGGACCGGGGAGCAGTGGGATCCGGCCCGGATCTACCGCGACAGCACGGGAGGGCTGAACATGGACGGCGACATCGTCCTGCTGCTGCCCCCGGACCACGAGGCCCTCACCGTCGGCCCGTCGCGGGCGTACTGGATCCGGTGCCGGCTGGTGGCCCCGGCGGAGGAGCAGCCGGGGTATCGGGACTCTCCCAAGATCTCGTCGCTCGCCGTGGTCGGCCTCGGCGGAACCATGTCGGCCCACCACACGCAGCCCGTGGTGGGCGAACGGCTGGGGCGGAGCGACGGCACCCCGGATCAGCGGTTCCAGGTCCGGCGCACGCCGATCCTCCCCCGGACGCCGGACGAGACCGTGGTCATCACGACGCCGGGGGCCTCGGCGCCGTGGGTCGAGGTCTCGGACTTCTCGGCCTCCGGCCCGGACGACCCCCACTACACATGGGACAGCAACACCGGCGAGATCGCGTTCGGGCCGCTGGTGCGGTACGGCGACGGCCGGGCCGTCCAGCACGGCGCTATCCCGCCCATCGGCGCCACCGTGAGCGCGAGCGGATACCGCGTGGGCGGCGGCGTCCGGGGCAACGTGGGCGCGGGGACCCTGACGGTGCTCAAGACCTCCATCCCGTTCATCGGCAGGGTCGAGAACCTGGACTCGGCCAGAGGAGGTGTCGACGCCGAGACCGTGGAGAACGCGAAGATCAGGGGCCCCCTCTCGCTGCGGACGGGCCAGCGGGCCGTGACCGTGCACGACTTCGAGCGGCTCACGCTGGAGGCGGCCCCGGCGGTGGCCCGGGCCCGGTGCCTCCCCCCCGCCGTGGCGGGGGATGCGGTGCGGATGCTGGTGGTGCCCCGGGTGGACATCCCGCCCGAGCGACTGGTCCTGGACGACCTGGCCCTCCCGGAGGCCCTGACCGAACGCGTGTCGAGCTATCTGGAGGAGCGCCGGATCCTGACGACCACGGTCGAGATCACCACGCCCTTCTACCAGGGGGCCAGCGTGGTGGCGCGGGTCCGGGGAACGGCCGGCGCCGACCCCGAGCTGATCCGGGACCGGCTCCTCGACGCCCTCTACGTGTACATCAACCCGCTGGTGGGCGGCCCGGACGGCGGTGGATGGCCGTTCGGGCGGGAGCTGAACGTGGGCGAGGTGTTCGCGCTCCTGGCCGGGGTCGAGGGGGTCCTCGGAGTGGAGGAGGTCCGGCTGTTCCTGGCCGACCTCCGGACCGGAGAGCGGCGGGAGGGCCGCCAGCGGGCCCGTCTCTCGCCGGACGCCATCTTCGCCTCGTTCCAGCACCAGGTGCTGGTGCGGTGACCGCGGTGAGCTCGGCCCCCCCTCCTCCGCCCCTCCCCGCGCCCCCGGCGCCGCACGCGCTGGCCCGCACCGACGCGCCGCCCCGGGGGTGGCTGGCCCGCGAGCTCCCCCGTCCCCTGGCCGAGGACGAGTTCGCCGCGCGATTCGTCGGCATCTTCGAGGACGTCGGCGGCGGGATCCGGGCCCGCATCGCGGAGTTCACCAGGGACCTCGACCCAGGCCTCGCGCCGCCGCAGTTCGTCCGGTGGATGGCCGGGTGGCTGGGGCTCGCCCTCGACCCGTCGCTCCCGGAGGAGCAGCAGCGGAGCCTGGTCAGGGCGGCCGGCCCGCTGTTCCCCCTCCGGGGCACGAAGAAGGGCCTGCAGGGACTCCTGGAGGCGTTCACCAGGTCCAACGTGGAGATCTCCGACGGCGGCGGGGTGTTCCGGGAGGGCGCGGCTCCTCCGGCCTCGAACCAGGTGGTGATCCGGGTGTCGAGCGCCGGCGGGCTGTCCGAGCTACACCTCCTGGAGCTGGTCCGGCTGGAGCTCCCGGCCACCGCGGTGGTGGACCTTCGCGTGGGGCGGCGCCGGGTCAGGGAACGGGCTCCCGGCGAGGCTGAGGAGGAGATCCCGTACACGGTGGAGGGGCAGCAGGCCCCCGGAGAGGAAGGAGCGGAGGGACCGGGTGCGCCGGCGGGGCCCTCGGGCAGGGCGCCGGGGGGACCCGGGCAGGGGGGACAGACCGGGGCCCCGCCTCCGCCACCCGGCACCCTTCCACCGGAACCGGGACCGCCCGCGCCGGGGTAGTGTTCGCTCACCATGGCCCTGGTCCGGTGTCCCCAGTGCGGCACGGAGTTCGACAAGGACACCAACGAGTTCTGCCCGAACCCGACCTGTGGCTATCCATCAGCGTTCATCGAGGCGCCGGCGGCGGACTCGACGGCAAGCCACGACATGCTGCGGCGCCCCGGCGAGGAGGTCACCGAACACGCCCCCGAGCCCCCGCCGACCGAGGCCCTCCCTCCCCCCGAGCCGCCCGTCGTGCGGGAGGTCCCGCCCCCTCCACCGCCGCCCCGCCGGATCCCCCGGTGGGTGATCCCCGCAGCCATCGTGGGCGTGGTCGTGCTGGGCATCGTCATCTTCGCCCTGGCGTCGGGAGGCGGAGGCCCCGGCGCGACGACGCGGCCCCCCACGCACTCGCCCCGGACGTCGCCCCCCACGACGCCGCCGACCTCTCCGCCCGTCACCGCGGATTGCACCGACACGAGCAGGTACCACGGCGAGCTGGGGACTCGGGTCATCGGCTTCTGCGAGGCTAGATCGATGCAGGGGGATGACGTCCAGCAACTCCAGGCGCTCCTGAACTTCGTGCTCGTCGGCGAGCGGGTCCTCAAGGAGGACGGCCAGTTCGGCTCGCACACCGCCCAGGCGGTCCGGGACTACAAGGATTGCGCGAACCTCACCACGCCGGACAGCGTCGTGGACCCAGAGGTCGTGGCGAGCCTCCGCAACGAGCGCAGGGCCGACGTGTGCAGGACCGATCTTCCCGACCTCGGCCCACCGCCGTCACCCTCGTCGTCCCCGTCGCCCTCGCCGTCCCCGTCACCCTCGCCGTCTCCGTCACCCGAGACCCCGTCCCTTTCGCCCAGCTTCTAGGAGGGCCCATGGCCACAGTGCGATGCCCCCAGTGCGGTACGGAGTTCGAGAAGGGCTCCGTGGAGTTCTGCCCCAACCCCAACTGCGGGTACCCGGTGGCGTTCCTGGATGACACCCCCGAGGCCCCGGAACCGCCTCCGATGGAACGGCGCCCCGGCGAACAGCCCATCCAGCCTCCCATCGCGCCGATCCAGGCCCCGCCCCCGCCGCCCCGGCCCCCCATGAACAAGCGGCCGCTGATCATCGCCGGCATCGCCGTCGCGGTCGTGGCGGTCGTCGTGGTGGCGTTCCTCCTGTTGAAGGGGGGCGGAGGCGGGAAGAAGGTCTCGAAGGGCTCGCCGAAGCCTACGACCAAGACCTCCAGCAGCCCGAAGGGCCCGTCCCCGAGCCCGACCTCGAAGACCCGCCCGCCCAAGGGGATTCAGCTCCCGTGGCACACGGTGCCGCCGCAGGGCGACCTCCGGGGAGTTGGCGACCAGCAGATCAACGCCCTGACCGGGATCAATGGGGGCGGGGGAGGCGCCTTCGTGGCCGGCGGATCCGTCATCGCGGAGGGCGAGAACGACGCAGCCGTGTGGGTCTCCACGGACCCCGATCACCAGACATGGAGGATCGTCACCGGTCAGCAGGACCAGCTGGGGGGCCCCGGAGACCAGCAGATCAACGGGCTGACCCAGGCCGGGAACCACATGGTGGCGGTGGGATCCGACGGGTCCGACGCCGGGGTGTGGATCTCCCCCAAGTCGCCCTCGGGCCTCAGCTGGCGGAAGGTCACCGCCTCCGCCGACGCGCTGGGCGGTGCCGGCCAGCAGTCCATGAACCGCGTCACCGGGGCCAAGGGCCTCGGCCTGATCGCGGTGGGGTTCACCACTGCGCCGGATGGATCGCAGGACGCCGCGGTGTGGAGGTCGTCCGACGGCGGCGAGACCTGGGCCATCGTCGCGGATCCCGACGGCGTGTTCGGTGGTCCGGGGGACCAGGAGATCAAGCGGCTCCAGACCATCGCCGGCGTCACCCTGTCGCTGGTCGCGGCCGGGTTCGACACCTCCCAGAACGGCGATCGGGACGCCGCCGTCTGGACGTCCAAGAACGGCACCGACTGGACCGAGGTGGACGCGCCGGACCTCGGCGGGGACGGCGACCAGGCCATCGACGACCTGCAGCTCTTCCAACAGGGGAACGAGCTCGTGGCGGTGGGCGTCGACACCCCCGGCGGCGGCGACGCCGACGGGGCGGTGTGGACCTCGCCCAACGGCACCGACTGGACCGAGGTCTCGAGCGACGCCCTCGGCGGGCCCGGTGACCAGCACATCACCCGGCTGGTGACCCCGGAGAGCTTCGACGAGACGGGGGTCCCCAACCTGACGGCCGGCGGGTTCGAGGTGACCTCGACGGCTCGGGCGGCCAGGACCGGGACGCCCAGGTGTGGACGGCGGTGGCCAAGCCTCCGGCGGGCTGACCCGACCGGGGCCGCGGGTTCGACCGGGTCACTTCCGGATGAACCTGTACTTCGACGTGCCGAGGAGCCCGGCCACCAGGGCCACCAGGCTCCCGAACAGGCTGGCCCACACCCCGACGCCGAGCGAGACCTTGGGGAGCATCACCACGACGAACCCGATCAGGAGAAGCAGGGCCAGCCCGGCCCCGAGCTTGGTCAGCCTGGCCCGCCGCCCGAAGATCCCGAGCGCGGCGACCACCGCGAGGATGATCACCACGAACCCTGTCGACACGAGGAACGTCCCCACGTCGCCGAGGACGGGGGGCTTCACGTCGAGCTCGAAGGCGGTATTCAGGAAGGCGACGATCGTGAGCTTCGTCCCCGCCGTCTTCCCCACCCACGACGCGAATGCGCCCGCCACCATGAGGAACGCCCCCGCCAGAGTGAGCACCGCCCGGATCAGGTAGAGCCGGAATGGGGTGATGAACGGCCGCTGGACGAACGTGGCGCTCTGGACGAGGGGCACGTGCCCGCCCTCGGCCTTCACCACGAGCTGGCGGTTGCGGTCGCCCCCCCTGAACGGGGCCTTGGCCGAGACGCTGACCCGGGACCAGGCCTGCCCGCCCGGCGGGACGGTGATGGCCACCGGCTCGAACCGGAAGGCCACCTCCCGCTCGGGATCCTCACCGAGCATGGTCAGCTGCAGCGGCGTGTTCCCGCCGTTGCGGACCTTGGCGATCATCTGGGCGGAGCCCCCGCCGTGCAGCACCTGGGGCTCCAGGGAGAGTGCCTCCCCGGCCACCACCTGGACCACGGTGACCCGGACCTGTTCGACCCCGGAGATCGACGGGTCCGACACCGAGCGGGCCTGCACGCCGACGGTCCGCTCGCCGGCCGAGACCATCCACCCCTCGGGGATGTCGATCTCGACCTCGGCGGTGCCGTCGGTGTCGGGGAACAGCCGGATCTTCTCGCTCTCCGCCCGCAGCCACTTCCCCGTGCCGATGACGGAGATCTCGAACTCGTCGACGATGGGGGTGGCGTTGTACACGCGAGCGGTGAGGACGACCGGGTCACCCCCCGGTTTCAACTCCACCCGGGTCGGCTCCACCTGGATCCGGAGGGCTTTCGGCATCGGCGATCGAGGCGGATGTTATAGCGGGGGCCGGACCTGATCCAGACGGCGCTTCACCCGGCCGGGGCCACGGGTCGAACAGCACCCGCCATATGCTGACGCCCGCATGACCGCGTGGGTATCGCCGCCGGAGAACCCCGGGCTGACGCTGGGAGCGCACCTGGGCGCGTACCGCCTGGACGGGTTCCTCGGGGAGGGGCCATGGCGCGCGTGTTCCGGGCCACGGACACTCGGACCGGGCAGGTGGTGGCCCTGAAGGTCCTCAAGCGCAAGCTCGCCACCGACCCCACATACCTCCGCCGGTTCGTGTTCCAGCTGGCCCAGGCCGTCCTCAACGAGCAGCCCCCGGATCCCACCGTTGGCCGGCCCGACCTCCCGCCGCAGCTGTGCTGGGTGCTCCTCCAGGCCCTGGCCAAGGTCCCCTCCCACCGGCCCCCGTCGTGCTCGGTGTTCGCCCAGATGCTGGCGAGCTGCACGACGCCGTTCACGGCCTGACCACATGGGCGACGCCGGCGTCGAGATCGAGGGGCTGGTCAAGCACTACGGCCGGAAGGTGGCGGTGGACGGCGTCTCGCTGTCGGTGGAGCGCGGGGAGGCGTTCGGCTACCTCGGTCCGAACGGCGCGGGGAAGACCACCACGATCCGGTGCCTGCTGGGCCTCATCGCGCCGACCGCGGGCCGCCTCCGCGTGCTGGGCCACGACGTCCGCACCGAGCTCCCCGCCGCGCTGGGCGAGATCGGGTACCTCCCCGGCGAGTTCAACCTGTGGCCCCAGCTCACCGGCCGGGAGTGCCTGTCGTACCTCGGCTCGCTCCAGCGCCGGAAGCCGGAGCGCCAGCGGGAGCTGTGCGACCGGTTCGAGCTGTCCCAGGCCGACCTGGACCGCCAGGTCCGGCTGTACTCCCGGGGCATGAAGCAGAAGGTGGGCATCGTCCAGGCCTTCCAGCACCGGCCGGCTCTGGCCGTCCTCGACGAGCCCACGGAGGGCCTGGACCCGGTGATGAAGGACCGGTTCGTCGACCTGCTGTCCGAACACGGGAAGGCCGGCGGGACGCTGTTCCTGTCCTCGCACATCCTGTCGGAGGTGGAGGAGGCCACCACGCGCGTGGCCGTGGTCCGGGAGGGCCAGCTGGTCAGGGTGGGATCGACCCGGGACCTGACCGGCGAGCGGATCCGCCACTGCACCGTGACCCTCAAGGAACCCGGCGACACCGCGGCCCTGGCGGAGGTGCCGGGGGTCTCGGAGCTCCATGCCGACCCGGCCGGGACCACGATCTCGTTCGAGTTCCGGGGGGACATGGAGCCGCTGGTGCGGGTCCTCGCCGGGATGTCGGTCGGGGAGTTCCTGGCCGAGCCGGAGCGGCTGTCCGAGGCCTTCTTCGAGGTCTACGGCGGGGGCGGGCCGGAGCGCGAGGAGCGAGAGGGGGCCGCTCCGTGAACGGCCGGGTGTTCCGGGAGACCGTCCGGCAGTCCGGGCGGACGGTCGCGATCCTGTCGGCGGGCGCCGGGCTGTTCACGTACCTGGTGCTGTTCTCCTCCAAGTCGTTCCTGTCCGAGGGCTCGGGGTTCTCGGGCTTCTTCTCGGATCCGCCGAAGGCCATCCAGGCCTTCCTGGGCGGCTCGGTGAACCTCCTGGAGCCGTCCGGGTGGGTGGCGGCGGCCCTGACCCACCCGATCATGTATGCGCTGCTGACCTCGGCGGGGGTGGGGATCGCGGCGGGATCCGTGGCCACCGAGGTCGAGCGGGGGACCATCGACCTGGTGCTGGGCCGGCCCGTGGGCCGCCGGCCCTACCTCCTGGCCAAGGCGGCCGCGGCGGTGGCGGCGGTGACGCTGGTCGAGGCCGGGGCGCTGGCCGGGACGCTGGCCGCACGGCTGACCATCGACCGTCTCGACGAGGTCGGAGCGGTCAAGATCGTGGGCGCGTTCGTTTCCTCCTGGCTCCTGTTCACGGCCATCGCGCTGGTGGCCGTGCTGGTCTCGGCGAGGTCGAGCCTCCGGGGCCGGGCCCTGGGGCTGGCCGTCGGGTTCGTCGTCGGCTCGTTCTTCCTGAACTTCATCGCCCTCCTCGTGAACGGGCTGGCCCCTCTGCGCTTCGCCTCCGTGTTCCACTACTACGCGCCCACCCGGATCCTGTCCGGAACGGTCCCGGGTATGGACCTCGCTGTGCTGGCCGCCGTCGGCGTCGCCGCGTTGGGCGTTGCGACGTGGTGGTTCGGCCGCCGCGACCTCTCTCGGTAGTCTGGGCTGGACTAGCTTGTGGCCTGACCCGCCACGGCATCGGGATCGGAGGTGAGGTCGGTCCCCCGCCCGGCGGGGCGGAACAGCAGGACCAGGATCGCGCCGGCCACGGCGAGGCCGGCCAGATCGAGGGGAACGCCCTGTCCTCCCCTCACGGCCGGAATTGTGAACGAGGGAGGCGTCGAGCGACAGCCCCTACGCCACTACCATGGCCCCCCGTGGCGAAGGGCAAGGGGAAGGGGAAGCGCCGGACCGGGCCGTCCCGGCCGCCGGGCTCGCGGTCGCCAGGAGCTCCGGCACAGCGGGCGGCGGCGGGGGGTGGACCGGACCGGAGGCCCGCGAACCGGCCCCGGAAGGTCGCCGGCGCCCCGTCGCAGCGCCCCACCGTCCGCCGGGGGATCAGGCTCGGCCGGCCACTCGTGATCGGGATCGCGAGCCTGGTCCTGATCGGGGGGTATTGCGGATACCAGTGGTGGCAGTCACGCAGGCCCCCCGGGCCGCTGGAATTCGCCACGCCCTCGGCATCGCTTTCATACCACGAGCTTTCCGGGATGCAGACCGGCGCGCCGCCCTGGGGGACGGAGCTGGGGACCCTCCGGGCCCGGCTGGAGGCGGACGGCCTGCCGGTGCTGGAGAAGGAGGTCACCGACATCCACTTCCACCTCCACCTCGACGTGCTCGTGGATCGCGAACCGGTCACGGTGCCGGAGGGCATGGGGTTCGGCAGCGACATCGGGGTGATCTCGCCCATCCACACCCACGACACCAGCGGGGTGATCCACGTCGAGTCGCCGTCCGGACGGACCTACACCCTGGGCCAGCTGTTCGACGTGTGGGGGGTGCGGTTCTCGGATCGGTGCCTGGGCGAATGCGCCGAGAGCGACCGGGAGGTCCGGGTGTTCGCCGACGGGACGGAGCTCACGCAGGACCCCCGCCTGCTCGTCCTGGGCCGGCACCAGGAGATCGTCGTCACGCTGGGGACCTCCGACCAGGTCCCCGACCCGGTCCCGTCCGAGTACTCGTTCCCGCTCGGCGCCTGACCCGGCACCGGCTGCGTCTCCGACCGGCCTGCGGGATACTCCGCCGGTGACCGAGGGGAACGGACCGACCGAACCGACCGGGGACGAGCCCACCGCTCCCGCCCCTCCCCCTCCGCCCATCCCGGTCCCGCCCTCTCCCGGCACGCCGCCGGAGCAGCCGCCGGCTCCGCCGCCACCGCCGGAGCCACCCCCGGTACCGCCACAGCCCCCGCCGCGGCCGCCGGAGCGCGACGCCACCCGGGTGGCCGGGCCGCCGCCCCTGCCCGGTCCGCCGCCCGCCCCGCCACCGGACGCGGTCTGGCCACTCCCCGGCGTCGCTCCGCCGTCCCGTCCCCGGCCGCGGCCGTTCGGGCCCGGCCCGCCGGGACGCCGCCGCTGGGTCCCGTGGATCCCCGCGGGCGTCGTGGTCCTGGTCGTCGCGGGCGGGGGCGCGTTCCTGCTGTTCCGCAGCGACGACACGCGCGTGACCACGTCCGCCCGGCCGTCGGTCCCTCCCTCCGGGCAAACCGCCACCTCCGCCCCGCCGACCACCACGGCGCCTCCGGCCACCACGGCGCCTCCGGCCACCACCGCGCCGCCGATCGTGGACTGCTCCGGCGTCCCCGTCGTCTCCGCGGAGGGCCCGCCCTCGACCGGCGCCCAGATCTTCGTGATGGCGGCGGACGGCTCCCAGGTGGCCCGGCTGACGTTCGACTCGGGCGACGACAGCAACCCGTCATGGTCGCCGGACTGCTCGACGATCGCGTTCGGCAGCGTCCTCGGCGAGACCCGCGACGTGTTCACGATGCGCAGGGACGGCACCGCGCTGGCCCGGATCACGGTGAACCCGGGGAACGACGGCAGCCCGGACTTCTCCCCGGACGGCACGAGGCTCGTCTTCAGCACGAATCGCGACGGCAACGCCGAGGTCCACGTGATGGGAGCCGACGGCTCGGCCCCGGTCCGGCTGACCGACGATCCCGGGTTCGACGTGTTCCCGGACTGGAGCCCGGACGGCACGCAGATCGTGTTCACCAGCACCCGCGACGGCGACGCGAACCTGTTCGTGATGAACGCCGACGGATCGGACCTTCACCGGCTTGTGCAGCATCGAGGGTCCGACCAGAGCCCGGCCTGGTCCCCAGACGGCACGCGCATCCTGTTCAGCAGCAACCCGGGCGGCGGGAAGCGCGACCTGTTCGTGGTCGATGCCGACGGCTCCGACCTCCGCCGCCTGACCCGGACGGCCGGCGTCGACGAGGACAACCCGGCGTGGTCCTCGGACGGCTCGCTCATCGCCTTCAGCGCAGACCGCGGCGGGAACCGCGACATCTTCACGACGGATCCGGACGGCCGGGGCCTCCAGCGCATCACCACCGACCCGGCCGAGGACGACAGCCCGGCCTTCTCGCCGGACGACTCGCGGATCGCGTTCACCCGTCGATAGGGGCCGGCTCCTCGGAGGCTTCGTCGGCGGCACCGGGGCCTCCGCCCCCGCCCGGGGGGCGGGACCGCACCAGCTTCACCACCTCCATCCAGCACGTGCCGATCACGGCCGCCACCACGGCCAGCGCCCACTGCCCGCCGGTCGGCGAGACGGTCCGCAGCGCCGAGTGCACACCGGGCACCAGCGTGGCCACCAGCACGAGCCCCACCGCCGCGGCGCCCCACAGGAGCAGCAGCGGGTTCGACCGGACGCCGAGGCGGGAGAGCGGCTCGCGCTCCGAGCGCATGTTCACCGCCAGCAACACGTGGCCCAGGAGCCACGTCACGAACGCCACCGTGTGCGACTGCCCGGGGCGGCGCGTGGAGTACCACGTCACCAGGTACGCCGTGGCCACCGCGGCGAACAGCCCGGCCGCGCCGACCAGGACGCTCGTCACGTACTCGCGGTCCAGGAACCGGGCCCGGGGGTCCCGGGGAGGCTGTCGCATGAGGTCGTCCTCCGGCGGCTCGGCCACGAACGTCGCCGACGCCGCCAGGTCCATGAACAGCTCCATGAGGATGATCTGGATCGGCGCGAACGGGACCGGCACGCCCAGGAGCACCGGCAGGAGGCTGGCCCCGATGAGCGCGACCTTGCACGCGAAGTAGTATCGGACGGCCTTCCGGAGGTTCCCGAACAGGACGCGGCCCTCCTCCACCGCGTGGACCACCGTGGCCAGGTTGTCGTCGGCGAGGACCATGTCGGCGGCCTCGCGGGCCACATCGGTCCCCCGCCGGCCCATGGCCACGCCGATGTCGGCGGCGGCCAGCGCGGGCGCGTCGTTCACGCCGTCGCCGGTCACCGCCACCCGTTCGCCGGCGGCGTGGAGGGCCCGGACCAGCCGGAGCTTGTGCTGGGGCGTGGCCCGCGCGAACACGGTGGTGTCCCGGAGCACGTCGCCCAGCAGGGCGTCGTCCATGGAATCGAGCTCCGGGCCGGTCACCACCCGGTGGGCGTCGAGCCCGACGGCCTCGGCCACGGCGCGGGCGGTGTCGGGATGGTCGCCCGTCACCATCAGGACCCGGATCCCCGCGGCCCGGCACTCCTCGATGGCCGCCGCGGCCTCCGGGCGAGGCGGGTCGGCCAGGGTGACCAGCCCCAGGAAGGTCAGGCCGGTCTCGGCCTCTGGCGGCGTGACCCCCGTGCCGATCCGCCACGTCCCCTCCAGCCCCCGGCCGGCCACCGCGATGACCCGCGAGCCGCCGGAGGCCAGGTCGGCCGCCCGGCTCAGCGTCTCGGCCCGCCGGGCCTCGCCCATGGACACCTCCCGGAGGTCACCGCCCCGCTCCGCGGTGACCAGCACTCCCGAGCACCGCGCGAGCACGGCCTCCGGCGCGCCCTTCACCGCCACGCCGAGGTCGTCGTCGCGCTCGTACACCACCGACATGAACCCGCGGCTCCCGTCGAACGGGGTCTCGGCCACGCCGGGGTGCCCGGCGCGGACGCGCCCGGGCTCGAAACCCTCCGTGGCTGCGGCGCGGAGCAGCGCGACCTCCAGCGGGTCGGCGGCCCGGTCGCCGGGGCTCCCCGCCCCGCTGGCCAGCACCGCGGTGAACAGCGTGGCCCGGGCCGTGGCTGCGGGCTCGACCGCGACCACCTCCAGGCGGTTCTGGGTGATGGTGCCGGTCTTGTCGCTGGCGATGGCCGTGACCGCGCCGAGCGTCTCGACCGAGGCCAGGCGCTTCACCACGGCCCTCCGGCGGGACAACCGGAACGCCCCCAGACCCAGGACCATCGTCACGATGATCGGGAGCTCCTCCGGGATCGTGGCGAAGGCCAGGGTCAGCCCGATGAGCACCATCTCCCGGACCGGCTGCCCGGCGATCGTGGCCCCCAGCAGCGGCACCAGGACGCTGAACGCCAGCGCGACCACCGTGAGGACCCGGGACAGCTCCCGCATGGCCACCCGCAGGGGAGTGGGGGGCGGCTTCACGGCGCGGGCCGCCTCGGCCACCCTCCCCAGCTCGGTGGCCGGGCCTGTGGCCACGGCCACGCCCTCGCCCCGCCCCCGGACCACGACCGTTCCCGACCACGCCATCGTGGCCCGTTCGGCAAGCGGCGCCCGGAGGGAGACAGGCCCGGCGGGGTCCTTCTCCGCCGCCGCCGACTCGCCGGTGAGAGCCGACTCGTCCACGGCCAGCCCGTAGCCTTCCCTCAGCCGGAGGTCGGCCGGGACGCGCCGGCCCGGTTCGAGGAGCACCAGGTCGCCGGGCACGATCTCCTCCACGGAAACGAACACCGCCAGCCCTTCGCGACGGACCGCCGCCTCCGGCTCGGCCATCCGCCGGAGGGCCTGGACGGCGCGCGCGGCCCGCCGCTCGTTCAGCACCTCGGCCAGCAGCAGCAACGCGATGACCCCGAAGATGGTCAGGGCGTCGACCAGCCGGCCCCACACGCTGTACAGGACGCCCGTTCCGATCAGCAGCAGGATCAGCGGCTCCCGGACCTCGTCGAGGAAGGCCGAGAGGAGACCCTCGCCCGGAGCATCCGGGAGCCGGTTCGGCCCGTACCGGGCCAGGCGGACGGTCGCCTCGGCCTCGCCCAGCCCGCCGGGACCGGACCCGAGCCCGGCCAGGACCTCGCCGGCGGGGCGCGCGTGCGCATCGGACGCCGTCGGCGTCCCGGGCGAGCCGGGAGTCACAGGATGCGGCGGAGGAGCTTCTGGCGGAGCCGGGTCCAGGGCGGGTAGGCCACCGGGGGGTCGGGCTTCGTAGGCTTCGACAGGACCGCCTTGCTGTGGGTGAACGTGTCGAAGCCGGCCCGTCCGTGGTACGCGCCGGAGCCGCTGTCCCCCACCCCGCCGAAGTGCAGCCCGGGGACGGCGAACTGGACCAGGGTGGTGTTGACGCACGCGCCGCCGGACGAGGTCCGGCCCAGCACGCGCCGGGCGGTGTCGCGGGAACGCGAGAACACGTAGAGCGCCAGGGGCTTGGGCCGCTCGTTCACGAACCGGATGGCGTCGTCCACGGAGCCGACGGCCAGCACGGGAAGGATGGGGCCGAAGATCTCGTCGAGCATGACCGGGGAGTCGGGCTCCACCCCGCGCACCACGGTCGGCGAGATGTACCGGGTGGCCCGATCGACCTGGCCCCCGGACACGACCTCCCGGAACCCGCCGCCCTCGAGCAGCTCGGCCAGCCGCCGGAAATGCGCGTCGTTCACGATCCGGGCGTAGTCGGGGCTCGACCTCGGTTCGTCGCCGAAGAACCCCCTGATGGCATGGCGCAGCTCCTCCACCAGCTCGCGCTCCACGTCACGGTGAACCAGCACGAAGTCCGGCGCGATGCAGGTCTGCCCCGCGTTGATCCACTTGCCGAACGCGATCCGTTTCGCAGCGACCTTGATGTCGGCGTCGCGGTCCACGATGGCCGGGCTCTTCCCGCCGAGCTCCAGGGTCACCGGCGTGAGGTGCTTCGCCGCGGCTTCCATCACGATGCGGCCCACCCGGCCGTTCCCCGTGTAGAGGATGTGGTCGAACCGCTCCTCGAGGAGCGTGGTGGTCTCCTCGACGCCCCCCTCCACGATGGCCACCGCGTCCGGATCCAGGAACTGCGGCACCAGGCGGGCCACCAGGTGGGAGGTGGCCGGCGCGATCTCCGACGGCTTGCCCACCACGCAGTTCCCCGCCGAGATGGCCGCGGCCATGGGGCACAGCAGGAGGTGCATCGGGTAGTTCCACGGCGAGATCACCAGAGCCACGCCGACGGGCTCCTTGATCACGCGGGCGGTGGCCGGACGGAGGACCATCGGGACCGATGCCCGGTCCGGCCGCATCCACGCCGGAAGGTGCCGGAGCGTGTGGTCGATGTCGCGAACGACCGAGACGATGTCCGAGAGCCACCCCTCGGTGCGGGGCTTCCCGAGGTCCTGGTCGAGCGCGTCGAGGATCCCGTCCTCGCACTCGATGAGCATCCGCTTGAGGGCCTCGAGCTGGCCCCGTCGCCATTCCTCCGGCCGGGTCCGGCCCGAGTGGAACGTCTCGCGCAGCCGCGCCACCAGCGCGCCGGGATCCTCCCCGGTGCCGGCGGCACGCGTCACACGCGTTGGCTTCGGGAGGACGAAGTCCTCCACCTCCGCCATCCGATCGATCCCGGGAACCGCCTCGGCCATGGCCTCCACCTCCATCCGGCGACCGCGGGCAGCCGCTCGGAGTGTTCTACCCCTGAGCAAGGGAACCACGCCGGAGGCACGCGCGCGAATCCGCCTCCCCGGCCCGTTCCAGGGGAGGCGCGACCTCCGGTGATCCGGTGGGCGAAAGGGCGGTCGCTATGATGGCCGCCTCGGGGCCGGCGCGGGCGTGGAGGTCGGGATGAGCGAGGACGAGAGGAGCGGACTGAGCGCCCGCGCTGCGCTCGGCCTTCCCGACGACGCGAACGGCGTGCTCCCCAGCCAGGCACTGGAACGGGCGGTGGCGGCGGGGATGGTGGACGCCGGCGACTTCCGCATCCCGCCCGCCAGCATCCAGCCGGCAAGCATCGATCTCCGCCTGGGCGAGGTGGCGTACCGCATCCGGTGCAGCTTCCTTCCGGACAACCGGCCGGTGGAGACGAAGCTGAAGGAGTTCATCGTCGACGAGCTGGACCTCCGGCGCGAGGGCGCGGTCCTCGAGACGAACCGCCCGTACCTGATCCCGCTCCTGGAGTCGCTCCAGCTTCCGCCCGATCTCCGGGGGAGGGCGAACCCGAAGAGCTCCACCGGCCGCCTCGACGTGTTCACCCGGGTCATCACCGACCAGAGCTTCCGGTTCGACGAGATCCGACCCGGCTACCGGGGCCCGCTGTGGCTGGAGGTGGTGCCGCTGTCGTTCACCGTCCGGGTGAAGCAGGGGCTCGCGCTCAACCAGCTGCGCCTGTCCACGGGGCCCACGAGGCTCACCGACGAGGAGATCGTGGCCCTGCACCGGGAACAGCCCCTGCTGTGGCGGGCCGGGGCGCCGGTTCCCGACGGGGACGTGGCGACAGCGGACGGATTGTTCCTGGGCCTGGACCTCAAGGGCGACGCGAACGGGCGGGTCGGGTACAAGGCCAAGGACTTCGCGCCGCCGCTCGAGATGTCGCGGACCGGGTACGACTGGGAGGGGTACTGGGAGCCCGTGCGCCGGGAGGACGGCGACCGGATCATCCTGGCCCCCGAGCACTTCTACCTGCTGCTCTCCGAAGAGGCGGTGTGCATCCCGCCCGGGTACGCCGCCGAGATGGCCGCGTACGACCCCACCAGCGGCGAGCTCCGAACCCACTACGCCGGCTTCTTCGACCCCGGTTTCGGCTTCGATGCGACGGGCGGCGCCCACGGCTCCCGCGCCGCGCTCGAGGTCCGAGCCCACGACGTCCCGTTCATGATCGAGCACCGCCAGCGCGTCTGTAAGCTCTCCTTCGAGCGCATGGTCGAGTCCCCCCAGGTCCTCTACGGCGAGGGCATCGGCTCCTCCTACCAGCGCCAGACCGACACCCTCAGCAAGCACTTCCGCCCCCCGGCGTAGCCGAGCATTCGGCACCACCCGAACCCACCGGGGACCGACCCCAGCGGGGGCGTTCCGGGCGTCAGGCCGTCACCCGGGCGCCCACGAAGCAGCCCACGGCCACCGAGGTTCCCGCCGCTCTGGCTCCGGTCAATCCGCCAGGTGCATCTTCTCCACGCGGCTCCAGGGCCCCTTGTGGCCGCGCGGGAAGACCCAGCGGAACACGCTGAGCCCGGGCCGTTTGCACCAGCAATCCGGGTCACACCCGCAGGTGTAGACGCCCCGCGCTTCGAGCAGACGGGCGACAACCCCGGCCGTCACATACCCGGTGACCAGGACGAGGACGAGTCGCTTCCCCACGCGCCACCTGTACCCTCCGGTCGTGCGGGCGGAACCCCGCCCCTTCACCCGCAGGTGGCGTGGTCGCGCAGCAGCGACAACACGGCCTCCCGGACGCGGAGCTCGAGGAGCTGCCGTCGAGGAGGCCCCACCCGTTCAGTCCGTTCGGGACCACCACCAGGTCCTTTGTCGCCGAGCCCGTGGCCTGCAGCAGGCGCCGGACCTCCCCGAGAGGCACGTACCGATCGTTTTGGAGGGTCACGTACAGCACGGGGATCCGGAGCTTCGGTGCGGCCGCGAGCGCGCCGACGGGCCCGAACGGGCCCTCGATGTACTGCCCCCGCACCGCGGCCGGATCGAATCCCACCAGCCCGACCGGGGGCTGACGCATGGAGATCGCCGCCACGATGGCCGCCGCCGCGCCCCCGTACGAACCTGCGAGCGCCACACACGGGGATCCCTGCCGGATCAGCAGATCGGCCGCGGCCGCGACGTCGAGGTCCAGGCGGCCCGGCTTGGACCCGCCGGACCCGGATTCCCCGCGGTCCCGGTAATCGAACACCGCCACCCGAAAACCGTGGCCGGCGAACAGTCGGGCCTCGGGCAGCTCCTCGCACAGCGGGTGCGGCACGTCGTTCGCCATGACCAGCCCGACCGGCCCCCGCCCGATGGTGGCCGCGTAGAGCGAGACGCCGTCCGACGTGGTCACGTTGACGACCTGGAACGGCTCGCTCCCCGCGTCTCCCGGGCACAGCTCGTCGATGGGCGTCGGCGCCCCGGCCGGCGACACCGCCGGCCGCGGGGGTGCCGAGACCGAGGCCTGGGAGCGGGTCGGCCCCACGGCTCGTTCCGGCGAGCCCCCGCACCCGGCGAACGCCACCACCAGCGCGAACACCAGGAGCGTCGCGACCCGTGGATTCCGGATGGCGGGTGACACCGGCGGCTCCGATCGGGATTCAGGCGGGCCGACTGCTCCGGGCCGTGGCGTTCGGGGGTGGCTCGGTGTGGGCGGCGGCAGAGATCGACGAGCACATCCTTCGGATCGACCCCGACGCGGGCAGGGTGTCTCGCACCATCCCCGTCGAGGGGCGGCCCCGGGACGTCGCCGTCGGCGAGGGGGCCGTGTGGGTCGCGACGGAGTCCTCCGTGGTCCGGATCGACCCCGCGACGAACAGAGCGACCACCGTGCATGAGTTCGCCGACGACCCGATCATGCCCGGGATCGCGGTCGGCGCGGGTTCTGTGTGGGCGATCGGGCCGGCCAACACGCTCGTCCGCATCGACCCGAGATCCGGCGGGGAGATCGCCACCATGGAGCTGAGGGGCGAAGCCCGTGTCGTGGCGTTCGGTGAGGGAGCCCTCTGGGCGGCGACGTTCGGCAGCAACGTGTTTCGGATCGATCCCGCCACCAATCGCGTGGCGGGAACGGTCGCCGCCCCCCTGGGCCCGGCCGGGATCGCCGTGGGCTCGGGCGCCGTGTGGGTGGTCGGCGAGTCGTCGAACGAGGTCGTTCGGATCGCCCCGGACACGGTCGAGGTCGTGGTGCGGATTCCGGTCGGGAAGTTCCCGGGACCGATCGACGCGACGGACGACGGCGTGTGGATCGGGTTTCAGGGGAGGCCCAGCATCGCCCGCATCGCCCCCGCGTCCGGCGAGGTGTCGAAGACGGTCCGCCTTCACGACGGCGTGAGCGTCGGTCTCATCCCCTTCGCCATCGCGATCGGGGGCGACGCCGTGTGGGTCTCGGTGGCGGGGGGCCGGATCCTGGAGGTCGATCCGCGGACCGGTCACATCGGTCCGTGACCCGGGACCACTTCGACTTCTCGTTCCAAAGGAGCGTCAAGCGCCAACAGGTCGCTTATCTGGCCGAACTCGACCTCCTCGGGGAGACCACGAACGTGGAATATCCGGTCCGAGCGGCTTGGTTTTGGTGGAGACCATGGAATTGAGTCTCTGCTGGCGCGGACGGACCGAGGGCCGGATGGCGAATAGCACCTGCGTAAGCGTTAGCACGGAACCGAGGCGCTGAAAATGGTGTTCAAGACGATCGGCCTGACGGACCCGCTCACCACGGGGGAGGACGTCAAGACCGTCCAGCGGCTGCTGGTGGAGAACCCGTTCCAGGACTTCAAGCCCGGGGAGATCGACGGGAAGTACGGCACGATCACGGCGCACGCCACGAATAGCGCCAAGTGGCTGCTGGGGATGCGGAAGAAGGAGCTCAACAACTTGTTCGGGCCAGTGCTGCATGACTACCTGAGCGGCGCGCAGGGGCTGCCCCTCTTGAACAAGATCCGGCGCCAGCGCAGGCTGAAGGCCGTGCAGCTGCCCGCCGTGAGGGACGCGATGGTGAGCTGGTGCCGCTGGGGCATCCAGCACGAGCCGGACATCCACTACGCGAAGGACAGGCCCATCCCATCCCCGCCTGCGGGAACGGTGCCCCTCACGACGGACTGCAGCGGGTCGACGATCATTTTCGCGCACTGGGCTGGCGTACCGCCGCACCCGGGGATGGACTACAACGGCGGGGGGTCGTCCGAGACGATGTCCGACCAGCTTCGCCAGCTGAGCCGGCAGGATATCCGGCCTGGAGACCTGGTCATCTGGCCGCGGCACCACGTCGCCGTGGTAATGGAGCTGGGGGAGGACCCGCTGCTCGAGACCCACGGGCTGGAGCGCGGGCCGATGTCGATCCGGCTGTCCGCGGAGGCCGACTTTCACCGGTCCGAGGGGCACGGGGAGCCGAAGTTCTATTCGCTGCTCGAGAGCGCGTAGGTGACGTGCCCCACTGCGGGTGCAGCGCCGATACCCCCCAAGGACATCCGCGAGAACTCACATAGGACGTGGAGCCCTCCTCGATCCAGCTCCAGACGAACAGCATGACGATCCGAACGGGGCGCTTCATGCCCGTCGTGACCCTGACCGTCCGCACCACGAATAATCCACCGGTTGCGATGGAGGACGCATACACCGTCCAGGAGAACAACCCGCTGAACGTCCTCGCTCCCGGCGTCCTCGTCAACGACACCGACCCGGATGGTGATCCCCTGCAGGCTGAAGTCGTCGGCTGGCCGTATGCCGACTCGTTCGACTTCTCCACGGACGGGAGGTTCTTCGACCACAGTCAGGGGACACTCGACGTTCCCGCGCCGGGTGTCCTCGCGAACGACTACGACCCGGTCGTGTTCGACGCCGTCCATGTGGACGGTCTCGTGAGTCCACCGGGGAACGGAGACGTGACCCTCCGTACCGATGGGTCGTTCTCGTACACGCCGGTCAGGGCTTCATCGGAACGGACGGCTTCAGCTACCGTCCCGCCGACTCTCAGCCCGGAAACGTCACGTTCGTGACGATCCTCGTCAACTAGAGCAGCCTGCCGACGATCTTCCGGGCGCCGGGGTCGAGGTGACCGGGGTCGACGTCCTCCCCTGGGCTCCTTCGTGCTCCCGCGGCGGCGAGGCCAGCTCCCCCACGGCGTCAGGTCACGCTGTGGGCCACCGTGGCGTAGTCGTAGCTCGACGATCCGTAGCTCCTCGTCTAGGGAGAGAGTGAGCCGCCCGCCGCCGCCGGGAAGAGCTGCACCCGATCGCCTTCTCCCAGCACGGTACCGGGCGCCACGGCGCTCCCGTTCACTACACAGATGCAGTGCGGGACCGAGATCCCGAGATCCTCAGCGAGCCGGGCCAGGGTCGCTCCCTCCTCGATCTCCACGGTGCCCCACCCGCCGGGCAGGGCCTCTTCGGCCTGCCCGGCGAGCGAGCCCTTGAGCGTGACCTCGACCCTCACCACCCGAGCGGAGCGCCGTACTGCTGTTCCACCAGCTCGAGGATGCCAAGCCGCTCCAGGCGGTCGCGAGGCGCGAGGAGGTTCAGTTGCACGAACCCAGGCAGACGCCCGATCTCCGCGGCCCCGGCCACAGTGGCCCGGTTCTTCACCTCGTCTTCGCTCATCCCGAGGAGCTTGGCGGCTCGGGTCACGGCGTTGTCGACGGCGGCGTTGATGAACGGACCCGACCCGAGCACCTGGATCGGGAGAACGGGCCCTTCCAGCGTCGTCCGGTTGGCCTCGGCCAAGGCCTTGCCGCCGGCCACCTCCTCCGAGGTGAACGGCCTCGCAAGGAAGGGCAGATCCTCCGCCGGTGGAAGGAGGATCGGCCCGTCCAGGTCGAGTCCCTTGATCACCTCGACCCGCACCACCAGCCGGGACGAGATGTCGGTCGTGTGCACCGCGATCTCGCCGTCTCCGATCATGGCGTGGACGTCTCCGGCGTAGATGCCGGCCCCGTCCACCTTCACCGGAACGATGAGGACGCTGCCCTGGCGGACCGAGTCGATGTCCATGTGGACGTCGGTCCGGGCCTCGAGCTGCTCCTCGGTGATGGCGAACTCGTGCTCGGCACCGACGAGGAAGGCCCCGAAATCGCCGCAGTTGTGCGAGCTCGGGAGGTCCACCGCCGGGATCGAGCCGAGGTTCCCGGCGGAGATACGGCACCGGGTCATCACGCCGACCAGGTCGGCCTTGGCCAGGGCCACGATCGGGTGCTGCTTCGCGTGCTCGGTGAGAGCCACCCATTCACGGCCGTTGCGGGCGATCTCCTCGGCACGCTCCCGGGTCACGGTGACCCCGATCTCCTTCCCGTCGTCGAAGACCATCGTGTAGCCCTGGACCATGTGGAAGGGGATCACCTCGCTGTGGCACGTAGAGCAGCGCACCGCGGCCTCGCCGATTCCGTCCAGGTACGTGTCCGGGTACAGGAAATGTCGCCCGGCGTCCCGGCAGGTCGGGCAGATGTTGGCCACGAAGGGATCGGAGATGAAGCGTCCCTCCCACCCGGTGTGCGTCCCCGAGGTCGTGGCCCGGGACGTCTGCTCGAGCGTCTCTATGTGCAGGGCGACGGCGTCGCCCACGGACGCGCCCTCCACGTTCACCGGCAGCGTGACCTCGTGTCCGCTGCGGATGGACGGGGTGATCATCGGGCCCCAGCACCCCGGCACGGTCAGGTACTCGATCCGGCCCCCGTCCCGTACGGGCCCAAGCGTCTCGTTGCTCGGCCCGATGATGTCCGTGTAGCGGTCGACCAGCACGTGCTCGGCCGCCACCACTTCTCGGATTGCCATCGTCGCCTCCTCCTCCTCCTCCGACCTCACCCGGTGGCGAGGCCATCGTTCTCCCGCAGCTAGACGCCGGCCGGCACGAGGATCCCTCTGCCCTGGAGCCGCCCGGCGTCGAGGTCCGCCATGGCGTCGGAGATGGCTTCGAGCGGGTACGGCCGCGTGTGCAGCCGGACCTTCTCCTGCGCCGCCAGAGTCATCAGCTCTGCCAGGTCGTTGTAGGTCCCCACGAGATTGCCCACGAAGTTGATCTCGGTGGAGATGATGTCGATGGCCGGCACGTTCACGGAGCCCCCGTAGCCGATGATGAAGTAGCTCCCCGCCCGGTGGAGCATCGCCACGCCGTCCTCGATGGCCCCGCCCTCGCCGACGAAGTCGATCACTGCCTCGGCCCCCTTGCCGGCCGTCAGGTCCTGCACCGCCTTGACCTGGGACCCGTCGGCCAGCACGCCGTGGTCGGCGCCGATCTTCTGAGCCAGGTCGAGAGCGGCCTCGGACCGGTCGATCACGATGATCTCGGCGGGGGTGAGCGCGGCGAGGCACTGGATGCCGATGTGGCCCAGTCCGCCGGCCCCGATCACTACCGCCTTGGTCCCGGGATGCAAGATGGCCGAGGCTTTCTTCACCGCGTGATAGGCCGTGAGTCCTGCGTCGGCCAGCGCGGCCACGTCCTGCGGCTGGAGCGAGGGGTCGAGCTTCACCAGCGCCCGGGCGCTGGTCTTCAGGAACTCGGCGAAGCCCCCATCCGCGTCGATCCCTGGGAACGCGCTGTCCTCGCA
>WNGA01005456.1_pt1 | contig 23450 bp, 27 predicted proteins | sample 5400061 | NCBI WGS metagenome assembly WNGA01 (sample SAMN13153366, study PRJNA577476) | soil metagenome | isolation source: 100 cm soil or saprolite under grassland replicate 2 | place: USA:California | collected 2016-06-15
GCCCGCCGATGATCGTCTGCAGGCTTCCCTTGTGGACGTAGTGCTGGCTCGCGAGGATCGGCAGCGTGAACGTCGGCGAGGCCGCGTGACCGTTCAACGTCTGCACCATGTACACGCTCCAGGTGCCGCTTGTCACCGCGTCAGGGCCGCCGACCGCGGTGCCCGTGCTTCCCGCCGGGAGGGGTTCGCCGTTTCGACCGCACGTCTGGTCGTCGTCGTTCGCGACCGACGTCGTCCCGTACCACGCGATGTCGACGCGCCCGTCGTCCCCGGCCGCCGGCCAGGCGTAGACGTTGTTGTGCAGGCCGGGCGTCGGGATCGTGAGCGGCGTCGACCAGTGGCTCCCGTCGTCGGTGGAGTAGCTGTACTCGAGAACGGTGTCGCCGACGACGTAGCCCGTGTCGTCGATCGGCGCCTGCTCCCAGACTGCGTAGAGGTTGCCGTTCTTGTCGATCGCGAGGTTCGGGAAGTTGCCCGCTGTCCTCGAACCGGGGAAGCTCGCGACCGGGAGGTCGACGCACGTCAGCCCTCTCGGATCCGTGAGGAAGGACACATTGGCGCAGCGCGCGATCGCGATCGAGTCGAGGAACGCGTTGTCGTGGATGACGAAGATGTGGTGCGTCTTCGGGCTCACCTCGACGTTGCCCATGATTCCCTCGCCGCACGGATCGACGAACGCGGTCGTCACCGTGTAGCCGGCGCCGAACTGGACTCCCGCGAGCGAGCCGCCGCCTGGCAGCGGCGACCGGTAGACGACGAGCACGTTGTTTCCCTGGTTCGAGCTGCCGCAGACCGGCTGATCCCGGCCGATCTCGTTGCTCGCCAGGTAGAGGTTCCCACCGTTGACGGGATCGCCGTCGGTCGCGTACCACTGCCTGTCGACGACCGCGTCCGGCACGCCGGTGCTGTTGCACGACGTTCCGGGCAGTCCCCTGAACGTGGTGCCGTGGTCGTCGGAACGCGCGGTGGTGAAGTTCACGAGGTAGAGGTCCGCGAAGTAGAGGTGCCCTGCGGAGTCGACCGCGAGCTCGGTGTCGCCGCCGCCGGGACAGGGGACGACCTTCCCCTGCGTCGGCGCGGCCGCGGTCACCCACTTGAAGGTCTTGCCGCCGTCCTCGGAGTGCCAGATCCAGCTCGTGTCAGAGCTGGCCGACCCCGGCGCGCTCGTGTAGACGCGGCTCGGGTTCGTCGGATCGAGCCGGATGTTCTGCTCGAAGCCCATGCCCTGGATGCCGCTGATCGTGGGCTGGCCGAAGGTCGGCAGGCTCGAGGTGAGCGCCTCTGCACCGGGCACGGCACCGTGCGCGAGCAGCAGCACACCGCCCGCGACGAGAACCCCGAGGGCGGAGCGAACGCTCCTGCGAGAGATCACGCGGTCCGGCGTCGCCGCAAAACGAGCTCCTCGTACGCCTGCTCGAAGGTCAAACCCTGCTCCCAGACTGCATTGAAGGCGATCTTGAGGATGCTCGCAAGAGACGGATGCTCGACCACCATGATCGTCAGCTCGGAGCTGCCCGCCACAGGGTCCTCCATGCCGAACATGACGATCGACTCGTCGATGATCACAAGCTTCAGCGGCAGCTCCGGGACGAAGCGCGCCTTCTCTCCGGCCTCGATGAACCGGCGTACGCCATCGGTGACATCGGGATCGTCGAAGACGGAGTACTCGTAGACGCTGCGCGCCTGGTGCGTCTTCGTCACCTCGAGGCCGACGACCTCCTCTTGCGGCGGCGTCGCGTACGGAGGCTTCGTGAAGACGAGGATCTCGCTCTTGATGCCGGCCTGCAGCTCCTCGAAGCGCTCGTTGATCGCCCGGCGGTCGCGTAGGACCTCGATGTACTCGAGCGGGTTGTCCTGCTCCTGCCCCGCGTGGAAGGCAGGGCTGAGCTCCTCGATCAGCGCGGTCGTCTCGCGCTCGAGGTCTGCGAGCTGCTCGCGGTGGTCGGAGACGAGGCGCTCCAATGCGAGCTCGGGCGCGACGGCCGCGTACTTCGCCACCTGCCCGGGCCGTGTCGATGCCAGGCCCTTGTCGACGAGGCTTGCGAGCACGTCGTAGATACGCTGCCTCGGGACGTTGGCGAGCCGGGCCGCCTGCGCGGCCGTCGAAGAATCGCGCCGGAGGAGCGCGAGATAGGCCTTGGCCTCGTAGCTCGTGAGGCCGAGGCGCGTGAGCTGGGCAGCGGTCGCCATTCCTCGCGAACCAGAGTATTTACCACGAATTGTGGTGTCAATGGGAGAGGGAAGGGGCTCCACCGCAGCACGAAGCCCCTTCCTCCGCTCCCGCGCGGTCACCGGGTGACCGTGGTCGTGACGATGCTCGTGTCGTTGGCCGAGCTCGCGTCGCCCGGGCCCGCCTCGGAGACCGAGGCGGTGTCGGTGAGCACCTGCCCCACCGTTCCGCTCAGCTTGGCGACGAGCGTGATCGTGCTCGTCGCGCCGCTCGCGAGCGTGCCGAGGTTGCAGGAAACGGTGGTGACGTTGCTCGCAGTCGCCTTGGTGCAGGCGGCGGCCGGGCTGACCTGCACCGACTTGAACTGCGCCTTGAACGGCAGCTTGTCCGTGGCGACGACGCCGGTCGCCGCGCCGGGCCCGTTGTTCGTGACCGTGATCGTGTAAGTGGCGAGCGAGCCGTTCTTCGCGCTCGCCGGCCCGACCGCTTTCACGGCTAGATCCGCACCAGGCGTAACCGTGATGTCCCTGGCGGCGACGTTCGCGCTCTCCTCGCCGCGCGAGTCCCGCACCGTCAATGTGACGCGGTAGCTGCCGGAACTCCCGTAGGTGTGGGAGCTTGTCGGGCTCGACTGCGTCACGGGCGTGGTGCCGTCGCCGAAGCGGAACGTGTAGGAGGCGACGTGGTCGCCCGCGTCGGCGTCCGACGATCCGGAGGCGTCGAAGCCGACAGTCAGCGGAGCGAGCCCGCTCGTCGGCGTCGCCTGCAGCGCCGCAGTCGGCGGCGTGTTCGGCGCGCAGAAGTCGTTACCCGAGAGCGTGTAGCCCCCGCTGCCCGTCGTGTCGACGAGTGCGAGCAGCACGCCGACGACCTGCCTCGTCTCGCCGTGGATTCCGGAGATCAGCGAGCCCGCGGAGGGCGGTGTTCCCGTCGGCGGGTCGTCCGGATTCGGGACCTGGGTCAGCTTGCCGTTCGACAGCGTGATCGTGATCGTCCCGTCCGGCTTCCACGTGCCGGAGTCCGCGTCGCCGAGGACGTTCTGCGTGTTCAACCCGGTCGTCGGATCGACGTCGTAGCGCCCGTAGTGGAAGGTCGGGCTCTTCGTCAGGGAGGAGTCGGTCTCCATGTCGACGAAGTAGCTGACGCCGCCGTAGGAGAAGTGCGTGTACCAGTACGAGCTGGGCTGCGGAATCGGGTCGAGGTTCTGCGCCTTCAGCGTGAACACGAGCTTGTCCACGCCGGCGCCGAAGTACGGCTCGGCGATCGCGACCGAGGTGAGGTCCTGCTGCGGTGTCCCCGTCTGGTCGCCGGACGGATCGGTCGCGAGCACCGCGCCGGGCGCCGTGCACGGATCGAACACCTGCGTGGTGACGCTCGACGTGTTGTTGTCCGGGTTCGAGTCCGGGCTCGAGACGGACAGCGTCGCGGTGTTCGTCAGGTTGCCTGCGGCGCTCATGTGGACGGTGAGCGTGATCTTCTCGAGATCGCCTGCCGGGAGGTCGCCGAGGTTGCAGACGACCGTCGTCGTGCCCCCACACGTCCCGCGTGTGGACGAGACCGACAGGAGCGTGACGCCGCTCGGCAAGACGTCCGTCACCGACGCGCCCAGCGCGGGGTTCTGGCCGCTGTTCACGCCGATCGTGTACGTGACGTCCTTGCGGACCTGCACGGCCGACGTCGACGAGCTCATGCTGAGCTGCGGATCGCCGCAGACCGGGAGCGTGAACGACCGGACGCGCGTGCCCCAGTTGAAGCTGTCGGTGCCGAGGTAGTGCTCGCTGGTGAACCAGAACGTGCACCCGTTCGGGTCGACCGACATCGAGCTGTAGTCGCCCCAGCGGCCCTCCGTATCCGTTTGCGAGCCGAGGCCCTGGTACAACAGTCCCTCGCCGAGCGTCATCTGACCGAGCGCGTCACCTGCGCGGCGGGCCGTGTACGCGATCGCCGGATGCCGGTCCGCGCTCGTGAGCGAGTAGCCGAGGGCGATGTCGCCGGCACCATCCATGGCGATGCTTCCCATCCAGCGATGCTCGGCGTCTGGGGCGAACGTCCCCTGCTGGTACACCCGCGGCGACGCGTTGGGCGAGCGGAGCTCGTACCAGCGGATGCCGGCATGCTTCGCCGCGTCCCCGACGTTGACCGTGTGGTTCGCGACGATCGACTCGTGGTCGCCCAAGTTTCGGTACCCGAGCCGGTACATCAGGCGGTCGGGGATCGAGTCGAGCCCGTCCGGACTGTCCTTCTGCGGCAGGCACAGGCGCGTGTTGCCGGAATCGCAGAGGCTCGAGTCGAAGTCGGCGACCGGGATCTCGACCGGCTTGCCGTCGCCGCCCGCCGTGCCGTCGCCGAACGTCGAGCTCGCCGGGTTGCTCCAGTCGACGTGGAACTTGAACTCGAGCAGCTTGTCCTTGCCGGCCGTCGTGCTGTCGAGGAACTGCATGAAGAAGTTCGGCTCGCCGGCCGGTGGCGGAGTGGTTCCGTCGAGGTCTGCCGGAAGCTGGCCGCCGTAGACGTAGTTCCCGTTCGCGTCCTTCGGGTCGAACGTCGACTCGTCGAAGCACACCTGCCGGGCGTTGGGGTCGCCCGCGATCATCTTCGTGCGCTCGAACGCGCAGGCGCCGGCGCTGTGGAAGTCGGTGTTGATCGTCGTCGTGTCGAACTGGTTCACCGACATGTAGTACGCGTCGGGCCAGACACCGAAGTGCGGATAGTCGTTGAAGATGGTCGCGCTGTACCGGAAGTCGTAGAGGTAGTACGCCCCCGTCGCGTCGGAGGTCTGCGAGATCGCCACGCACTCGTCGAACGGCGGCGCGATCGCCACCTCGCCGGGAAAGTTGAACTGGCTGATCAGCCAGCGGTCGGCCAGCGGGTCGTACTGGACGACCGGGTCGCCGCGGCTCTGCACCGTGCAGTTGAACTCCGCAGCGTTGGGCGCGCTCTTCCAGATGTTGTTGATCGGCGTCGGCCCCACGAGCCGCTCGCCGGTCTTCGAGTAGATCGAGAAGACGGTGTTCACGGTCTGCACGTAGTGGTTCGGGCCGACGTCGCCGTTCGTGTCCGGCGGTGCGCCGACGAACACGCCGTCGCTGGAGCTCTCGCCGATGTCGTTGCCCTCGAAGTTCTGACCTGTCGGCGGGATCCCCGAGCCCGTGCTCGACTGGAGCGCCGGGTCGACGCCGTGAGCGCTTCCGTCACCGAAGGGATGCGTGAGCGAGCCCTCGGAGCCGCCCTCGCCGATCTCGCCGATCCAGGGCACACCCTTGCCCGTCGGCGTCTGCGCCTTGGGCAGGGTGCGTAGCGGGCTCGACGTGCCGAACGCGACCGGCGAGCTGACCTGAGGCGCGGCGGTCAGTGCTGCGGCCGTGCCTGCGCCCAGCTGCGACGCCGCATGGGCCAGCGGCAGCGCCAGCAGGCATAGGACGCCTGTGAGAACGATGGCCTTCGGGCGGGGGGACCTGCTCATTCGACGCTCCTTCGGTTTGTGGGCAGCGCGGGGCAGGCGCGGCCCAACCGGCTCGCCAGCTCGCGCGCCAACTCGATGTACAGCCGCGTGGCCTCCTCGCCGCCCCGGACCGGGTCCGGCGCATTGCTCTCGGCGGACGGTATGACACCACTCAACGTGGTCACAGCCGGTAAGTATTCCACCACTGGTCGGGGTGTCAAGTCTCGGCGTAGCTGCCGCCGGAGGGGGCGCGAACCTGACGGAATCTCGTGCTCAGTCCCGGGTGGCGGCGATATCGACGGTCAGCACGCCCGCGCAGGCGAACAGCGTGTGGAAGCGGACACGGCCAGGCCGCTGGGCACGTCGGCTCCGCCGCCGGTCGGCGTCGCGGCTCACGGCCGCGTCGCGTAACCGCGCATCCCGTCGACGAGCAGCTCGAAGAAACGGTCCGCGAGCGTGTCGGTGTCGCGATCCGGCTGCAGCCACGTGTACGCCCAGTTCGCAGCCGAGAGGAAGACGAGCGCGGCGATGCCGACGTCGAGGTCGGTGCGCAGCTCGCTCTGCTCCACGCCCTCGCGGAAGAGCGAGCGAATGCGCTCCTCGTACCGGCGGCGCTCGTCGAGGAACGCCTCCCGGCGCTCACCTTCGAGGTAGCGCCACTCGCGCACGAACACGGTCGCGATGTCGAGCTGCTTCGCGACGACGCGCAGATGCGCACGCAGCGCGAGCCGCAGCTTCTCGACGGCCGGAAGCCGGTCGTCGATCTCGTCGAGAGCGGCGTGGAACGCGTCGGCGCCGTCGCGCGCGACCTCCCAGAGCAGGTCGGCCTTCGACGCGATGTGGTGGTAGAGCGACGCCTTCTGCACGCCCATGGCCTCCGCGAGGTCGCCGATCGAGGTGCCGTGATACCCCTTCTCGGCGAAGAGCCTCGCGGCCTCGCGGGTGAGCTCGGAGCGCCTCGTAGACAATGCGGCATTAGACCATGCTCGACCTCTCTCCCAGGCCAGGCGACCTCGAGCCGATCGAGACGGCCTCGCGGGACGAGCTCGAGTCACTCCAGCTCGAACGGCTTCGCTGGAGCATCCGCCACGCGTACGAGAACGTCGCCTTCTACCGGCGCGCCTTCGACACGGCCGACGTGCATCCCGACGACTGCCGTGGGCTCGACGACCTGCGCAGGTTCCCGTTCACGACGAAGAACGACCTGCGCGAGAACTATCCGTTCGGGATGTTCGCGGTGCCGCGCCAGCAGGTCGTCCGCGTGCACGCCTCGAGCGGGACGACCGGCCTGCCGACGGTCGTCGGCTACACGGCGCATGACATCGACACGTGGGCCGACGTCTGCGCGCGGTCGATCCGCGCCGCCGGCGGCCGGCGCGGGGACATCGTGCACGTCGCATACGGCTACGGCCTCTTCACCGGCGGACTCGGCGCGCACTACGGCGCCGAGCGCCTGGGCTGCACGGTCGTGCCGGTCTCGGGCGGGATGACCGAGCGCCAGGTGCGGCTGATCGTCGACTTCGAGCCCGACGTGATCATGGTCACGCCGTCGTACATGCTCGCAATCGTCGACGAGCTCGAGCGTCAGGGCGTCGACCCTAGGAGCACGTCGCTCAAGGTCGGGATCTTCGGCGCCGAGCCGTGGACGGAGGAGATGCGCCGCGAGATCGAGGCGCGCCTCGACATGCACGCCGTCGACATCTACGGCCTCTCGGAGGTGATCGGCCCAGGAGTCGCCAACGAATGCGTCGAGACGAAGGACGGCCTCCACGTGTGGGAGGACCACTTCTACCCGGAGATCGTCGACCCGCGGAGCGGCGACGTGCTCGCGGAAGGCGAGAGAGCTCGTCTTCACGTCGCTGACGAAGGAGGCGCTGCCCGTCATCCGCTACCGGACGCGCGACCTGACGCGGCTGCTACCGGGGACTGCACGGTCGATGCGCCGCATGGAGAAGATCACCGGCCGCAGCGACGACATGATCATCCTGCGCGGCGTCAATCTCTTCCCCACGCAGATCGAGGAGCTGATCCTCTGCACGTCCGACCTCTCGCCGCACTTCCAGCTCGTGCTCTCCCGGCCGGGCCGCCTGGACGAGCTGACGGTTCGCGTGGAGGCCCGCCCCGACGCGGGCGCGGCCGAGCAGCGCAGCCGCGCCGGGCGCGAGCTCGGCAGGCTCGTGAAGGAGAACATCGGCCTAGCGGTGGAGGTCGACGTCGTCGAGCCCGGCGCGATCGAACGGTCTCAGGGCAAGGCGCAGCGCGTCCTCGACCTCCGCTCAACCTAACGATCGTTCGTTAAGATCGGCGGCGTGAACGAGCAGGAGTTCCTCGAGTACGTCCAGTCCGGCGGCCAGGTCGAGACGGGCGACTGGATGCCGGACGACTACCGCGCGAAGCTCATCAAGTTCATCGAGATGCACGGCAACTCGGAGCTGATGGGCGTCCTGCCCGAGCGCGAGTGGATCCTGCGCGCGCCGACGCTGCAGCGCAAGCTCGCGCTGACCGCGAAGGTGCAGGACGAGGTCGGGCACTCGCAGCTCATCTACCGCGTCGTCGAGGACCTCGGCAAGCCGCGCGAGCGATGCCTCGCCGACCTGATCTCCGGCAAGTCGAAGTTCCACAACGTCTTCCACTACCCGACGAAGACGTGGGGCGACGTCGGCGCGATCGCCTGGCTGGTCGACGCGGCCGCGATCATCTCCCAGAAGGCGCTGCTCAAGTGCTCGTACGCGCCGTATGCGCGGATCATGAAGAAGATCTGCTGGGAGGAATCGTTCCACATCCTGCACGGGCGCGACGTGATCCTCACCTTGATGAACGGCACCGACGAGCAGCGCGAGCTGGTGCAGGAGGCGCTGACGCGCTGGTGGGGGCCGCTGATGCAGTTCCACGGCAACCCGATTCCCGCCGAGGACGACCCGATGTACGTGTGGCGGATCAAGTCGCAGGGCAACGAGGAGGCGCGGCAGCAGTTCCTCGACGGCTACGTGCCGCAGATCTGGGAGCTCGGCCTGACGGTTCCGGATCCGAAGCTGCGCAAGAACGACGACGGCGTGTGGGAGTACAGCGAGCCGGACTGGGACGAGCTGAAGCACGTCGTCACGGGGCACGGTCCGAAGACGCAGGAGCGGCTCGAATTGCGCCGGCGGATGCTCGAGCAGGAGGCGTGGGTGCGCTCCGTGGTGCTCGCCGAAGCAGCGTGATCTGGGAAGTCTTCAGGCAGGAGAAGAAGGGCGCCGCGTTCGCGCATGCCGGCTCGGTGTCGGCGCCGGACGCGGTGTTCGCCGAGGCGTTCGCGCGCGAGCAGTACGGGCGGCGGCAGGAGTCGGAAGCGTTGTGGATCGTCCCGCGGGACGCGGTGCGCGAGGTGCACGACTTTCCCGACGAGCTGCACAAGACGTACCACCGCGTCGACGGCTACTCGTTGAAAGCGAAGCTGAAGGAGGCGCGTGAGCGAGCGGGCGCAAGCGCTGATTGAGTACGCCGACGACGAGCTGATCCTCGGCTGGCGCGACTCGGAGTGGACGGGGATTGCGCCGTCGCTGGAGGAGGACGTCGCGTTCTCGTCGATCGCCCAGAACGAGATCGGCCACGCCCGGGCGCTCTACGAGCTCGCGGCCCGCGACCTCGGCACGACCGCGGACGAGCTCGCGTTCGACCGCTCGCCCGACGAGTACCGCTGCGCGCCGCTCGTCGAGCTGCGCAAGCTCGACTGGGCGCACACGATCGCGCGCCACTGGCTGTACGAGACCGCCGACGAGCTGCGGCTGGCCGCGCTGAAGGAGTCGGACGACGCCGAGGTCGCCGGGCTCGCGGCGAAGATGGACCGCGAGGAGATCTACCACCGCCTGCATGCGCAGATGTGGGCCGAGCGGCTGCGCGACGAGCCGCGCTTCCAACAAGGTGTCGCAGAGTTGTGGCCGTACGCGCTCGGCGTGGTCGCGGAAGACCTACGCCAAGCCTTCATGAGCCATGTCCCGGGACCTGGTCCCGAGACATTGCCCGTGGAGCGAGGTGCGCACTCCGACGAGCTGCGCACGCTCTGGGAGGAGATGACGATGGTGCGCCGCAGCGTCCCGGGAGCGACGTGGTAACCGCCGAGCAGGTCTGGGACGCGCTCGCCGAGATTCCCGATCCGGAGATCCCGGTGATCTCGCTCGTCGACCTCGGCGTGGTCAAGAACGTGCACGTCGACGGGGACAACGTGCGCGTCGAGTTCACGCCGACGTTCCTCGGCTGCCCCGCGCTCGAGGTGATGCGGGACGCGATGGCCGACAAGGTGCGCGCGCTCGGGGCCCGGCCGCAGGTGGACGTCGTTCTCGACGACTCGTGGTCGACGGACCGCATCACCCCCGAGGGCCGCGAGAAGCTACGGACGTCCGGCTTCGCCCCGCCGGCGCCGCGGCAAGCGCAGCCGCTGCAACTCGTCGAGCTGCAGCGTGGTTTCCGCTGCCCGTACTGCGGCTCGACCGACACGAAGCTCGAAAACCTGTTCGGCCCGACGCCGTGCCGCAGCGTGCGGTACTGCAGCGCGTGTCGGCAGCCGTTCGAGCAGTTCAAGACGATCTGAGGCTGCCGCTACTCCCGGGAGCCGCTCGAGCACGCTGGGAAAACCGGGCAAGCGCTGCAGCAGCGCCTCGGCGACCGGGCCGGGATCGAAGTGCGTGTCGCGCACTCGTGCGAGCCGTTCCGCACGCAGAAGGGCGATCCGCCGCCGCACGACACAGCAGCGCGCTTCGAGAACCTCTCGCTCGGCCTCGAGCTCGGTGATCGTCGACCGTAATTCGTCGTCGGAGAGCATCCATGGACCGAGTACCTGTCCGCCGCCGCCTTGCTTCACCATTGTCGTCTCCCTTCCCCGAGGAACGCTGGTCCTATGACATCGGCAGGGAGGACCTAACTCTTTAGGGGGAGCAAGCCAACGGACAGGAAGGCCGCCGGAGCGGGGGTAGGCACCATCTGCACCGTGTAACGTCCTTCTCGGTGGCGCGCGTCGAGATCTTCTACTGCCCCGTCTGAAGCGGCTACGACACGCGGGCCGTGAGCCTTGCGTCCGAGCTCGAAAACCTCGGCCACGAGGCACGAGCCGTCGAGGGCCAACGGTCGCAGTTCGACGTCGTCGCAGACGGCAGCGTGATCTTCTCCAAGCAGCAAGAGGGCCGCTTCCCCGAGCACGCCGAGATCGTCGCGAAGCTTTAGCTCTCGCTCTCGAGCGGCAACTGCTCCTGAGGCTGCTGCGGCGTGCTGCCGGCGAGCGACGGATAGCGCGGTGTCAAGAGCAGCAGGTAGGCGTACGTCTGCGTCTGGAAGCGCAGGCAGTACGCGCCGAGGTCGCGCATCCCCTGAGGCATGCGGCCCAGCGCGAGCGCCGCGAACCAGCCGAGGAAGCCGATCACGTAGAGCACCGTCGTCAGGACGATCATGAAGACGTACGCGGGGATCACGAGGATCAGCCTGAAGATCACCGTCAATCGGTTCTGCCGTTCTGGTGGATCGAGCTCCAGGTCGATCGGATAGCCCTCGCGCCCGTTCGGGATCGGCCACGGGTTCGCGAGCAAAAAGAGGTACGCGTAGAGGTGCACGTGGTAACGCGCGAACCGTCCGATGTAGCGGTGGACGTCCTCCTCCATGTGTCCCGCGCCGATCACCCACAGCCACTGGAAGGCGATCACCACGAACATGGAGTACGTCCAGATCACCGTCCAGACGAGGTGGGGCATCGCGAGCAGCAGACGGAAGAAGACCGTCAGGCGCGAACGCCGCAGGTCGTCGGTGATGACGAAGCGGACCGGGTGCTGGCTCACGCCGTCGGCGCGCCGCCGAGCGACGGATACGTGCTCGTCAGCAGAAATGCATAGCCCAACGTCTGCGCCTCGTAGCGCAACGCGTACGTGCCGAGGCTCTCGATTCCCTCGCTCATCCTGCCGGTGAACAGCGCGTAAAACCAGCCGACGAACGCGAGCACGTTCATCAGCAGGCGGAGGACGTACGCGAGGATGAAGGCGGGAATCGCCAGGATGATGCGGAAGAAGATTCCGAGTCGGCCCTGCTGCTGCGGCCCGTCGATCTGCAGGTCGATCGGGTACGAGCCCTCGGCGCCCGAGAACTGCGGGAACGGATCCGAGAGCAGCGAGATGTATGCGTACACGTGCGTCGAGTAGCGCGTGAAGCTTGCGACGAAGTTGTGGGCTCCGTCAGGCAGCCGGCCGGTGAAAAGTGCGATCAGCCAGAAGAAAAAGGCAGCGATGTACAGCGCGAGGCCCCAGATCGCCAGCCAGATGAAGTGCGGAATTGCGAGGATCAGCCGAAAGAAGACGGTAAGGCGGTTTCGCTCGAGGTCGTCGTTGTTGACGAGGCGAATCGGATGTGAAGCCACGCTCGCCTGCATCGCTTGGTCGCTCACCGTGCCTACCTCCCTTTGAACAGTGGTGTTCGCTTCTCCAGGAAGGCGGCGACACCTTCCCGGAAGTCCTCGCTCTGCGTTGCCGCCGTCTGCAGTTGCGCCTCCCATTCGAGCTGGTCTTCGAGGTTGGAGCCGCCTGCGCGATCGAGCAAACGCTTCGTCATGCCGATCGCGCCCGTCGGCAACGCAGCCAGTTCCGCCGCCAGGTCGGCGGCGCGGGTGGCCAGGCCGTCGGCGACGGCGACCTCGGACACGATTCCCCATTCCTGCGCTTCGGCCGCGCTCAGGCGACGGCCGCTGCAGAGCCACTCGAACGCGCGCGCGTAGCCGAGGAGCCGCGTGACGAAGAAGGTTCCGCCGGAGTCGGGCACGAGACCGATGTTCACGAACGCGGGCACGAACACCGCCGCGTCCGAGGCGATCCGCAGGTCGCAGGCGCACGCGAGCGACATCCCCGCACCCGCCGCCGCACCGTTGACCGCGGCGATCACCGGCTTCTCGAGGGCGCGGATCGCGAGCACGTTCGGGTGGTAGCTGGCGCGAAGGCGCTCGGCGATGTCCGGCGTCTCAGTGAACTCCGTCAGGTCCTGGCCGACACAAAACCCACGCCCCGCTCCGGTGATGACGACCGCGCGAATCTCGGAGTCGCGCGCCTCCTTCAGAGCGGCGGCCAGCGCCTTGTGCATCGCCACGTTGAAGGCGTTGAGGACGTCGGGACGGTTGAGCGTGATCGTGAGGACAGAGCCGTCGCGCGAGGTCTCGACCTCTGCCATGGGACGACTCTATTACCGCAGGAGAAAGCCCGTGCCGAGCTCGTCCGCGTCCTCGAGCACGAAGCGGTGCTCGCCGGTGCGATGAGCGCTCCCTTCGACCTCGGTGACGACAGCAGCGCGCCCCGCCACGTCCGCGTCTCCGACGACCCAGGCCCGGAACTCGCTGCCGACGATGCTGAGATGGCGAAGCTCCTCACCCCGCGGCAGCTCGCCGGACGCGTCGAGCAACGCGAGCCGGGCCGAGGTGCCGCTGCCGCACGGCGAGCGGTCGACCTCGCCGTCCGCGAAGACGGTGACGTTCCGCTGCACGCGTTCGCCCTCCCGCTGCCAGAAGATGACGCCGTAGACGTCGCGCAGCTCGGGCTCCAGGTGATGGACGATGTCGTGCTCACGCTCGAGCTCGCGCTTCAGCTCCCGGCCGCGGGCGATCAGCCGCGGGAGCTCGCCGGGCTCGACGCGTTCCTCGACCGACGCGTAGAAGGCGCCGCCGAAGGCGACGTCCACTCCCGGCACAACGTTCGTCCCCCAGATGAAGGACGGCACGTTCCGGAAGCGCACCGAGACGACGTCGCTCCCGCGCACCCGCGCGAACGTCTCCAGCCGGCCCGACGGGACGTCGACGACCACACGCGTCTCCTCTCCCGCGACCGGTAGCACGCCGGATTCGAGCGCCCACGTGACGAGCGCGATCGTGCCGTGCCCGCAGGCGGTCGAGTAGCCGGCGTTGTGGAAGAAGACGACGCCGAGATCCGCTCCTTCGTCCTCGGGCTCGGTGACGAAGCAGCCGTACATGTCGGCGTGGCCTCGGGGCTCGTTGACGAGGAGCCGGCGGATGTCGTCGAGGCGGGCCTGCGCGTCGCGCCGCTTCTCCAGAATGGTGTCCCCGCGCAGAGCCTGTCCGGCCACGATGCGGAAGGGCTCGCCGCCGGTGTGATAGTCGACGGTGCTGATCTCGAGCACGGCGCAGACCATGGCACAGGAGCTACCGTCAATGGCTCGATGGATTTGACGTTCGTGTCTGAGCCGCTGCCGGACGAGGAGGCGTTCGACGCCTACTCGCAGGCTGTCATGCGCGTCGCTGAACGGCTCAGCCCTTCGGTCGCGAGCCTGCGCGCGCGAGGCGGCGGCGGCAGCGCGGTCGCGATCACGCCGGACGGGTTCCTGCTGACGTCTGCGCACGTCGTGCAGCGCTCACGCAAGGTGCGGGCGTCGTTCACCGACGGCCGCGAGCTAATGGCCGAGATCATCGGCAGCGATCCGCTCTCCGACCTCGCAGTGCTGCGCACGAGCGACGACGCGCTCCACCCGGCGACCCTCGGCGATGCGGAGAGGTTGCGCGTCGGGCAGCTCGTCGTCGCGATCGGCAATCCTCACGGCTTCAGCGGGTCGGTGACCGCAGGCGTCGTGTCGGCGATCGGGCGCTCACTGCCCACGCGCTCGGGCGCCGCAACGCGCTTCGTCGACAACGTGATCCAGACGGACGCCGCCCTGAATCCGGGCAACTCGGGCGGCGCGCTCGCAGACGGCCTCGGCCGGGTCGTCGGGATCAACACCGCCGTCGCCGGGGTCGGCCTCGGGCTCGCCGTGCCGATCAACGAGGCGACGCGGAAGGTGATCGCCGCGCTGATGACGGAGGGCCGCTACCGCCGAGCCTGGATCGGCATCGCCGGTGGGCCAAGGCCGCTGCCGCCGCGGCTCGCGGCCGCGCTCGGGCAGCGCGGCGGCGTCGAGATCGTCGAGGTCGTCGCGGACAGCCCGGCCTCGCGCGCCGGCCTGCGCGCCGAGGATCTGATCGTCTCCGTTGACGGCTCCGCCGTCGAGGGCGTCGACGACCTGTTGCGGGACATCACGGGCGACCTGATCGGGGAACGCGTTCGGCTGGACCTGATCCGCGAGGGCCGGCAGCTGGTCGTCGAGGTCGTGCCGGTCGAGCTCGTCACGTGATGCGCGCCTGAACGCATCGACGCGCTGCCGCGCGCCTGACGGCTTCTCCTCGACTCAGAGGAGGATGCGGACGGCCGTTGCCGGAGGACAGCCGCGCTTGACGAGCCCGATAGCCGAGTGCAGATCGACGTGCTGGCTGAACGCGAGCTCGAGCGCAGCCTCCGAGTCGAAGCCGGCACGCCTGAGGGACTCGGCGCGCCACTCGAGCACGAGGACCTCCTTCGCGTCGTAGACCTCGTCCGTCAGCTCTTCGAGTACTGATTCCATTCCTGTCATACCGGCCGAAAGCGCCGCCCGGCCGATCCCCCGAAAGGGGGCACGTCAATCACCCCGCGGAGGGATTCGCGTCAGACGACGCAGGCGTCGTGCGACGAGCGCGCGACCTGGGCTCGGTAAAGCGTTCGACCGGTTTCGTCGAGGACGGTCAGCGTGCCGTGCCCGAGGGACGGCGTCAGGATGCGCCCGGCGGCAGACTGGACGTTGTACGAGCCCAAGGGCACCGGGTTGCGGCGCAACTCCGCGCCGGTGACTCGATGAACACGGACTGTTCCGCTCCAGCCGCTCGTCACGTACGCGAGCCCGCCTGCGAACGTGACGTGTTGGGGTGGCCAGTCGCCGTCCGGACGCGCGACGACACGGCCGGTGCGTGCGTCGTAGACGGCGAGCTCCTGCCGGTAGCCCGAGCTGACCCAGACGTGGCGGCCGTCCGGTGCCCAGCCGACGTCGTGTGCGAGGAACGGCGGCCGGAACCTGCGCACGAGCCGCGGGCGTGTGCGCTCCGAGACGTCGATGATCGCGACCGCTTCGGCCTTCGAGCCGAGCGCGATCCACAGCGTGCGCGCATCCGGCGAGATCGTGATGTGCCGCGCGCGCGGGCCGACCCGAACGCGAGCGAGGACCCGCCCGCGCACGACGTCGAGCGCGGCGACCTCGCCGCGCGCAGCGTCGGTGACGTAAGCGTGGCGTCCGTCCGGATGTGCTGCCGTGTAGCGCGGCTCGCCGAAGTCGCGCAAGACGTGGACCACTCGCGTGTCGCGGACGAGCGAAACGGCGCCGAGCTCGGAATGCGCAACGACCGCCGTCTCGCCGACGGTTTCGATGCTGCGGGGAGAGGCGAACGTGGGGACGTGCCGCAAGACGCGACCGCCGGCGAGGTCGACGACTACGAGCCGCGACTCCTCGTCCGCGGTGACGAGCACCACCGGTACGCGCGCCTTCGCGAACGCGCGCGGCGCGAGCACGAGCGAGGCGGCACCGACGACGAAGCGACGGCGGTCCATACCGCCTATACGGCCTCAGCGGCCCTTGAAGTCCGGCTTGCGCTTCTCGACGAAGGCGTTCAGCCCCTCGGTTGCGTCCTCTGACGCGCGGGCGAGGTAGAAGGCGCGCCGCTCGAGCTCGATCCCGGCCGACAACGGCACGTCGAACACAGCGTCGACCGAGTCCTTCGCGAGCCGCACCGACACCGGGCTCTTCGCCGCGATCTCCCGCGCCACGCGTTTCGCCTCGTCGAGCCAGGCCTCGCGGGCAACGACGCGCGCGACGAGTCCGGCCTGCAGCGCCTCCTGCGCAGAGAGGAACCGCCCGGTAAGGATGACGTCCATGGCCAGCGCTTTGCCAACGGCCCGCGTCAACCGCTGCGTGCCCCCGGCGCCCGGAAGCACGCCCAGGTTGATCTCCGGCTGGCCGAACTGCGCCGTCTCCGACGCGACGATGAGATCGCACAACATCGCAAGCTCACAGCCGCCGCCGAGGCAGTAGCCGGAGACCGCGGCGACGAGCGGCGTCCGCAGCGCGCGAATCGCGTCCCATCGGTCGATGCGCCGGTTCTCGTAGAGCTCGATCGGGGTCGCAGCGGCGAGCTCGCCGACGTCCGCGCCGGCCGCAAACACGCGCTCGTTGCCGCCGAGCACGATGCACCGGATCTCTGCCTGCGCGTCGAGCTCTTCCAGCGCGCCGACGACGTCGTCCATCAGCTCCGACGAGAGCGCGTTCAGCGCCTTCGGCCGGTTCATGAGCACGACGCCGACGCCACCGTCGCGCTCGACGACGACGAGGCTCACTTCTCCCGCTCCAGGAACGCCCGCACCGCGCCCTGCGCCTCCTCGCCGAGCATCGACATCGCGAGCCAGTCGCGCGCATGCGTCACGGTCTGGTGCCACGCGAGCTCACGCCAGACGTTGAGCTGCGTCTTCGCATAGCGCGTCGTCTCCGGCAGCTTGCGCGCCAGCGAATCCACCCAGCCGCCGACGACCGCGTCCAGCTCCGCCGCCGGCACCGCCTTGTTGACGAGACCCCACTCGGCCGCCGTGCGCGCCGGGATCTCGTCGCAGAGCAGGATGATCTCGCGCGCGCGCCGCTCGCCGACCATGAGCGTCAACCATTGCGTCGCGCCGCCGGCCGGCACCGAGCCGTGCTCGAGGCCGACATGCCGGATGTACGCGTCGTCGGCGATCACCGAGAGGTCGCACGCCATTTGCAGCTCGTTCCCTCCGCCGACGCAGATCCCGTTGATGCGCGCGATCGTCGGCTTGCCGATCTCGAGCAGCGCCTCGTGGACGCGCTTGAAGGCGCCGAACCACTTCCAGTACTCCTTCGAGCTCCCGAGCAGGCCCTCGCCCCACGACCGCAGGTCGGCGCCGACGCAGAACGCGCGGCCCGCGCCGGTGAGGACGAGCACGCGAATCTCGTCATCCCATGACACGTCCTCGCACGCCCGCGCGAGCTCGCGCAGCATCCGGAAGTCGAACGCGTTGAGGACCTCCCGGCGGTTGAGCGTGATCGTCGCGCGCGGCGGCACCTTCTCGTAGACGATCGTCTCGAAGCCGAGCTCGGCCGGCGAGCGCGGTGTCGGATTCGATTCAGTCAATCTCCGCGAAATGCACGGTGAAGGGGATGCCCATTTCCATTGCGTCTTTGCCGGAAGCGGCGAAGGCGTCGCTACGTGTGCCTTCCTTGAACGACTGCATATCCGGCCACTCGAACTCGGCGTAGTAGCGAAACCGCGGCTCTCCGACCGCTGCGCCGAACACCCCGCCGTGCCGGAAGGTCGCGCCCGGCACCTCGGAGACGAAGTCGGCGATGTGCTGCCGGTACCGCTCGGGATCCGGCGCCTTCCCCTCGTAGAGAACAAATGCTCTGACCATGGGCGTGAGCGTATAGCGTCCCGCAAAAAGGAGGCGAGATGGGCAAGAAGATCGTGCACGTCGAGTTCCCGGCGAAGGACGCCGACCGGGGCGAGAAGTTCTGGGAAGGCCTGGGCGGCTGGTCGATCGAAGGAGCCGGCATGGAGGGGATCGACTACCGCATGTTCCAGGACGACGGCTGGGGCGGCGCCGTCTACCCGCAGCAGGAGGGCGAGCAGGGCCCGGTCATCTACTTCGGCAGCGACGACATCGACGCCGACCTGGCGAAGGTGCGCGAGCTCGGCGGCGAGGCCGAGAACAAGGAGCCGATCCCGGGGATCGGCTGGTTCGCACGCTGCAAGGACACCGAAGGAAATCCGTTCAGCCTCTACCAGTCGGACGAGTCCGCTCCGCCGCCGCAGTAAGGTGACGGCGTTCGCCGTCGTTCTCGTCGCCGCCGGCGGCGTCGGCGGCGCCGTGCAGGCCGCGCTCATGGGCCGCTGGGGCGAGCGCTCGCGTCCCTGCTCACCGCGCTGATCGGGACAGCGCTACTGCTCGCCGGCGGCGGCGGCCTGGGCGGCTACGCCGCCGCCGCGAGGCAGCCGATCTGGCTCTGGACGGCCGGCGTGATGAGCGCGCTCATCGTCGTCGGGATCACGTTCGCGGCGCCGCGGATCGGCACGACGGCGACGATCGGCATCGTCGTCGCCGGGAACCTCGCGATGGCCGCGGTGATCGACCGCTTCGGACTGTTCGGCCTGGACAAGCTCCCGTTCCACTGGGAACGCCTGCTCGGCATCGCGCTGCTCGCCGCGGGCGCCGCGCTGTCCCTGAAGCGCTGATCTCGCCGGCGGCACGGCCGTGCCGCGCCGCTCACCCACCAACGGCGAAGCGGCGCTCCCCCGGCGGCCAACCGATCGCGAGCGCCGAAGGCGCGAGCCCCGAGCGGAAAGCGAAGCGGGCGAGAGACTAGTTCAGCCGGAACGGGTTGATCGGCTTCGGGCTCGTGTTGACGATCACGCTCTTCGTCTCGAGGTAGAGCTCGATCGTCTCGAGCCCGAGCTCGCGGCCGAAACCCGACTGCTTGTAGCCGCCGAACGGAATACCGGGGAACGCGGTGTACGGCATGTTGATGCCGACGGTTCCGGACTTGATGCGTGCAGCAACGCGATGGCCCCGTGCTGGGTCGCCCGTCCAGATCGTCGCCATCAGCCCGTACCTCACGTCGTTCGCGATACGGATCGCGTCCTTCTCGTCCTCGAACGGGATCACCGTGACGACGGGACCGAAGATCTCCTCCTGCGCGACCGTCATGCCGGTGTCGACCTGCGCGAGCACGGTGGGCGGGTAGAACGCGCCGGGTCCCTCCTGCGGCTCGCCGCCGGTGACGACCTCGGCTCCTTCCTCGACGCCGCGCTCCACGAAGCCGTGCACCCTGCTGCGGTGATCCTCGGAGATGAGCGAGCCGATCTGCGTCTCCGCGTCCAGCGGGTCGCCGACCTTCAGCGACTGAGCCTTGTCGGAGAACTGCGACACGAACTCGTCGTAGAGCGGCCGCTCGACGAGCACCCGAGACCGCGCCTCGCAACTCTGGCCGGCGGAGTAGTAGATCGACCAGACGGCACTCGGGATCGCGCTCGCGAGGTCTGCGTCGGCGAAGACGATGTTCGGGCTCTTGCCGCCGAGCTCGAGCGTGACGCGCTTGATCCCGTCTGCGGCCATCCGCATGATCTCCGCGCCGGTCGAGGTCGAGCCCGTGAACGCGATCTTGTCCACGCCGGGATGCCGGACGAGATGAGCGCCGACGGTCTGGCCCGGCCCGGGAACGACATTGATGACGCCGGGCGGGAAGCCCACGTCGCCCGCCAGCTCCGCGAGGCGGAGCGCGGAGAGCGGCGTTGCGGAGTCGGGCTTCAGCACGATCGTGCAGCCGGCTGCAAGCGCCGGTGCGAGCTTCCACGTCGTCATGGTGAGCGGGTAGTTCCAGGGCACGATCTGTCCCGCGACGCCGACCGGCTCCTTCAACGAATAGAAGAGGAGCGAGCCGCCGATCGGATTCGAGCGGCCGGCGATCGACGCGATCGCCGACGCGTAGAAGCGGAAGTTCTCGACCGCCTGGTTCAGCTCCGCCTTCACGGACGAGATCGCCTTGCCGACGTTCCGCGACTCCAGCTCGGCGAGCGCCTTGCGGTCCGCGACGACCGCGTCGGCGAGCGCGTGCAGGAGGCGGGAGCGCTCTGTGGGCGAGGTCTTCTGCCAGTCGCCGGCAAGCGCGGCGCGAGCCGCGTCGACGGCGCGGTCGACGTCGTCCGTGCTCGCGACCGCGGTGCGCGCGAGCGGTTCGCCCGTGGCCGGCTCGGTCAGCTCGCGCGTCTCGGCGGCTTCGACGAACTCCCCGCCGATCCAGAGGCCGTACTCTTGCGCCACGGTCGCCACGAGGGTGGACTCTAACGTCTAGAGTCAGCCTCGCATGACGGAGCACATTCCCGTCCAGGCGGCTCGCATCCCGGATCGCGATCGCCTGCTCCAGGAGCTCAGAGACGCCGGCCTCGACGCGAAGCCGATCGGCGAGATCGAGATCGAGGTCTCGACCGACAGCGCCGAGGCCCACGAGCACGAGGTCTACGCGCTCGTCGAGCGGATGATCATTTCCATCGGCGCACCGTTCGTGCCGATCAAGCACGACGGGGTGATCTACATCCGCCCGCCGCTCAGCTAGAGCGTCACGTCACTTCGAACGTGCCTTTCATGCCGGTCGCGGCATGCGGGTCGCACTGGTACGTGTAGGTGCCCTTCTTCAGCGTCACCGTGACCGTCTTCTCGCCGACGAACGGCACCGTCGTGACCGTGTTGTCGACACCGGGGCCGATCAGGTGGAAGTTGTGAATGCTGGCCTTGTCCTCCACCTTCAGCGTGTACGTGCCCGCTTTCACCGATTCGGCGTCCTCGCCGTTCTGCTTCACCTCGATCGTGAATCCTGGTCCGGTCTCGCCCTCGAGCGTGCCCGAGGCCGAGGCGGAGGCGCCGCCGCCCGAGGTCGTCTCCTCGCTCGACGACGAGCTCCCGCCGCCGCACGCGGCCGCGCCGAGCACGAGCATCGCTGCGACGAGCATGGTCGTGAGAACGTTGCTGCGCTTCATCCATTTACCCCCTCGTTGCACTCCCTGGGATACGTGCAGCGGCGGGAGATCGGATTCATCCGCGCTCGCCGAACCGAACCCGGCGAGGCGCAGACCACGGTCCGGGCCCGAACCGGTCCTCCGCTCGCACTTCGACGTCGAACACGACCGCCCGGCGCCTGTGCAGGAAGAACGTGTGGACATAGGAACGACGAAGGACGACGCTCCAGCTTCCGGCCGCGCGAAGACGCAGATCGATGGACCACGAGGGATCTTGCAGGCGCCAGCGGACGAGCGCCCCGGCTCGCGTGAGGTGCGGCCGGAGAAGGCGCGCCTGGGGTACCGGCGCGGTATCGCGTCCGACGACCACCTCGACGACGAATGTCAGCCGCTCGTCGCCGAGCGCACCCGTGACGCTCCAGCAGCCACGCGTGGGGAAATAGATGGCGCTCGGCTGGAAGCCAGTCTCTCCGTAGCCGTCGAAGACGCGTGCGACGAGCGCGGGCGCCGCGGCGTCGAGCCTGGTGCCGCTGACGACGACGCGCCCGGGGTCTCCGCGGAACCACGGCCGCTTGGCGCGGATCGACCCATCGTCGTCGATGAACGCGAAGCCGTCGCCCAGTTGTCCCTCGGGCGGCAGCGTCGTCCACAGCTTGCCGACGCCGTGGAAGTACGGTGCCGGGCGCTCCCCCGGCGGCGTGCTCCCGTTCGGAACCGTGGTCTCGCAGGCGGCGTCAGCCCGGGCGAGCGGCTGAGCGCTCGAGCCGAGCCCCATCGCCACGACGGCGGCTATCACACAAGGGAGAAGTCGTCTCCCCATGGAGTCGAAGTATTGCGCGGCTCAGTCCGACGAGACGCGTTCGAAGAGCGCCGCCTGTCCCTGGCCGACGCCGACGCAGAGCGTCGCGAGCCCGTACCGGCCGCCGCGGCGTCGCAGCTCGTGCAGCAACGTCACGACCAGCCGCGCCCCGGACATCCCGAGCGGATGACCGATCGCGATCGCGCCGCCGTTCACATTCACCTTCTCGCGATCGAGGCCGAGCTCGCGAATCACAACGAGCGACTGAGACGCGAACGCCTCGTTCAGCTCGACCAGGTCGAGCTGCTCGACCCCGACGCCGGTGCGTGCGAGCAGCTTGCGCACGGCAGGCACGGGCCCGATGCCCATCACACGGGGATCGACGCCCGCGACGGCACTGCCGACGAAGGCGCCGAGCGGCTCGGCGCCGAGCTCGCGAGCCGTGTCTTCCGAGGCGATCACGAGCGCGGCGGCGCCGTCGTTGATTCCGGACGAGTTACCCGCGGTCACGCTCCCATCCGGCCGGAACGCCGGCTTCAGCGCCGCGAGCTTCTCGGCGCTCGTGTCGGGGCGCGGATGCTCGTCGCGCGCGGCTTCGCCGGCGGGCACGAGCTCGTTGTCGAAGCGGCCGGCGTCCGACGCGGCGGCCCACCGCCGTTGGGAGTCGAGCGCGAACGCGTCCTGCTCCTCACGCGACACGCCCCAGCGCTCCGCGACGTTCTCGCCGGTCTCGCCCATCGATTCCAGCGGGAACATCGCCTCGTGGCGCGGGTTCGGGAAGCGCCAGCCAAGCGTCGTGTCCCACGCGGTCTGATTGCCCCTGGGAAACGGCGTGCCGGGCTTCGCCATGGCGAGCGGCGCCCGCGACATCGACTCGACGCCGCCCGCGACGAAGAGGTCGCCGTCGCCGGCGACGACGGCATGACACGCCGACACCACCGCGGCGAGCCCGGACGCGCACAGCCTGTTCAGCGTGACGCCGGCGACGGACTCAGGCAGGCCCGCGAGCAGCACGGCCATGCGGGCGACGTTGCGATTGTCCTCGCCGGCCTGGTTCGCGCAGCCGAAGTAGACGTCCTCGATGTCCTCGCCGCTCACGCCGGCCCGTTCGACCGCCGCCCCGATCGCCGTCGCTGCCAGGTCATCGGGTCGGATGCCGGAGAGCACGCCGCCGTAGCGGCCGACCGGCGTGCGCACCGCGGAAAGGACGACGGCGCGCGGCACGGCTACGCGACGAAGCTGAGCTCGACCGGACGCTCGTACAAACCCATCGCCTCCGCGCGGCCGAGCAGCTCCTGCACCGCCTTGCGCCCCTCGTCGCCGTAGTCCTCGGTCAGCTCGTTCACGTACATGCCCACGAAGCGGTCGGCGAGTCGTTCGTCGAGGCCGCGCCCGAACTGCATCGCGTACCGCATTGCCTCCTCGCGGTTGTCGAGCCCCGCGCGGATCGACTCGCGCAGCACCTGCGACAGATCGTGCAGGGTCTCCTCGCCGAGATCGCGCCGCGCGACGTTGATCCCGAGCGGCAGCGGCAGGCCCGTCTCGAGCAGCCACCACTCACCGAGGTCGATCGATTTCTCGAGGCCGAGCGACGCGTACGTCAGCTGCCCCTCGTGAATGAGCAGTCCTGCCTGCGCACGTCCTTCGCGCACCTCGTCGAGGATCCGGTCGAAGG
>WNGA01018583.1_pt1 | contig 23446 bp, 27 predicted proteins | sample 5400061 | NCBI WGS metagenome assembly WNGA01 (sample SAMN13153366, study PRJNA577476) | soil metagenome | isolation source: 100 cm soil or saprolite under grassland replicate 2 | place: USA:California | collected 2016-06-15
TCTCGGCGTCATTCTCGCCGGATTCGTCATCGTGCTGTCGGGCCTGTCGATCTGGAAGCCGGTGCAGCTCAGGGAGCTGACCGCGCTGTTCGGCGGCTATGAGGCCGCGCGCTACGTGCACTTCTTCGCCATGACGGCGATCGTCGGATTCCTCGTCGTCCACGTCGTCCTTGCCGTCATCGTCCCGAAGAGCCTGCGCGCGATGATCACCGGCCGCTAGTGCCCCGCTTCCGAAGTTCGTGATACATTGCGGTACTCTCTGACACGAACTTCGGAAGCAAAGGGGCACTGGCAAGCATATGATTCTAGTGCCGTTTTTCGATTTGAAGTTCCTAAACGAACTTGCCCCTAGCGCTGTAGGAACTTCAAATCGGCGGCGCTAGTACAGGAACAATCGATGGCCCGCATCCGCACAGCCCCGCCCGGCGTCGATCCCGAGCTCCTCGTCAAGGACGCGGCGACGCTCATGCCCGATCCGGCGCGGCGGCAGTTCCTGCGCGGGGCGGCGAGCCTCGGCGCGCTCGCGTTCCTCACCGGCTGCGACATCATCGACGGGCCATCGGCCGAAAAGGCGTTGGGCGTCGTCTCGCGCTTCAATGATCGCGTGCAGGCGTGGCTGTTCAATCCCCACCGGCTCGCGCCGACCTACCCGGAGAGCGCGATCACGCGCCCCTTCCCGTTCAACGCCTATTACCGCGAGGACCAGGCGCCGGACGTCGACGACGAGACCTACAAGCTCATCCTCGACGGACTGATCGACGACAAGAGGCCGTGGACGCTCGACGAGCTCTACGCGCTGCCGCAGGAGACGCAGATCACCCGCCTCGTCTGCGTCGAGGGCTGGAGCGCGATCGGCAAGTGGACCGGCGCGCGGCTTTCCGAGTTCCTCGCCCGCATCGGCGCCGACACGCGGGCGAAATACATCCATTTCGTCTGCGCCGAGGGCTACTCCACCTCGATCGACATGGCGACCGCGCTGCACCCGCAGACGCAGATGACGTTCAAGTTCGCCGACGAGACCCTGCCGGTGAAGTACGGCTTCCCGATGAAAATCCGCATGCCCACCAAGCTCGGCTTCAAGAACCCCAAGCACGTCATCGGCATGCAGGTGACCAATGACTACACCGGCGGCTATTGGGAGGACCAGGGCTATAACTGGTTCAGTGGGCTGTGATGTCGCGGCCCGGTTCGGCGGACATGGTTCACCGCAGCGGCGGGGCGTGCTAGGAAATCGCTCCTCGCGGGTTGCCGGGACCGCAATGGCATCGAAGGAATCGACACGGGTTTTGCCCAGGGGTGCGGACGCGCACGCCCTCGAAGACCTGCTCGTGCGCACCGCGGCGGGGGACGACGCGGCGTTCCGCATGCTGTACGACCGCAGCGCCGGCCGGCTGTTCGCCGTGTGCATGCGGATAGCGCGCCACCGGCGCATGGCGGAAGATATGCTGCAGGACACCTACGTGGACATCTTCCGACGCGCGCGCGAGTTCGATCCCGCGCGCGGCAGCGCGCTCGCCTGGATGATCGCGATCGCCCGCAGCCAGGCGATGGACCTGATCCGGCTGCTGAAGCGCGAGGATCGCCCGCCCGACGAGCTGACGCTGGAAGCGGCCGAGCCTGGCGCGCTCGCCGGCATCGAGGCCAAGTTCGAGCTGAGCGCGCTCGGGCGCTGCCTCGGCGAGCTTACCGACAGCGAGCGGCACGCGATCATCCTCGGCTACCGCGACGGGCTCACCTACGAGCAGCTCTCGGTGCTGCTCGGGGTGTCGCTGGAGACCGTAAAGGAACAGGTCGGCCGCGGCCTCAAGCGCCTGCGCGACTGTCTGGAGCCGCCGTGAACGAGGCCAAGCGTTGTAAGGGTGCGGCGGATGTTTCTACCCTCACCCGCTCGTGTAGGGACTAAGTAACTCAACTTCGAAATCGCGAAAGTCCTTCACGTTCCTGGTCACGACACAGAGCCCGTGCACCTTTGCGGTGGCCGCGATCATGGCGTCCCCGATCAAGATGTCGGAGCGCCGGTGCATGAGCTTGGCCCAGACGCGAAACGCGGCAGTATCCATGGACAAGACATTCCAGCTGCCGACGATCTGATTGGCCCAGGTTTCGATTTCCGAGGCCTTTGCCGGATCCTGCTCGCGCGTGATTTCAATTCCGGCCTGGATCTCCCCGAGCGAGACGGCAGAGAGGTAGAGATTGCGGTCATCCACTTGCCGCAGCCAAGCCGCTACCCCGGCATGCGGTCGCTTTTTTCTCAGCTCGGAGATGACGTTGGTGTCGAGCAGATACACTCGCTCATCCCGTATCCGGAGCGCGACGCCGCCATCGTTGACGCGGTGGAATGTTGAGCTCGCCACGCGCGTCGTCCGTCAGCAGCCACTCCTTCAGGGTGGGACGCCTCGCACGGTTCAGGCGCTCCCAATCTTCCACGGGAACGAGGACGGCCGCCCGCTCACCGCGGCGGGTGACGAGCTGCGGACCCTCCTTCAGGCACGTTTCCAACAATTCGCTGAAGCGTGCCTTGGCGTCCTGCACGGGCCAGGTTTTCACGGCTATGTCCTTACTGACTAGTCATCAAACTAGTCTAGTCTCCTTTGTCGCGCGTTGCAAGGGGGGACTCTGACTGTTCTTGGGATCTCGGAGCCTGTTCTTGGAATATCGGAGCGTCCAACCATCGGGCAAATACTCGTAGCCTTGCCAACCCCTTCCTCCACCGATAGCAATCGGCTCCTTTCGCGGAGCCAACGCATGCCCACCCACAATCTCCTCCTCCTCCCCGGCGACGGCATCGGGCCCGAAGTCATGGCCGAGGTGAAGCGGCTGATCGACTGGATGAACCAGCACGGCATGGGCCGGTTCGAATACGAGGAGGCCCTGGTCGGCGGGTGCTGCTACGACGCCCACGGCGTCGCCGTCACCGAGAAGACGATGGCCAAGGCGAACGCCGCCGACGCCATGATCTTCGCCGCGGTGGGCGGGCCGAAATGGGACAAGGTGCCCTACGACGTGCGGCCCGAGGCGGGGCTGTTGCGCCTGCGCAAGGACCTCGGGCTGTTCGCCAACATCCGGCCGGCGATCTGCTATCCGGCGCTCGCCGAGTCGTCGAGCCTCAAGCGCGAGGTGGTCGACGGGCTCGACATCATCATCCTGCGCGAGCTGACCGGCGGGGTCTATTTCGGCGAGCCCAAGACCATCACCGACCTCGGCAACAACCAGAAGCGCGCCGTCGATACCCAGGTCTACGACACCTACGAGATCGAGCGCATCGCCCGCGTCGCCTTCGAGCTCGCGCGCAAGCGGCGCAACAAGGTGACCTCGATGGAGAAGCGCAACGTGATGAAGACCGGCGTGCTGTGGAACGAGGTCGTCAGCGACCTGCATCAGCGCGAGTTCAAGGACGTTGCGCTCGAGCACCAGCTCGCCGATGCCGGCGGCATGCAGCTGGTGCGATGGCCGAAGCAGTTCGACGTCATCGTCACCGATAACCTGTTCGGCGACATGCTGTCCGACATCGCCGCGACGCTTACCGGCTCGCTCGGCATGCTCCCCTCCGCGTCGCTCGGCGAGGTCGACCCGAAGACCAAGAAGCGCAAGGCGCTGTACGAGCCGGTGCACGGCTCGGCCCCCGACATCGCCGGCAAGGGCGTGGCGAACCCGATCGCCATGATCGCCTCGTTCGCCATGGCGCTGCGCTACTCCTTCAACATGGGGCGCGAGGCCGACCTGATCGATCAGGCGATCGCCGCCGCGCTCGCCAAGGGCCTGCGCACCGCCGACATCGAGTCGGACGGCACGACCGTGGTCGGCACGCGCCAAATGGGCGAGGCGATCATCGCCGAGATGGACAGGCTTGCGGCCGCATGATCGGCTGGCGGCGCGTCAATGTTTGAGTCACGCTTGAACCCCCCACCCCAACCCTCCCCCACAAGGGGGAAGGGCCGAGCGAGCGGCACGCGTTGCGATTCTTACCGGTTCGCAGGCGATCGACTCACACGCTCATTCGCAGGAACGACCCAAGCGACCCTGCACAATTCATCCGGCTTGCGTATGATTTGTGCTGTCGTCGCCGCCCTCGCCGTATTCGACGCGACCGCAGCAAATGCCCAGACCTACCCCGACCGGCCCGTTCGCCTCATCGTGCCGTTCCCGGCGGGCGGGCTGAACGACGGGGTGGCGCGGGTGCTCCAGCCCTCTCTGGAGAAATCGCTCGGCCAGCCGGTCATCATCGACAATCGGCCGGCGGCGAGCGGCATCGTCGGCACCGACGCGGTCGCCAAGGCGCCGCCCGACGGGTACACGCTGTTGATGGTGGCATCGAGCCATACCGTGGTCCCCGCCACCAATGCGAAGCTGCCCTACAACACGGAGCGCGACCTCGCGGCCGTCGTCATGGTCGCCAAGCACCCGCTGCTGTTTCTCACCAATGCCAAGGTGCCGGCGACGACGCTCGGCGAATTCGTGGCGCTGGCCAAGGCCAATCCCGGCAAGCTGAACTATTCGTCGCCCGGCGCCGCCACCCAGACCCATCTCGTGATCGAGCTGTTCAGCCAGGCCGCTGGCATCAAGCTGCAGCACATTCCCTATCGCGGCGGCGGGCCGGCCGTCATGGCGATGGTGACCGGCGACACGCAGTTGACCGCGATTTCGCCGGTGGCCTCGCTGCCGCAGATTCAGGCCGGGACCTTGCGGCCGATCGCCGCCGGCAGCCTCGCGCGCGATCCGCAATTCCCCGACCTGCCGACGGTCGCCGAATCGGGCTTTCCCGGCTTCGAGGCGATCCAATGGGTCGGCCTGCTCACGGCGGCCGGCACGCCCAAGCCCATCATCGAGCGCCTCAACGCCGAAGTGAACCGCGCGTTGCGCGACCCGGAGGTGATCGCCAGGTTCGCCGCGCAGGGGACTGCGCCGGCCGGCGGGAGCGCGGAGGATTTCGCGAAGACGATTGCCGCCGAGATCCGCCGATGGACCGAGGTTGCACGCGCCGCCAATATCAAGGCGGAGTGATCAATATCCCCAATTGGGCACGCGATAGGACGGATTCCAGAACGGCGACGTCCCCGGCACAAGCTCCCCCTCCCGCCGGCCAGGACCGAGAATGTTGTGGGCCGGGCTCCCGTAGTTGGGCGAGAATACATAACCTGTGTAGTTCTGACTGCCCGGGTAAACCTCGGTGCCGGGATCGAGGTAGGAGCGCCGTGTCACCGTGATCCGGGTGCGCGAGCGCCGCACCACGACGCCGGCTTCGCCGGTCGCCGGCTGCACCGACTGCTGGCTCACGTATTGCGGCCGCTTCTTCGCCGCTTCGGCCGGCGCGGCGGCAAGCCCGGCTGCGGCGGCAGTCAGGACGGCTACGGATATCCAGCGCATTGGGCGCCCCCGAACGGTTCAGTCCGGTCAAGTCTAGACCGGATTGCCATGATCCAATAGCGCTTTCGCGGGTTTTGTATGACGCGCCCAAATACTGTTGCCCCACGGCACCAACGTCGCATTGACAGGTTCGGTTTCCGCCTCCTACACATTCCAATGCAAGAATATAACAGGGAGGTGTCCAATGACCGGCAAGATGGAGCGCTCGATCGCGGAACTTTACGGCGACGATCCCGAGCGGGCGGACGCGGTCGTATTCCGACGCGGAACCAGCCGCCGCGGATTCCTGGGAGGCGCTGCCTTCGCCGGCGTCAGCGCGGCGGTCGGCGGCGCAATACCTTTCGCCGAGCACATGCCGGACGGGTTCGTCCCGGCGGCCTTTGCCCAGGCGCAGCCGTCCGGCGCCGGCCCGGCGCAGCCGAAAGGGCCGCAATACCTCAGCTTCCCCGGCAAGAACGACAAGCTCGTGGTGCTGGGCGATCGGCCGCTCGTCGCCGAGACGCCCGAGCATCTGCTCGATGACGACACCACGCCGACCGACAAGTTCTTCATCCGCAACAACGGACAGATCCCGGAGGAGGTGAAGGAGCCCGACACGTGGAAGCTGGTCGTCGACGGCGAGCTGAACCAGAAGCTCGACCTCACCCTCGGCGAGCTGAAGGCGAAGTTCAGGCCGGTGACGCGGCGCCTGGTGCTCGAATGTGGCGGCAACGGCCGCTCGTTCTTCAGCCCGCAAGCGCGCGGTAACCAATGGACCAACGGCGGCGCGGGCTGCGCCGAATGGACCGGCGTACGGGTCGCCGACGTGCTGAAAGCGGCCGGGGTGAAACCGTCGGCCGTCTTCAGCGGTCATTACGGCGCCGACCCACACCTCTCCGGCGACCGCACCAAGGATGCGATCTCGCGCGGCGTGCCGATCAAGAAGCTGATGGACGAAAACAATCTCATCGTCTGGGCGATGAATGGCCAGCCGCTGCCGAACATCCATGGCGGCCCGCTGCGGCTCGTGATCCCGGGCTGGCCCGGCTCCGTGTCGTCGAAATGGCTCACCCGCATCTGGGTCCGCGACAAGGTGCATGACGGCCAGGGAATGGGCGGCACCTCGTACCGCGTCGCCATCAAGCCGATGGTGCCGGGCGACAAGCCGGACGAGACGAACTTCCGCGATCTCGAATCGATGCCGGTACGCTCGATCATCACCAGTCCGGCGAACGGCGCGAAGCTCTCAGCCGGCACGCGCGAAGTGAAGCTGCGCGGCGCATCCTGGGCCGGCGACAATACGGTCAAGCAGGTCGACGTCTCGACCGACTTCGGCGCGACTTGGCAGCGGATGCGGCTCGACAAGCCGAAGAACATGTACGACTGGCAGCGCTGGACCGGCAGCGTGAAGCTGCCGAGCGACGGGTATTACGAGATCTGGACGCGCGGCACGGATTCGCGCAGGATCATGCAGCCGCACACCGCCGGCTTCTGGAACCCGCAGGGCTACGGCGGCAACCCGATGCATCGGGTGGCGGTGCTAGTGCCGCCGATTTGAAGTTCCTACACCGGCTGCGGCAAACTCATTTTAGGAACTTCAAATCGAAAAGCGGCACTAGAATCATATGTTTGCTAGTGCCCCTTTTGCTTCCGAAGTTCGTGTCAGAGGGTGCCGCATGTATCACGAACTTCGGAAGCTGGGCACTAGTGCCGCCGATTTGAAGTTCCTACACCGGCTGCGGCAAACTCATTTTAGGAACTTCAAATCGAAAAGCGGCACTAGAATCATATGTTTGCTAGTGCCCCTTTTGCTTCCGAAGTTCGCGGAAGCGGGGCACTAGTGGGGTGAGGACCCTGTTTGGACTATTGCGGTTCGGCCTGCCGGCGCTCGCCGCACTGGCGAGCGCAGCCGGCGCGCAAACCTTCATGCCGCGCGAGGAGACGCCCGAGCAGTTTCCCGCCGGCGCCGGGCGCGACGAGGCGTTCTACGCCTGCACCGCCTGCCACAACTTCAAGCTGGTCGCGGCCCAAGGCATGACGCGCCGGCAATGGGAGGAATCGCTTGCCTTGATGACGCAGCGGCACAACATGCCGCCGCTCGAAGGAAACGATCGCAAGCTCGTCCTCGACTATCTCGAGGCGACGTTCCCGCCGCGCGCCCCGGCAGGTGGCCGGACCAATCCGTTCCTGAAGCAGTGATCGTCACTTGATCGGCACGAGCACCGTGATGACGAGCTGGTCCTCGGGTGTGGTCACCGGATCGGTGGCGTATTCCTCGATGAACAGGTCTTTCGCCTCCAGCCGCTTCTCGTCGAGGTGATTGGTGATCGCCTCGTAGGTCGAATCCATCGAGTCGTAGGAGCCGCGGTGGACGAACCTGAGCGCGCGGCCGGCCGGCGATTTGCCGACCGCGATATCGCCGCGCGGCGGGTTCTGCGGCTCTTCGCCGAGCGGCACCGCGGCCTGGAACGAGAAGCCGGTATCGTCGGTCGAGGTGTAGATGGTCATGGACGGACCATTGGGCTTGAGCCCCTGGCGATCGAGGAAAGTGTTGAGCTGCTTGAAGCTGTCGACGAGGGTCTCGAACGCGCTGTCCCAGGTCGCGTTGCCGTTCATGTAGACGATCGTCTTCTCGACAAGCGTCACCTCCTCGCCGAACGGATCGGCGCTCTGCGCCGGTGGCCCCGGTTCGGGCGGCGGTGCCGGAGGGGGAGCCGGAGTGGCCTGCGGCGGAGCCGGACTCGCCGGAGCCTGCGCGTTCGATGCAGCCGGTCCCAGCAGCAGGAGGGAGGCGGCGAGCGACATGCTTGCGGCCAGACGGAGACAAAGCATCGGGATCTCCCTGAGGTCCTTTTGCAGGACTGCTTGCAGGGCTGCGCGCCGGCTTCGCGCAGCATCCGCTGATTCCTACCACGTCCGCGTGCGTTTGAAGCGACGGAAATGCGGCGGAATTGCATGGCAGGAACCCGCGTTGCGCCGGCAGGGCACTCGCAAAGTACCGCCATTTCGCCATATAAGACCTGAGTCCGGCCATGAGCGCGCTTGCCGACCACGCTTACGTGAAGATGAACGGTCTCGGCAACGAGATCGTGGTGGTCGACATGCGCCGGAACCCCGCCGCGATCGGCCCGGCCGAAGCCCGCGCGGCGGCGCAGGCTGCACCCTACGACCAGCTCATGGCGCTCTATCCGCCGCGGGCCCCGGGCATCGACGCGTCCGTCCGCATCTACAACTGCGACGGTTCGGAATCGGGTGCCTGCGGCAACGGCATGCGCTGCATCGCCGACATCCTGTTCAAGGAGACCGGCAAGGATGCGCTGACCTTCGAGACCAAGTCGGGCCTCCTCAATTGCTGGAAGGCCGACGGCCTCATCACCGTGGACATGGGGAAGCCGCGCTTTGCCTGGGACCAGATCCCGCTCGCCGAGGAGTTCCGCGACACCCGCGCGATCGAGCTGCAGATCGGCCCGATCGACGCGCCGATCCTGCATTCGCCCTCGGCGGTCAACATGGGCAACCCGCACGCCATTTTCTGGGTCGATGACGTGGCCGCTTACGACCTCGCCAAGATCGGGTCGCTGCTCGAACACCACCCGATCTTTCCCGAGCGCGCCAACATCACGCTGTGCGCCGTGAAGTCGCGCGAGGCGATCGTCATCCGTACCTGGGAGCGCGGCGCGGGCTTGACCAAGGCGTGCGGCTCGGCCGCCTGCGCCGCCGCCGTTGCGGCCGCGCGCACCAAGCGCACCGGCCGCAAGGTGACCGTCACCTTGGCCGGCGGCGACCTTGCGGTCGAGTGGCGCGAGGACGACCATGTCTTGATGACCGGGCCGGTCGCGTACGAGTTCGCCGGCCGCTTCGATCCGGCGCTGTTTGCGGCGCTGGCAACCGCCGAGGCGAAGTGATGAGCGTCGACGTCGTCACGTTCGGCTGCCGGCTCAATGCCTACGAGTCGGAAGTGATCCGCCGCGAGGCAAGCGCGGCCGGGCTCGATCAAGCCGTCATCGTCAACACCTGCGCGGTGACGGCGGAGGCGGTGCGCCAGGCGCGGCAGGCGATCCGGCGGCTCAAGCGCGAGCGGCCGGAGCGCCGCATCGTCGTCACCGGCTGCGCGGCGCAGACCGAGCCCGCGACCTTCGCCGCCATGGAGGAGGTCGACCGGGTGCTCGGCAACGCCGAGAAGCTTAAGCCGCAAACCTGGGCCGACATCGGCGCTCATTTCAGCCGCAGTCCCGCCTTTGGGCTCGACGGCGAGGAGAAGGTCGTCGTCAACGACATCATGGCGGTGAAGGAGACGGCGCTGCACCTGATCGACGGCATCGAGGGGCGCGCGCGCGCCTTCGTGCAGGTGCAGAACGGCTGCGACCACCGCTGCACCTTCTGCATCATCCCGTTCGGCCGCGGGAACTCGCGCTCGGTGCCGATGGGCGAGGTGGTGGCGCAGGTGCGCCGCCTGGTCGAGCATGGCTATCGCGAGGTGGTGCTCACCGGCGTCGACATCACGAGCTACGGGTCGAACCTGCCGGGCGCGCCGACGCTCGGGCTCCTGGTGAAGCAGGTCTTGAAGCATGTGCCGGAGCTGGAGCGCTTGCGGCTCTCATCGATCGACTCGGTGGAAGCCGACCACGATCTGCTCGACGCGTTGGCGCAGGAAGGGCGGCTGATGCCGCATTTGCATCTGTCGCTGCAGGCGGGCGACGACATGATCCTCAAGCGCATGAAGCGGCGCCACCTGCGCGCCGACGCTGTTCGCTTCGCCGATCAGGTGCGGCGGCTGCGGCCGGACGTGGTGTTCGGGGGCGACATCATCGTGGGATTTCCGACCGAGAGCGAGGAGATGTTTTCCCGTTCCCTCGATCTGGTCGACGAATGCGCCCTCACGCACCTGCACGTCTTCCCGTTCTCGCCGCGGCCGGGCACGCCCGCCGCGCGCATGCCGCAGGTGAGGCGCGACGTGATCAAGGAGCGCGCGCGGCGCCTGCGCCAGAAGGGCGAGGCGGCCTTGCGCCGGCATCTCGACGGCGAGCTCGGCGCAACGCGAAAGGTACTGACCGAGTCAGGCGAGATGGGCCGCACCGAGCAATTCACGCAAATTCGGCTGGCGGCCCCGGTCGAGCCCGGGGTCATCCTCGACCTCACCGTGGCGGGGCACGACGGAAGACAACTGCTGGCCGCGTGATGTAGGGTCAAAGGGAATCGGGAGAGACGCAATGACGACAGGCAACGGCCGGGATCATCTGGTCACGACGATGGAGGGCCTGGAAGCGCTGTACGGCGAGCCGTACGGGCCATCGATCGCCAAGGAGATCAATCACGTGAATGCCAGCTATCGCGCCTTCATCGAGGCGGCGCCTTTCTTCGCGCTGGCGACGTGCGGTCCGGAAGGGCTCGATTGCTCCCCGCGCGGCGATGCGCGGGGCTTCGTGCGCGTGCTCGACGAGAAGACGCTCCTGATCCCCGACCGGCGCGGCAACAACCGCATCGATTCCTTGCGCAATCTCATCCGCGATCCGCGCGTGGCGCTCCTGTTCCTGATCCCGGGGGTCAGCGAGACGCTGCGGGTGATCGGCCGCGCGTCCATCTCCGCCGACCCGGCATTGGCTGCGAGCTTCATCGTCAACGACAAGACGCCGCGCACGGTGATCGTCGTCTCGGTCGACCGCGTCTATTTTCAATGCGCGAAGGCGATCGTGCGCTCCAAGCTGTGGGATCAGGCGACGCAGATCGAGCGCAAGACCTTGCCGAGCTCCGGCACCATCCTCGCCGAAATCACCGGCGGCAAGATGGGCGGCTCGGAGCACGATCGCGGCTACCCGGAACGCCTCAAGGCGACGCTTTATTGACGACGGAACCCGCCGGCATCGCCGCTTCGGGCTCCACCGTCCATCCGCACGCCAAGAGCCGCTCACGCATATGCGCCGGCACCGGGGCGGTGACGCGGATCGGCTCACGGTTCTTGTAGAGCGGCACCACGATTTCGCGTGAATGAAGTTGCAGGCCGGGGCCGCCGGAGCGCGGCGCAGTGCCGTAGATGGCGTCGCCGACGATCGGCCAGCCCATGGCGGCGCAATGGACCCTGAGCTGATGCGTGCGGCCGGTGAGCGGCTCCAGCGCGAGCCAGGTTAATCGTCCAACAACTTCCTTTGGCGAAGCGACCTGCTCTCCGCTCGCTCGGACTGCTCCCTCCCCCCTTGTGGGGGAGGGGTGGGGAGGGGGGTGCGCCGGAAACTCAGAGTCCAGAACATACCCCCCACCCTGTCCCTCCCCTCGCGTCCGCTGTGGCGGACGCTCGCCCACAAGGGGGGAGGGAACGCAAGCCGCACGCTTAACAGCCGCCTCTTGCGCGGCGGTCTCGGCGGGAATTAAGCCGAGCACCTTCCACGTCGTCACCGCCGGCTGGCCCTTGGCGTCGGTCTTCATCCACCAGCCGCGCGTCGCGTCGAGGCGGCCGAGCGGCAACTCGATGCGGCCTTCCGCCTCATCGGGCCCGCCCTCGACCACGGCCCAATAGGTCTTGCCGACCCGGCCGGTCTTGAACAGCCGCCCCAGCTCGGCCAGCGCCTTGCGGTGGCGGCCGAGCACGAGGCAGCCGGAGGTGTCGCGGTCGAGCCGGTGGGCGAGCGCCGGCGCACGCGGCAACCCGTAGCGCAGCGCGCCGAAATAATCCTCCAGGCTCGCGCCGCCCTTCGGTCCCCGATGCACCGCCATGCCGGCCGGCTTGTCGATGACCAGCATCAGGCCGTCGCGGTAGAGCACGCGGCTCACCATCTCTTCCGGTGTCATGGCGAAACCGCTATCACGGCGCGCAGCATGAACGAAGCCAAGCAGAACGACGGCGCAACCACTCCCCAAGGCTGGTGGCAGCGGCTGAGCGGAGGGCTCAGACGCACCTCCTCCAATATCGGCAGCGCTATTTCCGATCTCGTAATGCGGGGTCCGCTTGCCCCCGAGCGGATCGTGGAGATCGAAGAGGCGCTGATTCGCGCGGATCTCGGTGTCAACGTCGCGGAGAGGATCGCGAGCGTGATGGGGAAGGGGCGCTACCGCGATCTTGCGGAAGTGAAGGCTGTCCTCGCTGCGGAGCTTGAGAAAGCGCTTGCGCCGGTGGCGAAGCCGCTCCTCGTCACGGGCGCCAAGCCCTTCGTCATCCTGGTGGCCGGCGTCAACGGCTCGGGCAAGACCACCACCATCGGCAAGCTCGCGGCCAAATACCGCGCCGACGGCCGCAGCGTGGTGCTCGCGGCCGGCGACACGTTTCGCGCCGCCGCCATCGATCAGCTGAAGATCTGGGGCGCGCGCACCGGCGCCACGGTGATCGCGCGCGAACCCGGCGCCGACGCTGCGGGGCTCGCGTTCGATGCGCTCGGCGCCGCCCGCACCGCGGGCGCCGACGTGCTCCTGATCGACACCGCCGGGCGCCTGCAGAACAAGGCCGCCCTGATGGGGGAGCTCGAAAAAATCATCCGGGTGCTCAAGAAGCTCGACGCCAGCGCGCCGCACGCGGTGCTGCTGGTGCTCGACGCGAGCGTCGGCCAGAACGCGCTGTCGCAGGTGGAGGAATTCTCCAGGATTGCCGGGGTGACCGGGCTCGCCATGACCAAGCTCGACGGCACCGCGCGCGGCGGCATCCTGGTCGCCATCGCGGAGAAATTCGGCGTGCCGATCCACTTCATCGGCGTCGGCGAAGGCGTCGATGATCTCGAAGCGTTCCAGGCGCGGGATTTTGCCCGGGCGATTGCGGGACTTGAGGATTGATGGCGCGTCCCGGATGCGGTGCAGCGCGAAGCGGCTTCGCGAAGCGGTGCACCGCTGATCCGGGACCCCGATTTTCAGTCAGGCAACCGGGGTCCCGGGTCTGCAGCGCACCACTCCCCCCGGCTCTCGCTGCGCTCGGCCGGGGTTCGTGTTGCGCTGCGCCCTGGACACGGCATGACAACCCCGCCGCATCACGCTACACACCGAGCATGAGCAATAAACCGCCGCTCCATCCCGCCCTGAAGCTCACGCTCGAGCTCGGGCCGCTGGTGCTGTTCTTCGTCGGCAACGCGCGCTGGGGCATCTTCGCGGCGACCGCCGTGTTCATGGTGGCGATCCTGATCGCGCTCGCGGCGTCCTATGCGCTCACCCGGCGGCTGCCGATCATGGCGCTCGTCTCCGCGGTGATCGTCACGGTGTTCGGCGGCCTGACCTTGTTCCTGCACGACGAAACCTTCATCAAGATCAAGCCGACCATCATCTACGCGCTGTTCGGCGCCACGCTCATGTTCGGCCTTCTGTTCCGCAAACCCGTGCTCGAGATCGTGTTCGACTCCGTGTTCAACCTGACCGGGGAGGGCTGGTACAAGCTGACCGTGCGGTGGATGGCCTTCTTCTTCGCCATGGCGGTCGTCAATGAGATCGTCTGGCGGACGCAGACGACCGACGTGTGGGTGAGCTTCAAGTTGTTCGGCGCGGTGCCGCTGACGTTCCTGTTCGCCGCGCTCCAATACCCGCTGCTGATGAAATACGAGGCCGTTGCGAAGCACGGCGCCGAGACCACGCCGGCCGCGAAGGACGGGTGACTATCGAATCTTGGCGTCCCAATACGCCAGCAGATCCTCGAGCGTCTTCGCCAGGCGGATTTCCGGCTTCCAGCCGGTGAGGTTGCGGCATTTCTCCGTATTGCAGATCTGCACCGGGATATCGATCGGCCGCACCAGCTTGGGGTCGACCCGCTTCTCCACCTTGCCGGCAAGGCCGCGCATCGCGAGCATCATGTCGAGCACTTCGCCCATGGAGTGAACCGTGTCGCCGCCGACGTTGTAGGCTTCGCCCGGCGTGAACGTCTGCATCAGCAGGTGATAGGCTTTGACGCAGTCGCGCACGTCCATGATCACGCGCTTGCTCGACAGCGTTCCGACGTTGATGACCGGCTCCTGCAGGCGCTTCGTGATGCGCGCGATCTGATAGGCGTCGGACGAGATGGAAAAATTCCGTCCGCGGCGCGGTCCGGTGTGTGAGAACGCGCGGGTGATGAAGAACGGCAGCTTCACCGAGCGTGCGCGTTCCCGGACGTACAGGTCCGCCGCCGCCTTGCTGACGCCGTAAGGATTCATCGGCGCGACGGGGAAGCTTTCAGTGATCTCTCCGGCGGATTCGGGGGAATCGCCGTAGACTTCCGACGTGGAACAGAACATCAGCCGGCACTCCGGCCGGCGCGTCGCGATCGCTTCCGCCAAGTTGACGGTTCCGAGCGAATTGATTTCGAACGTCTCGTACGGTTCGAGAAAGCTCGTCGGCGGGTGGCTTTGCGCCGCCAGATGGAACACGCCGTCGAACGCCTCGTCCTTGAAGATGCGGTCGAGCGAACGGAAGTGCGTCAGGTCGCCATAGACGAATTTGAGCTTGGCATAAACGTCGTCGGGAACCACGTCGCGAATGTCCTGCTCGCGCCCGTTCGACTCCCGCACCAGCCCGTAGACCGCGTGCCCCTCGCCCACCAGAAGATTTGCCAGATGCGGCCCGGCAAATCCGGTGATGCCCGTGATCAGATATTTCATGTGGTTGCGATCGTTCCGCTCGGGTTGATGGCGGCGCGGTTATGCGAAATTCCCGCAGCAATCACAAGGCGCCGGCCAATTCATGACGACGGCGCGGCAAGCGCCTTGTCGATTTCCGGCTTGAGCACGCTCTCGAAGTTGTTCGGCGTGATCGGGCCGACCAGCTTGTAGGCGATATGGCCGTCGCGGCCGACGAGGAAAGTTTCCGGTACCCCGTACACGCCCCAGTCGATCGAGGCGCGGCCGTTTGCGTCGGCGCCGGCGGCGGCGAACGGATTGCCGTAGCGGCCGAGGAAGCGGCGCGCATTGTCGGGCTGGTCCTTGTAGTTGATGCCGACGACGCGGATGCGCTTGTCCCCGGCAAGCTGCATGAGCAGCGGCGCCTCATCATGGCACGGGACGCACCAGGAGGCCCATACGTTGAGCACGGTCACCGCGCCCTTGAAGTCGGCAACAGCAAGCCCCGGCACCGGCTTTCCGTCGCGCTCGAGGCCCGGCACGGGAGGCAGATCGGTCGCCGGCACGGGGCGGCCGATCAGCGCGGAGGGGAGGCGTGACGGATCGCCCGCGCCGAGGCGGAACAGGAACAGCGCCGCAAGACGCTCATGCTGCTTCCCTCGCCGAGGAGCGCCGCGCAATCCCGCGCGCTTCGAGATCGTCGAGCGTGCGCGTCTGGGCGCGATGGTCGGCCACGATCCACGCGATCAGGGCGCCCACCACCGCGAGCGCCGCCGCATAGGCGGCCAGGATGAAGCCCGCATAGGGTCCGAAGCTCATGTCAGGCTCCCGCTTGCGCCTGCATCAGACGCAGCGTCCGCACCCGTCGCCGCAGGATCTCGTTGCGCATCGCCGCAAGGTGGAGCGTCAGGAACAGCAGGAAAAAGGCAAGCGCCATCACCAGCAGCGGCACCAGGATGGAGGGATGAATGGCGGGCTTGCCCAGGCGGAGCACCGAGGCGCCCTGGTGCAGCGTCGCCCACCAGTCGACCGAGAACTTGATGATGGGAAGATTGATCGCGCCCACCAGCGTGAGGATCGCGGCGGCGCGCGCGGCGCGCGACGGATCTTCGACGGTGCGCCAGAGCGCGATCACGCCGAGATACATGAGGAACAGCACGAGCACCGAGGTGAGCCGCCCGTCCCACACCCAGTACGTGCCCCACATCGGCCGTCCCCACAGCGATCCGGTGACGAGGCAGAGGAAGGTGAAGGCGGCGCCGAGCGGGGCGGCGGCCTTGGCGGCCACATCGGCGAGCGGATGGCGCCACACCAGGGTGCCGAGCGCCGCCGCCGTCATCAGCGCCCAGCAGAACATGGCAAGCCAGGCGTTCGGGACGTGGATGAACATGATCCGGACGGTCGCGCCCTGCTGGTAATCGTCGGGCGCCACGAACAGCGCCTGGTAAAGCCCGATCAGGAAGGTGAACGCGGTCGCCACGACGAGCCACGGCAGCACGCGCTCGACGAGCGACAGGAAACGCGACGGGTTGGCGAGGTCGATCAGCGGCATCGACGCTCTCTTAGTCGGGCTGCCGGACGGCTGCAATGCGGCGCAATGCTATTCCTCCGCCAATGGAGAGATGGAACCATCATTCCATCCCATGCCGCAGCGCGGCGGCGGCGGCGAACGGACCGATCACGAAGCTCACCAGCGTCAGCGCGCACAGAATCGTGAACGGCGCCGCGAACGGCACCGGACCGACGATCGCCGTGTTCGCCGCCGCCACCCCGAAGATCAGCACCGGGATCGTCAGCGGCAGGACCAGGACGGCGAGAATCAGTCCGCCGCGCCGGAGCGTTACGGCGAGCGCCGCGCCCACCGTGCCGATAAAGGTGAGCGCGGGCGTTCCGACCAGCAGCGTCAGCGCGACCGCCCCCATGGCCTTGGGTTCGAGATCAAGGAACAGCGCCAGCACCGGCACAGCGATCACCAGCGGCAGGCCGGTGGTGAGCCAGTGCGCCAGCGCCTTGACGGCGACCGTGAGCTCGAGCGGCACGCGGCCCGTGAGGATGAGGTCGAGCGAGCCGTCCTCATGGTCGGCGGCGAACAGGCGGTCGAGCGCGAGCAGGCTCGCCAGCAGCGCGCCGAGCCACAGGACGGCAGGGCCGATGCGCCGCAGCAGAGCGAGATCCGGGCCGAGCGCGAACGGAATGAGCGTCACCACGATGAGGAAGAACAGCACACCGATCGGTGCCCCGCCGCCCAGGCGCACCGCCAGGCGGATGTCGCGCATGAGCAGGGCGGAGAGGCCGGTCATGCGGATCGGTCCTTGTCGCTGAATCGTGGAGGAGGTTCACGCGACGGGGGCTCAGAGGTGTTGGATGGCGATGGATGAGAGGCTTGCGTTCCCTCCCCCCTCGTGGGGGAGGGACAGGAAGGGGGGTATCCCGCTTGCTCCGAGGCTACGACAGACCCCCTTCCCCAGCCTTCTCCCAGGGAGGGAGCAGGCCCGTCGAGCGGAACCTCATCGGTGTCACCCAGTCGCAGTTCTCGTGCGCCCTGCAGGCCAATCGGCCCGTGGGTCGCGGCCAGGATGATGCCGCCGCCGGCGAGATGCTCCCGCATCAGGCCGGAAAGCCGGTCCTGGGCCCCCGCATCGAGCGCCGAGGTCGGTTCATCGAGCAGCCAGATCGGCCGCTTGACGGCAACCAGACGGGCGAGCGAAAGCCGCCGCTTCTGCCCGGCGGAGAGGTAGGCGGCGGGAAGATCGGCGAGCGGGGCGAGCGCAACCGCCTCCAGGGCCGCCTCGGGTACGACAGCACCGTTTCCGGTGCCGCCGAGATAATCCGCCCAGAATTGGAGGTTTTCCCTTACCGTCAGGGCCGCTTTTACGGCGTCCTGGTGGCCCACGTAGTGGGTTTGCTCGCCAAGGGTGAGGTCGGGGTCGCCCCCCTCCAGCGCCAGCCGGCCGGCCGCGACCCGCACCAGCCCGGCGATCATGCGCAGGAGCGAGGACTTGCCGGCCCCGTTGCGGCCGAGCACCAGGAGCGCCTCCCCTCCGCGCACGGCGAATTCCAATCCGGCAAACACCTCGCGGCCCGAGCGCACGCATGTCAGGTCTGCGGCGGTCAGATGCATTTAGGCCGCACCTTGCGCCGGGGCGCCAGAGGCAGTTCGAATGGAAGCATTTTCAAGGACTTACCATTTCTTTTGGCGCGCCGTGCCGGTTATATGGCGGAGATATGGCAGAGCGCGCAAAAAGACCTTATAAGCCACACGGGGCGATGATTCAGGAAAAGCCTGAAGGCGTCGCGGGCGGATGCCGCTTTAGGCAACATGATACCTCGGAACGGGGCTCGCGCACCCCGGCCGACGGTCCAGGGACAGGCCGCTCGGTCACCAAGGAGGACATCCAGGGCGTGGCCCAGTGGCTCAAGACCAAGACCTCGGAACGTGAAATCCCGTTTCGCCCGGCGCGCGTGCTCATGCAGGACTTCACCGGCGTTCCCGCGGTGGTCGATCTCGCCGCCATGCGCGATGCGATGAAGCACCTGGGCGGCGATCCCAAGCGGATCAATCCGCTCGTCCCGGTCGATCTCGTCATCGACCATTCGGTGATCGTCAACTTCTTCGGCTCGAGCGGCGCGTTCAAGAAGAACGTCGAGGAGGAATACCGGCAGAACCAGGAGCGCTACCGCTTCCTCAAATGGGCGCAGCGCTCGTTCGAGAACTTCAGCGTGGTGCCGCCCGGCACCGGCATCTGCCACCAGGTCAATCTCGAATACCTGTCGCAGACTGTGTTCAGCGCGAAGGAGACGGTCGAGATCGACGGCAAGAAGGTCCAAGGCGAGGTCGCGTATCCCGATACGCTGGTCGGCACCGATTCCCACACCACCATGGTCAATGGCCTGAGCGTGCTCGGCTGGGGCGTCGGCGGCATCGAGGCGGAAGCCGCCATGCTCGGCCAGCCCTATTCGATGGTTCTGCCCGAGGTGATCGGCGTCAAGCTCACCGGCAAGCTGAAGGAAGGCGTCACCGCCACCGACCTCGTGCTCACGGTCACGCAGATGCTGCGGCGGCGCGGCGTGGTCGGGAAGTTCGTCGAGTTCTTCGGTCCCGCGCTCGACCATCTCTCGGTCGAGGACCGCGCCACCATCGGTAACATGGCGCCCGAATACGGCGCGACCTGCGGCTTCTTCCCGATCGACGAGGAGACCATCCGGTATCTCGAAAACACCGGGCGGCCCGCCGCACGCATCGCTCTGGTGCGCGCCTATGCCAAGGCGCAGGGGCTGTTCCGCACCAAGAATACGCCCGACCCGGTCTTCACCGACGTGCTCAAGCTGGAGCTCGGGAGCGTCGAGCCGTCGCTCGCCGGGCCGAAGCGCCCGCAGGACCGCGTGCTGCTGAAGGAAGCCAAGACGAGCTTCGCCACCGCATTGGAGAAGGAGTTCGGAAAGGCAGGCGTCAGCAGCACCGAGGGGATCGCCGACGTACATCCCGCGCTCGCCACCGAGCTGGAGCAGCGGTCGTTGCCGAAAGCCGGCCCGCCGAAGCGGGCCGCGGTCGCCGGCCGCAAGCACGACCTCGGCCACGGCGACGTGGTGATCGCCGCGATCACGTCCTGCACCAACACCTCCAATCCGAACGTGATGGTCGCCGCCGGCCTGCTCGCCCGCAAGGCGGCGGCGCGCGGCCTCAAGCCCAAGCCGTGGGTGAAGACCTCGCTCGCGCCGGGCTCGCAGGTCGTGGCCGAGTACCTGGCGAAATCCGGCCTGCAGAAGGATCTCGACGCGCTCGGCTTCAATCTCGTCGCCTTCGGCTGCACCACCTGCATCGGCAATTCCGGGCCGCTGCCGGAGGAGATTTCCCGCGCCATCAACGACAACGACCTCGTCTGCGCGGCCGTGCTCTCCGGCAACCGCAACTTCGAGGCGCGGGTGAACCAGGACGTGCGCGCGAACTATCTCGCCTCGCCGCCGCTGGTCGTCGCCTATGCGCTGGCCGGCTCGATGAACGTCGATCTGGTCAAGGAGCCGCTCGGCGTCGACGACAAGGGCAAGAAGGTGTTCCTCAAGGACCTCTGGCCGTCGAGCCGCGAGGTCATCGCGGTCATCCGCAAGACCATCAACAAAGGCCTGTTCGCGCGCAAATATGCCGACGTGTTCAAGGGCGAGGCGAACTGGCGCAAGATCTCGGTCCAGGGCGGCATGACCTACGCGTGGGACCGCAAGTCGACCTACGTGCAGAACCCGCCCTACTTCACCCACATGGGCCGCGCGCCGACGCCGATCACGGACGTCGTCGACGCGCGCATCCTCGGCCTGTTCCTCGATTCCATCACCACCGACCACATCTCGCCGGCCGGCTCGATCAAGGTGAACTCGCCCGCCGGCAAGTACCTCGTCGCGCGCAAGGTCAAGCCGGTCGACTTCAACCAGTACGGAACGCGGCGCGGCAACCACGAGGTGATGATGCGCGGCACCTTCGCCAATATCCGCATCAAGAACCAGATGGTGCCGGGGGTCGAAGGCGGCGTGACCATCCATTACCCGTCGAGGCAGGTGATGCCGATCTACGACGCGGCGATGCGCTACATGCAGGAGAAGGTTCCGCTCGTCGTGTTCGCTGGCAAGGAATACGGCACCGGCTCCTCGCGCGACTGGGCGGCCAAGGGCACCAATCTGCTCGGCATCCGCGCCGTGATCTGCCAGTCGTTCGAGCGCATCCACCGCTCGAACCTGATCGGCATGGGCGTGATCCCGCTGGTTTTCGAAGAGGGCTCGTCCTGGCAGTCGCTCGGCATCAAGGGCGACGAGCAGGTGACGATCCGCGGCCTGCACGGCGAACTCAAGCCGCGCCAGCGGCTGATCGCCGAAATCGTCGCGCCCGACGGCGGCTTGAAGCGCGTGCCGCTGATCTGCCGCATCGATACGCTCGACGAGCTGGATTACTTCAAGAACGGCGGCATCCTGCATTACGTCCTGCGCCAGCTGGCGGCGTAAGACGGACGACGGACGGCAGAGGACGACGGAGGGCGGGGCCGCCGAATCCGTCCGCTGTCGTTTGTCCTCCGTCGTCCCGCTCCCTTCACCCCGAATTGAGTGGCAGGTGAACGCCCGCTTCTCTATCGTCGCGCCGTCCCGCGCCGCGGCGTGGGGACTAGTGCCCCGTTTCCGAAGTTCGTGATACATTGCGGCACTCTCTCACACGAACTTCGGAAACAAAGGGGCACTAGCAAGCATATGATTCTAGTGCCGCTTTTCGATTTGAAGTTCCTAAACGAACTTGCCGCTAGCGCTGTAGGAACTTCAAATCGGCGGCACTAGAGTCCGTCGAGAGCAGGTAGAGCATGGGACGCGTCGCGTTCTCGGTGGTGTGTGCGGTGGTCGCCTCGACCGCGGCCGCGTTTGCCGCCGATACCCGCGCGGTGGTCGAGCTCTTCACCAGCCAGGGCTGCTCGTCCTGCCCGCCGGCCGACGAGCTGATCGGACAGCTCGCCAAGGATCCCTCGCTGGTGGCGATGAGCCTGCCGATCGACTACTGGGACTATCTTGGCTGGAAGGACACGCTCGCCAAGCCGCGCCATACGGCACGCCAGCGCGCCTATGCCCAGGTGCGCGGCGATCGCGCCGTCTACACGCCCCAGGCCGTCATCAACGGCGCGCTGCACGTCCAAGGCAGCGACAAGACCGCAATCGAGCGCGCCATAGCCCAGACGCACCACCAGGCGGGCACTCTGTCACTGCCGGTGACGGTGGCGGTCGCCGACGGTCGCGTCAACGTCGCGGTGCCCGAGAGCAAGGATCAGCGCGCCAGCGGCGAGATCTGGCTCTGCACGCTTGCAAAGAGCGTACCGGTCGCAATCGGCCGCGGCGAGAATCGCGGTCATACGGTCACCTATCACAACGTCGTGCGGCGCTGGGTGAAACTCGGCGAATGGAACGGCGCGGCGCGCACATGGAGCGTGCCGCTTTCCGATGTCGAGGTCGACGGCATGAACTCCGTCGCGGTGCTCGTGCAGTCGGGCGACGGCGCCAAACCGGGCCGCATGCTCGGCGCCGCGAGGACAGATGTCAGATGACAGATATCAGAGGGGCGTGCCTTGCATCTGATGTCCTTGATGTCTGTCCCTCGACGTCCGTCCCCTGACATCTTTCATCTGACATCTAAAAAGAAGGGCCAGCGTTAAGCCGGCCCGAAGAGCGTTGGGGGATTGAACCGTACGCGGAACAAGTTGGGCCGGTCCGGACGAGCCCGGGGGGCTGGGGGGCTGAGGATTCCGAGCCCAATCCGGACCGTACCCTGAGGCAACAATGCTTCCTATCGCAAGCCAACCCGGCAGGCACTAGGCCGAATTAGGGCATTGTTGTGAATCGCTTAACGACTTCGTGACGGTTCGTGACAACTTGCCTCGATTTTCAGCAATGGTATCCCCGAATTCGTTCGATTTCTTGAGAAACTGCGGCCGAATACTGTCGAGAGGGTGCGTCACGCGAAGGCCTTGCGGCGCGCCTTGCGTGCGGCGATCATGCGGCGACGATCACATCGATAAGGAGGCGCCCATGACCTTCGGGCCAAGCGAAACCGAACCGAGCGAGTTGCGCGGGGGCGAGGCTTATTTCTCCCTCGCTCCCCGCAACCAGGTGACCTTCAATCGGCGGGAACTCGACCGCATCCTCGGCCTCTACGGCCGCATGGTCGCCGCCGGCGAATGGCGCGATTACGCCATCGACTTCCTCAAGGACCGGGCGGTGTTCTCGGTGTTCCGCCGGTCCTCGGAAATTCCGATCTACCGCATCGAGAAGGATCCCAAGCTGGCGCGCCGCCAGGGCGCCTACAGCGTCGTCTCGGTGACCGGCCTTATTCTGCGGCGCGGGCACGAGCTCGACCGCGTGCTGCACGTGCTCGACCGGTCGCTGAGCGTGGTGGGGTATTGACCCGGGCGATTCCGTCATCGCGGCCGGAATGATTACGGCATCGTCGTCTCGCCGGGGCCGAGCGGACGCTGCATGAGCACGCTGTCGAGCCAGCGGCCGTGCTTGAATCCGACCGAGGCAAACGTGCCGATCAGGCGAAAGCCCAAGATGCGATGCAGCTCGATGGACGCGGCCTGACGCGAGTCCCCGATCACCGCGATCATCTGCCGGAAGCCGCACCGCTCCGAGTCTTCGATGAGCCGCGCGAGCAGCGCGCGCCCGATGCCGCGGCGATGCGCGTCCGGCGCGATATAGACCGAGTCCTCCACGCTCCAGTGATAGGCCGGGCGCGCGCGATACGGTCCGGCATAGGCGTAGCCCGCCACGACGCCACCGTCCGCTTCGGCGACGAGATAGGGGTAGCCGCCGTCGATGAGCGCGTGCCTACGCCGCGCCATCTCGGCTTCGTCCGGCGGCTCGATCTCGAACGACGCCGTCCCGTGCTCGACCGCATGGGCGTAGATGCGGGTGATTGCGGCGATGTCGTGCGCCGCGGCGGCGCGGATGGTGACGTTCGGCATGACGCTAAAAAGCAAAAGCGCCCCGGGCTAGTGCCGCCGATTTGAAGTTCCTACAGCGCTAGGGGCAAGTTCGTTTAGGAACTTCAAATCGAAAAGCGGCACTAGAATCATATACTTGCTAGT
>WNGA01003530.1_pt1 | contig 23436 bp, 13 predicted proteins | sample 5400061 | NCBI WGS metagenome assembly WNGA01 (sample SAMN13153366, study PRJNA577476) | soil metagenome | isolation source: 100 cm soil or saprolite under grassland replicate 2 | place: USA:California | collected 2016-06-15
CCTGGCTCCACTTGCACCGTAGGCTGGGGTCGCTTCGTGTAGGATACTGTCAAACTCGCCGTTTCCATCGTCCTTTTTCTTCCGATTGGCTCTCGGCGCGGCCCGAAGGCGAAGTGGAATCGCGACGGCGTTCGGACGCAGCAGATGATAGTCGGGCAACTCTGAAGTTATCGTCATGGGAACATGTTCCTGCGGACGTTCAGCGAACATCCTGGTCACAAAGAATCTGTTCCCAGGCCAAGACTGCGCCACAAGCTCAGGACGGGGACGATTCCATAAAGTTGGGACTTCGGTGTAGTAGCACCATCGGAGGTCGAACGGATAGAGCGCGTATCTGCGAAGCTTTTTGGCGTCGAAACTCTCAAGACTTAATGCCCTTTTGCGAGCTTCCAACGGTACGAAGCCGCCGGCTTTGCGAGTGAGTCCCGTTTCCAAACTCTTGATGCTTTCCCAGTCCTTGTCGGGATTGAAATAAGCCCGCAGGCGTTGCGCGAGTTTCTCGCGGCCAATGTCCAGGAAGGCGCCATGGCGCATCTCTTGCAATCCGCTGATAGGCGTTACCTGACACAAAGAAACCACGCTTGGCCATTTGAAGTATTCTCCGCCGACACCGAGCGGACGAAACGAGTACCTATTGGCCGCGTTCGGCTGAGCAACCAAATACTGGTGCCCAATGTCTCGGAGCTTCAGGCTCTCGAGCAAGTCCGCGCGCTTCTTCAATCCCCAGAACTGGCGGAAGAACAGTTTGCTCGTCTTGGCGCGCGTTGCCTTCCGCACCATCAAACACACAGTCGTCCCAACCCGGATGCCTTCACGGTTGTATTGCGTTGAAAAGACCGACGGGTCGGACATCCCGTCGGGCGTGAGTTTGCCGGTCTCGCGGCTGTCGCCATTGAGGCAGTCGAACCACAGCGTGTCGAACTCCTTCAAGAAACGCTGACGCATCACGACGAACGATGGGTCGCCCAGGTAGGAGAAGTTCGAGATGTAGGTGACGATGCCTTGGCCTGTCTTTTCCGCGATGCGCCGTTCCGCCAGCCGGAAAAATCGAACGTAGAGGTCGTCCAGGTTGAACTTCTTGATGCCCCACTCTTTGACCAGCCCTTCCTTGTACGGCTCAACCAACCCCTGCTCTTCCTCCGGGCTGACGCCCGCGTAGGCGTTGTAGGGCGGATTGCCGAGGATGACGAGAATCGGCTTGTCCTGTTTCACTACCCCCGCGCCTTTGCGCTCTGCTTCCAATTCCGGCCAGTTCGCCAAATGTGGATTGTCGCCGGCAAAATCCCACCCCGTCAGCGAGTTGGTCAGGAAGATGCCAGCCCGTTCGTTGTTGTTTTCATCGAGCGGCGCATTGAGGCTTTGCAGCAGCAGGCCCATTTGCAGGTGCGCGACGACGAAAGGAGCCGGCATGATTTCAAAACCATAGACGCGCTTCATCGCCGCCTGCTTGGCTTCCAGTTGGGCGAGCGCCCCTTCGCCTTTCTCCTCCTTGAGTGTCTGAACAATCCGCCTCAACACGGCGACGAGATACGTGCCCGTGCCGCAGCAAGGGTCTAGGACGTATACGCGCGGGTCCGCGAGGCCGTCGGCGATGCCGAGTTCCTCGCGCAGCACCGTGTCCACGCGGGCGACCTGGTATTCCACAATCTCCGATGGGGTGTACCAGACGCCGAGTTCTTTTCGCAGCTTTGGGTCAAACGCTTCCAGGAACGGCTCGTAGAAGTATTGCACCGCGCGGGTCTCCGCAAAACGCGCGAAGAACTCCGTGCGGTCCACGCGGTTCAAAGCGGCCGCCGTCCAGTCCAACACTTCGACCAGACCCAGCGGTCCGAGTTTGGTGGGAGTGGCGACTTGCTCAAACAAGGCCTTGATCATCGGCACGCGCAAATTCCACGCGGCGGCCCGCCAGTCGAACGTGTCCTTCCTCAGCGGCTCAGCCTTGTGCCACAACACCCACGCGGAAAAGACGCCGTAGAAGATCGTTTGCACGAGGGTGGAGCGGAAGAAGTGCTCGCCTTTCTCCTGCTCGAATTTCATGCCCAGAGCTTGCTCCAATGCGTTGCGAATTCCGGCCAGCGCCGGCAGGTCCCCCGCGTTCTCGACGCGGGCACGAGCGTCGCGCGCGTAGGAGGCGACGAAAAAGGCGACGTCTTTCGGGTCGTTCAGCGGCGCGGCGTGGAGGAGCACGCGCTTGAGGTATTCGAGGCAGCGTTCGCCGAGGAGCGAAGCGGCTTTGCGTGGCGCTGCGGCTGCGCGCCAAAAGCCGGCTTCGCTGTCGGCGAGATGAAACGATTCCAGGCGGACGGTTTTTCCGGCTTTGCCGCGCTTGAGCAGGAGGAAGTCGCGGTAGTTGGTGAGCAGCAGTTGCCCGTAATGCTCGAGGTATTCAAGCACTTGCTTCGTCCCGACGATGTCCGCCAGCTCGTCCTTCGCGCCTTTGACTTCGATGACGCCGCGCGAGGGTTGAGGGATGCCGAGCAGCGGCTGCGCTTCGTCGATATTCTTGAGTTGGTCGGGCGTGAACAGTCCGCCGTCGGGCTTCCCCGCGCCCCTGTTCTTGAGACTAATGAAGCAGCGGACCTTGGGCTTGAGAGTATGCCCGGCCGCATCGAGCAACTTCGAGAGGGCCCCATAGCCGGAAGTTTCCGGGTCCGCCGCGCCGGAGGAACGGATTGCGCTGAGCTCTTCCAAGTAATTCTCCAGCGGATGCATTGGCGGGCATTCTGGGGAAATTGAAAGCGACGCCAAGAGTTTTGTTGCTCCGGCGCGTTCCTGGGTTCTCGAACCTCGGGCTCCACCAGAATGAAACCGCAGGTTCGCGTCTTCGGCTGGCCGGTTTCTTTTGGCGGGACAGAAGAATTCGCAGCACCGCCTTTTGACCCGCGATGCTTACTGGACCCGTAAACAAACGTGTCGATGCTGGCGACGGTCGAAAAGTCGACTCCCGCCAGTCCGCCGGGCGCGGCCCACTCGTTGGTCGTCAGCGCAAAGCGGTGCGTCCAGTTCGCTTCGCCTTCAGTCGCGGGCGCGCCAAGGTTTGGTGGAAATCCAGTTTTGTCTCCCTCGCCCCAATCGCGCAACATGCGGCGCAGCTCGAACGAATTGGGCGCGTCGCCTTCCACCGGCTGGCCGACGACTTCCACGACCAGCGAGGCCGGGAGGATTTGTGCGCCGCGCGGGACGTGCGCGGCGACGTCGAACTTCAGCAGGCCGCGGTTGGTGGTGTAGGTTTGAGTGGTGCCGCTGTTGATCCACGCCATGCCGCCGAAGTTGTTCGAGGGGAAGTGCTGCAACAGCGCCGTGTCGGCCGAGGGCGTGATCGTGACCGACTCAGCGCCGCGGGCCGGGGTCAAGCCCAAAGCTCAAAGCTCAAGAGAAGGACCAGGCTCCAAGGGCCAGGTAATGCCACTGGACCGGCACTTCTCTCCCTCCGAGACCCAAGAGTGGTGAGTTCTCTCCCGGAGGGAGAGTTGACAATACGTTCACTCACACCACATCCACTTCGCCCAGGATCGGCGTGCTATCCACGGACGAGTTGTTCGCCGTCATTTGCGCGCCCAGTTCCGGCTCCGTGACGTAGCCCGGGATGATGCGGTTGAGCTGGTCCGGAGTCGCGCCGAGGTGCTCGCGAATGATTTCGCCGAGCGCGGATCGGTAATCGACGGCGCGCTGGAGGTAGCGGCCGGCCACGCCGAACATCGAGCCACCCGATCCGGGGACCCAGGGGATGGGGTCGCCCGGCGTGCCCGCGATGACGCCACTGGTCCGCCCGCCCTTACCGCGGCCTTTGACGCCGCCGCCGGCGACCCACATCAAGCCCGCCTCGGCGTGGTCGGTCCCGCCGTTGCTGTTTTGCACGGTGGTGCGGCCGAATTCGCTGAGGGTGACGACCACGATTCTGCTCCAGTCCACTTTGTCGCCGTAGAGAGTGAAGTATTTGCGCAGGGCGTAGAAGGCCCAGCCGATGCGGCTCTGGAGGTCGGCGTGGCCGCCCGTCACCCCGCCCTGATTATTGTGCGTATCGAAGCCGCCCATCTCAGTGCCGGCGATGATGGCGTCGGTCTTGTTGAGGATGAGCGCCGCGGCTTTGAGCTGTTGGAAGAAGCTCTGACCGGCCACATCCACGACGTAACTCGCCGCCGTGCCGCCGCCGTTCTTCGCCGTGGTGGTCGGAAACAAGTAATACTGCTGCGAACCAATATCCGTGGGGACGTTGTCGACGAACGTATTGCCGTCCTCCGTGAAGTCGATGGTCGAGAACAGGTCGAGCGTGCTGACGAGGTTTTCGTAGGAAAGCTGGAGCAAGCCCCGGCTGCGCTTGGGGGCGAAGCACGCCTGGTTCCCCTGGAGAATGGAATTGGCCAGCTTCTGATCCGCCGCGGGAGTCGGCGTGCCGAGCACGTCGTAGCGCGTCGGGTCGGAAATGTTCGTGATGGCGGCGCCGGAGCCCTTGAACAGCGTCGGCAATGCGGCCTGAATCGAGACGCCCGACAGCGGGTTCGTCGCGGTTTGGCCCGATTCGAGCAGCGTGCGGTAGAAGATCCCTTCGCGAGTGACCGAATTCGGCTCGCCCGTTTCCCAGTAGGCCTGCGAGTCAAAGTGAGATCGGGACTGCCGCGGGTAGCCGACGCGATGGATCAACACGAGGTCGCCGGCGTTATAGACCGGCGCGAGGAATTTGAGCGAAGGGTGCAGCGCGTTGAAGCCGTTGCCAAGGTTGATGGCATTGGCGTAGGCGAACGTGGAGGCTTCGCCAGTGTGAAAATCGCACGGGCCAACGCCGGTGTAAGTCTCTCCCGGATCCTTCGGGATGAAGATGGTCGACCGGATGCCTTGGCCATACGCGGAATCCTCGATGGGGATGCACGAGTTCAGCGCGTCGTTGGCCCCGCGCAGGAAGATGAAGAGCAGCTTTTTGCCGTTGAGGCCGATGTTGCCCTCGGCCAGCGCGCGCCGTGCAAACGGCGGCACTTGCGTCAACGCCGCCAGGCCGAGCGCGCCGCCGGCCCGGAGCGTGTTCACGAGGAAATCGCGGCGAGTGAAGGTGCTGATGAAGGGAGTGGGACGCGCAGGAGGGTTCGGTCTCATAAGTCGGGTGCCGTGTGGCGTGGTCCGTGATGCGTGATGCGTGATGCGTGTTGCGTGTTGCGTCAAGCGTGGCTGATCACTGAATACTGATTACTGAATACTGATTACTGATTACTGCTCATTGAATCGTTGCAGGCTCAGGAGCAAAGCGACCGTGCCGCGCACGCGCGTGTCGTACGGCTGGCCGGCGACGTTGCTCGGCGTGAGCAGATTGAAGGCCGCGGGCGCCCCGACGTCGCTCGTGTTCAGGAACCCGACCGCCAGCGTCTTGTAGGCGTCGAGGCCGGCGCGGCCTTCGCCGGGCCATAGCAGCCCGAGGAACAGGTCGGCCACCTTGCCGGCGTCGCGCTGGTCGGTGCCGCTCGGCAACCGGAGTTGCAAGAGCCGCACCGGGTCGGTGACATTGTTGGCCAGGAAATTGTTGTTGTCGTTCTTGCCGGTCTGGCCGACGGCCTTCATCAGCGAATTGACGAACCGCACCCGCTCGGCCAGCGCGCCGGCGCTGACCCAGCCGACCCCCGCCTCGGGATAGCCGTCGGGTTCTTCGCGGTTGAACAGCGACATGCCGCCCATGCGCATCAGCACCGAATCGTTGCCGGCGCGCTGGCCGGTGCCCTGGCTGGAAGTGATGCCGAAACCGTCGGTCGCCGCCGTCCAGGTGCCGTGCAACCCGGTGCCATTAGCGCTCTGGCGGGTGGCGCGCACGGCGCTGGCGGCAAATTCCAATGGCGTCTTGACCTTGTGCGCATTGGCGCCCTGACCGCGGAACAGCGCGGAATTGAAGATGGTCGCGAGCACCGGGCGAAGCTGGCCCTTTGGATTGCTCCCCTCCCAAGCCGTCATGCAGGCCCGCACCAAGTCCTCCTCGGGCGTCGTCGTTCCGTCGGCGAAGTCGTAGCCGATGTGAAAATCGTCGTGCACGAACAGCCGGCAGAGCTTCACGCTGATGAACTCCTGAGTGAACGGAAGGTCGGCCAGGTGTTTGACGATGTCGGAGCCGTCCGCGAAGCCGTTCGTGCCCGCGCGGGCCGGAATGTTCAGCTCATACAGTCCCGGCGTGGCGTTGTTCCCGTAAAGCTTCGTCGTGTAAGGCGCGCCAAATCGGGCCGGCACCGTCTTCCCGCCGAAAATGCGTTTGGCGCCAGGAGCGTGGTTGTTCGGCCTGAAGTTCAGCGCCCAGACCCCGACGAGGTTGGTCACGGCGTTGGGCCCGGCGGGATCGATTTTGACATTGGAGCGCGGGGCAAACGGATTGCTGGCGTTGCCCGGCAGGACGATGTCGATGGTCCAGCCCGTCCACGCCGGCGCCATGTTCGTGATGTCGGTCTGGTCGTAGCCGTTGTCGACGCCACACGTGAACAGTTCGAGCAGCTCGCGGCTGTAGTTTTCATTCGGGATGTTCGGTGGATTGCCGCGGCTGGACACCGTGTCGAGGTAAATGATCATCGCCGGACTCTCGGCGCTGATCCCGAGCAGGTCGTAGAATGTCCCGTTGGTCTGCATCAAGACCTGGCGCCAGCGGGTGACTTCGCGCCATTCAAATTCGGCCGCGGCCCGCTGCGCATAGGCGCCGCCAAACTGGAACCCATTGAACTGATTGGCGCTCTTGCCCGCGTAAGTGACGAAATGGTTCTCGATGAATTGCGTGAGCACTTCGAGCAACTGCCGGTCGGCGAACACCGCGTTGAGCACCAGCCAGGCCTGGAGGTCCGGGATGGAGGCGGTGCCGGGGCCGGAGTTATTCCGAGGGTCGCTGATGATGTAGTTGGTGGGCGTGCCGAAGCGGGACTCGATCCACGGGATGTTCGTGTGCGCCAGCGAGGCCCCTTCGATAATCGACTCCGGATGGAGCTGTTCGTTGATCCAGCCGCTCGCGGAGTTGGGGCCGCTGTCCTGAAGCAGCCGGTCGAGCAGCGCGGGCGTCGGACCGTAGGCCAGCTTGTTCAGCGCCGTGGCCGTCAGAACCGCGTTGCTGCCCAGGGGCGTCACCTCCAGCCTTTGAAACGTATTGCTCCCGGCGGAGGTCCAGGTGCAGTTCGAGAACACGCCGCTCAAGTCCTCGAGCCACGCGCCCAGAATCGATCCCTTGCCCAACATCCTCAACACGTCCGCCGAGGGATACGCCAGGAACGTGATGCGTTTCTGCCCGTTGGAGAGCGCGCTGATGCCCAGGGCCGGCGCCGGCGGGTCCGCGTAATCATCCGCAACCGCCGGCAGAGCGAGAAACGACAACGCGGCCAGCGCCAGGAGAACTGTCCTGTTCGTATTCATAGGTCGTTTGAAGCGTCCCGCCACCGACAGCCCGCGGAACGGATGTTTGGTTAGTCGCTGGCCGCAGTGCAAAGGTTACATGGGGTTTTCAGGGACGCTTTTCTCCCGAACTGAACACTGCTAGGGTCGCCCCATGCTGAAGCTTGGCCTCATTTCCGCGGCGTCCTATGGCTACGGGGGCGCGCCGCGGGTGTCCGGCTCGAACCACGGCACCGCGTTCGCCACGACGTTCAACGGTTGGGACGACACCCAGGCGGCGCGGTTCCAGGGCACATTCGTCCGTTCGCGACGCCGGCTCGAAGGCGCCCGCGTCGTGCGGGTTTGGGATCCTCTGCCGGAGCCGGCCCGACGCCTGGCCGGCGCGTGCGGCATCGAGACGGTTTGTTCCAGCCCCGAGGAAGCGAGCGAAGGCGTCGACGCCGTGATCCTCATCGACGACGGTTCGGGCGAGCAATGGAAACACGCCGCGCATCCGCTGAAAAAGGGCGTGCCCGTGTTTTGCGACAAGCCGCTGGCGATGACCGCAAGGCAAGCCCAGGAGGTCGCGAAGCTTGCGCGGTCCACGGGCACCAAATTCATGTCCGGCAGCGCGCTCCGGTTCGTGCCGGACATCGTGAAGCTGCGCGAAGAGTTACCGCGCCTCGGGCCCGTCTACCTGGCGACGGCGGCGTGCGGCAACGAACTGGTTTACTACGGCCTGCACGCGCTCTCGATGATCTACGCTGTGCTCGGTCCCGGCGCGGTGTCGAGCCGGAACGCGGGCCAGCCGGGGCTGAACGTGGTCCGCGTGCGCTTCGCGGATCATCGCGACGTCGTCCTGTTGGTCGGCGAGAAAGAGTGGATGAGCGCCGGCTATCAGATCAGCCTGTACGGCCAGAAAGGCTGGCGAACGCTTCAACCCAACCTCGCGGACCTCTACTCTTACCTGCTCGAAGCGTTCCTCCGTTACGTGGGAACCGGTACTGAACCCTACCCCATCGAAGAGGAGGTCGAACTCATCGCCGCGCTGGAGGCGGGCAAACGTTCGTTGAAGGAGGGACGCGAGGTGACAGTGAAGGGAGTCATGGGGTGAAACACAGGGAGAGAATTCCACGAACGAATCCGCGCGTTGAATTCCTGAACCTGAAATCCGAAATCCTAAGCCGGAAATCCGAAAGAACTCCGAAGCCCGAAGGGCGAAGACCCAGCCGGGCCGTGGTGCGCGCTTTCGGAATTCGGAAGTCGGGCTTCTTTCGGGCTTCGGAATTCGGAATTCAGGTTGGTGGGGAGATGGTCGGGGCGGTGAGATTCGAACTCACGACCTTCTGCACCCCAAGCAGACGCGCATACCAGGCTACGCTACGCCCCGACCTGATCGCACAATTTTGTGCGGACCGCATCATAGGCCGCAACCGTCCCAATTCAACTTCTTTTCCCGTCCGATTTCGCGACCGCTTCCAGCGCTGGCGACATCGTGACACGCCCACCGCAGCGCGGCTGGACCTGAACGACAAGCCGCGGCGCGTCGCAGGTTCAGCACGTGTCGAACCGGGCCTGCCAAGGTAGCGCAGGCTGCCCAGCCTGCTGTTTCGCGGGTTGCCAACCCGCGAGCCTGCGAACCGAGCTGGACGTTGGTTGGCGTCCATGACGTCCGTCGACTGGCAGTCGGCGAAACAGCAGACAAGGCTGTCTGCGCTACGAGCCGGTAGGACATTGTCGGCTCAGGGACGCACCACCTGGAAGAACCGCCTGGACGCACCTGCGGTGCCTTCCATGAACTCGAAGAGACCGTTGGATTGCGCTTGCTTGGTCGAGTACGGAGTGAGGCCCGGCAGGTTCGTCGCGCTCAAGACGTGATAGGTCGCGCCGTCCTCGCCCGCGAAAACACAACGCACGACCCCCGCGGAGAGGCGCTCAATGACCAGCGCGTTGGATCGGTAGGATAGGAAGCTCACGTCCACCACGTCCGGCCCGACCGTCACCGAACGGGTCCTGGGGACGAAAACGCATTCGGGAGAGGAGATGGACAACAGGTGCGTCCCCGCGGCGAAGCCATGAAGAACGAACTGACCGTCCGGCGGGACGCTCGTTGAGGTGGAGGGCGCGTCGATCTGGATGCCGCTGGCCGGGGTCGTGAAGCCATGCACCTGGCCGAGGATGGTGTACGGTGGCGCCGACTCGAACGCGCCGATGTCGCAGCCCGCTCCAAACGGGCGCGCCGTGCCGCGCTGGTCGGTCGCCGGACAAAACGCCGGGTCGGCCGCGTCCAGCGCCGGACTGCCGGCGAGCAAGGCCATCGTCGGCGTGGGGCCGCCGTAATCGGCCAGCGGACCGAGCACGGGGTCGGTGTTGTTCAGGCTGCCGGGAGCGGTAAAGGAACAACTGGCGTCGGAGGAAAGATTGTGGCCCTCGTCCACGAAGCCGGAACCGTAGCAGTTGCTGGCTGAAAGGCTGCTGGCAAGGATGGTGCTTCGCAGCGATACCGCGCCCCCTGCCGCGGCGATGGCCCCGCCGCGTGACGCGCCAATCGGGTAGCCGTTCGCTCCCGCCGAAGCCGAATTTGACGCGACCGTGGCGTGGATCAGGGTCAAGAGCCCGCCCGCGGCATTGTAGAGTCCGCCCCCTTCCCCGTTGCCGCTCGGAGATGCCTGGCCCTGGCCGCCGAGCGCGGTGTTCGCGACGACTGTGCAGTTGACGAGCAGGACGGCGCCCGCGGTGTAAAGGCCCCCGCCCTGGCCTGCGCCCACGCCGTTGGGAACGCCCGCCCCGCCGACGGCCCAATTGTGGGCCAGCGTCGTGTTGGTCAGGCGCGCCTCGCCCGCGGCGATGTGGAGGCCACCGCCCAATCCGGGTCGGCCGGGGACGCCGAACGGAGAGCCGATGCCCAGTCCTTGGCCACCCAGCGCGCGGTTGTCCGAGACCGTGCAATCCGTGAGGGTTAGGATTCCCAGGCCGTAGTGTGAAAGCGCTCCTCCGCCCGCCTCTATCAAGGGGTCGGAGATGGCGGAGTTACCCTCCAAGCTGCTCCCCAGCAGAGCGGCGTCCCCCACGTTGAAGAACGCCCCTCCGTAAGCCGGCGCGCGGCCAAAGCGATTGCCCTGACCAGCCATCGCGACGTTGCTCGACAGGATCGCGCTCACCACATGCACCACGCCGCTAATGTTGCAAATGGCGCCGCCCCGGGCTTCGCCACCTGGAATAGACTCAGTGCCGACACCACCACTTTTGCCGCCATCGGCACGGTTTCCAGCAAAGACACAGTTGCTCGCGTTCACCCAGCCGAGCCAGTTGAAGACCGCGCCGCCAGAAGCCGCGCCGCCGCTGCCGATATTGGGTGGCAATCCGCCGCTGCTTGGCCCGCCGTTGCCTCCCTGCGCGCGATGACGCAGGAAGCTGCAGTCGTAAGCGTTTAGCACACCGTTGCTATTGCAGATGGCGCCGCCCTGCGCGGCCTCACCCGATTGTCCTGTTGCGCCATTCGTGCCGCGAGCCAGGCCGTCCACCAGCGCGAAACTTCGCAGAGTCAGCGTGGCTCCTGGCACGACAACGAACAGCCGTGTGGCAGTATTGCCACTCAGCGAAACGTTGTGGCCCACGGCGTCCAGGCTGACGCCGTTTGAGACCACCAAGGGGCTGGTCAGGAATATACTGCCGTCGCAGGCCAAAGTGATCTTGCCGCCGCCGGCCACTGCGGCGCGGAGGCTGGGTTCGTCGCAGACGGCCACCGTCTGGTTCGCGTCGAGAATCGAGAGCGTTGTCGTCGCACCGGACACGGCGGCGCCACCGGTGGGGTTTCTCAGGCCGAGCACTACGGTCTCGGGACCTTCTGGGACGGCGTCCGAGACGATTTGGAACGCAAAGCTCTTCCTTACCTCCGTGTCAAGCAGGACGACGGTGCCCGTGGCCGCCACATAGTCCGACGCGTTGGCCGTGCCGTCGGCCACGTAGAATTCCGCGGAAACGAGGCCGTTGGTGCCGCCGGTGCGAAGGACCGTGATAATGGCCTCGCCGTCGCTCTCGCTGACGCTGTAGCTCTCGCTGCTGAATTGAAGCGTGCCCGGCGAAGCGGGGTCGTCGTCGTGAATCGTCAGCACCGCCTCCGTCGGGCTGCCCAGCGCGGGGCCTCCGCTGGGCGCAGACAGGGTCAAGTGGATCGTTTCATCCGGCTCCGGCACCAGATCATTTTGAATCGAGACGACGACGACTGCGCTGGTCTGGCCGTTGGCAAGATTCAACACGCCCGAGGCGCCGGCATAATCGCTGCCGGTGAGGGCCGTTCCGTCCGAGGTCGCGTAATGGACCGACGCCGCCCCGGCGCTGCTGCCGGTGCGCGTCACGGTGATGGCCACGGTGCCTCCGTCCTCGCTGGTGGTGAACGCACCCGCGCTGAACTGGAGGAACGACGGTGACGGCGGCACGGTGGCCTCGCAGGCGCCAATGTCGCACGCCGGGCCGAACGGCCGCGCGATCCCGCGCTGATCCGTCAACGGGCAGAACGCGTTGTTTCCCTGGTTGACCGCCGGGCTGTCCGGCATCGGCGCCATTGTCAACGTTGGCCCGCCGTTGTTCGTGAGCGGACCCAGGCGCAAATCGATAGCGTCCTGCGCAGCGCCCCAGACCAGATTGTTTCCACCGTCGACGAACGAGCAAAAGGCGGGCTGACAGTACCCCACGATGCTGTTGGCGACCCAGGGTCCAGGGCTGCCCATGCCACCAACCACTCCTCCGGCGCCCCCGGCGAACGTGCAATTCACAACGTAGGGCTGGCCGCGCACGCTCGTGCCTCCGGAAAGATGGTGCACGCCGCTGGCTCCGCCGAAGATCGCGCGGTTGCCGAAGAACGTGCTGTTAGTGATGCCCACACGCATGTCGCCCGGCGTGCTGACCCAGTTGGCGATAGCTCCGCCATTGGCCAAAGCGACGTTGTGGAGGAATGCGCAGCGATCAACGCGTAAAACGCCGGCGTTGTGGATGGCGCCTCCGTACGTGGAACCCGTCTCAACCCGGTTGGTGACGAAGGTACATTCCATGGCCTCCAACGTTCCGAGGTTCAACACCGCGCCCCCGCGGGTAAGCCCGGTTCCGCCACTGACTACGTTGTTCGAGAAAGTGCATCTCCACAGCACCAAAGACCCCTCGTTGACAATGCCGGCCCCGTCCGTGGGGTGGCGTCCGTGGGCCACCTTCAGTCCGGCCATCGTGCACATCACGTTCGGCGGCACGGTGACCACTCGCGTCAACAGGCCCCCGTCGAGCGTCACGTCACGGCCCTCTGCATCGAGCCAGGTCGTGGTCGAAATGACCAGGTTGCTGTCGAGCAGGATCGTGCCATCGCACGCGAAGCGAATCGTCCCCCCCAGCGACAACGCCTCCCGCAATGCCGCTGGGGTGCAGTCGGTCAATACGGTCACGTCGTCGTCGTGTATGATGACCGTCGCGTTCGTCTGGCCCATCAACCAGAGGCCGCCGGTCGGGTTCGACAACGTCACCCGAAACGTTTCGGGAACTTCCCGGATCGCGTCGTTCAAAATCAGCACTTCGATCACCTTGTTGGTTTCGCCGGCCGTGAACGCGATGAGGCCGTTGGTCGCCGCATAGTCCAGGCCGCCCGTGGCCGTTCCGTCGCTGGAGGCGAAACTGATCGTGCCCGCCAGTGAACGATCGCCACTCCGCACGACCGTGACGACGGCCGCCGTGCCGTTCTCAGTCGCGTTGAAGGACACGGCCCCCACCTGCACGATACCTTTCATCGGCACCGAGCCTTCGAAGGCTCCGAGGTCGGAGGCCGCGCCAATCGGCCGTGACTGTCCGCGTTGGTCCGTAGTGGGAGCCTCTGTGGGGTCGCTGACGTCAATGGCCGGACTGCCCTCGATCAGGGCCATCGTCAGGGTCGGCCCGCCATAGCTGGCCAGCGGAGCGAGCCTCGGGTCCGTGTTCATCAGGCTGCCGGCATTGGTGAAATTGCAACTGCTGTCCGAACTGAGGTTGTGCCCGCCGTCCAGCACGGACCCGGCGCAATTCAGGCCCGCGCTGGCCGAGAGGATCGAGTTGATCAGCACGGGCGCCTTGGCGCCCATGTTCTCCACGGCGTTCCCCGTGTGGCCGAAGAACGTGCAATTGACGATGTAATCGGTCACCTCGGCAGCGCAGGCCATTCCCAGCGCCGCCCCGCGCGGAGCCGCGTTGTAGGCAAAAGTGCAGTTCGTGATCAGGATCGGCCCGACGAGCGTGTAGTCGCCGATGGCGCCGCCGTATCGGGCCGCGGTGTTTCCGACGAAGCTGCATCGGTCCAGGGTCACACGGCTGCCGTTGAAATTGGCAATTGCCCCGCCGAGATCCAGCCCGCCCGACGCTCGGTTGCCCGAAAAAGTGCAGCCGATGGCCGTCAGCGCGCCTGAGTTACCCACGGCGCCGCCGGCGCCGCTGAAGCCATCAGCGACGGTCACGCCCATAAGCACCAGCTCGACGCTAGCCGAGGCGATGGTGAACACGCGCACCGCCCCACCGCCGCTCAACACGATTTGTCGTCCGCTGGCGTCGAGGGTCGTGTTCGTCGCGATGGTCAATGTGTTCGTCAGTGTGATCGTTCCGTCGCAGGCGAACGTGACGGTCCCACCGCCGGCCAGCGCGGCGCGAAGGTCGGCGTCGGCGCAGTTTGTGACAACGCCTGAGGCAGGCGTTGGTTGAGGAATGAGTAATGAAGTCAAAGCCAGGCCGGCCAGGACACACCGCAGCACCCGCGCCGGCTCCGCCAGGAAGAAGCAGGAGAGTTTCATCGAGTTGCCTTTTTGAGGTATCAATTAAACCTAACGGGTTGTCAGGAGTTGCACAAGGTGGGGTGAATACCCCATGTTGGCTGCTCCGTCTCTCGCCTTGCGACCGGCTGAAAAATGCGTGCTTAGCGGCGTAGCTGCGACCGTGAGCTCGCGGGTCTGGGGCGTTGAAAGTCTGAATCGATTGTCGCCGTTGGAGAATTCAGCCCGCGACCTCACGGTCGCAGCTACACTGAATCCATCCGCGGAAGGAGGCGGCGGAGTTGGCTGAGGACCTCTGTCGGAGACTTCGAAGCCGGCCCCTGTGGCGCGCGCAGGATGGTGACGCGTTCCCCGCGAGGCGCCCAGACGGCTTCGGGCGTCGGCCCCCACAGGGCCAGGGTGGGCACGCCCAGCGCGGCAGCCAGGTGCGTGATGCCCGAATCGTGCCCGACAAACCCCGCGCAAAGGCTGAGGCGCCGGGCGACTTCGACGAGAGGTTGTGATGCGAGCGTTTCGCACCGGCCTGCTGGCAACACTTGCGCCAGGCGCGGCAGGCGGTCGCTTTCGGCTTCGCCGCCGATGAGAAGGAATTGGAGCGACGTTTCAGCGGCCAGGCGTTGGAGGAGCTCGGCCCAGTTCGCCTCGGGCCAGTTCTTGCGCTCGCTGCCGCTGCCGGGATGGAGGGCGAGTTGGTTGAGAGCTGGGAGTTGAGAGTTGAGAGCCAGCCGCGGCACGGAATCCGCGTCGAAGATCGCGAGGCGTTCGAGCGGCTTCAGCAACGCTTCCGTGGCGTGGAGGCCGGCGGTGTCGTCGGGGCGGTAAGGGCCGACGATGAATTGGGCGCGGGAGCAGCGGGCGATATTCGCCTGGAAGATTCGGTCCGGATCGTAGAGGAACGAAACGATGACGGCAAACGACTCGAAGTAACTTTGCAACGTCTGGTCGAGTTCGCCTTCGCGGGCAAAGAATCCGGCGAGCGCGCGCGATTCAATGGGCCGCACGTCGTCGGCCAATCCGCCCGCCAGCGCGAGCCGGGCGATGTGCGGGTAGCCGAGGACTTCGAGGCGGGCCTGGGGGAATTGCCGGCGCAGCGCGGCCAGCACCGGCAGCGTGAGGATGAAGTCGCCGATGGCGCCGCCGCGAATGACGAGGATCTTGTTGTCCGGCACGCGGGCAGTTCAGGAGGCGCGGAACGCAGTGAACGCCAGTACCAGAACGAACACTCCAAGCCCAAGCCGGACCCCGCAGCAGCAACGGGTGCGCAATTCGCTGGCGGTGCTCCAGTGGATGAGGTCGCGCAGCCGCCAGGGCGAGATCGTGAACCACATCCCTGCGAAGACGAAAACGTAGGCCCAGGTCACGATCACCAGCCGCCAGTCCGACTCGACCACTCGCGCCGTGTCGGTCATCGCCTTGGCCATCAGCAACAACAACGCCGCCAGCCCGCGCACGGGCAGAAAATCGCGCACAAACAGGCAAGTGCCCACTCCCACCGCGCCGAAGGCGTAGTACAGAAGCTTCTTAAGATTCGCAAAATCCTGGTTGGTTTCGAGGCTCACGTAATAGAGGAACCAGCCGGTTGCCGCCAGCGTGAGCAGGAAGCCAACGGGCGTATAGCGGGGAAACTTTCGGGCCGCCGCGGCGAACGAAGCGGGCTTCAGCACGCCCCAGATGTTCGGGACGGTGTAGAGCAAGCCGAGGCTGGCGGAAACGGTGGAGAGATTGAAGGTCAGCATGAGGATGGGGTGAAGACGGGAAAACGAGAAGACGGGAAAACGGGACGGCGGGCAGACGCCCGTCTTCTCGTTTTCCCGTTTTCCCGTTTTCTGAAGGAATGATTCATGAATCGTCGAGATTCACGACTGCGGGATCGCCGTACAGTGTAAAAGAACCGGCCCGCGTAATCTTCACCTCCATGAGCTGGCCGCGGTGCCGGTCGGCGCCCTCGAACACAACGATCTTGTTGCAGCGGGTGCGGCCCATGAGGCGCGCGGGGTTCTTCTTGCTCGGACCTTCGACGAGGATTTGCCGGCGCTGGCCCACGAGTGCCTGGTAGCGGCGGGCACCCTGCGCGTTCATCGCCTCAAGAAGGCGCTGATTGCGCTCGGCTTTAACCGTCTCGGGCAGTTGATTGGGCATCGTCGCCGCGGGTGTGTCTCTGCGGGGGCTGTAGCGGAAGATAAACGCGTTGTCAAAACCTGCTTCGCTGACGAGCGACAGAGTTTGGTTGAAGTCTTCCTCCGTCTCACCGGGGAAGCCGACAATGAAATCGGTAGTGATGCCGATGGCCGGCTGGACGGCCCGGAGTTTCTGAATGATGGCCAGGAACCGCTCGCGCGTGTAGCCCCGGTGCATCGCCTTGAGCACGCGGTCGCTGCCGCTCTGGACCGGAATGTGCGCGCTTTCAACGAGCTTGGGCAGCCGGGCGTAAGCCTCGATCACGTCTTCGCCGTAGCCCTTGGGATGCGGCGAGGTAAAGCGGACGCGCTCCAGCCCTTCGATCTCGTGGACGGCTTCGAGGAGCAGTACGAACGCGGATTTTTGGACTGCGCCGGCAGAGCGCAGCGGCGACGGCGCTTTGACTTCACTGTTTCCATCCGAAAAGCGGCGTCGCGCTTCGTTTGCCGCCGCAGTCCAAACGCCGCCCCGCTTGCCGTAGCTGGTCACGATCTGGCCCAGCAACGTAATCTCCTTCACCCCGCGCGCGACCAGTTCGCGGCACTCGGCCACGATGTCAGGGATGGCCCGGCTCCGTTCCTCCCCGCGCGTGAAGGGCACGATGCAAAACGTGCAATGCTGGTTGCACCCCTGCATGATGCTCACAAACGCCGTCACCGCCCGCTCGCCGTTGCCGTTCAGGACGTGCTCGCGGATTCTGGCTTCGCTGTCCTGCTCCTCCTCGACATCCACGACCTTTTCGCGCCGGCCGGCTAGCAGGTCATCCAGGTAGTCCGCCGCTCGATGGAATTTCTGCGTGCCGAGCACCAGGTCCACGTCCGGCAGCCGGTCAATCAGCTCGCGTCCGCGGCTTTGCGCCATGCAGCCGAGGAATCCGAGCACCTGCCCCGGCCGCTCCTTGCGTGCCTGGCCGGCCAGCGCGGCCATTTTTCCGAGCGCCTTCTGCTCGGCCATGTCGCGCACCGAGCAGGTGTTGAGCAGGACCACGTCCGCGACGTGTTCGGAGCCCGCCAGCGAATAACCCTTGGCCACGAGCTGCGCGGCGACCGCTTCGCTGTCGCGCTCGTTCATCTGGCAACCGTAAGTTTTGATGTAAACACTCGGCATGTCGCGAGAGCGGCGAAGACCCTACGCCAGAGTCGCGGCGATGGAAAGAGGCAAGTGCCCGACGGCAATCCCTAACAAACATTCGCGACGCGTTTGACAAGGAGACGAGGCTGATATTGGCTTACTAATGTGAAGACCACAATGTTCTTATTGATTCTTGAGTCTGCCATCGCGTTGTCCGGGAGGTGTCAGCAGGTGTGTCCGCCTGGCGTTGAGTGGCAAAGGGCTTTTGGGGGCAGTAGCGCGGATGTGCTGGAAGCTTTCGCACTTATGCCAGATGGAGGCATTGCCATGGGGGGCTACTCCGTCAGCCCTCCTGGAGGGAATAAGACCAGTGCAGACTTCGGCGCGGAGGATTTTTGGGTCATTCGCATGGATGCCTCTGGGAACAAACTTTGGGACCTTTCGTTCGGCGGCACGGGAGTCGAGCGTTTGGAATCATTGGTAGTGACCTCGGACGGAGGGCTCGCCTTGGGCGGATGGTCTAACTCTGACATCAGCGGGAACAAGACTACACCGAATATCTTCTTCATCGACTTCTGGATTATCCGCCTGGACAGCGCGGGCGCGAAGCTCTGGGAGCGGACGTTTGGAGGAGTCGGAGCGGACATTTTGCGGACCATACAACAAACCCCTGATGGTGGATTCATTGTTGGTGGACAATCAACGAGTTCGCTACCGTTCGCGGATCCGGGATTGGGCCTCGAGGATTTTCTTCTCGTACGCCTGGATGGCGAAGGGAACCCGCTTTGGTGGAGATTCTTCGGTGGGCCGTCTCCTGAGATTTATACAACATTGGTACAAACACCCGACGGTGGATTCCTATTGGGCGGCGGTTCCGCTTCTGCACAAGGTCCAACGAAGGACAGTCCAAGTTTCGGTTGGATGGATGGTTGGATCGTGCGAGTGGACGCGAACGGCAACAAGCTGTGGGATCGTTCCTTTGGGGGTTCTGGCGGGGACGTAATCGGCGGGATTGAGCTGACTCCGGATGGTGGCTTTCTTTTAGTTGGCACTTCTGTTTCACCTGCAGACGGAAACAAGACCATCGGAAACTTCGATACAAACGGCGCGACGGCCGATGGCTGGGTAATCCGCGTCGACAGCGCCGGCAACAAGCTTTGGGAAATGGCTCTCGGTGGAACCGCTGATGATAGTCTGACCACGGTGAAGCGCACTAGCGACGGTGGCTTCATCATCGGCGGAGGGTCAGACTCACCCATCAGCGGCAACAAGACCAGTCCTTATCACGGCGGCAACGGCCTGGACTACTGGGTAGTTCGGCTTGATGCTGCGGGCAATAAGCTGTGGGACCAGACGTTTGGTGGCAGCGACTTTGAATACTTCGGTGATGTCAACCAAACGGCTGATGGTGGATACCTGCTCGGGGGTGGCTCGATGTCCTTGGTGGATGGAAACAAAACCGAGCCGAGCTTCGGTTTTGCGGATTTTTGGGTGTTGAAGCTGCAGCCGGAGATCGATCAGGATTGTGATGGCGTTCCTGACATCCAAGATCTATGCCCGAACACCGACACTGGGGTAATCGTGGATTCCGCTGGATGCAGCATTCCTCAGATCGCGCCATGTGAAGGCCCTTGGCGCAGTCACGGCGATTACCTGGAGGCCGTGGGAAGCGCCGTCCTGGAGTTTCGCAGAGCTCATCTCATTTCTCCCGATGAAGCGCGGGCTATCCTTCGCGATGCGGCGAAGAGCGACTGCGGCAAATAGTGGGTAGGGGTCAACAACAACGTTCGACATTCGGCTGAAGAAAGAATGAAACCGGGCAGTTCCTGTTTGCGGCGTCCTGTGGGGCATTCGGTGTTGCGGCCGAATCCAGATAGCCCCTGTCACTTGAGCAATTGGACGCCGCCAAGCAACGGCAGCGGCCGGCACTTGCCATTGGCGGCGTTGATGATTCCGAGGATCATGAACACGAAAGCAACGATCCACCCGACAGACCCCGCCAGCCCCAACACACGCCCGAGGAATGGAATGTGCCCCAAGACATAAAAGGCACCCGTCACCACTACCGTCGCGAGGAAGAGGACGATGCCCTGGTTTGCATGGTATCGGGCGTAGCGCGAATTCGGCGCGGCCAGCAACGGCACCAGAAAGAGTATCCCCAGATAACCCACGACCGCGTAGACCTTGTTCTGCTCGATGTCTGCGGCGTCCGCGTCCGGAGCGCCAGCCGGCGGGGCTTCGGCACCGGCAGCAGGCTCCGGGGCAGGGCTGGTCTGCGGGCTGGTAACGGCCATTTCAGTGACGGTGCCCGCCGGGACTTCAACGGGTCCGAGCTGTTGTCCGTCCTGAACTTCATTCCAAGTGCTCATAAATGTCGGGCCTTGACGGCTTCACGGGTGTGCATCACCCGACTCCGGTCGAGGTAATAACTATATCGGCGTCTCGGGCTTCGGCCTTTACAAGCCGCAACCCGGCCGGCAGCCTTGCTCCAGCACGAGCAGCACAGCAATCCTTTGCCGATTCCCATGCACGCTGACGCCTCCCATCAGTTTCTGGAACAAGTCGTCGATCTTCTCGATCCCTCCATCAACCGCATCTTCAACATGTCCACGCCCGAGGCCCGCGCCCGGCTCCTGCACGGCCCACCCGAGGGTGTCTTCGACATCGACGGCTCTTTCGCGCTCGTCGCCCGCGAGGGCAAACGCGTGCGCCTGGCCCGTTCGCTGGACCGGCCGATGCGCTACTTCCTGGCCAAACGCCAGGCCGGTCCCGCGCTGATTGTCGCCGACCGCATCGACGCCATCCACGCCTGGCTCAAGGGCGAGGGCTACGAGGGGCAATTCCACCCGAGTTACACCCGCATGGTGCCGGCGCACTACGTCGTTGAAATTCAACTCGTCGGATGTCCCGATCCGGACCCAACCTACACGCGCTTCTTCACGCCCCAACGCAACAAGCTCTCCGGTGACCTCGACCAGATCGGGCGCGCTTACCTCGGGGCGCTGGCGGATGAAATTTCCAAATGGCTTCGGGCCTTGCCGGAGCACGAGCCTGTCGGCGTCTGTTTCTCCGGGGGCATCGACAGCGGCGCCGTGTTCCTTACGACCTATCACGTGATGCGCGGGCTCGGGCTGGACCCGTCGCGCCTGAAGGCGTTCACGCTTTCATTCGGCGACGGTCCGGATCTCGCGCAGGCCCGGCAGTTTCTCGAACCTCTCGGACTGGGCCTGTTCCTCGAGTCGATTGCCGCGCGGGAGGCCGACCTCGATGTCGCCGAAACTCTACGCGTGGTCGAAGACTACAAAGCCCTCGACGTCGAATGCGCTGCGATGGGGCTTGCCCTTTGCCGGGGCATTCGCGCGCGGTACCCGGACTGGCGCCACCTCATCGACGGCGACGGCGGCGACGAGAACCTCAAGGACTATCCCATCGAGGAGAACCCCGAACTGACCGTTCGCAGCGTTGTGAGCAACCTCATGCTTTACCAGGAAGGCTGGGGCGTTGGGCGCATCAAACATTCGCTCACGTACAGCGGCGGCTTGTCGCGCGCCTACACGCGCACCTACGCCCCCGCCCGGCACTGCGGTTTCGAGGGCTTCAGCCCATTCACGCGGCCCAACGTCATCGAGGTGGCCGAGGGCATTCCGTTTTCGGAACTGTCGCAAATGTCCGTCGAGAAGCTCTACTCGCTCAAAGGCGACATCGTGGCGCGCGGCGTGAAAGCGGTGACCGGCCTGGACATGCCCGTCTTTGCCAAGCGCCGCTTCCAGCACGGCGCGATGCGGGCCGAGTCGCTTCGTCGTCGCGTTCCGGAGCGGGAGGCGGATTTGCGACGGCAGTTCCTCGCGCTGTACGAGTGAACCGTTGGCATGTGGACGCAGCATCTCTTCGTCAGCTTGGCTTTAGTCGGTGGAATGTGCAGCGGCAACGCGACGCCGGCGATGAATCAACGCCGCGCCGCGCCTGTAGCGCAGACAGCCTTGTCTGCTGTTTCGCCGACTGCCAGTCGGCGATGGCCGGGTTTCCCAACCAATGTCCCCTTCAGTTCGAAAGCTCGCGGGTTGGCAACCCGCGATACAGCAGGCTCGGCAGCCTGCGCTACCATGGCTAATGGGCGCCAGGATGTGGTCGTGCTGCTGCACGGCATGGGCCGCGGCACACTTTCGATGAAGCGCATCGAGTGGGCGCTCGTGAATCGCGGCTACCGCGTTGTCAACGTCGGCTATCCTTCCACGCTTTATACCGTGGAGCAGCTCGCGCGTTCGCATCTGGCGCCGGCGCTGCGCGCATTGGAACTCCCGCCGGGCGGGCGCGTCCATTTTGTAACGCATTCGCTCGGCGCGATTGTGCTTCGGCAACAACTCGCCACGGAGTCGCTCCCAAACCTCGGCCGCGTTGTCATGCTCGGACCGCCCAATGGCGGGAGCGAGATCGCCGACGCGTTGAAGCGGGGCCGGTTCTTGCGCCTGTTCACCGGCCCGAGCGGCCAGCAATTGGGCACGAGCGGCGAGGATCTGCCGCGCAAGCTGGGACCAGCCCGTTTTGAACTCGGAGTCATCGCCGGGGATCGCTCACTCAATCCGTTCTTCTCTCGGCGGCTTCCCAGGCCGCACGACGGCAAGGTTTCCGTCGAGAGCACGCGGCTGGAGGGCATATCGGACTTCCTGGTCGTGCACTGCTCGCACACGTTTCTGCCCTGGCGCAAGAGCGTCATCCGGCAGGTGATTTCCTTCCTGGAGTCGGGACGGTTCTTGAGAATCTGAAATCCGAATTGAAGCCCCTACCTACTTCGCATCGAAGAAAAAGCTTACCGGCCCATTCGTCTCGCCGGCCTTGATGACAAGCGTCCGCGTCACTTCGCCTGCCTTCAGATGAACGGCGGAAAGGGTGTAGGTCCCCGCCGGCAGCGGATACAGGAACTGGAAGCGCCCGGCGGCATCCGTCACATCGAACCACGGATGCGTTGCCACGCAGATGTAGGCGAACATCCACGGATGCACGTCGCATTTGATGCGGAGGAATAACTCGGGCGTGGCGAAGGATTTCGTCGTCGTCCAACCGCTCACTATGAGCTTAAGGACACGACAGTCGGTAGCCGCCGAAGTGAGGAGGCGGAGCACGCGGACGCACGGCCTATCCGCCTCCTCACGTCGGCGGCTTGCGAAGGGCGGTCAGAAATGCAGGCCAGCCTGCGCGATACTCTCACCGCGGGCCGTTGCCAGCGCCCTTTACAAACCGGCGCTGTTTCACCAACGTCGCCAGTACAGCCGTGCGCGCGGGTGCGGCGGCCAACCAGGCTTCACATATGAAAAAGAAACTCCTTATCGCGGCTGCAATTCTCGTCGTCATTCTTGCCGCCGTCGTCATCGTCGTCGGAATGTCGCTGGGCAAAATCATCAAAGCTGGAGTCGAGACCGTCGGCCCGAAGATCACGAAGACCGAAATGAAGCTCGACAGCGCCAACCTCTCGCTTTTGGGCGGCTCGGGCACCTTGAAGGGGTTCACGCTCGGCAACCCGGAAGGCTACAAAACCGCGGCGGCCATCGAGGCCGGCTCCGTCAGTGTCGGAGTGAAGCCCGGCTCGCTGTTCTCGGACAAGATCATCGTCCGGCACGTCCGGGTCGAAGGGCCGGAAATCACGTTTGAGGGAACCCTCGGCACGGCCAACAACCTGAGCAAGATCCTCGACAACGTGAACGAAACGACCGGCGGCGCGACGGAAAAGCCGAAGGCAGATTCCAAAGCAGACCCCAAGAAGGAACCGACCGGTGGCGCGAAGGACAAGCCGAAGGCCGAGGCCAAGAGCCAAGCGCCATCCAAGAAGCTTCAGGTCGACGAGTTCCTCATTACCGGCGCAAAAGTGCACCTTAGCATGACGATGTTTGGCGGGCAGGCCGTTTCCGTCCCGCTCCCGCCCATCACGCTCAAAGATCTTGGCGCGGGAGCCGAGGGCATTACGGCCGGCGAATTGACCCAAAAGGTCCTGAAGGAAGTCACCGTCGAAACCTTGAAAGCCGCAGAGAAAGCCGTGGCCGACTTGGGCAAAGGCGCTGCCGGAATGGTCACCAAAGGCGCCACCGGCGCAGTGGACACG
>WNGA01013310.1_pt1 | contig 23435 bp, 26 predicted proteins | sample 5400061 | NCBI WGS metagenome assembly WNGA01 (sample SAMN13153366, study PRJNA577476) | soil metagenome | isolation source: 100 cm soil or saprolite under grassland replicate 2 | place: USA:California | collected 2016-06-15
TCGCCCGCTATCGGGAAGTCGCGGCCAAGCTCGAAGCCGCCCTCGCGTAAGCGTGGCGAAGCGCGCCGATACCCGATACTTGCGGGACGTCGCCTATGCCGATCCCTCGGGCCTGGCGGCGCGGGCGAGCCTCTACGACTTCCAGCAGCCATACATCGACCTCGTGGCGGAGGCGATCGGGACACTCGCCCCTCTCGACGGGCGCGTCGTGGGCGACGTCGGCTGCGGCTCGGGGCGGTACCTCGACGCCCTGCGCGGCGCCGGTGCTCGCGTCGTCGGCATCGATCTTTCGGCCGGCATGCTCGGCGGCGTGCCGTCGCCGCCGGCGTTGATGGCCGCCGACAGTCAGGCGCTGCCGCTCACCGACGGGTCACTCGACGCCGTGATGATGATGCACATGCTCTACCACGTGCCCGATCCCGCGATGGCGGTGGCGGAAGCGGCGAGAGTTCTCCGCCCCGACGGCAAGCTCCTCGTCGCCACCAACGGCCCGCGACACCTCACCGAGATGAACGAGTTGTGGCTTCCCCTCCTGGACCGGACCGGTCTGCGAGCGCCGCTCGAGGATGCCGGGCTCGTCACGCAGCGCGTCATGGCCGACGATGCGCGGCGCTACGTCAGCATGCAATTTCGGGATCCGGAGATGCGGTGGCTCTGTTCGTCGGTGATCGTGACCGACGCCGCCCCGGTCGTCCGTCACGCGGCGAGCACGACTGCCGCGCACGCGGTCGGCGACTACCGCGAGGAGCTGGTCGGCGAGCTGGCCGACGCCATCACGTCACACATCAGCCGCGACGGACAGTTCACGATCACGACCGAGGTTGCGTTCCTCACCACGACCAAGGCGTGATTCAGTTGGCGGCTCTCAGAATTCCTCTGCCGTCGGGAGCCGCAGTGTGCCCTCGATCGTGCCGTCGAGGACAGCCTGGACCACTTCGGCCAGCTCGCTCGGGTACACGGTCTCGTCCGTCGCCCGCAGCTCGTCGACCGTCCACCACCGGTGATCCAGGAGCGCGCGCTGCTCGATCTCGTCCCACCCGTGGTGCTGTGGGGTGAACGCCTCGACGTTCACGGCGAAGAACGACTCACTCTGGCGGTATCGGCGATGCTCGAACTCGAAAGAGGCGACGCGCGTCGCGATCACCGGCCCCAGCTGCGCAGGAGAGAGTTGGAGGCCGGTCTCCTCGCGTACCTCTCGCACCGCCGCGTCCTCGATCGTTTCCCCGTCGTTGAGGCCGCCGCCGGGCGTGAGCCACCAGCGACCATTGTCGGGCTGACCGGGATCGAAGCCCTGTTGGAGCAGTACGGATCCGTCTGCCAGCAAGACGACCCGGGCTGCCCGACGTTCGATCACCACGGTGCGCACGCTACCGGGGCTCCCTGACGGTCTGTCAGGGAGGCTTGACGCCTCGGGCTCCGTCAAGGCATCCTGACACGCATGAGCAAGGACCTGTCGGCGTGGGAGGCGTGGGATCGGTTGATCCACGGGACCGATGCCGATCCGATCGAGGTGCTTCGCGCCGCATCACAGTTCCAGCGGTACTTCGATGCCGTTCAGGGTGCGGCAGTCAGCGCGGCGCGCGGCGAACGCTGCACATGGGATGAGATCGGCCAGGCGATGGGTGTGACTCGGCAGTCGGCTTGGGAGCGCTTTGCGACCTCTGAGCACGAACAGCTCCGCAAGGTCACGCTCGAACGGTTTTGCAGTTGGCCGAGGCGCTGACCTGATCCGAGCTGCTACGTCGCAGCCGCGAAGCGCAGCATGGATTCGGCGGTCGCATCGGGGTCCTGCATCGGTCCGAAGTGTCCGACGTCGGGCATGACCTCGAGCCGGCCGTCCGGAAGGCGCTCGACGATCATCTCGCCGAGCGCCGGCGGTATTGCGTCGGTGTGCTCGCCGCACACGACGAGCGTCGGGCATCGCACGTCGCGCAGGCGCTGGTATACGCCGTTGGCGACTCCCATCTTGTAGATCGCCGCCTCGTCCTCCGGCCGGCACTTCAGCTCGACCTGGCCGTCGGGGCGGTCGCGTAAGCCGTAATCCACGTACGCGCGCAGCGCGTCGGGATCGAGCACGCCGAGCGGCGGCTTCGAACTGTACGACGCGAAGGCCTCGTCACGTGATGGCCACACGGCTCGCCGCCGTCGAGCGCCCTCGGACAGCGGGAAGTCGTCCTGGGGCTGGAGCGGCTCGTCCGTGGGGAACACGATGGGCTCGTAGCACCAGAGTCGGGCGAAGGTCCCGGGCGTCCCGGCCTCGCCAAGAAGGAGCGAAGCCGCGCCCTTCGAGTGGCCGCACGCGAGCAGTGTCGCCTCGCCGGCGAGGCCGAGCTCGCGCACGACGGCCATCACGTCGTCGGCGAACCCGGACCACCGGTAGCCGTCAGTCGAACGGTCGCTGTCGCCGTGCCCGCGGTAGTCGAACGACCACACCCGTTGACCACGCGCCACGAGCCGCGCCGCCACCGGGGCCCACGTCAGGCCGTGGAAGCCGGTCGGGTGCGCGAGCAGGACGGGGTGGCCGTCGCCACCCCAGTCGTGCACGACCAGCGTCAGCCCCTCGGCGTCGAACCGGCGGGAACGCGGCGTTGGTGGCGTCGCCATAGGGAGGCCCACAGTGGATGTGCGCTCTTCGGATGCTCGCCCTCCGGCACGGGCTTGCGGCGCCCCCACAGCGCGGGCCAGATGCACAGGGCGCACAGGAGCACGCCGACGAGCATCACGTACCGGAGGGCGTGGGTGAACGCGACGTCGGTGATCTGCTCGACGATGGTGCGCGTGGCGCCCGTCAGGGTCTTCACGTGCTGCTCGGCGGCTGCGGATCCCGACAGCAGGCCGCGAACGTCGCTCTCCTCCGCGGCGGTGGCTCCGTGCGCGTGCACCTGGGTCAACAGCTCACGGTTCTCGAGGCTCGAGAAGAGCGAACCAGAGAGCGCGAGCCCGATCACGATGCCCATGAGCCGCGCCGTCTGGAGGACGCCCGACGCGATGCCGGCCTTCTCGTCCGGCATCGACTCCATGCCGGCCGTGTTCGAGATGTTGTAGGCGAAGCCCTGGCCGAACCCCGCGATCACGAGCCCAATCATGGTGAGGCCGATCCCGCTGTCGGCGTCGATCAGCGCGAAGAAGACCATGCCCACGCCGACGAGCGCCATGCCCAGGGCCATCAGGTCCTGGGCGGCGAATCGTGACACGAGCCGTCCGCCGACCGGCGACATCACGACCAGCGGCACGCTGAACGCAAGAAACACGGCGCCGGCCGCGAGGGGGCTCAGGTTGAGCACGTTCTGGAGGTACAGCGTGAGGAAGAAGAGGATCACGCCGAACATCCAGTTCCCGATGAAGGCCACCACCGACGCGCCGGCGAAGCGCAGGTCGCGAAACAGCGAGAACTGCACTAGCGGGACGCGCCGCTTCACGTGGAGCTCGTTCACGACGAACACGACGAGGAACGCGATCCCGATCACGAGCGGTCCGACGACGAAGACCGAGCTCCAACCCTCGTTGCTGGCCTGTTGCAGGCCGACGATCGTCAACACGAAGCCGACGGTGAGCGTCGCGAAGCCCGTCCAGTCGATCCCGCCGGTGAAGGTCGAGTCGCGGGATTCTTCGACCGCCGCCACGGTGATCACGAACGTCACGATGCCGATCGGCACGTTGAGGAAGAAGAACCACCGCCACGACGCGAACTCGGTGAGGATCCCGGCGAGGAACGGGCCCAGCGCCGACCCGGCGAGCCCGACGCCCGACCAGATGCCGAGGGCCTTCGCCCGTTCGTCCGGCTCGAAGGCGTTGTTCACGATCGAGACCGACACCGTGAAGATGATCCCGCCGCCCACGCCTTGCACGATCCGAGCCGCGATGAGAAAGAGGATGGTGGGAGCGCCCGCACACGCCGCGGAGGCGGCGACGAACAGGACGATGCCGATGAGCGCCATCTTGCGCCGGCCGAAGATGTCGGCGAACCGGCCGATGGCGATCATCGGCGACACGAACGCGAGCAGGTACGCATTGACTGTCCACAGCAGCGTCGCCGTGGACGCATCGAGGTCGTCGCCGATCCGGGGGAGCGCGACCGTGATCCCGAAGAAGTCGACGGTGAGCAGGATCATCACGCCCGACATCGCGATGACGACCCACCACTTGCGATTCGCGGCGGTGATCAGCGACACGGCGGCGCAGCTTACGATGCGCGGGTGGCGCCGCGTGGTGAAGGCATCAACATGTGGACTGCGCGCGGTGAGCAGCACCAGGTGCTCGGGCACCGCGTGTTCGTCGTCGACCAACCGCACGCCGGCGACGGCGACGCAGGGCTACCCCTCCTCGTGCTGCATGGCTTCCCGACGTCGTCGCACGACTGGCACCGGGTGCTCGACCCGCTCGTGCGCCGTCATCGGGTCGTCCTGCTCGACCTCCTTGGCTTCGGCCTCTCGGACAAGCCCGACCAGCGCTACTCGCTGTTCGAGCAGGCCGACCTGGTCGAGGCGGTCGCCCGCGAGTCCGGACTGACCGAGGTCGCGCTCGTCACGCACGACATGGGCGACTCCGTTGGCGGCGAGCTCCTCGCCCGCAGCCTCGACGGAAGACTCTCGTTCGAAGTCACACTTCGCGTCCTCGCCAACGGCTCCGTGTACATCGACATGGCCCACCTGACCGACGGCCAGCAGCTGCTGCTCGCGTTGCCCGACGAGCGGCTGGCCGACGGTCTCGGACGCGACGCGCTCGTCGCGGCGCTCCGCGCGACGTTCGCTTCCGACGCCGCGGTGCCGGACGAGGACGTCGAGGTCGCGGCCGATCTGATCCTGCGGGAGGGCGGCGACCAGCTGCTGCCGCGGACGATCCGCTACGTCGAGGAGCGCCGCGAGCACGAAGGACGCTGGACGGGCGCCATCGAACGCCACCCGGCACCGCTCACGATCGTGTGGGGCGACGCCGACCCGATCGCCGTCTGGCCGATGGCGGAGCGGGTGCATGCGGCGCGCCCGGACGCCACCCTCGTGCGGCTGCGCGGGATCGGCCACTACCCGATGCTCGAGGCCCCCGACGCGTTTGCCGCCGCGCTGGACCACGCGCTGGCGTGACTCGACGCGCTACTTCGTGAACTCGGCCATCGCCGACTTGAAGTCGATCACGACGCCCTCGGGCTCCTCGGGCAGCACTTTCGCCGGAAGGTTCGACCCCGGGAACAGCAGGGGTACGGCCTCCTCCGGCACCGGGTTGCCGACCTTGGTCTGGTAGGGCTTCTGCCCGTCGGGCATGACCGTCAGCACGAAGGCGTGCACGTCGACGCCCTGCTGGTTCTTCATCCCCAGCGGCTGCGTCTGGACGATCACGGCGCGCACGGGGTTGCCTCGCTCGAGGACCTCGGCCGCGCTGGCGCCCTGGGACTGGGCGATCGTGACCTCGGGCGGCTCGGTGGCGAGGTCGAGCGCGATCTCGTCGTGGTTGTCGGGGTTCACGCGTACCGCGGCCACGGTCTGCCCGGGAACGAACTGGGGCAGAACAGTGATCGGCACCGACTGCCGGCAGGTGGCCGTGTACGCCGGCACGTTGTCGAGCGTGACCTCGACCGTGAACACGCATACCGGACGGGAGAAGGCGTCATCGCCGCCAGTGCTCACGTTGGTCTGCTTGACCTCCATGATGACTCCCCGGCCGAGCAGCCCGTTTCGGAGGAGATCCTTGTCGACCGAACCGGCCATCTGCTTGAGCTTCTTGAACATGCCCATGACGCGCTCCCTTGCTCCGCGATCAGTCCAACGTGCTCCTACGTCACGGACAGGGGACCACAAAGAGACCTCGGCCGGCCTGAGTAGCCGCTACTCAGATCTGAGGGTCTCCGGGAGCTCGCGCTCGACCCAGGCGTCGAGGGCGGGGCCGCTCTCGAAGCTGGAGATCAGCGCATAGCGGGGGGCGCCACCCGTGTGGCACACGACGTGCCAGAGCCGCTGAGTATCGAGCAGGAACTGCGACCCGCGGTGGAGCGGGATGCGCACCTCCGTATCGGGGTCGGGCAGTCCGTCCTCGTTCTGCTCCATCAGCATCATGAAGCTGTCGGGATAGTCCGTGAGCTCCAGCCACGACCGCACGACCCAGCCCTGGTCGGGCGGGTTGAACCGGTTGTTGTCGTCGCGGTGCATATGGCGCCGTGCGGTCTCGTAGTCCTGCGGCTCGAGCTTGATCACCCGCACCCGCCCGAAGTTCGCACCGACCGATTCGACGTAGCGCTTGATCTCCGGGCACCGCTCGGTGTTGACCGTGAACTTCCCGTCCTTGTCGGGATGCTCGTCGCCCGGTTTCCAGAACCCCCGGCAGTCGAGCTCGCCGTCGGCGGTCGCGATCGGCGCGAAGTTCGTGTCGCCGCCACTCTTCCAGTCCATGTACTCGAGGGTGAGGTACTCGGACTCGGGGATCGGGTCGGCGAGGTCGCGCAGACGGGCGAAGCCGTGCTCGTGGAGCACCTCGAGGCGGGGATGGGTCGTGTCGAGCGGGATGTCGGACGACCAGTGGGGGAGCGTGAGCCAATGCGGCACAGACGCCGATTCTAGGAGGGTGGGCTACCGTGCGGACGTGTCCGGGGCTGCGTCCAAGGCCGTGCTCGTGACCGGCTGTTCGACGGGGATCGGGCGCGCCACCGCCGAACGGCTCGCCCGCCGAGGCTGGACCGTCTACGCGTCGGCGCGCCGGCCCGAGGCCATCAAGGACCTCGCCGATGCCGGGTGCAAGCTCCTGACGCTCGACGTCGCCGACGAGGAGTCACGACGTGCCGCGATCGCGGACGTCGAGGCGAACGAGGGCGCGGTGGGCGCCCTCGTGAACAACGCCGGTTTCGGTCTCGAGGGCCCGGTCGAGGAGGTCCCTCTCGACGAGTGGCGCCGGCAGTTCGAGACGAACCTGTTCGGCATGGTGCACCTGATCCAGCTCGCGCTGCCCGGCATGCGCCGCCAGCGCTGGGGGCGCATCGCGAACGTGAGCTCGGTCGGCGGCCGCCTCACGTTTCCCGGCGGCGGCCCGTACCACGCGAGCAAGCACGCCGTGGAGGCGATGAGCGACGCGCTGCGCTACGAGGTCAAGCCGTTCGGCGTCCGCGTGTCGGTGATCGAGCCGGGCATCATCAAGACGAAGTTCGGCGACACGGTGGTGGCGACGGTGACGGAGCACGGCAGCGGCGGGCCGTACGCCGAGTTCAGCGCCGGTGTCGCGGCGCGCACGGCCGGCGCGTACGAGGGGCCGATGGCGATGTTGTCGGCGCCGCCCGAGCGCGTGGCCCGGGTGATCGAGCGCGCGATCCGACGCCGCTCGCCCCGCCCGCGGTACCGGGTCACCGCCGGCGCCCGCGCGATCCTTGTCACCCGAGCGATGACGACCGACCGGGGGTGGGACAGGGTGATACGCACCGCCTACCCGCCGCCGAAGCCCGAGGAGGTCAGCGAAGCATGAGCGCCGAGATTCTCCGCCAGGCCTTCGTCTCCACCGCCGGCGTGCTGGCGAACGTCTCCCCGGACCAGATGGACCAGCCCACGCCCTGCGTCTCATGGAGGGTGCACGATCTCGTCAACCACATCGTGGGGGGCACGACCTACTTCGCCGTCACCGCCGAGACCGGAATGGCACCGCCCCAGAGCACAGCCGATCACGCGGCGGGCGACTTCAAGACCGCGTTCCGGGAGGGGGCGGAGCGCGCGGTCAAGGCGTTCAGCGCCGAAGGAGCGATGGACAAGGCGATGAAGCTTCCGTTCGGTGAGCTCCCAGGCTCCGTGTTCGTCCTGATCGCGTCCACGGACACGTTCACGCACGGTTGGGATCTCGCCACCGCGACGGGTCAGCCCACCGACCTCGACCCCGCTGTTGCTACGCAGCTCTACGACTCGGTGCAGTTCATTCCCGAGGAGATGCGCGGCCCCGACGGTCAGAAGCCGTTCGGCCCCAGGGTGGATGCGCCTGACTCAGCGTCGCCCGCCGACCGGCTCGCGGGCTTCATGGGCCGGAGACTCTGAGAGGCCTCGGGCTCAAGCAGCGCGACGACGAACTCGCGACCCGGGCAGGCGCTCGTCGATCGCGTCTGCCACGTCGTCGAGGAGTCGCGGCGCGGCGGCCGAGTACACGCGGCGGGCGACGGCGCGCGGTTGCCCAGTTCCCGCAAAACGAACGGCGACCTCGGAGCGGCTCCGCGACCAGGGCGCGAGCTCGACGTCGATCGGGACATCCCGCCACAGGATCGGCGCCCGCAGCCGAGTGCGGATGCGCCGCGCCGGGAACATCGCCGTTCCGATCACGGCGGGGTCGTGCCGCGCATCGGGGCCGAGCAACCGTGTCACGTCGTCGAACATGACCTCCGCCACGGCGATCGGGAGGTCGACCACACGCGACAGGTATCCACATACGGGCAGTGTTTCCATGCCTGCCTCCTCGAGCTCGTGATCGTCGAACATCACGGCAGGACGGTATCGACGGCAGGTGTCGTGCCCGTCAAGCGCAACCGTGCATGACGCGAACAGCGGCTGATCGATCGGCTACCGAAGTCTCACGGAAATCTTGGTGTCGCGCGTCACACGCGCCGCGCGTCAGCCGCCGATCGCAACCGGAAGGTGCTCGAGACCGCGCAGGGTGAACGTGGTCTTGCGGACCGGGTCGCCGGCGAGCTCGATCGTGGGGAACCGGCGCACGAGTGCTCCGATCGCGACCGCGCCCTCGAGCCGGGCGAGCGACGCGCCGAGGCAGAAGTGGTGACCGCCGCCGAACGCGAGATGCCGGTTGGCATTCGCACGACCGAGGTCGAGGCGGTCGGGCTCGTCGAACTCGGCCGGGTCGCGGTTGGCCGCGCCGAGCAACGGGATGAGGTTCTGGCCCTTCGGGATCGTCACGTCGCCGACGTCGTAGTCGTCGAGGGTGATGCGCTGCGTCAGCTGCACCGGGCTGTCGAAGCGCAGGAGCTCCTCGACGGCCTGCCGATCCAGGTCGGGATCGTCGCGCAGGCGCTCGAGCTGGTCGCGGTGGCGGAGCAACGCGAGCGTGCCGTTGCCGATGAGGTTCACGGTGGTCTCGTGACCCGCGATGAGCAGGAACAACGCCGTGCCGAGCAGCTCCTCCTCGGTGAGACGCTCACCGCCCTCTTCGGCCTCGATGAGCGCCGACAGCAGGTCGTCGCGCAACGACCGGCGGCGGCGCTCGATCAGGTCGGTGAAGTACTCGAGGAAGGCGTTGCCCGCGGCCTCGATGCGCACTTGCTGATCAGGCGTGATGAGTGGGTCGGGGTCGATGCTCGCCGCCAGCTCCGACGACCACGATTGGAACGTCGCGTGATCCTCGGCCGGAACGCCGAGCAGCTCGCAGATGATCACGACCGGAAGCGGGTAGGCGAGCTCGGTCACGACGTCCATGCGGCCGTCGCCGCGGGCCTCGACGGCGTCGAGCCGCTCGTCGACGATCTCCCGCACTCGGGCGCGGAGACGCTCGACCATCTTCGGCGTGAACGCCTTGCTCACCAGGCCGCGCAGGCGCGTGTGATCGGGCGGGTCCATGAAGAGCATGACGACGCTGTTCATCTGGCTCATGGCGTCGTCGTCGGATGGCGGGTTGGCCTCGGCGAAGGCGCGGAACAGGTCGGAGTGCTCCTGGTTGTTGCTCAGGCGCGGGTCGCGCACGATCGTGGCGGCGTCGGCGTGCCGGGTGAGCAGGTACACGCCGAACGGCGTGTGGTGCACGGGCTCGTGCTCCCGCAGGAGGTGGAAGAACTGGTACGGGTCGTCGCGGAACTCCGGTGTGAGCGCGACGCTGAGGAAGTCGACTGCCTGCTCGACCGGCTGTGCCATCGGAGCCCCCCGTGGTGTCGGTTCCGTCACGGTATGCCCGGTTCTCCGGGCGGTCTACGTGACGTGAGGCACAAGAACGGCGCGGCTAGGGCCTCGCGCCGCGCTCCGTGCGGCCCGTCCCGCGCAACGGCGCCGCGAGGTTCGCGAACTCGCACAGCAGCGGCCGCGTGTCGCGCGGGTCGATGATCTCCTCGATCATGAAGACCTCCGCCGTGCGGAACGGCGAGCGCGCCGCGTCGAGGCGTCGTTCGATCTCGGCCCGGGCTGCGTCGGGGTCGTCGGCCGCTTCGAGCTGCGCCTTGTACGCGGCTTCGATACCGCCGGCCAGCGGCAGGCTGCCCCAGTCGCCCGACGGCCACGCGAACCGGTATTTGAGGCGGGCCGCGTTCTGGTGTGCAGCGCCGGCGACTCCGTACACCTTGCGCAGGATCACCGAGCACCACGGCACCTCCGCCTGGTAGATGGCGGCGAGGGCCCGGGCGCCGTGGCGGATCGTGGCCGCCCGCTCGGCGTCGACCCCGATCACGAACCCGGGGTTGTCGACGAGATGCACCACGGGCAGGTGAAACGTGTCGGCGAGGTCGACAAAGCGCATGACCTTCTGCGAGGCGTCAGCGGTCCATCCCGCGCCGTAGAAGTACGGGTCTCCGGCGAGCACCGCGACGGGCCAGCCGTCCAGGCGAGCGAGGCCGGTCACAGCCGGGCGGCCGTAGCCCCGGCCGATCTCGAACACGATGTCGCGCACCTTGTACACGCGGCGGGCGTCACGCGGGATCGCGTCGGCGAGCCAGTCCTCGCGTCGCTCCGGGTCGTCGGTCGGGTCCGCGCGCGGCGCCAGGTCGTCGACGGATCGCGGCAAGTACGACAGGAACGCCTGCGCCCGCGCGAATGCGTCGCGCTCGTCGTCGACCACGTCGTCGACGACGCCGTTGCGGCCGTGGATCTCGCTGCCGCCGAGTTGCTCCTTGTCGACGTGCTCGCCGAGGCGAGCCACCACGGGCGGCCCTGCCACGAACAACTGCGACGTTCCTCGCACCATGACCGAGTAGTGGCTCGTCACGACTCGCGCCGCCCCGAGCCCGGCGACGGAACCGAGGCACAGCGAGACGACCGGGACGGTCGCCAGGTTCTCGATCACCCACTCCCAGCCGGGATTGAAGGGCACGAAGCTGCGCGCCATCGTCTCGATCGACTTCACGGATCCGCCGCCGCCCGAGCCGTCGACCAGCCGCACGATCGGCAGGCGCAACTCGTTCGCCATCTGCTCGGCGTGGACCTGCTTCTGGAAGATCGACGCGTCGGCCGCCCCGCCCCGGACCGTGAAGTCATCGCCGGCGACGACGACCGGTCGTCCGTCGATGCGGGCGCGCCCCATGACGAAGTTCGCGGGCGTGAAGCTCGCCATCTGGCCGGCGTCGTACTCGGCCCGCCCGGTCAGGGCCCCGATCTCGTGGAACGAGCCGCGGTCGACGAGGCCGTCGATGCGCTCGCGCACGGTGAGCTTGCCGGCGTCGTGCTGGCGGGCGACCTTCTCGTCGCCGCCCATCGCCGCGGCCAGCTCGGTCCGCCTTCGCAGCTCGTCGAGCTCGGGATCCCAGGTCACGAGTACACCTGGCGCGCACCGTACTCTTGCGCCTCGTGAGCGAGCCCCCGACCGAGCCGAGGCGTTACCGCCAGCATCGGTACACACCGCCGCCGGGCGCGACCGAGATCCTTCTCGTGCGGCACGGCGAGTCCCAGCCCGTCGATCCGGACCACCCGTTCGAGCTCGTCGACGGGCACGGCGACCCCCCGCTCGACCCCGTGGGCGTCGAGCAGGCCGAGCGACTGGCCAACCGGCTCGCGGGCGAGGACATCGCCGCCGTCTACGTGACGACGCTGCGGCGCACGGCCGAGACCGCGGCGCCGCTCGCCAAGCGGCTCGGTATTGAGCCGAGCGTGGTGCCGGAGCTCCGCGAGGTGTTCCTCGGGGAGTGGGAAGGCGGGCTGCTACGTGTGAAGGCAGCGGAACACGATCCCGCGTTCGTGCGTGCGATCGAGGAGCAGCGCTGGGACCTGATCCCCGGCGCGGAGCCTGCGGACGTGTTCCGGGACCGTGTCCATGAGGGCATTGCCAGCGTCGCGAGCGCGCACCCCGACGAGCGCGTCGTGGTCGTGACCCACGGCGGTGTCATTGGCCAGGTCCTGTGCAGCGCGACCGGCGCCCGCGGGTTCGCGTTCATCGGCGCCGACAACGCGTCGATCAGCCACATCGTCGTCGAAGAGGACCGGATCACGGTCCGCCGCTTCAACGACACGACCCACCTCGAGCCGCACTTCTCCGTCGCCGCGCCCCCGCCGATCTAGATGCGTCCCTGGTGCGTAATAGTTGCGCACCAGATACGCATCGGGCGGTGACCTAGAAGTCGAAGTCGCCGGTGGCGGTGCGGGTGTCGCCGGTATCCCGGACGGCGGCGCGCACGTTGCGGGCGATCAGCGCCTGATGCACCTCGTCGGCACCGTCGACGAGACGGGCCGAGCGCGCGTGCTTCATCATCCGCTCGAGGGGCGTGTCGGTGGAGTAGCCGAGGGCGCCGTGGACCTGGATCGCACGGTCGACGACCTTCCAGAGCATGTTCGCGACGTGGTGCTTGGCGAAGCTGACCTCCTGGCGGAAGGGCTGCTCGTTCTCGATCTTGTACGCCGCGTGCAGCACCATCAGCTTGGCGGAGTACAGCTCCATCGCCGAGTCGGCCATCATCCACTGGATCGCCTGCTTCTCCGCCAGCGGCGCGCCGTGCAGCTGACGCTCCTCGGCCCGCTTCACGAGCATCTCGAGCGCGGTCTCGGTCTGGCCGATCCACCGCATGCAGTGCGCAAGGCGCGCCGGGCCGAGTCGCGCTTGCCCGAGCAGGTGACCGTTGCCCCGACCGCCGAGGACGGCCGAGTCCGGGACGCGCAGGTCCGTGATGCGGATCTCGCAGTGGTTCCCGTGGCCGGCCATCGTGTCGATGTCGCGCACGATCTCCCAGCCCTCGGCGGGGAGGTCGACGAGGAACGCGGTGTTCGACGCCTGCGGCGGATCGGCATCGGGATCGGTCTTGGCGATGAGGATGGCGAAGGTCGCGCCCTTGGCGCCGCTGATGAACCACTTGTGGCCGTTGACCACCCACTCGTCGCCGTCCTGGACGGCCATGGTGCGGATGCCCGTCGGGTCGGAGCCCGCGACCTCGGGCTCGGTCATCGCGAAGCACGAGCGCACCCGTCCCTCGAGGAGCGGCCGGAGGTACTTCTCCTTCTGCTCGTCGTTGGCGTGATGCAGCAGCGTGTGCTGGTTGCCTTCGTCGGGTGCCTGGGCGTTGAGGATGAACGGCCCGAAATTCGTGCGCGCCGCCTCGGCCGAGACGAACGCCATCGCCGTGATCCCGAGGCCGAGGCCGCCCCACTCCTTCGGCATGTGCGGCAGCCACACGTTCCACTCGTGCGCCTTCTGGCGCAGCTCGATGATCATGCGCACGATGTCCGAGCGGTCGGGCTCGCCGTTCGGCGCGTTCGCGTAGATCTTCTCCTCCGCCGGGCGCACCACCTCGTCCATGAACTCGCGGACGCGGCGACGCGTCTCCTCGACGTCGGGCGGCAAGGTGAAATCGATGCTCATGCCGAGCAGTGTTCCCGTCGCTTGACCGCGTGGTCAAGCAGGGGTCAGGCGAACGTGCGGTAGTGGTACCGGTACGAGGTCTCGAACCCAGCGCGCGTATACAGCTGGCGGGCGCCGTCGTTCGTGACCTCCACCTGGAGATACATGCGCGCGGCCGCACGCTCGTGCGCCCACCGCGCGAGCGCCTGCAACACGGCGGTCCCGGCGCCTCGCCGGCGCGCTTCGGGCTTGGTGCCCATGGCGTACACGCCGGCCCAGCCCCGTTCGAGCACCGCGAGCCCGACCGCCGCCGGCGTCGCGTCCACCGGCAGCACGGCCGTGGCGACGGCAGGCCCGAGGTGACGCAGCATGCGTCCGTACGCCCGGAGTCGATCACGCGCCATCTCGTCCTGGCCGAAGGCCGACGCGTACTCGGCCACCCAGTACTCGTCGATCCCCTCGCCGACCATGACCGCGCCGATGTCGTCGCGCAGGGTGTGCTCGACCACGCGGCCGGTGTCGGCCACGAGCACGAGCGTGGGCTCCTCGATCTCGTAGCCGCGGGTCTCGAGCATGTCGTCAAGGCCGACGGGGAACGCGGCCGGGCTCATCTGGAAGCGGGCAGGGAGGTCGCGCGTCCCGTAGAAGTCCTCGACCATGCCGATGCGCGCCTCGAGGCCGATGCTGTCACCGCCGTAGGGGAGCGCGGAGTTGCAGCGCCGGAACGGGTACCCCGGCGAGACACGCAGGAGCCATCCGTCGACGAGCTGCGTCGTGGTGGCGGCGGTGGCGTTGGCCGCCAGTTCGTCGATCAGACGGACGGTGTCGGTCTCGGTTCGGCTCATCGGCGCACACGGTACCGACGATGTGCTCTCGTCAGCTGGGCCGTTTGACGGTGGCCCGCGCCTCTTCGACCGGCGCCCGGCAGTGGCAGTCCTTGAGGTGATCGTTCACGACGCCCAGGGACTGCATCGCCGCGTAGACGGTCGTTGGGCCAACGAAGCGAAAGCCACGGCGTCGTAGCTCCTTCGACAAGTCCTTCGCTTCCGGTCGGAACGCGGGCAACTTCGCAAGCGTGCGGGCCGGTCCCGCCGGCGCTGGTTCGTAGCGCCAGAACAACGCGCCGAGGGATAGCCCTGTGGCGCGCAACTCGATGACGGCTCGCGCGTTCGCGATCGTCGCCTCGATCTTGCCCCGGTGCCGGACGATGCCGGCGTCTCCAAGCAAGCGATTGACGTCACGCTCGTCGAAGGCCGCCACCGCTTCGATGTCGAAACCGCGAAAGGCGCTGCGGAAGCCGTCACGCTTGCGGAGGATGGTGAGCCACGACAACCCGCTCTGGAACCCTTCGAGGCACACCTTCTCGAAGATTCGGGCGTCGTCGACGACCGGCCGGCCCCACTCCTCGTCGTGGTACCGGCGATACTCCGCCGGCTCGACACCCCACGGGCACCGCTTGAGGCCGTCGAGCGGATCCTGGACGACACGCTCCACGACTACGAGCGGTACGCGCCGGTCCCGGCGAACATGCCGCGCCGCCAACGGTCGGGTGTGAGCAGCAGCGCCCGGGGATATACCTCGAACATCCAGCGGGCGAAGTGGCGGCGTGTCCACGGCGTCAACCCGGCCGTTCGCACCGCGAGGGCCGCGCCTCGGCGCGAGCGCAGCACCCGTTGCAGCGCGGCGGCGAAGCGCAGGTCACGCCCGAGCGCGCGCCGGACACCCGCTCGGTACCGCTGTCCGACGCGGTCCGCCCCGCCGTCCGCGATCGCGTCGACGGCGAGCGTGGCCGTCTCGATCGCCTGCGCGATGCCCTCGCCGGTCAGCGGGTCGACGACGTTGGCGGCGTCGCCGACGTACAGCACGGGCCCGTCGGCGAGGGCGTCGTAGTCGAACGACGCCGGGATCGGCCACGCGCGGTGCGTCGCCTCCGGCTCGGCGTCGGGACCGAGGACGGTCCGCACGCTCGGCCGAGCGAGCACCTCGCGCCAGCGGGCGTTGAGCTCCTTGCCCGTCATGCCCGGATGGCGCAGCACCCCGAACCCGACGTTGGCGCGTCCCTCCGGCAACGGGAACACCCACGCGTACCCCGGGAGCAGGTCGGGCTCGAACAGCACCCAGAGCCGCCGGTCGTCGACGCCGCGGAAGTACTGGCGGAACGCGTGCCACGTGCCGAGCTCCGGCGGCGTCGCCTGGCGGAGACAGCGGCGCACGAACGAGTAGTGCCCGTCGGCGGCGACGAGGAAGCGGGCGTGCACGTCCTCGCCGCCGGCCATCGTCGCCACCACGCTGTCGCCATTGACCTCGATTCCCGTGACCGCGGCGCCGTCCCGAACTTCGACACCCGTGCTGCGTGCGGTCTCGACGATGGCGGCGTCGAGCTCCATACGCGGGACGACCGCGGCGTAGTCACCGTCGGCTGCCAGCGGGAGCGAGACGCGCCGGCCATTCGGTCCGACGAGGACCGTCTCGTGCACGGCCATGTAGCCCGGCAGGGCACGGAGGTCGACGCCGAGGTGCTCGAGCATCCGTAGCGCGGCGGTGGTGAGGCCGTCGCCGCATGTCTTGTCGCGCGGGAAGGTCGCCTTGTCGACGACGAGGGTGTCGAGGCCCCGTCGGCGAGCCGCGAGGCCGGCGGCCGCGCCCGCGGGCCCGGCGCCCACCACGAGAACATCGACCTCCGCCGGCATGGGCACCGACGGTACCGCCGCCCCGTGCCCGTCGGATTCGATCGCTTCGACTCGGGCGGCCCCGCCGGGCCAGAATCAGCGCCGGCCTATCTGGGCACACAGGAGTGGTATGAACATCGCCGTCTGCGTCAAGCAGATCCCCGACCCGGCCACCCCGGGTGAGCTCGACCCCGAGACGAAGACGCTCAAGCGTGAGGGCAAGCTCATCCTCGACGACTCCGACAGCTACGGCGTCGAGATGGCCCTCCAGCTCGCCGACGCCGCCGGTGGCGGCGACGTGACGCTGATCTCGATGGCCCCCAACGACGAGGTGTCGGGCCTGCGCACGGCGCTGGCCATGGGCGCGGCGAAGGCCGTCCTGGTCTCCGACCCGGCCCTCCAGGGCTCCGATGCGCTCGCCACGGCCAAGGTGATCGCGAAGGCCGTCGAGCGCGCCGGTGACATCGAGCTCGTGCTCGCCGCAACCGAGTCGACCGACGGCTACACCGGCACCATCGCGGCGCAGGTCGCCGAGCTCCTCGGCTGGCCCTCGCTCACGTTCGCGAAGCACATCGAGGTCGCCGACGGCAAGGTCAAGATCCAGCGCCAGACCGAGGCCGGCTACGACATGGTCGAGGGGCCCCTTCCCGCCGTCGTCAGCGTGACCGCCGGCGTGGTCGAGCCGCGCTACCCGTCGTTCAAGGGGATCATGGCGGCGAAGAACAAGCCGGTCGACCAGGCGAAGGCGGCCGACCTCGGGCTGTCCGACGACGAGGTCGGCTGGAAGGGAGCTCGCCAGCAGATCGCGTCGATCGAAGCCGCTCCCGAGCGGCAGGCGGGCGAGAAGATCGAAGACGAAGGCGACGCGCACGAGCGGATCGTCGCCTTCCTCGAGCAGCTCAAGGTCATCTAGGAGGCCACGCGGATGACGCTCCCGAAGGTGTGGGTCTACTCCGAGGGCGAGGACGGCAAGGCAACGTCGGCGACGCTCGAGTTGCTCACCAAGGCGCGTGAGCTCGGCGACACCGTCGAGGCCGTGTACGCCGGCGCCGACGCCGACACGATCGCACCGCAGCTCGGCGAGTACGGCGCGGCCAAGGTCTACGCAGCCGACCACGGCTCGTCCTTGAGCGGCGTGGTCGGAGGGGCGCTGCTCGCCAAGCTCGTCGCCGACCAGCAGCCCGACCTGATTCTGTTTGCGCAGAGCTACGACGGGCGCGACGCGCTCGGCCGGCTCTCGGCAAAGCTCGATCGGCCGGTGCTCACCAACGGCAACGGCGTCGAGATCGACGGCGACAAGGTCGCGGTGAGCACCGCGGTGTTCGGCGGCAACACGATCGTGACCGCCACCTTCGAAGGTGACAAGCCGTACCTCGCGGCGATCCGGCCGAAGTCGTTCCCGGCCGAGCCGGGTGGAGGCGGCGCGGCCGCGGTCGAGAAGGTCGATGGTGTCGACGCCGGGCGCGCCGCCGAGGCGCAGGTGCTCGAGCATCACGTCGAAGAGCAAGAGGGCCCCAAGCTGGAGGACGCCGAGGTCGTCGTGTCGGGCGGCCGCGGGCTCGGGAGCGCCGAGGCCTACGAGCCGCTCGTGGAGGAGCTGGCGAAGCTGCTCAAGGGCGCGTCAGGCGCGTCACGCGCGATCGTCGACGCCGGCTGGGTGCCGTACGCGAAGCAGGTCGGCCAGACCGGCAAGACCGTCAAGCCCAAGGTCTACATCGCCATCGGTATCTCGGGCGCCACGCAGCACATGGTCGGGATGAAGGGCTCCGACAACATCATCGCCATCAACAAGGACGCGGAGGCGCCGATCTTCGGCGTCGCCGACCTCGGCGTCGTCGGTGATGCGTCGAAGGTCGTGCCCAAGCTCATCGAGGCGCTGAAGGCCAAGACCTAGCGCCTACGGGTGCATGTCCTCCGGGGCGACGTCACGCGTGTGCGTGGCGAAGTTCCACTGGTGGCCCTGGGGGTCCTCGGCCCCGTAGTTCCGATCCCCGTAGAACGCGTCCTGGAGCTCCATGACGATCTTGGCGCCCGCGGCTTTCGCCTGCTCGAAGTGCTTGTCGACGTCGTCGACGTACACGTACACGAGCTGACTGTGATGCCCGTGCCGGCTGGGATTCTGGTAGTCGGGCCCGGGCATCCCCATCATGACGACGCCGTCGCCGAGCCGCACCTCGGCGTGGTTGACCTTGCCGTCGGGCCCGGCCATCCGAACCTCCTCGGTGAAGCCGAACGCCTTGGTGAGGAACTCGAGCGCCGCCGCGCAGTCCTCGTACAAGAGGTACGGCGTGATGCGGGGGAAACCTTCGGGCGGGTTCGCGACCATGACAGCCCTCCTCTTCGCGTCGAGAGCGAATCTACGCCCGGGCCCGCCGGTCTGCTGCGGGCGTAGTCTGCGGTGGTGACGACCGTTGCGGAGCGGCTCCGCGAAGTCCGGACGAAGATCGACACCGCGTTCGACGCCGTTCGTGCCGATCGGGGAGCGTCGCCGGTCCTGACCGCGGTGATGGGCGAGTTCGCCGCCAAGGCCGAGAAGGCGGCGGGCGCCGCCGACGAGCGAGCAGCCGTCATCGAGCTCGAGCAGGCGGGGGACAGCGCCAAGGTCGCGGCCGAAGCGGACACCGGTGTGACAGACGGGACTCGAGCGGCCGTGCTGGACGCGCACCTGGCGATCTGCATCGCCAAGTCGAAGCTGTAGGTCCGGCTGGTCGCTGGTCACATCAGACTCGTCGCGATTGTTACACCCGCAGCACGCGCATGGTCCACCTGTCGCCGCGTGAGGCAGGGGGAATGAAGATCCGCGCGGCGCGGCCTGACGACGTTGGCGTGGTCCTCGACGTACTCGGCGACGCGGCGGCGTGGTTGCAGGCGCGGGGCATCCGGCAGTGGCCGGAGCGGTTCGACTCCGACTGGGTGATGCCGGCGATCGAGCTGGGCGCGACGTGGCTTGCCGAGGTCGACGGTGGAACGAACCGCTGCGGGCGTACTACGAGTGCGCCGGGTACCGGCACGTCGGTGACGTGACGGTCGGTGAGTACACGCAGAGCCGCTACGAGAAGCGCGTGGGTGGTTAAATGCGCGCGTGCCGGAGCTCGCAGGAATCTCGCACGTCGATCTGACCGTCACCGATGTCGACCGCAGCGCCCGCTTCTACACGGAGGTGCTCGGCTTCGAGGTCGTGCGGCGAGCCGACGAGCATGCCTGCCGCATCGCCGATCTCCGGCACGCTGACCTCGCGACGGAGGTCGCGGTGCGTCAGCCGACCAGTGGTGACAGCGTCCGGTTCGACGAGCTCCGCACCGGGCTCGACCATCTGTCATTCCTCGTCGCGACCCGCGACGAGTTGGAGCGGTGGCAAGAGCACCTCGAGCACCACGGGGTTTCGTACACGCCGATCGTCGACGCCCCCTACGGCGCGGTGCTCGTATTCCGCGATCCCGACAACATCCAGCTCGAGCTCATGGCCGGGCCCGGCACCTGAGCTGTTACGCGGCGCCGTCGGGGATCCACGAGCCGTGGAATCCGAACGGAACCCGCTGGGGGAGGTGCACCCGGGCGACCTCGACGAACTCGCGCGCGTCCAGGATCACGAGATCGCTCGCGTTGCGGCCGTCGTCGTAGACGATCGAGAGGACCCAACCCTCGTCCTCGCCGGCTCCCGGCGACGCGGCCACGAAGACGCCTTCGCCGGCGTGGGTGCCGGGCCCGAAGGTCGTTGCGTCGACGCCGCCGGTGCGCAGGTCGTGTTTCAGCAAGCCACCGAACTGGATGCCCTGGTCGTCGAGGCCGAAATGGGCCGCGTAGCCGAATCGGTGCGGCCGGCCGACGACCCGGTCGTCGACCCGTGGGAACTCCTGGGGCCGGTCGTCGAGCCGTTCCTCGATGACCTTCCCGGCGTCGATGTCGATGGTCCACCGGTCCAGGGTCGGCGGCAGCTCGGCTGGTCCGTAGATGTCGCTGGCGAACATCTTCGGGTGCCGTGCGACGTCGATGACCACCCGGCCGTTCTCGTCGTACGCGTTGAGCGGATGGAAGACGTAGCAGAGCTCGACGTCGAACCACCGGACGTCGGCGTTCCCGCCGTCGCGAGGCATCACGCCGACCCGCGCGCCGTAGTCCGGCTTCCACGCCGCCGGGAACGGGCGCTTCCCGACGAGGTCGAAGTCGAACACCACGGGCAGGTCGAGGAAGACGACGTTGCGTTCGGTGATCGCGAAGTCGTGCACCATCGACGGGCCCTGGATGTCGATGTCCTCGCTGCGGACGAGCTCGCCGTCGGCGTTCACCGCGTGGAAGCGGAGCCACGGCGGGCCGAACGGGTCGTAGCCGAAGAAGAGCATCTCGCCGGTGACGGGGTCGATCTTCGGGTGCGCGGTCATCGCCGAGCGCAGCTTGCCGCCGAAGTCGTACCGCCCGACGGTCGACAGATCGGGTCGCACCTGCGTCGGGAGGCACACCTCCACGAGGGCGAAGATCTTCCCCGCGTGCGCGACGACGTGTGTGTTCGCCGAGCTCGAGCCCACGGGGAAGACGTCGTCGGGTTGGCCGGGGATCGGGTCCTCGCCGAGGAGATCGAGCGCCTGGTCGGTTCGCACCCACCGGTTCCGGTAGGAGACGGCCTTCCCGTCGCGCAGCTCGACGGCGTGGAGCATGCCGTCACCCGTGAACCAGTGGTACGCCGCCGGGTCTGGCGCGATGGGATTGGGTCCGTTGCGCAGGTAGCGGCCGCTGATCTCGGGCGGAATAGCGCCGTCGACGGGCAGATCGGTGACGGTGAGCTCGTCCTTGACGGGCGCGAAGTTCCCGACCAGGTACCGATTCTCGACGGTGGTCATGATTGCTCCTTGGGTTCGTGAACGGATTCGCTCAAGCCGCGCATCTGGACGTCACACACGTGGTTGACGAGCGCGTCGACGTCGGGCCACGGGAACTGCGGCACCGAGATGAGCAGGGATGTGATGCCGTGCACCGCGGTCCACACCGCGGTCGCGGCGAGGAACGGATCGACGGGCCGGAACGCGCCGGAGGCCATCGCTCGCTCCACTGCGTCGACGAGATGCTGGAACGCACGCGCGCCGGCGCCGGTGATGGCATCGAACCGGCGGTCGCCCCCGGTCCGGGACATGAAGAGGATGCGGTAGGGCTCCGGGTTCTCGAGCCCGAATTGCACGTAGGCGCGCCCGCGGCGCCTGAGGCTCTCGACGGGATCGTCGGCGGTGGCGCCGGCCTGTTCGATCACCGAGTCGAAGACCTCGAAGTGCCGCTCGCACACCGCGACGATCAGTGCTTCCTTGTCGGGGAAGTGGAGATAGATCGACGGCGGTGTGACACCCACGGCGTCGGCGATTGCGCGGATCGAGACCGCGTCGGCGCCGCCCGATTCGATCATCAGCCGCTCGGTCGCCTCCAGGAGGTCGCCGCGCAGCTTGTTGCCCTCCCCGCGGCGCGCACGGGATCGGACCCCCACGGCGGAGCTACCGGCGGCCGTCATGGCGAGCCGACCGGCTCGGGGATGCGGTCGTCGGGGAGCGCCTCCGGCGGCCGCTCGGGCTCTTCGCTGATCCCGATCCGCTCGTGCAGGCGCCGCATCCACATCGGCGCCCACCAGTTCGCTTCGCCGGCGATGCGCATGAACGCCGGTACGAGCGTCGCACGGATCACGAACGCGTCCATCAGCACTGCGATCGCGAGGCCGACCCCGAAGATCTTGATGAACGACACGCCCGATGTCGCGAACGCGATGAAGACCACGCTGATGAGCACGGCGGAGGCGGTCACGATCCTGCCCGTGCGCTCGAGCCCCATCGCGACCGAGCTCCTGTTGTCGCCGGTGCGGTCGTGCTCCTCCTTGATGCGCGAGAGCAGGAAGACCTCGTAGTCCATCGACAAGCCGAACGCGAGGCAGAACAGGAGCAACGGGATCGACGCCGGCAGCGTGCCAGTCGGGGTGAAGTCGAGCACGCCTGAGAAGTGTCCGTCCTGGAAGATCCACACCAGCGCCCCGAACGTCGCGCTGAGGCTCAGCACATTGAGGATGAGTGCCTTGATGGGCACGAGGATGCTGCCGAACATGAGAAACAGCAAGACGAACGTCGCCAGCGCGATGAGCCCGGCGGCGAGCGGCAGCCGCGAGAACAACGACACCTTGGAGTCGACCAGCTCGGCCGAAGCCCCGCCGACGAGCACGGGGAAGGGCGCGGGCGTCTCGCGAACGGCGTGGGCGAGTCGCTCGCCCGCATCCGAATACGGCTCGACCGAGGGGACGACGGACAGCCACGTGGCGTCCTTGGCCTGGAAGCGCGCCGTCACCGCTCCCGGCCCGGCGACTTGCTGCCCGTCGACGTAGCTCCCCGTGACGGCGTCCACGCGAGCCGCCCCGCGGTGTCGCGACAACGCGGCGGCGTACCGGTCGATCTGGTCGGCTCGGGCGCCTGGGTCACCGATGCCGCTCGCCACCACCTCGAGCGTGCGCGCCTCGTTGGACGCGAAGCGCGAACGGATGTCGTCCTGCACCTGGCGGCTGGACGCGCTGGTGGGCAGCACGCGGTCGTCGGGAAGGCCGAACTGGATCCGCAGGAACGGCAACCCGAGAAAGATGAGGAGCGCGACGACCACCACCGCGATCGGCACCGGGCGGCGCATGACGAACGTGGCGATCCGATGCCAGATGCCTTCGCCCGGCGGCTTCGGGTCGCGCCGCCAGAGCCGCAGGGAGTCGACCCGGTGGCCGAGCACCGCCAGCAGCGCCGGGAGGGCGACGACAGCGGCGATGCCGGCGAGCAGCGCCACGCCGATGCCGGCGTACGCGAACGACCGCAGGAACGCGAGCGGGAAGACGAGCAACGCGGCCAGCGCCACCGCGACGGTCAACGCGCTGAACGCGACGGTCTTCCCCGCGGTCTGGACCGTGCGCACCACGGCGTCGTGCGGCGCGCGCCCGGCATGGAGCTCCTCGCGGTAGCGCGACACGATGAACAGGCTGTAGTCGATCGCGAGGCCGAGACCCATGCCCGTCGTGAGGTTGAGGGCGAAGATCGACACGTCCGTGAGCGAGGCGATGACGAGCAGCACGAGGAACGTCCCGACGATCGCGAGCACGCCCACCAGGAGCGGCAGACCGGCCGCGACCACGCTCCCGAACACGAGGATCATCAGTACGAGCGTGATGGGGAACGCGATGAGCTCGGCGCGCACGAGATCCTGCTCGACCTGCTGGTTGACTTGCCGGAAGACCTCGGAGAAGCCGCCGACGCGCACGGTGACCGCACCGTGGTCGCCGGCATAGCGGGGCGACAGCTCCTTGGCCGCGTCGAGGACCTGCTCGTCGTCGCCGCGCAG
>WNGA01011794.1_pt1 | contig 23415 bp, 21 predicted proteins | sample 5400061 | NCBI WGS metagenome assembly WNGA01 (sample SAMN13153366, study PRJNA577476) | soil metagenome | isolation source: 100 cm soil or saprolite under grassland replicate 2 | place: USA:California | collected 2016-06-15
GGACAAGGTCAAGCTGGACGTCCAGCAGAACATCGGCCTGGCCGTGCAGCCGGGCGGCGACCCGAAGCAGGTGCTCGACCGCCTCCAGCGGACCGCCACCACGGCAGAGAGCAGTCGCTGACCGACGCTTCCAGCGCGGATTGCTCGTGAGCGAACCGCGCGAGAGGCGGACGGGTCCTGTCGCCGTGGGTTGCGCTCTGCCTCGCATGCGCCCCCCTCACCCTGCCCTCTCCCCCTCGGCGGGGGCTTATCGTTACCCATAAGTTGGGTTGCTGGACACCGGGGCTGGACGGAGATGTGGAACCAGTGGGATCAGGATGGTCCATATGGCCGCGAGATCGTCGACACGTTGCAGACCGAGCCAGAGGGTTTGGGTCCCGGGTTCGCCGTCGCCCTTGCGGCCGAGAAACCCGCCGAGACTTGCCACCATGCGGATCGCTTCACGGAGGGTGGGCGGCTCGTCCGGCGGCAACGGGTTTTTGGTGATGTACGTGTGCAGCGCTTTCCACTGGGCCTCCTCGAAAAATACCGTGCACGGAACGTTGGGGACTTCGCGGCCGAGCTTGGTCAGGTGGTAGATGCGCCAGGCCACTACCATGTCGATCGCTAGGCAGGCCTCAATGCTGGCGGCGCTGCCGAGTTGCCGCTGTTCGATCCGGCAGCCGCTCTTGAGGGTGCGATGATAGATCTCAATGCCCCACCGTTTGCTGTACCACTCCAACCGTTCGGTCGCCTCCGCGAAGGTGGTGACCGGGTACGTGGTCAGCAACATCCAGCGCAGCGGGTCGATACCCTCGGGGGAAGCGACCTCCTGGGCCAGGACGGCCCACAGCGTCACGGGGCCGTAGGCGGCTTTCCTCTGGGGTGGGTTCAGGCTGACTTGGGCAAACCGGATCTCCAGGCGCGCCACGCGGGCGGGGTGCGCGCCCCGGCGCGGCACGGCGAGCTGTTGCAGGCCCGCCAGCGGCTGCTGCTCCACGGTGGGCCACAGATGGGCGTGGCCCTGGGCCAGCAGCCGATCGTGTTCGGCGCGGACCAGCAGTTTCGGCCCCGTGGGAGTCTGGTGCGCCAGGTGAAACAATTCGTAGATGTCGGCTTCGCGGTCGCCGACGCTGACCAGCGTGGTGTGGGGACAGCGCTGTTGCACCGCCGCGACGCGCCTCCAACTGTGCAACCATTTGGAGCTTTCTTTCTGCTCGATCGGCTGCTGCTTGCGCTGATGTTTCTTGCCAAACGTGGCCGCGTCCCGGGCCCAACACTGCACATCCAGCAAACCCAGCGGGGTGCCCTCCAGCGAGAAGGCCATCGTGTCGTGAACCAGCAAGCCGATCAGCCCGTCCGGCCGCGACCCGATCGGGCCCAGCTGCGCGGTGGCCGGATGCGTGCTGTAGTTCAGACTGGTCGTGTCTTGGACCGCCAGCACGATGCGTTCCTGGGCGATCCGCTGACCGGTCGCGGTCACATGCGCAGCCATCAGCTGCTCCATCGTCGTCTCGTGATGCTCCAAGAAGCGGTAGGCCGCTTTGGTCTTGGCCCGGCTCTGGCACGCTTGCGGGATCTGCGCTTGCGGCCGCGCATAGAAATCGCGCGCCAGGACCAGCAGCCGCTGCGTCAGCCGCGCGTCGCCCAAGCGGACGGCCCCGAACTCCTCCTCCGCCCAATCCGCGGGCGCGGGCCGGGCCGCGGGGGCCGCCGGCCCGGTCGCCTCGGCCGCCGCCGCGCACAGCCGGGCGCGCGCCTGCGCCTCCAGAGGATACACAAACACCCGCTTGACCGGCGCCCGCCGCTGGTGCGTGCGATCCTGTCGCCCCCGCCCCGTGGTCGTGCCGACCGCCATCCAATTGGCGGCGCGGTAGCACGTCCCCGCGTACCGCGCCTCCTCCACGTACGTTTCGACCAGCAACGGCCTATAGCCGTAGCGCGCCTGCCAGTCCGCCGGCAACCGCCGCAGCGCCTGGCCCAAGACGTGCGAGGCCAGATGCGGCACCCTCACGTGCGGCCCAATCAGCAGGCGGCTGTTGGCGACGACCTCATGCAGGTGCTGCCGGCGGGCCGCTGGCGTCCACCCAATCCACCGGTCCCGGGCCTCCACTCGCCACGCCGCGGCGCTGAAGGCCAGGCCCCCCAACCATCCCTGCGTGGCGCTGCGGATCAGATAACGGATCTGCGCCCCACACAACGGCCCGGCCCCCAAGGGATGATGGCGCGTCATCAACTCGGTCCACACGCGCCCGGTCGCACTCCCCGGGCCCCCGACCGGGATCACCTCGACCGGCTGCACCGTCGCCAGACGGCCCGCCACCTCGGCGGGAGCCCCGTCCGCCGCGTCGACCCGCTCGGGCCGCGCCGGTTTCTGCCCCGCGAACGCCGCGGCGGGCGGCAGCCGAATGTGCCCGTGGCGTTCCAGTTTCACCAGCGCCACCCGGCAACTCATCTCTTTCAGCTTGCCCGCCAGCGATCGCCAGTTCAGCCACCCGCAGATCCGCCGCGACAGCCCGCGCCGCGACAGGGTCGGCTCTCGGTCAATCGTCTGCTGTATCCGCCCGATCTCTGCGCGACTGAATTCGCGCCCGCTGGCCCTCACGCGGGCAATTTACAATTCTCCAACCGCGGTGTCCAGCAAAAACGTTATGGGACATGATGAGCCCCCTCACGGGGGAGAGGGTGTCCGCACCCGCTGGCCGGAAGCGCGTGCCCCGCGCGGGATGGTCGCCACCCCGCATCTGCTCGCCTCCCGGTCGGGCGTGGCCGCGCTGCGCGCCGGCGGCAATGCGCTCGACGCGGCCGTCGCGGCGGCGGCGACGATCGCGGTCGTCTATCCGCACATGAACGGGCTCGGCGGCGACAACTTCTGGCTCATCTACGATGCGCGTTCACGCGCGCTCAAGGCCCTCTGCGGGGCGGGGCGCGCGGCGCGCGAGGCGAGCATCGAGTGGTACGCGGCGCGCGGCATCGCGGAGGCGATCCCGACGCGCGGCGGACCGGCGGCGCTCACGGTGCCCGGGGTCGTCGACGGCTGGTGGCAGGCGCATCGGTACAGCCGCTCGGCCCTGGGCTCCCTGCTCGAGTGGCGAGACCTCCTGGCCGATGCGATCGTCTATGCGCGCGAGGGGTTCAGTCCCTCCGAGGGCCAGCGGCGCCCGCCCCCGCGCGAGCCCGACCTCTTCGGCGCCGACGCCCTCCCCGAGCTCAAGCGCGGGCTGTGGCCCCTCTATCATCCCGACGCGCTCGCGCGTGGACCGCTCGTCCAGGCCGACCTCGCCCGCACCCTCGAGGCCATCCGCGACGGGGGAGCCGAACCGTTCTACCGTGGGGAGATCGCCCGGCGGATCGTGACCGCCGCCCGGGAGGCGGGGAGTCCCCTCGGCGAGGCCGACTTCGCATCGCACCGTTCCGACTGGATGGAGCCGCTGACGATCGCGTACGCGGGCGGCCTGGCCGCGAGCGTTCCCCCGCCCGCCCAGGGGATGTCGGCCCTTGCCATGCTGGCCCTCGCGGAGCGCTTCGACATGGCCGCGCTCGCCGAGGCCGACTACGTGCATGTGCTCGTGGAGGCGGCCAAGCTCGCCTTCGTGGATCGCGACCGGTATCTCACCGACCCCGACTGGATGCGCGTCACGCCCGCCGAGCTGCTCGACGCCGACCGCCTGGCGAAGCTCGGCCGGAGCATCGCCCTCGACCGCGCTCTGCCGCCCGCCGGCGCTCCCTCCGCCGCGGGAGACACGATCGCCATCGTCAGCGCCGACCGGGAAGGCCACGCGGTCTCGCTGATCCAGTCACTATATTTCACCTGGGGCTCGGGGCTCGTGGCGGGCGACACGGGCGTCGTCCTCCAGAACCGGGGCGCCTTCTTCTCGCTCGACCCCGCCCAGGCCAACGCGCTCGCCCCCGGCAAGCGCACGATGCACACGCTGATCCCGTCCATGTATCTGGACGGGGGCCGGGCGCGCTTCCTCTACGGGACCATGGGGGGTGAGGGTCAGCCCCAGACCCAGGCCGCTCTCGTCACCCGCCGGCTTCAGCGCGGGCTCGGCGTGCAAGCCTCCGTGGAAGCGCCCCGCTGGCTCTATGGCCGTACCTGGGGGGCGCCGACCCGGGCCCTCAATCTCGAAGGGCGGTATCCGGCCGAGCTGGCACGGGAGCTGGCTGCCCGGGGCCACGAGGTCAAGGTCGCCGGAGAATGGGACGACCTCTTCGGCCACGCCCAGTGCATCTGGATCCAGCCGGAGGCGGTGGGCTTCAGTGGAGGCTCTGACCCCCGGGCCGACGGCGGGGCCCTCGGCTTCTGATGGGGTCCTTGACGCAGAGCGGTTGACGCATCCGCGCCACTACTCTCTTGCTCGGGGCCCGAGCCGGGACCATGCTCAGGTCGCCAGGATTATCTCCAACAAATTGGGCGGGCCGTTAGCCCGCCGCCGGTCGTCCCCGCGGGGACCCGGCATGTAACCTGGGCCCGAAACGCCACGCGCGTTTCGGGTGCCCTCTTCGGGGAGGCGCCGGACGCCTCCCCGATTCATTTCTCCGGCGTTTGCACCCCCGCGGGAGTCAGACCAATGAAGCGCTTCCGGACCGGCTTTGCGACCTGCCCGGGATGGGCGGGGTGTGGCAGGCCCCGGAACCGCTGGCCGAGGTCTCGAGCGACGGCGGCTCCAGGATCCTCGCCGGATTACGCCTGACGGGGGAACGAGTCGCGCAAGCGCATCCGGCGGGCGCGCGAGCTGACCGATCCCCTCTTCGGCGTGCCCTCGTGCAGTCGGCGGCCGCTCGCGACATCGAATACCGCGGCCACTCCCCCAGCAGAACGGGAGTACTTCCCGATGTCGGCGGGTCAGGGCGTGGGGCTGATCCAGGACCTGCCCGGAGCGCGCGAGGTGGTCAGGCCATCGTCCGCGAGGCCCCCGCCGCGATGCGGGGCGTCACCGAGCGCGTGGAGGCGACGGAGTCGGTGCTAATTGCCGGTCGCCATCGCCTTGTACATCTCCAGCCCTACCTGGGAGAGATCCGAGCGGCTCTCGATGGGCAGCCCGGCATTGGTCCAGGCGCCGATCCCGCCCTTGAGGATCCTCACGTCCTTGAAGCCCAGTTGACGTCCAGCTCGAGTCCGGCGACGCCGCTGTCCAGCTCCTCCGGCGACAGGCGCACGGAGCCCGGGATCTTGAGCGGGAGCTTCTCGTACGCCTCGCTCTTCCGTGTATCCAGGATGATGGGCTGCTTGCCTTCCTCGCTGAGCCGGATGACCTCGCCGGGCCGGATGCGGTATCGGTTCTTCTGCCAGCGGTAGTAGAACTGGGCGCCGTAGCCGCCGGCGCTCACGAACGTCACGGCGATGGCCACCCAGAACCAGGGGAAGGGCCGCGGTGGGGGGTTCTTCACCTTGTCGCGCGCCTCTGCCAGCATGCGCTTGATGTCCGGCTGCCCCGACAGCAGCTTGTCCGTTTGCTCGAACTCCCGCGTGGCGGTCTTCCAGTCCTCGCTGAAGAACTCCCGGAGCCCCGCGTACCAGGTTGAATTGAACTTGCCGACCGAGTCCAGATTGACCGGGGTGCCCTGGACGAAGTCCCTCACCGCCTGGGAGGGGATGACGAAGTTGAAGCCCTGGACGATGCTGCCCTCGGGACCCGGCGCCAGCGACACGAAGGTGAGCACCCCCTGCACCGCGCCGCGGTCGTCCACCGCCGGCCCGCCCGAATTGCCCCAGGCGGCCGAGGCATCGGTCTGGATCACCGGGTGATTGTTCTTGTCCTTCTGGAAGCCGGAGACGGCGCCGTTGGTCACCGACGCCTCCACCGCCACCGACTGGTTCAGGAGCTCGTGCGAGAGCACCACGCCGGGATACCCGATGATGTGGATCGGGTCGCCGATCTGGACGACCTTGGAGTCGGCGAGCTTCAGCACGGGAAAGTCATCGCCCGCAATCTTCAGCACCGCCAGGTCGCGCCCCGACATGGCGCCCGGTTCGGCGCTGACGGGCGGGCTATACTTCTTGACCTCGGCCTTGAGCCGGAGACCGTTGGAGACGACCACCAGGACCTGAGGCTGGAGCGTCACCTTGGCCGTGGGCAGCACGCGATCGAGGAGCTTCCGCTTGATCTTGTCCTCCGCCTCCGGATGCTCACCCTGGGCGATGCCGGCGCGCTCGAGCGCCTTGGACAGGCACGCCATGCTCACGGCGCGCTGGGCATGCTGGTTCACGAGCCAGCGCGGCGTCTCGTGGGCGGGCTGGACGACGTGACCGTTGGTGACCACCCAGCCGCCGCTGTCGATGAACCAGCCGGTGCCCGTCTCCCTGAACGGCGGGGGCTTCACGGTGGTCGGGCCGCTCCCGCAGTCGAGCGTGACCTCCGACGCCACCTCGGCGATCACGAGCACCACCGCGGGCTTGGCCCGCAGCAGGCCATCCGCGAGCGAGATGTTGGTGTCGGCGCGCGCCGGGCTCAGGGGGGTCGAGAACAGGACGAGGGCAACCGCGACGGCGGGGGGGATTCGGGGTATCATACGGGTCATTCCCATCACCTATACCATAAAAAATCAGGGCCGCGAGGGTTATCCATGAGCCGCCAGATCGGCGAGATTCCCACACGTACCTTCAACCCGGGGGACGTGATCTTCAGGGAGGGGGACGACCCCAAGGGCGAGGCGTTTCTCGTGCACATCGGCAGGGTCGAGATCCGCAAGCTGATGGCCGGGGAAGAACGGCTCTTGACCGTGCTCAAGAAGGGGACGCTTCTGGGTGAACTCGCCCTCTTCCGCAACGCGCCGCGCTCGGCGACCGCCATCGCGGCCGAGCCCGTGACGCTCATGGTGATCCCCGCCAATCGACTGGATCATATGGTGCGGAGCAACCCCGCCCTGGCCGTGGCCATGATCCGCGACCTCGCCAACCGCATGCTCGCCGCCGAGGAGCGGGCGCGCGAGGCCGAGGGCCGCGCCGCTGCCGCCGAAGAGCGGGCGCGGGAGGCCGAGGCCCGCGCCCTCGCGGCCGAGGCGCTCGCCCGGAGACCCGCGCCCCCGAAGGAGGAGAGGGCAGGGTGAGGGCGCTTCAGCGCGCGAGGTTGAAGGTCTCACCCGCGAGGGCGGCGATGTGGCGGCCGATGGCGAGCGAGGCGGTCGCGCCCGGCGAGGGCGCGTTGACCACGTGGACGGCGCGCTCGGTGACGCTGATCTTGAAGTCGTCCACGAGGGAGCCGTCGGGGCTCACCGCCTGGGCGCGGACGCCGGCGCCTCCGCGCTCGATGTCCGGCTCGCGGATCTCCGGCACCAGCTTCTGGAGCGACCGCACGAAGGCCGCCTTGCTCGCGGAGCGATAGAGCTCGTAGCTCCCCATCCGCCAGTAGCGCCGGGCCATGTGCCAGAAGCCGGCGTAGGTGAGGGTGGCCAGCAGCTCTCCCGCTCGAACGGTCGTCAGGCGATACCCCTCGCGGGCGAAGGCGAGCACCGCATTGGGTCCCGCCTCCACGTCACCGTGGACCGTGCGGGTGAAATGCACGCCGAGGAACGGAAACTCGGGATCGGGAACCGGATAGATCAGGTTCCGCACGAGCGAGCGCCGCTCCCGGCGCAGCATGTAGTACTCCCCCCGGAAGGGGATGATCCGCACCTCGGGGCGCACGCCCATCAGGGCGGCGACCCGGTCCGAGTGGAGGCCGGCGCAGTTGATCGTGTAGCGCGCCGCGACGGCGGCCTTCGGTGTCTCCAGCGTGAGCCCATCGGGGTGGCGGCGGATGGCGGTCACGCGCGCCCCGGTGAGGATCTCCGCGCCGCGCTCCTGCAGGAGGGCCGCCATCTTCTCCGCCACCTGCCCGTAGTCCACGATGCCGGTCCCGGGGACGAGGAGCGCCCGCAGCGCGCGGCAGTGGGGCTCGTACTCGGCGACCTCCACGCCGGAGAGCAGCCGGAGACCCTTCAAGCCATTGGCGCTGCCACGCTCGTGGATCGACTGCAGGCGCGGCAGCTCGCGCTCGTCGGTGGCCACGATGACCTTGCCGCACCCTTCCCAGGCGATCCCGTGGGCGTCGCAGAAATCCTTCATGAGCCGGGCGCCCTCGACGCAGAGGCGGGCCTTCAGCGAGCCGGGCTTGTAGTAGATGCCGGAATGGATGACGCCGCTGTTGTGGCCGGTCTGGTGGGAGGCCAGACGTGGTTCCTTGTCGAGGACGGCGACGCGGGCGCGGGGGTAGGCCTCCGTGAGGGCCAGGGCGGTCGCCAGCCCGACGATACCGCCCCCGACGAGCGCGATATCCACCGGTTGGGTCACGGCCAGCAGGATACCACGCCCGCCACGGGGTCAGGCTTTGACTTCCAAACAATCCGCCGCGGGCATCGTAGCCACGAGGCAGAATGTCTAGAAGTCAAAGCCTGACCCCCCGGCGTCGAGGGTGAGGGTGATCGGGCAGTGGTCCGAGCCCTGCACGTGCGGCATGATGCCCGCGTCCTTCACCCGAGCGCGCAGCTCGTCGGAGACGAAGAAGTAGTCGATGCGCCACCCGACGTTCCGCGCCCGCGCGCCGGTCTTGAGCTCCCACCACGTGTAGTGCCCCGGCTCCTGGTTGAAGAGCCGGAACGTGTCGTGGTAGCCGTGGGCGATCAGCTTCGACACCCATTCGCGCTCGACGGGCAGGAAGCCCGGCGTCCTGTCGTTCTCCTTCGGCCGCGCGAGGTCGATCTCGGTGTGCGCCGTGTTGACGTCGCCGCAGACCACCACGCCCTTGCCGCGCCGCCGCAGGGCCTCCGTGAGGCGGAGGAACTCGTCATAGAACTTGAGCTTGTGGGCCAGCCGCTCCGGCCCCATCCCGCTGTTGGGGAAGTAGACGTTCAGGAGGTGGAAGGCGGGGAGTTCCGTGTGCACGATCCGCCCCTCGCTGTCGAGCGTGGGCGAGCCGAACTCGATGCCGGTGCCGATCGGCTCGGGCCGCGCATAGGTGACGACGCCGCTATAGCCCTTCTTCTCGGCCATGCTCCAGTAGGACCGGTAACCGTGGGGCTGGCGCATCTCGTCGCTGATCTGCTCTTCCTGGATCTTCGTCTCCTGCACGCAGAGGAGATCGGGGCGCTCCGCCATCATGAAGTCGACGAACCCCTTCTTCCAGGCGGCGCGCAGGCCGTTGACATTCCACGAGATGAGCTTCATCCGAATAGCGCCTCCAGCATGCCGCACGTCTCGACGGCATGGTGTTGAAGGACCGCGACGGGCTCCACGGCAAGGTTTATACCACGGTGCGCGCCGTCGCCTCGGGCGTATCCCGCTCGACCACTCCTCTGCCGCCGGTTCGAGCCCTGGCCTGCCGGCGCAGGCTCGGCGCCGGGGCTTCGCGTTTCCAACCCTCCCGCCCGGTTCGATGCCCTCGTCCCCGGAGCGGAGAGGGACAGGGTGTGGGGAGCGCAGGACGCGGAACGGGCGTCGTTGACGAACCGTCTTCGTCTCCTTCTGCGAGGAGGGAGGAGAGTGGCCCATCGGTTCGCTCATGATCTGGGCTAGAATCCCCGTGGCGGCGGCCGACCCCGGCCCGGTCCAACTGGCTCTTGCTTCCCATGAAAATGGACGGACAACGCGCGCGTCGGCCAGCGGCGCCAGATCGGTGAGGCGGCGGCGCGCGCTTGTCGGCCTGTCAGTTGCGGCGGCCGCGCTGGGTCTATGGGCGTTCTGGATCGAGCCGGCGAGTCTCCGGAACGAGACCTATCACCTAGCAATCGGCCAGTGGCCGGGTGAGTGCGCGCGGCTGCGCGTCGCGGTGTTGTCGGATCTGCATGTCGGCTCTCCCTTCAACGGTCTCGACAAGCTGGACAGAGTCGTCGCCCTCACCCAGGCGACACGGCCGGATCTCATTCTCCTGGCTGGTGATTTCGTCATTCACAAGGTGGTTGGTGGCCGCTTCGTCGCGCCCGAAGAAACCGCCACCAGACTGGCTGGCCTCTCCGCGCCCCTCGGCGTCTTCGCGGTCCTGGGCAATCACGACTGGTGGCACGATCGCCGCAGGGTTCAGCGGGCGCTCGAGAACGGGGGGATCTCGGTCCTGGAGGACCAGGCCGTGCCCGTGTCGCGCGGAAACTGTCGTTTCTGGCTGGCGGGTATCGGCGACTTCTGGGAGGGCCGGCATGACGTCGGGGCGACGCTCGCGTCAGTACCCCTCGGGCAGCCTGTCCTCGCATTCACGCATAACCCCGACGTCTTTCCGGAAATCCCGGAGCGGGTCAGCCTTACGATCGCGGGCCACACCCACGGCGGCCAGGTCTACATTCCCCTGGTTGGCCGGCTGGTGGTGCCGTCGCGTTACGGTCAGCGGTACGCCATCGGCCACATCGTGGAGAACGGCCGGCACCTGTTTGTCACTCCCGGTCTCGGGACGAGCATCATCCCGGTGAGGTTCTTGGTTCCCCCGGAGGTTTCGGTGCTGGAGCTTCAGGCGGCGCCGGCGAGGTAGGAATGATGGTGGTGCCGAGCGCGAGGGCCGAGCCGCCCGCGCCGCGAGGACCCGGCCGCATCGTCCGGCCGGGTCTCGTCTGGCGCGGGGCGCGCGGTCAGCCGGCTTGCTGGATCGCGGAGAGCCGCCAGGGATTGGGGCCGACAGGGCGCACGAAGGTCCAAAACTCTTCGAACTTCACCGGCTCGGTCCGGCTGCCGTCGAGCACCTGCGTCCCCGTCTCATCGGTCGTGTAGTCGAGGAGGCTCGCCAGGAAGTGCACGGTCACGTAGTCCTGCCCCCGCTCCTGCCACGCCTCGGTGACCTCGGCCGTTCGCACAGCCACGTTCTCGAGTCGGTTGACCCGGCGCTCCGCCCGCATGCGGTCGCAGTCCTTCTGGAGGAACCCCTGCATCTCGGGTGTCAGGACGTCGCTCGCGCGTCCCATGTCGCGGGTCGTCCACGCTGCCTGCATCTTGAAGAAGATGTCGGATGCCGTCTCGCCGAAGCGCCTCGGGTCGAACCCCGCATCCATCTGCCGGATGTAGCCGATGCCGCGATCCAGATCGCTCGAAGACGCCGGCGCCTCCATCGTCGCGCTCGCGCCGTACGCGGACTGCCCCCTGTCGCCACCCAGGGAGCCGGCGCTCGCGTAGCCCGGCGGCGACGCAAGCTCGGGTTGGCGGCTGCGCAACATCCTGTAGCCGAAGTAGACGAGCCCGCCGAGGATCAGGATCTCCAGGAGCCCGACCCCGCCGAAGCCGCCATGGCCCAGGCCGCCGAAGAGGAGACTGCCGATGAGCCCACCCACGAGCAGGCCGCCGAGCATGCCGCCCATGCCGCCCCAGCCGGAACGCGGCGGGGCAGGCTGCATCGGAGAGGCCGGGGAGGCCGGCGTGCTCGGCGATGTCGGGCTCGGCGACGAAGGCCTGGCGGGGGCCGAGTAGCTCCGGCTGCCGCGGCTTCCACCCGAACTCCCACCACCCACCCGGGCCCAGGCATCCGCCGTCCACAGGAGCGGTACGAGCACCATCAGGGACAATACAGTCACCGCCAGGGTACGCTTCATACAGGCCTCCTTTCACATGGCCACACGCCCGCAGTATAGCCTACTCCGTGCGCTGTTCGCCGCTTTCGCCTTGCCGCGGTCGCCGCGGGCGGTACTGCGGCAAGTTGAGAGCCAGACGAGGGGCCGAGGGAGCCAGCGACGTGAGGTGTACTCCCTGGACGTCCAGCAGGTGGAAGCGGTGATCAAGCGACAGCGAATCTAGCCGGCCGCGGTCGGCGACGGCGAATCGGCCCTGGCGTAGCTGACGGTGAGGATCTCCCAGAGGTGGCCGTCCGCGTCCTGCCAGTAGACATTCTTCCCGCCGAGGCGCGTGTTGATCTGCATGTCGTCCTCGCCGTGCGGGCGGCTGCGGTACGCGATCCCCGCCGCCTTGATGCGGCCGAAGATCGCGTCGAACTCGTCGTCGCCGACGTGGAAGCAGACGTGATGGCTCTCGAGCGTGTCCCGATCGGCGAAGTCGAGGGTCAGGGTCTCGTTGACGTAGACGGGCGTGAAGCCGCCCCGCGACTCCTCCCAGGGCACGCCGAGAAGGCCGGCCAGGAGCCTGGCCGCCGCGAACGGGTGGTGTGACGGCACGATGAGGTGGTCGAGCCGGATAGCCATCGGAGACCTCCCAACCCGTGGTAGGTGACATGATCGGCGCAATCACTGCCACGGCAGTCTATGCAGTACTGGTCGGCGTTCTGGTCGGTTTCTCGCCGGCGGGCGGCCCGACAAAGCGTGCCGCCTTCGCCGCGGCGGCGGCGTGGGGCGGGCTCATCGTCGCCGCGGCCCCGTCCCGGCGCCCCTGTTCGCGTTCGCCGGGCTCCTCGCGCTCCTGTTCGGAGGCTGGTTCCTTTCCCCGCGATTCCGGAGCGCGCTTCTCTCCGTGCCGCTGCCGGCCCTGATCGGGCTGAACGCCGGCCGGCTCGGCGGCGTCTTCTTCCTGATCCTCGCCGCCGAGGGCCGCCTGTCGGCGCCGTTCGCGCCGGTCGCCGGCGCGGGAGACATCCTCGTCGGCGCCCTCGCGATCCCGCTCGCGGCAATGGCCGCCGCCGGCGCCGGCGCTCCTCCGGCTTGGCTCGGCGTCTGGAACGCCCTCGGCGGCCTCGACCTCATCGTCGCGATCTCGCTCGGCGTGCTCTCGGCGCCGGGCACGCCGTTCCGCGTCTTCACCGAGGGGCCGGGCACGGCGGCGATGACCGCCCTGCCGTGGATCATGGTCCCGGCGATCCTCGTCCCGCTCTATCTCCTGATCCACCTCACGGTCGCGGCCAGGCTCAGGTCGTTGCAGCCCGCGACCCAGGCGGTTGCGATGGCACGCTGAGCGGTCGGGCGCGCGCCGCGCCTGGAGACCGGGGACGCGCGCGCGCCGGCGGAGGCGATCGGGAAGCCGGCGCCCACTCCGTCCTCGCGCCCTCGGATCCGGATGGCGCTCGCCCGGGTGACGCGCATGGGCGTCAGCCCCGGTAAATCCCCTTCATCTCGACCTCCGCCCACTTCACGGCGTCTTCCGCCCTCATGCCCTGCACCGCCTTGGCGGCACGGGGCTGACCAGTCAGCGGCCGTGGGCGTGATCGGAGATGCTGTGGTGGGCGACGCCGAGGTGGGCACCCTGCCGAGCCAACTCACGCTGCACCTCGACCGCGGGCACCTCGCGCGGTCGGCGGCCCGAGCGCGCAGCCAGGGCCGCGCAGACGCCGGCCGCCTGGCCGGTCGCCATCGAGATCGGCATCACGCGGTACGAGGAGTGGGCCTCGTGCGTGCCCGAGATGCAGCGGCCGGCCACGAGCACCCGCTGGACGTCGCGCGGGAGGAGGCAGCGTAGCGGGATATCGTAAGCCTCGCCTGGCGGCAGGTGCCGGAGGACGGTGCCGGGTCCTTTCGGATTGTGGATGTCGATCGGGTAGGCGGCGCGGGCCACCACGTCGGGAAACCGGCGGGCGCCGAGCACGTCCTCCGCCGTGAGCATGTAGTCGCCCAGGATCCGCCTCGTCTCGCGCACGCCGACGGTGACGCCGCTCTGGGCCGGATAGGCCCGGTCGAAGCCGGGCACCCACCGGCGCAGGAACGCGACGATTCGACGCATCTGGCGCCGGCTCTCCCACTCGGCCCGGGTGAGGTCCCAGACGTCGATGCCGAGGACTCCGGTGACGCGCGTGCTGTTGACGCTCACCTCGCGCTCGTGGGGCGTGCCGAAGAAGAGGAGGTCTTCACGGGGCAACTCGAGCTGGCCCGCGGCCGTGGCCTGCTGGATCAGCTCCCACAGCCCGTGCACGCCGCGCCACTGCCCGGGGTGCTCGCGGCAATAGGCGGCAAAGGCGGCGCGCTCGAACTCGACCATCCGGAACATCAGGGTCATGGGCTGCACGGCCTCGTCGGGCTGCCTCCCGACGTCGAAGGGCGCTCCCGCCAGCGCGGCGACGTCACCGTCACCCGTGCCGTCCACCGTGCAGCCGGCCTCGATGACGATGGGGCCCGACTTGGTGTCGAAGACGACCCCTTCGACGTCGCCGTCGCCGACCACGCCGGTGGCGAGCGCGTGGAAGAGGAAGTGCACGCCGGCCTCGTCCAGGAGGTCGAGCGCCGTGAGCTTGAAGACTTCCGGGTCGAACGGCACCACGTAGCCGGTGCGCTCCGAGGGGCGGATCGCCCCGCCGGTCTCCACGAGGCGATCCACCAGGGTCCCGAGCGCGCCTCGGACGACGGGATCGCCCCGGCCGTGGTCGGCCGGCATCAGCGGATCGGCGGCGGCGGGCCGGGGCAGCTCCCGCTGCGTGTGAAACGACATCAGCGGCATCACGAGCGCGGCGGTGGCGTTCCCCCCGAGGAAGCCGTACCGCTCCACCAGGACGACCTGCGCCCCGGCCCCGGCCGCGCCCAGGGCGGCGCCGAGCCCGGCCGGGCCCCCGCCGACCACGAGCACATCGCATCGCCCCGCGACCGCCGCGGTCCGGGGCGGCAGCAGGACACGACGGTCCTCCCGAGGACGGATGAGCGGGGGCATCGCCTCAGCCCGAGGGTTCCCCCGCGGCGGAGGAGCCGGGAGTGCCCTGGCGCCGCTTGCCGAGCAGGTCCACGGCGATCTCGTGGGTGCGGCGCGCTCGTTCCTGGAGAGCGGGCACCCCTCGGTCGAGACGCGCCTGGAGCATCCCGCGCAAGTCCCACGACCGGTCGATGTGCGCGATGAGGCGGCCGGCGTTGACCTCCGTGAGCGGCGGGCTCTCGATCTCGAGGTCCTCCAGGAACCCCATCACCTTGCTCGAGTAGGGCAGCGCCACGAAGGGGACGCGGCTCAGCGCGGCGAAGATGAGGAAGTGCAGCCGCATGCCCACCGCGAAGGCGAAGTGGTGCACCAGGGAGAGCATCTGGCCCGACGTGTACTCGCCCTTGAGCACGGTGGCGCGTGGGGCGTGCGACATCTGCGAGACCACCGCGTGGGAGTGCTGCGTGTCCTGGACCTTCCGCTCCATGGGGACGAAGACGAGGTCGGCATCGAACCGGTCCACCATGTAGTCGGCGGCGTTGGCGAGCAGGGCATGGTAGTGGCGCTGGTCGATGTCCGGCGCCGCCACGCCGGGCTCGCGGACGGACATGCCGATGAGCCGGTGGCTCAGGTCGAGCCCCTCGCGCTTGAGGCTGTCCTCCGGCAAGGGCTCGGGCTCGAGGAGGAGCGCCGGATCGGCCGTGATCTCGACGGGGCCCCGCACGCCGATCTGCTCGAGGAGCGTCCGTGCCCGCCGGTCGCGCACGGTGACGGCGGCGGCGCCGTCGAGGGACTGCCGCACCAGCGCCTGGGTGTTGGTGTCATTCAGGGGCCCGGCGCTGACCGCGTAGACCAGCACCGGCACCTCGTACTCCTGCGCCAGCTCGACCTCGCGGAGGTAGAGGGCGGCCTCCGCGTCGTAGAGGATCCCGCCGCCGCCGAGGATCAGGAGGTCCAGGGAGCGCACCTCCGGCCGCACCTCGTCCCGTGAGAGGTCACGGACCGCGACCGCGCGGTCGACGGCGTGGCGGGCCACCGTGTCCTTCGCGTCGCGGGAGAACACCACGATCTCGACCGGCAGCGAGTCCCGGAGCTGCTTGACGATCGATTGCAGAATTGCCTCGTCCCCGAGGTTCAGCCCACCGTACGAGCCGGAGATGCCCACCCGGAACGGTTTGGTGTCGGCAGCCATAGCTCCCCCCATTTCATTACACGCGCCCGATCCCCGAGCGTCAACCCCGCGCAGGCGTTCGCCCCCTGCTGGCGTCGGTGCGACGAGGCGGTGGACGACAAGCTCCCGCGGCGGCGCGGGCGTGGGTCCGCGGCCCGCAGGAGCCTGTGATCAGGCGGTCGCGGAGGCGGCAGGCGCGGCGGCGCTCACGGGCCCGCCCACTCGAAGCGCCCGTGCCGGGTGTTGGTGAGCCGGATGAGCCCCGTCGTCCCGGGGCCCCGGCGCCGCCGCCGTACCGTGGAGGACTTCGGACATCAGCCCATGAGGAGCTTGCCCGGCACCTCGCGGCCCATGGTCTTGATCTCGTCCTTGGTGATGCCCTCGGCCACGAGGCCGGCGACGAGCATGGCGTAGCCGTCGGGCTGCGAGGGGTTGCCGGTCTGGCCGAGGTCGGTGCCGAGGATGAAGTGCTCGGCGCCCACCGCCTTGATGTGGTCGGCCGACTCCTTGTAGGTCACCTGGCGCCAGTGGCGCATGAACGGCAGATGGGCGTTCGGTCCCATGAGTGGCCCCATCGCATCGATCTCCATCTTGGCGCCCATGGCCGCCGCCTTCTTCATCTGCTCCACCGTCATGTTGACGACCTCGAACTCCGCGTGGGTGACGACGACGCGGTCGACCCCCGTGTCGCGCGCGGCGTCGACGATCGCCAGCACTTCGACGGGCGAGGCATGGCCGGTGCAGAGGACGAGCTTCTGCTGGGCGCAGACCTTGAGGACCTCGCGGAGCGCGGGGAGCGCCTTGCCGTCGGAGCCGACCACCTTGATCCCCTCCGGCGCGTCCTTGAAGTGCTTGACGTGGTTGTCGGCGTCGAAGGTCGGTAGCCACACCACGCGGCCGTAGCCGCCCTGCATCCGCCACATCCACTGCACGGCCTCGGGGTTGATCCCGCCCGCGGCACCGTTGAGCGTGACACCGCCGAACGCCTTGATCCCGGGATTGTGCTTGCGGGCGAGCCACGCCCGGTCCGCCGTCAACGCCACGTGGTTCTTCAGCACCACCGCCTCGATCTTGCGCGCCAGGTAGAGCTGGGCCATCTCGTCGTCGTCGACGGCGCGGCCGAAGGCGTCGGGGGCGCAGTGGTTGTGGAAGTCGATCAGCCCCTCGATCGGGCTCACCGCCGGTGGCGGCGGTGGGAAGACGCGGACCTGGGCCTGGGCGGAGTCCTCGAGGCCCACCATCGCCGCCAGGCCCGCGGCGCCGGCCGCCGCCGTCTTGAAGAAGTCGCGGCGGCTCGTGCCGGCGGATCCGGGCGCGCTCCGGGACTCGGGCTTGCGACTCCAGTAGTGACCGCAGCAGTTGGTGAAGCTCCACCGGGGGATTCGAAACGGCTTCATGGGCGCCTCCTCTCGAGCTGGGGTAGTGCCGCGCTGCGGGGTCGACCGCGCTCGGTCGAGCAGGGCCTGCTTAGCACGAAGCCCCCGGCAAGTCAAAGCGCTCGGGAACTTTGCCGGGCACGCCCGGTCTAAGCAGGCAAACACCTGGCTCGAGCCGCGGGCCGGAAGACAGGAGGAGAGGATGGAGGAGCGACGACGGGACTTTCTCCGCATCTGCAGTGTCGCGCTGGCGGCCACGGCGTCGAGCCCGGCGCTGGCCTGGGCCACCAGGATCCGCGTGCTGGGCGACGGCGGCAATCAGGAGCGGGTCGTGGGCGCCGGCCAGCCGAGCCGCGACTTCCAGCGCTTCGTCGGCGGCGTGCGCCTGGGACGGGCAACCCGCCACGGTAGCCTGACGGTGCTCTGGCTCCACACGGCGGAGGCCGCGCCGCCGCTCGAGGTCGTCACGCTGGATGAAGCGCGCGCCCAGGGAACCCTCGTCATCACCGAGCGCGCCCAGGCCAGCGTGCCCGAGCTGATCGTCGAGAACCGGGGGAAGGTCCACGCGCTCCTCCTGGCCGGCGAGATCCTGGTGGGCGGCAAGCAGAACCGCGTCCTCAAGGAAGATGTGCTCTTGCCGCCGGCGAGCGGGGCCAGAAACCTCGGCGTCTACTGCGTGGAGCAGGGACGCTGGAACGCCGGGGTGAAGGACTTCGAGAGCAAGTCCACGCTGGCGGCGCCGTCCCTGCGCCAGCAGTTGATGCAGAAGGCCGACCAGGCCCAGGTCTGGGCCGAGGTCTCCAAATCGGCGCGGGCCGCTCAGGCCCCGTCCTCCACGGGAAGCTATCAGGAAATCTACGAAAAGCCCGAGGTCAAGGAGCACCTGAAGGACGTCGAGCGCGGGATCAGCGCCACACCGCCCGCGAGCGCCCTGGGCGCCGCCGTCTTCGCCGGCGCCAGCATGGCCGGGCTCGACCTCTTCCAGCACGGAAGCCTCTTCGGTCGGGAGTGGCCGAAGCTCCTGCGCGCCTACGCCGTCGAGGCGTACCGGCAGGGACCGCAGCCGGTCGAGGAGTCCAAGCTCGGCGAGCGCGTGAAGGACGTGCTGGATGGCGCCGCCAGAGCCGAGGGCATGCTCCGCGGCAATGCCGGAGTGGGCCAGCTCTTCGAGTTCGCGGTCGGCAACCGGCAGGGGGCGGCGCTCCTGTTCGAGGGGCGGGTCGTGCACAGCGCGATCCTCTGAGGGGCGGAGCGCCCCTCCGAGTCTCCTTGCGGCTTGACGCCCGCTCGCCGTCGGGTATCATCGACACGCTCGATGCCGGGTGAGCGGGCGGTCCGTGTTCATTCCGAAGGAGGCGAATGATGGCGGCGAGGCTTCCGTATCTGGAGCGCGACGAGGTGCCGGCGGAGGTGCAGGCCGTCTTCGACGCGCGGCAGAAGGCGTCGGGCCGCGTTCCCAACTTGAACTTGTAGGGGAGAGCCATGGCCGACACCGTCCAGCGAGTCGAGTACTTCTACGTCCAGGTCGCCAACCGGCCCGGCGAGGGCGCGCGTCTTCTCGGCGCGCTCCGGGAGGGCGGGATCCATCTCCTCGCCTTTTCCGGCTTCCCGGAGGGCCGGGGCTCCCAGCTCGACTTCGTGCCCTCCGACCCGGCGGCGTTCAAGCGGGTCGCCAGGAAGGCCGGGTGGAAGCTCACCGGGCCCAAGCGCGCCTTCCTGATCGCGGGCGAGGATCGTGTGGGCGCCGTCGCCGACGTGCACGACAAGCTGGCGGAGGCCAAGATCAATGTGACGGCGATCGACGCCGCCTGCGCGGGCGGGGGTCGCTACGGCGCCATCCTCTGGGTAGCGCCGAGGGATTTCGCCAAGGCCGCCAAACTGCTCGGAGCCGGGTAGAATGGGGGGCATGTTCGACAGACCCCGGGCGCGAACCGCCCCGGCGCCCCGATGAGCGCCGCCGGCGCGAAGAGGCCAGACCACAACCTGATGTCCTCCACCCTCAAGCCACATGGACCGAGCGCTGCCGGCGCGAAGAGGCCCCGCCGCACCCCGATGTTCTCGTCCTCATCCGGCCGTGACGAACGAGTCGTCGTCACCGGTCTGGGCGTTGTCTCCCCCATCGGCGTCGGCGTCGACGCCTTCTGGAAGAACGCGCTCGCCGGACGCTCCGGGATCACCGCCATCCCCGCCTTCGACGGCCTGCCGCTCGAGGGTTATCGCTCTCAGGTGGCCGGCCAGGTGCTGGATTTCGATGCGGGTCAGCTACCCGCGGGTGTCCACGTCGAGCGCCTCGACCGTTACGCGCAGTTCGCGCTGCTGGCGACGAGGGAGGCGCTGGACGATGCCGGGCTCGAGCTGGAGCGCGAGAACCCGTACCGGGTGGGCGTCATCATGGGCGCCGGCATGGGCGGCATGATGATCGGCGAAGAGGAGTTCACCAAGCTCTACCGGGACCTCCGGCCCAACCGCGTTCACCCGAACTTCATCCCGATGATCACCCTGAACTCGGCGTCGGGGATCGTGGCGATCACCTTTGGAGCCAAGGGCGTCAACCAGACGATCTCCACCGCCTGCTCGTCCAGCGCCCATGCCATCGGCCAGGCGCTCACCTGCATCCGGGCCGGGCGGGCGGACGTGATCATCGCGGGCGGCGCCGACGCGAGCCTCACGCCGTTGACCCTCGCGGGCTTCTGCTCGCTCCGCGCGCTCTCGACCGCGTTCAACGACGCGCCCGCGCGCGCGTCGCGCCCCTTCGACCGCGCCCGCGACGGCTTCGTGATGGGCGAGGGCGCGGGCATGCTGGTGCTGGAATCCCTCGGCCACGCGCTCCGGCGCAAGGCCCGCATCTATGCGGAGGTGGCGGGGTATGCCGCGACGAGCGAGGCCCACCACATGGTGATCCCCAAGCAGGACGGCTCCGAGATGGCCGTGACCATGGAGCTGGCGCTGCGGGATGCGGGGGTGTCGCCCGCGCAGGTCGACCACATCAACGCCCACGCCACCGCCACGCCCATCGGCGACCCGGTGGAGGTCACGGCGATCCGCCGCCTGTTCAAGGCCCGGGCCGACCGCATCCTCGTCAACGCGACCAAGTCGATGATCGGGCACACCCTGGGCGCGGCGGGCGCCGTGGGCGGCATCACCTGCGTCCTCGCACTCCGCACGGGGCTGGTCCACCCGACCATCAACTACGACGACCCCGATCCGGCCTGCGAGCTCGGCGGGATCTCGACCGAGGCCCAGGAGCAGCCGCTCGCGGTCGCCATGCTGAATGCGTTCGGCTTCGGCAGCAACAACGCGGTCGTGGTGTTCAAGAAATCGCCGGTGACGGCCGCGAGGCCGCGCCGGCGCTGACCCGAGCGCTCATCCCGCTCCAGTCTGTCCATGGAGGCATGCAATGGTCCCTGAGTCGGCAGTCGCCACCCGGATTCGCACCGCGCTCGCGGAGCACCTCAAGCGCGACGTCAGCAAGGTTCGCCTGCAGGATGACCTCCGGAAGGATCTCGGCCTGGACTCGCTCGCAATGATCGAGCTCCTCTTCAGGATCGAGGAGGTCTTCGACCTCGAGATTCCCAACGACGATCTCTCCCAGATCACGACGGTCGGCGACGTGGTCGTCTACGTCGAGCAACGGATGGGAACGGCAACGGCGGCGGCCGTGCCCGTCTCCGCGCCCGCGGCGGCCGGGAAGGTGACCGCCCGGCGCCCCGCGCCCGAGGTCGAGGTCGCCCCGAAGCGCCCCGCGACGGCGGCCAAGGCCGCCGCGAGGCCCGACCCGGCGAAGAAGAAGGGATCCCGGCGCGCATGAGGCCGCCGTCGGCGCCGCGCGCCGTCCCGCTGAGCGCGATCGCGGCGGCGGTCGGCGGACGGCTGGTCGGCGCCGAGGCCATGATCGGGGGCGTGTCGAGCCTGGACGAGGCGAGCGCGGGGGATCTCGCCTACGTGGACGGCGACCGCTTCATCGAGGCCGCGCGCGCTTCCGGGGCTTCCGCCTTCGTGGTGGGCGGCGAGATCGCCGAATTCCCCCGCCCCCAGGTCGTCGTCGCCGATCCCCGCTATGCCTTCGTGCGCGTGGTGGAGCGGTTCTTCACCAGCCCCCGGCGGTCGTGCGGGATCGCCGTCGACGTCGTGCGCGGCGTCGACGTGGAGATCGGCCCGGACGCTTCCATCTGGCCCTTCGTCACGCTGGGCGACCGGGTGAAGCTCGGCGCCCGGGTCACGCTCTACCCGGGGGTCTTTCTCGGCGACGATGCGGTGGTCGGCGACGACTCCATCCTCCACCCCAACGTCACCGTGCGCGAAGGCTGCGTGATCGGCCGCCGCGTGGTCATCCACAGCGGCGCCGTCCTCGGCAGCGACGGCTTCGGCTACGTGCAGCACGAGGGCCGGCATCACAAGATCCCGCAGCTCGGCGGCGTTGTCATCGAGGACGACGTGGAGCTGGGGGCGAACGTGACCGTGGACCGCGCCACCTTCGGCCGCACGGTGATCGGACGCGGGACCAAGGTCGACAACCTGGTCCAGATCGGGCACAACGTGACCATCGGGCCCCACAGCATCCTCGTGGCGCAGGTCGGGATCGCCGGCAGCACCCGGCTCGGCTCCCACGTCGTCGTGGGGGGGCAGGCGGGGCTGGCCGATCACCTCGAGATCGGGGACCGCGTGATGATCGCCGCCCAGGCCGGCGTGATCCGGAACGTGACGGAGGCGCAGGTCGTCTCCGGCACGCCCGCCGTTCCCCACGAGATCTCGCTCCGAACCCAGGTGCTGCTCCTGCGATTGCCCCAGCTACGCCAGCAGCTCCGCGAACTGGGCGAGCGTGTGCGCTCCCTCGAATCCCGTCAGGCGCCCGCGCGCAAGCCGCCGCGCCGGCGCAAGTAGGTGAGTGCCTTTAGCTGAACTCGTAGGCCACCGCGCGCTCCCCGGTGTCATCCGTGTCGGTCATGCCGCACCGATTTCACCTGAGCACTTCGTCGAGCGTCCGGCTCCTTCCGCGAAGCCATCGCGGCAGCAGCGAGAGAAGCGCCAGGAGGACGCCGGCCACCCCGAGCCACGGAAGGATCCAGCGGGGATCCCAGCCGCCCTCGCTGAGCGCGCCGCCGGCCAGGGTGAACGCCACGGTCGCCGGCAGCATGCCGAGCCACGAGGTGAGCGCGTAGGCGCCGAAGCCGATCCCGGTGATGCCGTAGGCGTAGTTCTGCAGGTTGAAGGGGAAAACCGGCACCAGCCGGGTGATGATCACGAGCCGGAAGCCGTGATGGGCCGCGGCGCGGTCCAGACGCGCGAGCGCGGGCGAGGTCGCCACCCACCGCTCCACCAGGTCCCGGGCCGCGTAGCGCGCGATCAGGAACGCGCAGCAGGCGCCGAGGGTGGACGCGAGGGACGCGTAGAGGGTCCCCCAGAGCGGTCCGAACACGAGGCCGCTGAGGACGGTCAGCGGCAAGGCCGGCACGAGGGTCACGACGGCCAGCACGTAGCCGGCGATGAAGGCGACCGGGCCCAGCGCGCCGAGCCCCTCGACCCGCCGGCGCAGGCGGCTCAGGCCCTCCAGGCTCAGCAACTCCTCCATTCCCGCCCCCCGGACCAGGGCGAGCAGAGCGAGCACGAACGCGGCGAGCACGAGGAGCCGCCACCAGACCACCGCCCGCCGCGATCCGGGCTCAGTCAAACCGATGCCTCCGCCAGACCCAGCCCGGCTCGACAATGGCGCCCGGCCCGGTGAGCGTCTCGAGCGCGCGCAGCGCGGTCAAGAGGATCGCGCGCTGCTGGCGGACGGCGAAGGCCTCGCCCATCGGATGGCCGAAGGGGTAGCAAAGTCTGACCCCTTCAGAAGCGGCTCCGTTGACGCTCCCGCGAGGGCAGGTTCTCGAGACAGGTCGTCCACCAGCCCGTGCGGATGGTCTCCGCGAACTCGGGCGGGAGCCCCTCGGCCTCCACCTGGCGGGCAAGCCCCTCGTGGTCGTAGACGAGCGGGACGAACTCGACCTCGAGGCCGGCGCCCGCGCTCAGGAGCGTGTACCACACCCGCGGCGTCCCGTCGTTCTCCGGCCGGCCGATGACGCCCACGTTGACCAGGTGCCGATCGCGGGCGAGCGCGCGATGCCACTTGATGCCCGTATGCGTGCAGAGCACGACGTCGGCCTCGTGCCGCGCGAGGAGGCTCCGGATGAGGCCGTCGGGGGTCGTGGACTCCCAGAGGAACTCGTTGATGAGACGCGGCGAGCCGTGGCACATCAGCAGGCGATAGGGGCCGAGCTTCACCCGGCGGTGGGCCGGCAAGCTCCCGAGCCAGGCCTTGTTCTCCGTCGAGGTGTTCCGGACCGTGTAGCGATAGCTGACGAGCGCGTAGTGGTTGTCGCGCGGGTCCGTGTAGCCGCAGCCGCAGTCCGTCCGCCCCGAGGCCAGGGACTCGTCGTAATTGCCCTGGATCGCGAGCA